>ERZ778017.3756-NODE-3756-length-10429-cov-3.815307_pt1 | contig 10429 bp, 6 predicted proteins | sample MGYA00375747_ERZ778017 | MGnify/ENA primary metagenome ERZ778017 (study PRJEB29350, sample SAMN05509838) | bioreactor metagenome | biome: bioreactor; material: wastewater | place: South Africa: University of Cape Town | collected 2014-03-17 ... | reverse complement strand
TCGCGCCAACTATCGGAGGCTGGACTTACCGCTCTTGTTAAAGGTAGAATCCAGCTTCAGTCAGAAGGAGCTGAAATTTTTTTTAGAGGAATTGAAATTCAATCTATTACTCAATTGCCTTAATAATTTATGATTCAAAATATCACCTGCTTAGGTCTCGTATTGATGTAACCATCGCCCGTAGTCAGCGTATCGTAAAATCAAATAGGCAAGGTGATGAAGTGTGGGAAAATTTATTGGATAAGAACCATATTAATAAATTGAATATTAAAATGCGGTGTGAAGAGTATGGCTATAATTATCTGAATACTTTTAAGTTCAGCGATTCCATGGATTGAGGGTTCTTACAATAATTATACAACATTCAATCAGAAATTTGGCCATATTTTTTATGCAGATAACTTGAATTACGATAAACTCGAATTTGAATATTTTATAGAAGGTGAATATGTTCAAAATGCTCCTGCTTTTACAGGATACAACAGTGGAGTGATGCTGCATGCCCAGCGTGACAATTCCATGACTTTTAATCAGAGATTTCCCATGTCTTTGGAAATGCAGTTGTTGGGGAATGGCGGAGTGATCAGGAATAATTTTACAGGAAATCTATGTACGCCCGCACACAGGTGTATATAAATAATAAGCTAAGGGAGGATTATTGCATCAATTCTAATTCGGAAAATTACGAGAATGAAAAATGGGTGAAAGCTTCAGTGGAGATATACGGCGATTCTGTGATCAATCAGAAAATTGAAGGAGAAATTGTTCTTTCTTATACTAATTCTGTAGTAAAGTATGAAAGCCCATTTATCATTAACGGTAGAATAAATTTTAAAGAGGGAGTGCGGGGTGTTGCGTATTGGATGAAAATGGATAAGGCACCGTTGAAAGGAGGTTATATAGCTTTCCAGACAGAAAGTCAGGCTATCAAATTCAGGAATATACGGCTGCTCAATTTTTGTGGCTGTACCGATAAGAAAGCAGAAAATTATAAGAGTTATTGTTTGAAAGTTAAAGCATGGGACCAAGAGTTTTTACCAGCATTTTCTTACCTGAGTTGTTTGACAACGCCTGTTGTTTGATCTTGTTAACATAGGGACATTAAAAGTCCTTGATGACAATGGGTTATTGTTAAGTGCAAATAAGAAAAATCAAGAAACTAAGCAAAAGCAGTTTTGTGAAACTCGGAACCCTACACCTTTGGCGGTGGTAGTGTACTTGGGCTATGCCGAATGATTAAATTTGAGGCATGCACAAATCTAAAAAGCAGTCGTATGTTGTTTATAAGTGTGATTACCACATAGTTTGGGTGCCGAAGTATCGGTTTAGGATATTAACAGGAGAGATAGGAATATTGATGGCCAAAGATATCCGGATGTACAGTGAATGGTTGAGTTGCGAAATAGTGGAATTAAATGTTCGGCCGGATCATATTCATATATAGTCAGTATTCCGCCGAAGGTATCCGTATCTACGTATATGAGAACGATCAAGGGCAAAACGGCGATCAAGCTGTTTAAGAGTTACCCGATGTTAAAGAGGCGTCCGTATTGGGGGTAACCACTTTTGGGGTAAAGGGTATTTCGTCAATACGATTAGTCTGAATGAGGAAGTGATCAAACGATACGTGAATATCAGGAAGAGGAAGAACGTCGGGAGGAACAGATGGCAAAAATTTTAATCAGCTCGACCTGTTATAGCCCTTTAGGCTCATCCAAAAATCCACCTGCTTTGCAGGTGGTCGTTTAATAGCAAGGCAATCGTTAGGAAGGATGATTCTTCATCCTTCCTTTTCTGACAAATCTTTACGTAAGATAATTTACATCCGAATATTTTTGGATTGCAATAACAAAGTGAAACCATATTAAGATAAAAAGATAAATAATGAATGATATCCGGATGTACGAGACCATGCGGTGGTTTGGTCCGCATGATGCGACTGGCCTAAAAGATATAAGACAAGCTGGCTGCAAAGGGGTCGTTACAGCATTGCATGAAATACCTGTAGGGGATGCATGGACTGTGGAAGAGATTAAAAAAAGGAAATCGCTGATTGAGGCTGAAGGGATGACTTGGACTGTGGTGGAAAGTTTGCCAGTTAGTGAGGATATTAAAAGACAGGCAGGAGCCTACAAAACGCATATTGAAAATTACAAAAAAAGCTTGGAAAATCTTTCGGCTTGTGGGCTGAAAGTAATTACATACAACTTTATGCCTGTATTGGATTGGGTGCGGACGGATATTAGTTACACGATGCCTACAGGAGCCAAGGCACTTTATTTTGAACGCCTTGCTTTCGTGGCTTTTGATGTTTTTATGTTGAAGAGGCCAGATGCGGTAAATGACTATACTTCCGTCGAGATCAAACAGGCAGAGCAATGGTTAGCGGCAAGTTCAGGGCAAATAAAACAGCAGGTTTTCCAGAACGCTTTGCTGGGGCTTCCTGGTACTATGGGACGGTTTACTCCAGAGGAAGTTTTAGCCGCGTTGAAAGGCTATCACGAGATCAATGCGGAAAAACTGAGGAAACACCTGATTTATTTTTTACAGGAAATAATTCCCGTTGCCGAGAAAGCCGGACTCAAAATGGCTATTCACCCCGATGACCCGCCATATCCGGTACTCGGTCTTCCACGGATTGTCAGTTCAGAGAAAGATCTGAATGATATCCTGGAAACTGTTCCTTCACAGGCCAATGGATTGTGTTATTGCACTGGCTCGTTGGGTGTGAGGGCTGATAATGATTTGATCGGGATAATAAAACGATTTGGTGAACATATTCACTTCCTTCACCTTCGGAATATACGGAAGGATGATACAGGTAATTTTTATGAGTCTGATCACTTGGACGGCGATGCAGACATGTTCGGCATCGTTCGTGAACTGTTGCTCCTGATGAAAAGACGGAACATATCATTACCTATGCGGCCCGACCATGGGCACCAAATGTTGGATGATCTCCGGAAAACTACTTATCCAGGGTATTCAGCAATCGGGAGACTTAAGGCGCTGGCAGAATTACGCGGGCTGCAGCATGGCCTTGTCAAAACATTATAGCGTTAACAGTTTTTGTTGGAAAATATCGATGCGGAAGAAACTTCATTCATGAATGGGATGAGATATCTATTAGCCATATTCTTTTTGCCTTTTGGCGTTCATCTCACCTCTGCACAGACCGGAAGGTTGAATTTTATTAATTTTTCTAGTCAGCACGGCTTGTCCTCTAACACGGTTAACGCAATTATAAAGGACAGTTACGGGTACATGTGGTTTGGAACAGACGATGGTTTAAACCGGTTTGACGGTGTTAATTTCAAAATTTTCCGTTATGCGGCGGGCGATAGCACTTCCATAGGTTCAAATACGATCACGGCTATTTGTGAGGATAAGAACGGTAATCTTTGGATAGGAACTACACAAACATTATCATTTTTTGATAGAAAAAAGGGTTCGTTTCTTAATTATTATTTTAAAGGGAAAAGCTCTGTAAGGTCGCTACTTATTGATCATAACGGAAGCTTGTGGGTCGGTACTTATACCGGGCTTTTTCTATATGACCGTCAAACTGCGCCACTGAACGCACGGAGTATTGACCCGGTCAGGGTTGAAAACATCACTACAAAAACCATCCTTAGTATCTTCGAAGATAGCCGCCAGCGATTATGGATTGGTACTGATATAGGATTATTTCAGTATCACTGGAAAAATAAAAAATTTAATTTGAGCAGGTACGGCACTGATAGTTTGAATCCGCAGAAGAATACCATCCGGTCAATTACAGAAGATAACAGCGGAAATATGTGGATTGGAACATTAAGTGGAATAGTAAAGCTTACACCAGAAAGTAAGTTGTCTCAGATATATAGATCAGGTGAGGGGAAAGAGACATTAAGCAGCGACCGGGTCTATACAATTGTGCCCGACAAATTCAAAAGGGTCTGGATCGGTACAGAAGAAGGCCTGAATCTTCTTGACCTGCCCTCAAATAAAATACAGCGCGTGTTAGGGCAAAGCGATGAAGATAAAGTTAGTCTTTCTCCCAACCGGTACATCAAAAGTATTTTTGTCGATACCAGCGATATACTTTGGTTCGGCACTCAACTGGGTGGTGTCAATAAACTGGATCCGAACCTTCCCTTTTTTAATATTAAAAGGAATATGGAATTTGATGTTGTTAGTAATAAATATCCGGCTGTATCAAGTTTTGTTGAGGGGAGGGAAGGGGAAATATATGTAGGCACAGATGGCGGTGGGTTGCATGTTTTTAATCGCACATTGGAAACAATTGCCCGGGTCAAGTTTAGAATTATAACTGATGATGAGATACGTTCCATCACGTCGATGGAGCAAGCCGGGAATGCAATATGGATAGGAACCCAGCACAATGGTATTTACGTTTTCGACCGATTGTCGGGTAAGGTGGCGCATTACTTCCAGGGCCCAGACGCAAATAACTTGTCAAGCAATGACATTATGTGCATCAAAAGAATAAAGAATGGGAATATCTGGATCGGCACAAATGGGGGAGGAGTGAATGTATTCGATACGGAAAAGAAACGTTTCCTGAAGTTTGATAAAACTTCGGCGGAAAAGGAATTTCGAATTCCACTAAACGGGTATATCCGGTCAATTGAAGAAGATGAACAAGGAAATATCTGGATAGGTTCACAGGGAAGTGGTCTTGTTATATACGACCCTGTCAGAAAGCGATTCTCTCATTTAACAACTGATAGTAGTGGATTGGCGTCAAACTATATACAATGTATTTATAAAAGCAGGCAGGGACAGGTTTGGGTTGGTACGGCTGGCAATGGCCTCAATGTGTTCGATACAAGAACTAAAAGGTTCAGGCTTTATTCCGAAGCTGATGGCTTAAGTAATAACGTCATTTATAAAATACTGGAGGATTCCCGAGGACGCTTATGGCTTAGCTCAAATCGTGGGATTAGCTGCTTTGATCTGGCCTCAAGTCGCTTTAGCAACTATTTTTATCAAAACGGTGTTCAAAGAGGTGGCTTTGTTTTAGGTGCGGGATTGTGTTGCAGGAATGGCGAAATGTTTTTCGGAGGGATGGAGGGATTTAATTTTTTCTATCCGAAGTTCCTCGCAATAAATCGTGTTATCCCGCCTCTTCAATTTACTGATCTCAGAGTATCCAATCAAAAAATACAACCCGGTCATTCAGGGATAATTGATGAAGATATTACCACAGCGCAACAGGTCAAACTGGAGTACAAACAAAATTTTTCGATTGAGTACAGCGCATTGAATTTCACTTCGCCACAGGATAATCGGTATAGTTATAAATTGGATGGGTTTGACAAAAAATGGATTGAAGTGGGAACATCATCGACTGCCGTTTATACGAATCTAGATCCCGGGGAATATAAATTCCGCGTGAAGGCTCACAGTGTAGACGGACTATGGCTTACGCAAGAGCGTTCTATCCGGATTGTTGTGAGGACCCCTTTTTGGCGAACGATGTATGCTTATATCTTTTACCTGTCCCTGATCATATCCGGGCTGCTCTACTTAAGATACAGGGGTATCAGGAGGATTAAAAAAGATTTCGTGACAGAGCAGGAAAAGGAACGGATTAAACAGGTACTCATCCGAGAACGTAAGGAAGTGGAGCAATTGCGGGAATTTGATCAAATGAAGATTAAATTTCTTACAAATCTTAGCCATGAATTGAGGACGCCAGTTTCGCTTATTATTGATCCTATTCAAAGAATTATCTCAACAGAAAGTGACGTAAGAAAAGCCGATCAACTTAACCTGGTGTATCGGAATGCGAAGCGGCTGCTTAACTTAGTAAATCAATTATTGGATTTTCATTCTCCTGAAGAGAACGAAATTAAATTAAACCTGAACGTGGCTGATCTGGTTCCTTTAATTAAGGAAGTTGCGGACTCGTTCAAATTGGAAGCAGACCGGAAGCAAATTCAGTTCTTTTTTAAAAGTAATATCATTCAGTTTTACACGGCGTTCGACATTGATAAAATTGAGCGAACGCTGTTTAATCTTTTATCCAACGCATTTAAGTTTACCGAAAATGGCGGAACGATTACGATTGAACTTATAAGGCTTGATATTGGGATAAATATAAAAGTATCCGACACCGGTATCGGAATCGATCCGCAAATAATGGCCAAGGTCTTTGATCGTTTTTTTAAGGCGGATTCCGAAAAACGTGCCACAATTCCCGGAACCGGTATCGGCCTTTCTATCGCTAAAGAATTCATCAAATTACATGGGGGAGAAATATCTGTAGAAAGTGAGCCCAACAAAGGAAGTATTTTTAGTATTAACCTGCATTGCCCGGAGATTGAAAATGCAGTAGGGATATCAAACGGAAAAGTGGGAAGCAAAGAGTTAAAGGAAAATCTCTCTTTTACTTTACCCGTCGCAGCAAGCGACCAGTCGGCCATACTAATAATCGATGACAATATCGATTTCAGAAGTTATGTTTCCGAGGAATTACGGCGGGAATATATTGTTTTGGAAGCGTCTGATGGACAGGAAGGTTGGCAAAAGATACTGTCATCACATCCCAAGGTGATCATCAGTGACATAAATATGCCCGGGATGGATGGAACCGCACTTAGCTTGAAACTTAAGAGCGATAAGAGAACATCTCACATCCCTATAATTCTGCTGACAGGGTTGAATAATAATGCAGACCACCTGAGGGGATTAAAGACGGGAGCAAATGATTACCTGATCAAGCCTGTAGATCTGGATATATTAAGATTTAAAATCAGAAATCTGATCTCTCTTAACCAGACTTTTCAAGACACATATACCCGCCAGTTAAGAGTTGTACCAGGGATGACTATCGAATCTCCAGATGAAAATTTATTAACGAAAGTGATAAATTACATCGAGCGCAATATTGACAGCCCTGATTTAACTGTGGAAGATTTGAGTAAACAGCTTTACATGAGCCGAGGTTCGTTATATAGTAAAATCTTGATACTGACTGGGGAAACCCCGATCGAATTTATACGCACCATAAAATTGAAGAAGGCCAAATTGCTACTGGAGAAAAGCGAGCTTAAAATTGCCGAGATCGGCTATGCAGTGGGTTATTCTTCACCCAATTATTTCGCCCGCGCCTTTAAGGCTAAATATAATATCAGTCCGTCCGAGTATTTGAATCAAACGAGAAGACCGTCACCTGATAAAGATGTGGCATAACTGGTTTTTATCTGAAATTATTACTTCATTATCAGCGTTCTAAAAGCATTTCTCTTTTGATTGAACAAATAGTATATTAAATTGAACATTTGTGCAATAGAGAAACAGGTCATTAATGCAACTTCACTCTTAAGTACAGGACCATCTTAGTTCTCTCATCGAAACTTACCGTATGATCATTAGAAAAATCGTCCATTTTCTTATCCGGACTTACCGCAAACCTGCGTCCGTCTTTCGGCGTTTTGACCAATCTGCTGTATCTGAGGATATTATTCGGTGTATTGCCTGCCAATGGCTAAGCGTGCTTTTAAGTTAGCGGGTAGCGATATTTCTTCATAGAAGCCCTTAAACAATCAATTATAAAACCACTTAAAACGACAAAATGAAAGCAAAATTTACGATTCTTGCCCTTCTGCTGAACATTCTCTGTCTGAGGGCCATTGCTCAGATCCCTCTTGTTTATACCACAGAAAATACAGCAGGTAGTTGTGCGGCTCCGCCCTTGCCGACGCTCGCACAACTCCCGATTATTGCACCGCTGCCGGACCCATTTGTTTGGTCTGACGGAAGCAAACGATCGACAAGCTTTACAGATTGGGCCTGTCGGCGCAATGAAATTAGGAGAGAAATTGAAAACTATGAGATTGGAACCAAACCTGGCCGTCCAGACACTATTTCCGCCAGCTTCGCCGGGACAACATTGACTATACAAATTACTAAAAATGGTCAGAGTATGACCTTGACGGCTCAGGTAATTATCCCTTCCGGAGTCGGTCCATTTCCTGCGGTAATAGGAATGAACAGCGCTTCAGGAAGCATACCGGCGACTATTTTTTCAAGCAGAAATATTGCCAGAATTACCTTTAGTCATGACCAGGTCACAAGATACAATAACCCCCAGTTGACAGATCCCTTTTACAGACTGTATCCGGAGTTTAACCTCAATAACTCTGGTCAGTACAGCGCATGGGCTTGGGGTGTCAGCCGGATTATTGATGGTCTTGAGCTTACTCAGGCTAATCTGCCAATTGACTTGAAACACTTGGCTGTTACCGGGTGCTCTTACGCAGGTAAAATGTCGCTTTTTGCAGGTGCGTTTGATGAACGCATCGCTCTCACTATCGCGCAGGAATCAGGTGGCGGTGGAGCCCCCGCCTGGAGGGTTTCTGAAACTATCGGAGATGTGGAGAAATTGGGTGCGACGAGTAATCAATGGTTCAGCAATGATATGTTCCAGTTTGCCGGTACCAATGTGTCCAAGCTCCCACATGATCATCATGAATTGATGGCGATGGTCGCCCCGCGTGCATTGCTTGTTACAGGCAATACTGATTTTACCTGGCTTGCAAATCCATCAGCGTATGTATCGGCCAGGGCTACTAAAGAGATCTTCAAAACTTTGGGGATCGGAGATCGGTTTGGATTTTATATTGATGGCCAGCACGGCCACTGTGCAGTACCTAATAGCCAAGTGCCGGCGATCTCAGCATTTGTCGATAAATTTCTTTTGGGAAATACATCGGTGAATACGGATACGGTGACTATCCATCCTTATCCAAATGTGGATTATGAGCGCTGGTATAAATGGTGGGGAACGAATAATCCGGTATTTCCTCCGGAACCGCCATCAGCTAGGATCTGGATGGAAGCAGAATGCGCTACAGTCGGTTCTAAATGGGATGTCTTGCAGGACAATTTAGCATCGAATGGACGTTATGTGGTAGTGAAAAGCGGATTGAACAGCACTGCAAGTGCGCCAGCCGATACTGCATCTGCCGTGATCTTTAACTTTACAGTGGATAGTGCCGCAACTTATAATTTCAATGTAAGGCTAAATTGTATTAATGCTGACGATGATAGTTATTGGATAAAAGTAGATAACGGCTCATACGTTTCGATTAATGGTTTAGGAACTTCGGGTTGGCAGTGGGTCAGGTTAACAAGCGCCAACCTAAGTGTAGGCACGCATGCTTTCTCGATGGCATACAGGGAAGACGGTGCAAAATTAGATAAGTTACTCGTTACAACGTCACAGCTATCGGTTAATGAGGTGGGAACCGTAGGAGCGAATTGCGGCCAGCCACCTTTAATAGTTCCAGGACAAACATTTTCAGTCAGCGAAGATGCAACCCAAAATTCTTTAATCGGAACCGTGCAGGCTTCTGATGCTGACACTGCTGCAGTTTTTCAACGGTGGCGGATCACTGGAGGAACCGGAGCAGGGATATTTACCATTGATGAGGGGAATGGACAATTGACTTTACTTGACAGTTCCGTGTTGGATTTTGAGTCAGCTACTAGATCATATTCAATGCTTATAACTGTTACGGACGGCTACTTTACAAGCGAACCTGGCACAATTACAGTTAATGTAATAAATAAGAATGATAATATACCGGCAGTTCCTGCGGCATTAAGTTTTGTACTAGATGCAGGAAATTGTAATGGTATTGGTGTGGTTAACGCCACTGACGCAGATGATATAAATGCTCCGGGCTTCACGTCGTTTCAAGATTGGAAAATCGTGGGTGGGACAGGCACCGATATATTTGCTATTAACTCTCAAACAGGAATGATCACGATTGCCAACCTGAATCTCGTCGATTTTGTTAAAAGTAATTACACCTTGAAAATTACTGTAAGTGATGGTGTTTATACAAGTGCTATTTTGACCGTCACTGTTACTATTCCCGATAAAATAAAAATTTGTCACAATGGAGAGCAAATCTCTGTATCAAAGTATGCAGCTCTTGCGCATATTAGGCACGGGGATTGTATTGGCGCCTGCGGACCAGGTGTAGACTATCCTGCATTAAAGGTTAATATCAGTCCCAATCCTACTGTTAATACCTTCCTGGTTACAATTAAAAGCGGTAATCCTACTCAGCCAGTTACAATGAACGTTTATACTCTCTTGGGTGTATTGGTTGAACAGAAACAAAACCTTCAAGTGGGGCAATCTATAAAAATCGGGCAGAATTATAAGCAAGGAATTTATCTCGTAGAACTGAAACAGGGGCTTGACAAAGAAGCAGTTCTTGTATTGAAGTTAAGATAGATATGGTCTCTGATTAAAGATTACTGAACAGATTCTATCGAACAAAAAATATAGCTCGCTCATGCGGGCTATATTTTTTTCAGGCAATAATACAGTAATTTAGCTAGTAGTGCTGTTCGTCAACTACTTCCGAATTTTCCCAAGCGTCAATTGGGCCTGAATTCTGCAAAT
>ERZ778017.3755-NODE-3755-length-10430-cov-6.775036_pt1 | contig 10430 bp, 7 predicted proteins | sample MGYA00375747_ERZ778017 | MGnify/ENA primary metagenome ERZ778017 (study PRJEB29350, sample SAMN05509838) | bioreactor metagenome | biome: bioreactor; material: wastewater | place: South Africa: University of Cape Town | collected 2014-03-17 ... | reverse complement strand
CTAAGTACATAAAGCAATAAATGCATTTTAGTTAAAAAAAAAAAAAAATGGAACTTTCATTCCAAACTAAATGAGTATATAGATACTTATATACTTTAAGTACGTAAAGCAATAAATGCATTTCGGTGGAAAATGTATTTAATAAAGTTTCAACATGTTTTTTTTTGAAACGGCCCAACATTATGCTCATCTTTATTCAAATCTGTGTACATACTTCATAGCCGAAGCAAACGGATAAACTTATGCATCAAAATCTTGCTAATTAAATATTTCAGGTTTCAACAGGGGAATAGGAGAATTTTCGAAGACAAGAAATAAATGTATAACTAACTAGATCTTCAACCATTTAACCCAAATAGAGAAGTTTGCGTAAAAACACATCAACGAATTGTGAAAATAGTTAAAAAAAAATCATACTGGTTAGGCAAATGATAGAAGAAGAATCGATTTACTCTGATTTATTCAGATTATACTGTTCCACTTCTGGAACTCGAATCCAAAATCCTTGTCGAGTTCTCTAAGTGACTCGATTATATCAATATGCGATTGAAAGCATTTGTTGAAAAAGAAAAACGTCAAAAAGTAGTACGTTATCATTTGTGCCATGTATGCTTGAAGTGTTCAGACCCAGTTGTTATTAATGGGACAATGCATTCTAAAAATATTGTTACTTTGTAGGTCTAGCGGATAAGTAGCACTCTGAAACTTTCTCTAAAAGACATTTGTAGTATTAGAATTTTGTTCTGTTTGAATTAAGTTGTTTGGCGACATGTGACATGTTGACTTCCAACATATACAATTAATAAACTACCACACTTGGGCTTGTGGTCAGTAGCCCAGATTCATGAATTGTGGAAATAGAAACATCTAGACTAATATAGCACTTCAACTGGTTTGAAACAAGTATCATTGTAACAAAGAGGATACAATGCAAACATAGTCTGCTACTCACGAATCTGAAGGGAAGTAATAAAGGGGACAGCTTATTCTCAGACTTGTTTGTAGGCATATGTATCAAGCTGAATCTGGTAAGGTTGTAATACAAATATCGGAGATATCTTGGTCACCATTGATGTCGCCAATATATAGTCCATGTATTCACATTCTCGTTTTGACCACGTCTAAGACCTTCGAATTGCTTGCAAGAAAACAAAAATCATTCGAGTTCAATGTAATCGTCAAATTCACATATTGAGTATCTGCGACTAAGTCCGATATCTACGAGAACAAAATTGGCTTTCGATAACAGCTGTCAACGATATTTTTACCAAGCACGGGTTTGAGAAAAATTCAAACATAAACAATAGTGGGTTTATACTTACTCGTGCCGAAAATCCAATGGGTTTCGTCATTTGGAGAACACCAACATTACTGAAGTTAAGACCATATACTGATAAAGTCAAAGCTCAAGCAATGTGCATTTGAAAAGTTGCAACTATCGTTCATTGAAACCAGTCACTTTCAACATTCGCAGCGTTTGATTGCAAGTTATAAAAAACAATATCTTATGGACGATTTCTTTGATTGTAGTCGGACAAACTGCACCATTCATGTGGTGATAATTTTCCAGGTACAACAATACCTGGAATGCCGTTCCTTGCCAGAGGAGTATTGGATGCATGAGAAGAAAAAAATATGTCTGTACAATATGCGCGAGGTTTGTCCTAAACGTAAATATGCGCTACTATGTTGCCTCTTTCAACGGTAGCAACGCAAACTTGACGAGCAAAACAGGCTTAGAGATGACGGTGGCAGGAGAGAGAGGTAGGTTACAACAGCCATACTCCAATGGATACTTAACCTGTACTGATATGTAAACGCCACGGAGAAGAAGGATTTAAGATAAGCGGTGCATATCGCATGTGCACGGAATATGCGGTGCGGGACGGTAGAGCGAAATGGAAGCAAAAGGATCATTTATGAAACCAGATGGTGATAACAATAGGTTCTCGTTTCAATACCTCAACGTAACGCCTGTGACAGTAACAAGGCGCATGCCAGCATTGTAATCCTCTTCACATTGATGGCTCTGTAAATTAGGGCGAAGTCAGTAGTCGATTTATTTACGTTGGCAACACCACTAACCTGTAAAGTGAATAGTGGAGATGTGGAGCATCATTGATGAGATTGTGCGTCACAATACTTATTTTTATCTTTCCAACTAAACTAGACAGCACAACCCCTATGTTTACCCCCTCGAGCTACAGTAAATCCGAATACCACGTCAGTGATGATGGTGCAAAGATGTGCATGTCAGTTACCTACGTCAAAACAGGAGGATCCAACCACAGTCCCAACATACGCGCGGTAGCAAAGTACCTGGGGTATGTGGGGATATGAGCCAGTTAGTGACGTGTAAAACCGAAATACAACGAGCGTATCATCTTGTGATTCTACTCATTATCATATGTTCCAACAGATTTTGGTATACAGTATGTTATCCTGATGATCGAAGTAAAATCACAAGTAAACATGTTGCGTTTGTGGCACCAGAAATGGATATGGTTTAAATAGACGACGATAGCCTGGAGGTGAAATTTTTTGCATTTGGCATACATCGAATTGTGGTTAAATATGAATCCCGTTGTTGAAGACAGCCATTTAGATGTGTTCTGCTTGTTGGCCGATGCTGTGGTCCATGAGATACCTCCTAGTGAGATTGTAGAGTATTTACATCCTGATTTCCCAAAGGACAAGGTTGAAGAGTATTTGGCTGAGTTTTCCCATCCTTCAGCAATTCCCGAATTTAGAGAAGTTGCAAAAAAAATTATTAACAAAGGGACTGTGCTGTCTATAAAGTTGTTTTTGCTCCTGACAACTGCTCTAGACTCGAGAATCCTTGCTCCTGCGTTGACCAACTCGACGACGTTAATCAGAGATATGGATCTTTCTCAAAGAGAAGAATTATTGAGATCATGGAGAGACTCTCCATTTACTACAAAAAGGAAATTGTTCAGGGTGTATAATTCATTCACCTTGAACGCGTTTAGTAAGACCGCAACAGATTTGCACTTCAAAGCGTTGGGATATCCTGGTAGAGAGCTCAGGACTCAAATTCAGGACTATGAGGTCGATCCTTTCAGATATACGTTCTTGGAAAAACCCCAACAAGACGGCCAGGAGTTACATTTTCCCGACATTGATGTCTTGATTATCGGGTCTGGTTCGGGAGCAGGAGTGGTTGCTCAAACTCTTTCGGAAAACGGACTTAAATCATTGGTGTTGGAAAAAGGTAAATACTTTTCCAATGATGAGTTGACCATGAATGATTTGGAAGGTAGTGAGGCATTATTCGAAAATGGAGGTGCCCTCAGTAGTACCAACCAACAGATATTTATAATTGCAGGTTCGACTTTTGGGGGTGGTTCTACAGTTAATTGGTCTGCCTGTTTAAAAACTCCGTTCAAAGTAAGAAAAGAGTGGTATGACAACTTCGGACTTGATTTCGTCGCAACCCAATACTACGAGGATTGTATGGATTATGTTTGGAAGAAAATGGGTGCTTCGAACGAAAATATCGACCATTCTGGTGCTAATAGTGTTATATTGGAAGGGTCCAAAAAACTTGGCTACCCTCACAGGGCCGTTGAACAAAATAATGGGGGCAAAATTCATGACTGTGGTATGTGTCACTTGGGTTGTAGATTTGGTATTAAACAGGGAAGTGTAAATTGCTGGTTCCGTGGTCCAAGTGAAAACGGATCCAAGTTTATGCAACAAGTTCTCGTGGATAAGATATTGCAACGTGACGGTAAAGCAGTCGGTGTTTTGTGCAGAGATGTTGTAACCGGTGTTAAGTTCAAGATCACTGGACCAAAGAAAATTGTTGTTTCTGGTGGTTCTTTGCAAACTCCGGTTTTGTTACAAAAGTCAGGTTTCAAGAATAAACACATTGGTGCTAACTTGAAGCTCCATCCAGTTTCACTTACGCTTGGAGACTTTGGTAACGACGTGGATTTCGAAGCTTACAGGAAACCAATTATGACATCAATTTGTAATAAAGTCGAAGATTTAGATGGAAAGGCCCATGGTACAAGAATTGAAGCTATGTTGAATGCTCCATATGGTGTTGCACCATTTTTCCCCTGGAAATCAGGCGCTGAATCAAGAAAGGATCTCTTGAGATACAAACAAACTGTGCCTATATTACTTCTTTCCAGAGATACTACTTCAGGGTCTGTCACATATGATAAACAGAAACCAGATGCATTGGTGATTGATTACCTGTTAAACAAGTTTGACAGAAACTCAATTTTACAAGGGTTTTTGATAGCTTCAGACCTTTTATATATTGAAGGTGCCATAGAGATCATGTCACCACAAGCTTGGGTACCAAGATTCAAGAGTTCTAAACCTAAACATGCCAGATCGATTGAAGATGAAGACTATGTAAACTGGAGAGCTAAAGTTGCAAAGATTCCATTTGATTCCTACGGATCACCATACGGTTCAGCTCACCAAATGAGTACATGCAGAATGTCAGGTAAGGGACCAGGATATGGAGCTTGTGATACCAAAGGAAAATTATTTGAATGTAGCAATGTTTATGTTGCAGATGCTTCAACTTTGCCTACTGCGTCAGGGGCTAATCCAATGGTTAGTACCATGTCATTTGCAAGGCACGTATCCTTAGGAATTGTTAAAGAATTGCAACAACAAAGTAAACTTTAGGTTTCACGAGTTGGTTCCAAGGAATGTCTACTTGTGGAAATTATTGACAGAGTTCATGTTTTGTGGTTTTTCTGAGTAAAACAAAAGTTGCTTCTCGCTTAACATACTGCAATAGATTTGACTGTTTTCTTTGCAAATGTGGGGACAGTTTTCTCTATAAAGCCACGACTCAATTGCTAATATAGGTCTCTTAATTGAAAATCGATATCCACTGGAATGGGAAAGGTTTAGTTCAGTACTCGTATTTTATATTTGCAGAACTCCTCATCATCGACGAAGTGTTCATCAAATAAACAAAATTGTAACTTGTTTAAGTTTTTTTAGTAAATATTGTCAAAATCCTAAGTTTTGAGTTTTAAGTTTTTCACTGTGCAACAATACGGATTTAAATATGTTACTGCCCCTACATCTTGAAAAGTAATACTCAGCTTTCTGCTGGCCTCTTAGACTAGCTTGTATTTAGAATATTTAGGGACTATTGTCTATTTCAAACTATCAATTCTGAGATTTCGTCACTGCAACATAATATATAGAAACCACAATGGCCAGCACCATGGTTTCAATAGGTAGGACGATTTTGTAATTGATGTTGACTGTTTGATCATGCAAGTAATTTTCCTTGAGCAATCTAGCTATAATGATTACCAATAAAGATCCAATGCCAAAATAGTGGTATGTCCAAGCTGAGATAGTACTTGAAAGTATCATGTTGATCGCATCTAACATAATCCATACACAATTAACATCATGTGCCAACACTCCGAACCTTACAAATACTTTATCTATGGACATCTTTTGTACATGTTGAAATTCATCTTGCCGTTCCACAAAATCAATGAATCTCAAATACGCATGCCGGGTATCAATTTTATTGCCGATACTTTCGTTTGAACCTTCGACATCAGTATTGGTTTCCACTCCCAAGCGATTGAACCATGTGAACCACCCTGTAAGCATTCCAGTATGAGAATGAACCTCGCGACAGTGCAAAATTGAATTGGACTTCAAATTATCAATCGAGTCTTCTAGATTATTGAGTGTACTTTCTCCAACAGTTGCTACTGTTTCTAAGCAAATCGATCTGCCAGGCGAAATGTCAACGGCAGATGAAGACTTGGTAAACATATCATAAAATCGGAGAAACTCGCTATATCGACTTGAAGATAGCACTATGAATGCATATTCTATACTCTCAATTAACCGTATCTGGTTAGCTATTCCCATAACAAGCGAAGTTTGATATGGCTCACGATACCACGTTTGTAGTACGACAAATAACACAATCTCTTCAAGAGCTGGGATCAAAACCTTCGGAGTAATTGACATGTAATACCGCAAACGCTTTGCTTTCGCTAACAGAGAATAGTACAAACTAACGACCAAGTATTTACTGAAAAACAACACTAAGCTTACTACAATGAAATACCTCTGGAAGAATCTCCCATAAAGACTATCGTGTCCAGGCTGGATGAAAAGGTAGACTATGAACACCGTGAGGATCAACACTATTTCGAAGACTAAGTATAGCTTGACCAAAAGCTTCTTGTCGTTCATTACTGCCTCGCATACGACTTAAACGTACTGTCTTGAAAAGAATAAATAACCTCTCAAGAAAAAAGATGATGTAATGCAAACTGAACCCTAACGAAAACAGCCATAGAACCACACGTGAAACCCTGTTGTGAAACCAAAGCCCCCTTAGTTGCGAAAATTCACCACTCTCTCTGTCGAGCAATTGGACTGCACGCACTCGAACCATGGTTTGGCTGCGCTACCATTTTGATTTTGGCTAGGTTATTGCAACTAAACTTGTGGCACGAGATCACCGTTTACCAGCATTTGAGCGTGCGAGCTACATAGTGTATCGTTTCCATCCAGATTCAATCACCAAATCACGGTCAAGCCAAATCCCATTTTTCGATTATGAACTGGAGATTGATTTACATGGCATCAATTGCTGCCAGGTTCTGGTTTGCAACAACCGCATCATATATCCATCCCGATGAGCACTTCCAGAGCTTGCAGCCGATGACATCAGCACTACTACAGTACAGTTGCCCATTACCATGGGAATTCGACACAATTCCGTCAAGAAGTTTGGCACCATTGTACCTAGTCTACGGTCCAATACTATCAATAATCAACTGGTTTGGATATCAAGTACCACCATTGACACTATGGTACATCTTCAGGTTAATATTGTTTATTTTCAACTGGCTAATTACTGATTATGTCCTTTACAAGTTATTGCCTACAAAACCTGAGCGAATCAAAGCAGTGTTCTTCATCTCTACTAGCTACATTACACTTGTTCACCAATCACACTTGTTTTCCAACAGCTTAGAAACTCCTCTTGTGTTGCTATCTCTATTGATAATCAATGACATGAGAGGATGTGTTGAGTCCAACACCAAAGTGTCAGCTTCCAAGCTCATCACCTTGTCCTTCATAGTTGTCTTGGGGATTTTTAACAGAATTACATTCGTGGCCTTTTTGGCATTACCATGCTGGTTTGTTGCTTGCTATATTTGGAAAAACCCACTTTCGGTTTTGGTATTGTCAACGAGTTTTATGTTGTTTGTTTTTGGGTTTATAGTCGTTGATACTTTGGGTTATCACGGGAATTTCAACCATGGGTGGGTGATTGCTCCATGGAACAACTTGAAATACAATTCTTCAGTGGAAAACTTGTCAACCCATGGATTGCATCCATTGTATACACATATTCTTGTTAACTTACCCCAACTATTGGGTCCTGGATTGGTTTTATTATTTACTTGGAAACTATCCAACAAGTACTGGAGAACAATTCCATTTCTTTCGATAATTTCCAGTTTGGTGATTTTATCAACAATTCCTCATCAGGAATTGCGTTTCTTGATGCCAGTTCTTCCTTTAGCTGCTTGTTGTTTTGACTTGGCTAAGTTTGAAAAAAACCCCAATTCTAAAAACCAACAACCTTCATCATGGATGGCAACGCTAACCATAAACTCTTGGTTAGTTTTCAACTTCATAATGTCATTATTGATGGGAGTATTTCATCAAGGTGGTGTGGTCCCTGCTTTAGACCATATCTTCCAGGAAAACATTCATGGTACCCAAATATGGTGGAGAACATATTCTCCACCCACTTGGATGCTTGCTGATACAAACAATTCCACACAATTCGTCACCATCAACGATGAAAATCCCACTTTCCAGCTATCTGAAAACCAGAATATCGTCATGGATACAATGGGGATCGAGAAAGATTTATTGCACAATGTAATCCAACAGTTGGGTACTAAAAACCTACCGGTGTACTTGATAACTCCAACTGCATCGTTCAATACAGAATTAAACAACACCATTATGTTTGAAGATCAATCATTCGAAGAAGTATGGCATTATAGGTACCATATTGATATGGATCATCTTGATTTTGGAAATATCGAGAGCCTAAAACCAGGTATATCCATTTACAAATTGATTTAACCACTGATTTAACCACTGATTTAACCACTGATTTACTACAGACTGATCCAGCAACAATCTCGCTTGCATTACTTATCTTTATTAATATACATAGAATACCACAACGTGGTAACCTGAAGATTCGTTAATCGTTCACTTGTAGAAATCGAATTTATCGTGCTCGGTACCAGTCTTGACTTGCGAGGTGTAAGCTTCCTCCAAGTCGCTTTGTAAAATCATATATCTGTTTTTTCTAACTGCTCTTAACCCAGCCTCTTGCATGATTGCGGCAATTACCGCACCTGATAATGGATCGTTTCTTAAAATTAACGAGTCTAAATCGACTTCTGGTGCTAACGACATTTTTGATGCAATGGTAGAAAAGATCAATCTTCTTTCTCTCCGGTCTTTCAACGATGGGAATTCAATCTTTCTATCCAATCTACCAGGTCTCAACAATGCCGGATCTAAAGTATCAGCTCTATTTGTTGCCATAATCACCTTCACTGTCGAGGTTTGGTCAAACCCATCCATCTGGTTCAACAATTCCAACAAAATACGTTGAACCTCTCTGTCAGCCCCAGTTTGGGCATCGAATCTCTTCGTGGCAATAGCATCAATTTCATCTATAAATATAATCGCTGGCGAGTTTTCTCGTGCTAATCTGAACACATCACGAACCATTCTTGGACCTTCCCCGAGGTATTTTTGCACAAATTCAGACCCGTTGATTCTGATAAAAGACGCTGTCGTCGAGTTGGCCACAGCCTTCACCAACATGGTTTTACCAGTCCCTGGTGGCCCATACAATAAAACCCCTCTAGGAGGATCAATTCCAATCTGCGAATACAAATCTCCTTGAGTTAATGGCAACTCTACAGCTTCTCTGATTTCTTGTTTCTGCATGTCTAACCCACCTACGTCGGCATATGTCACATCTGGCTTCTCATTATCTCCAACAATGGAAATAGAAGAGTCGGCCTCTGGTGGTAAAATATCCACTAAAGCGTTAGAATGACGATGTAACGCAACAGAAGACGATGGCTTCAACAATTCTCTGTCCAAAGTAGACAAAATCCGCACCACGTAGTTTGAGCCTGTGGTTGACGAAACTATCCCGGTGTTTTCGTCAATTGGTTCCAAGAACTGCCCGATAACCAACGGAACGGATTTGATCCGTTTGACTTCTTCCTGGGCCCGGACTAATTCCCGCTTCAAATGACGCTGTTCATCTTTGATATAATCTTCTTGTAGCAACAATAGGTCCAACTCTTTTTGTAACTTTTTGAGTTTTAAGTAAGCGTCAGAATTGTCTTCCTGCGCACCACCGATGCGCTTGGATGCCAAATTGGGCACTATGTTAGTTGAGTTTTCGAATATAACCGGCTCGTCCATGTCAAATCGGTGTTTGGGAGTAAACAGTTTGTGAGTTCTGGCAACTTTCGTTTTAGTGGCGGAAGATTTCAACAAATAGGTCATGTGGACACAGTCACGGGATTTCTAGAAATATTGAAATCGGTAGCGCCAACGCGACGTTTGGTTTTGTCCCACAAAAGCCATGCCGGAATGTAGAACTACATTTATGTACTATTGACCACTGCAAAATACTCAGTTGCGGTGTACTTTTGCTGAAGTCGACACTTACATTGATAATACTGATGGACATGATGCGAGTGTTTAAATGGCGACATCTAGGGAAGAATTTCTCGACTCAAAGATAGAACTTGAGAATACAACTGTGTATGTTTTCTGAATGAATACGTCTCTTACTACCATGGAGGGCACCATCACGGCTAGATTATGCATCATAGGAATACAAAATGAAAAAAATTTGTATTGCGAAAAGAAAATATAAGGGTAATAATAAAATACAATATACCGAAAATAGAAATACAATTGATCCGTCAAAAATACATCGAGAAACCTTTGAACCACCCGACAAAAACAAATTAACCGAAATGAAGAACGTCTATCAGTCTAGATAAACAAAGATGAAATTAATGAAACAAAAACCAAAGTAACGAAAGTTTTCGTGTTGATGGTGTTAGCTCCGTTTACAACAACACTTGAAGGTCCTGCAGTAGGTTGTACAGAAGTTGCTGCAACTGTGGTTGGAGTAGATGGTTTCCCAGTAGGAGGAGCTGGAGGAGCTGGAGGAGCTTGGGTTTCAACAGGTGCAGTATTGATTGGCAAGGAAGTTGTATGTGTTGATCCAACAGAGTTTGTGACAACATAGACTTCGCATGAGGTGGTTGCAGGAACGTTGTTCTTTGTTGTGACATAGGTTGTGGTGTATTGAGAAATGC
>ERZ778017.3753-NODE-3753-length-10437-cov-5.599210_pt1 | contig 10437 bp, 8 predicted proteins | sample MGYA00375747_ERZ778017 | MGnify/ENA primary metagenome ERZ778017 (study PRJEB29350, sample SAMN05509838) | bioreactor metagenome | biome: bioreactor; material: wastewater | place: South Africa: University of Cape Town | collected 2014-03-17 ... | reverse complement strand
GAGGCCGTGCGAAACTTGCGCCTCGCCGTGCAAGCGTTCCAGCCGTGACCTGCCGCAGCAGCCGTATCCGCCGTCGCTCCCCGATCGATCGCTTCCGCGCTGCCGCACCGCTTGCACTGGCCCTGGCGGCCGGATCGATGCTCGCGCCGTGCACGCTTCCCGTTGCGCTCGCGCAGGCGAAGCGGACCGCTGCGAGTGCGTCGGGCACGAACGCCGCACGCGCGGAACCCGCCTATGGCGGCCGCCGCGACGTCGACGCTTTCATCGTGGACATGGTGGCGCGGCACGGCTTCGTTCCCGCCGAACTCGAAGCGATGTTCGCGCGGGTGCGCCGCGACGACTCGGTGCTGCGCCTGATCGCGCCCCCGCCCACCGACTTCCGCAAGTCGTGGCGCAGCTACCGTGCGCGCTTCCTCGATCCGGTGCGCATCCGCGAAGGCGTGCGCTTCTGGGGCGAGAACGAGAGCTGGCTCGCGCTCGCGTCGGCGCGCTACGGCGTGCCGCCGGAGATCATCGTCGCCATCATCGGCGTCGAGACGATGTACGGACGCATCACCGGCGACGTGCGCGTCGTCGATGCGCTGACCACCCTCGCCTTCGACTATCCGCGACGCGCCGACTATTTCCGCGGCGAACTCGAACAGTTCCTGCTGTACGTGCGCGACCAGCAGCTCGACGCCTTCTCGCTGCGCGGCTCCTTCGCCGGCGCGATCGGACTGCCCCAGTTCATGCCGGGCAGCATCCGGCGCTACGCGGTCGACCTCGACGGCGACGGGCACATCGACCTGCGCGGCAACCCGGCCGACGCGATCGGCAGCGTGGCGAGCTTTCTGGCCGCGCACGGATGGCGCAGCGGCGAACCGGTGGTGTTCCGTGCGCGCTACGGCAGCGAGAGCCGGCTGGCGCCTTTGGTCGAGGCCGGCATCCGCCCGCAGTTCAGCCTGCAGGAGCTGGCCGACTACGGGGTGGGCAGCGTCGAGCCGGTTTCGCTCGACCTGCCGCTGGCGCTGATCGACCTGCCGAACGGCGACGAGCCGACCAGCTATTTCCTCGGCGCGCCGAACTTCTACGTGATCACGCGCTACAACCGCTCGAGCTTCTACGCGATGGCGGTGCACGACCTCGCGCGCGCGCTCGTCGAGGCGCGCTGAGCGCGCCCCGATTCGATCGCCGACGGCCGGACGCCGTCAGCGGTTCGCCGGCTGCGACGGCTGCGAGGGCGACGCGGCTCGCGATTCCGACTGCGATCGCGACGGCGACGACGAGCGGCTGCGCTCGGTATTCATGCCGACGGTCGAGCCCTTCCGGATGTCGTCCATCGTCGACTGCGCCATCTTCTCGTGTTCGCGCAGCGTCGAGACCTCCTGCTGCGCGTGCTGCTGCAGCTGATCGTCCTTCGCCGACTTCGCCGCGTGCTCGTAGCTGGAGACGTCCTTCTTGTGATCGGAAGTCATCTCCTTCATGTACGCGCGGTCGAACTCGGCGCCCGACAGCTTCGCCAGACGGTCGTAGGTCTTCTGGTGCTTCGAGTCGAGCTGCGTCGGCAGTTTCACGCCGTCTTCCTTCGCGATCTGCGACAGGCTGTCGATCTCCTTGCTGTGGTCATCGACCATCCTCTTGCCGAAATCCTTCACCTCCTGGCTCGACGCCTTGTCCTGCGCGAGCTTGCCGAGGCGGACTTCCGCCATGCTGCCCATGTAGGCCTCCTCGAGGAACTTGCGGTCGCTCCTGGCCATCCTGTCGGAGCTGGCCGCCTTGCCGTTCGAAGCCGAAGGGCTGCCGCGCGAAGTCATGGAATCGGACATCGTGCTGCCGTTGGCGGCAGAGCGATCGGCTGCGCTGGCGCCGGACGATCCCTGGTTCGCGGCGGCGGCGCCGGTGGCCGACGACGTGGTGCCGGAAGCGCTGCTGCCGGCGCTGCCCTGGGCGAACGCGCCCATCGAAAAGCCGAGCGACAGTACCGCTGCGGCCAATGCGCTCTTCTGGAATCGGAGGTGGGACATTTTCGGATCCTCGCTGATGGATCGTTGGAGGAATCCGATCCGCAAACGCAGTGCCCGAATTGCTTACCTCTTATCTCTTCCCGAACACTCCGGTCGACAGGTAGCGGTCGCCGCGATCGCAGACGACGAAGACGATCGTCGCATTCTCGAGCTGCGCCGCGACGCGCAACGCGATGCAGCAGGCGCCGGCGGTCGAGATGCCGCAGAACAGCCCTTCTTCGGCGGCAAGCCGGCGCGCCATCTCCTCGGCCTGCGGCTGCGTCACCGACTCGAGGCTGTCGACGCGTGCGTGGCGGAAGATCTTCGGCGTGTACGCGGGCGGCCACTTGCGGATTCCCGGAATCGAAGCGCCGTCCGCCGGTTCGGCGCCGATGACGACGACGTCCGGATTGCGTTCCTTCAGGTAGCGCGAGACGCCGGTGATGGTGCCGGTGGTGCCCATCGCCGAAACGAAATGCGTGATCTCGCCGCCGGTATCGGCCCAGATCTCCGGGCCGGTGGTTTCGTAGTGCGACATCCAGTTGTCGTCGTTCGAGAACTGGTCGAGCAATCGGCCGCGTCCCTCGCGCTGCATGCGCTCGGCGAGATCGCGCGCGCCCTCCATCCCCTGCTCGCGATCGACCAGCACCAGCTCGGCGCCGTAGGCGCTCATCGCGCTTCGCCGCTCGGCCGTCTGGTTGTCGGGCATGACGAGCACCATCCGGTAGCCGCGCGCGGCCGCGGCCATCGCCAGCGCGATGCCGGTATTGCCCGACGTCGCCTCGATCAGCGTGTCGCCGCGGCGGATCTCGCCGCGCGCCTCGGCGCGCTCGATCATCGCGCGCGCGGGGCGGTCCTTCACCGAGCCGGCCGGATTGTTGCCCTCGAGCTTGCCGAGCAGCACGTTGCCCCGCTCGCCGAGCACTTCGTGCCCGATGCGCTGCAACAGCACCAGCGGCGTGTGGCCGATCGCGTCTTCCACCGTGGGGTACTGCCGGCGAGGAAAGGAATGCGGCATCGGCCGACGGCGCGCGCGAGGGCCTTCTAGTGCGCCACCGGGCGCTCGTCCGGCAGCTTGATTGCGCCGCGCAGCTCGCACTCCAGGATCGCCTGACGCAGCCTTTCGATGGCCGGCAGGCGCGTGAAGCTCTTGCGCCAGGCGAGCGACACGCGGCGCGTGGGCGGCGGCGCCGAGAACGGCACGTAGCGCAGCAGGTCGTCGTCGCTGCGCGGCGCGTTGCAGGCGGTGATCGGCAGCACGCTGATGCCGATGCCCGACGCCACCATGTGGCGGATCGTCTCGAGCGACGAGCCCTCGAAGGTCTTGTGGATGCCGACGCTCGCCTGCGAGTAGCGCGACAGCTCCGGACAGACTTCGAGGACGTGGTCGCGGAAGCAATGCCCGTGGCCGAGCAGCAGCATCGTCTGATCCTTCAGCTCGGTGGAGCGGATCGCCTCGCGCTTCGCCCACGGGTGCGCGGCCGGCACGGCGACGACGAAAGGCTCGTCGTACACGCCGAGCGAAACCAGCCCGCCGTCGGGAAAGGGATCGGCGAGGATCGCGACGTCGATCTCTCCCTGGCGCAGCAGCTCGAGCAGCCGCACCGTGAAGTTCTCCTGCAGCAGCAGCTGCATCTGCGAGCCGTCGTCGATCGTGCGCCGCACCAGCTCGGGCAGCAGGTACGGCGCGATCGTGTAGATGACGCCGATGCGCAGCGGCCCGGCGAGCGGGTCCTGGCCCTGCTCGGCGATCGCACGGATCGCGCTCGTCTGCTCGAGCACGTGCTGCGCCTGCTCGACGATGCGCGCCCCGATCGGCGTGACGGTGATCTCGACGCCGCCGCGCTCGAACAGCTGGACGGCCAGTTCTTCCTCGAGCTTCTTGATCGCCACCGAAAGCGTCGGCTGGCTGACCAGGCAGGCCTCGGCGGCGCGGCCGAAATGGCGCTCGCGCGCCAGCGCGACGATGTACTTGAGCTCGGTGAGGGTCATGGGGGCGAAATGATAGCAAGCGTCATGCTTTCAGGAACTCCTCGCGGCTGCCCAGCCATCGCCGCAGGTGCGTCTCCACCTGCGCCGGGCTCTCCGCGAGCATGCACCGCGCCGTCTCGCGCGCCGCCTCGACCAGTTCGCTGTCGCGCTCGAGGTCCGCGAAGCGCAGCAGCGCGTCGCCCGACTGGCGGGCGCCGAGGAATTCGCCGGGGCCGCGCTGCTGCAGGTCGCGCCTGGCGATCTCGAAGCCGTCGCTGGTCTCGTACATCGTCTTCAGCCGCTCGCGCGCGGCCGGCGACAGCGGCTCGCGATAGAGCAGCACGCAGACGCTCTCGCTGGAGCCGCGCCCGACGCGCCCGCGCAACTGGTGCAGCTGCGACAGGCCGAAACGCTCCGCGTGCTCGACGATCAGCAGCGAGGCGTTCGGCACGTCGACGCCGACCTCGATGACGGTGGTCGCCACCAGCACCGGCAGCGCTCCGCCGGCGAAGGCGGCCATCACCTCCTGCTTGGCCGACGGCGGCAGCCGGCCGTGCACGAGCCCCACGGGCAGCGGGGCCAGCTCGCGCTCCAGCGTCGCGTGCGTGTCGATCGCCGTCTGCAGTTCGAGCGTCTCGCTCTCGTCGACCAGCGGGCAGACCCAGTAGACCTGGCGCCCGGCCTGCGCGGCGGCGCGCACGCGTGCGATCACCTCGTCGCGCCGCGCCGCCGACACGAGCCTGGTCGTCACCGGTTTTCTCCCCGGCGGCATCTGGTCGAGCACCGAGACGTCGAGGTCGGCGTAATAGGTCATGGCGAGCGTGCGCGGAATCGGTGTGGCGCTCATCATCAGCTGGTGCGGCAATACCGCGCGCGGGTCGCCGCCCGCGTCGGCACGGGCGCGCAGCGCGAGGCGCTGCGCGACGCCGAAGCGATGCTGCTCGTCGACGATCGCCAGCCCGAGCCGGGCGAACTCGACGCTGTCCTCGATCAGTGCATGCGTGCCGATCAGCAGGTCGATTTCGCCGGCGGCGACGCGGCCGCGCACCTCGCGCTTGCCGCTTTCCTTCAGCGAACCGGAGAGCCAGGCCACGCGCACCCCCAGCGCCTCGAGCGGCGCGCGCAGCTTCGCGTGATGCTGTTCGGCGAGGATCTCGGTGGGCGCCATGAACGCCGCCTGCCAGCCGCTGCCGATCGCCTGTGCGGCCGCCAGCGCCGCGATCAGCGTCTTGCCGCTGCCGACGTCGCCCTGCAGCAGCCGGTTCATCGGTTGCGCGCGCGCGAGGTCGGCGGCGATCTCGCCCCAGACCCGGCTCTGCGCCGCGGTGGGCACGAAGGGCAGCGACGCCAGCAGGCGAGCCGCCAGCGCACCGTCGGCCAGTCGCGGCGCCCGCTGTCGCGCGCGGGCGCGGCGCGAACGTGCGAGCGAGAGCTGCTGCGCGAGCAGTTCGTCGAAGATCACGCGCCGCCAGGCCGGCGCGCTGCGATCGGCCAGCGCCTCGAGGCTCGCCCCGGGATCGGGCCGATGGATCGCGCGCAGGGCCTCGGCCACCGGCGGCAGCCCGAGCCTGGCGACGACGTCGGCCGGCACGGTCTCGTCCCAGTCGAGATCGTCGAGCGCCTCGTCGATCGCCTTGCGCAGTCGCGCCTGGCCCAGGCCGGAGACCGTCGGGTAGACCGGCGTCATCGTCTGCGGCAGCGGCTCGCCGAGGCGCACGACGCGGCACTGCGGATGAACCATCTCCGCGCCGAACAGGCCGGCGCGCACCTCGCCGAAAGCGCGCACGCGCGCCCCCTCGGCGAACAGCTTTGCCTGCGAGCCGTAGAAATGGAAGAAGCGCAGCGACACCGAAGCGCTGTCGTCGCGCAACTCGACGCGAAGCATGCGGCGCGGCCGCATGACGATCTCGCTGCGCACGACGACGCCCTCCACCTGCGCCGGCCTGCCGTCGCGGGCTGCGGCGATCGGAACGATCCGCGTGCGGTCCTCGTAGCGGATCGGCAGGTGGAGCACGAAATCGGAGGCGACCCGCAGGCCGAGTCGCGCGAAGCGCGCCGCGTCGCCGCCGCCTTCGCCGGCCGCACGCCGTCGGCGCGGGGCGGTGCTCACGTGCCGGACGGGGTCCCTGCGTCGAGCACCATCACCGCCTCCACCTCGAACAGCGCGCCGCGCGGCAGGCTGGCGACGCCGACCGTGGAGCGCGCCGGATACGGTGCGTCGAACCACTTCTGCATCGCTTCGTTCACCTTCGCGAAATGCGCGAGATCGGTGAGGAACAGCGTGAGCTTCACGCAGTGCGCGAGCGAGCCGCCGGCAGCGGTGGCGACCGCCCGCAGGTTGCGAAAGGCCTGCTCGACCTGCGCCTCGAGGCCGCCGTCGACCAGCGCGCCGCCGGCCGGTTCGAGTGCGATCTGCCCCGACAGGTAGACGACGTCGCCGACGCGCACCGCCTGCGAATACGGGCCGATGGCCGCCGGTGCATCGGCGCTTCGAACGATCTGTCTCGTGGTCATGCTCCGTCTCCGGACTGTGGCAGCGGAAAGATCAGGCAGGTGGTCGAGCCGAGCGCGTACAGGCGGCCGGCGGCGTCGACGACCCGCCCCTCGGCGATCCCGATGCGGCGGGTCACGCTGGCAACGCGGGCCTCGGCGCGCACCGGGCCGGTGCGATCGGTGAGCGGGCGCACGTAGTTCACCTTCAGTTCGAGCGTGGTGTAGCCGTAGCCGCGCTCGAGCGTCGTGTGCACGGCGCAGCCGAGCGCGGAATCGAGCAGCGTCGCGACGTAGCCGCCGTGCACGCTGCCGATCGGGTTGTAGTAATCGGTCTTCGGCGTTCCCTGGAAAGCCATCGTGCCCTCGCCCGCTTCCACCGGCACGAAATCGAGCGTCTGCATGATCGGCGGCAACGGCAGTTCGCCTCGTCCGATGCGCTCGAGGAACTGCAGCCCGGAGCCGGCGGCGACTTCGGCCGCGGCGATCTTCCCGGGCGCGGCCATCAGCAGTCGCACTTCGCGCTCGCGCGCGAGCCACTTCTCGAGCGTGGCCTCGGCCTGCGGGTCGCGCTGCTGCGGTTCGGTAGTCATCGCGTTCTCGGTCGCATGGGCATGCGCTCGCATATGGGCATGCGCTCGCATATGGGCATGCGCTCGCACATGGGGGCATGCGCTCGCATCGTATCAAGCGAGGCGCCGGTCCGTGGCCTACACAGCCGTCGGACGGAACAGCGTCTCCAGCGCGATCGCCAGCACCGAGAGCAGCAGCACGGTTCCGACCAGCAGCGCGGCGATGGCGACGAACACGTTCGACCAGCCGCCGTGCGAGTGGCGCGCGAGGCCGGCGTTGTATCGGGCGTCCCAGCGCTCGTCGGACGCGAGGCTGAACACGATCGCCTCCGTCATCGCGACGACGACGACGAGGCCGGCGACGAAGAAGCCCGGGTGCCGGTACCAGGGATCGGAGCGCAGCGCGAGGCCGATCGCCGGCATCGCGATCAGCGGATAGAGCGGCCACCAGCGCGCGCCGAGATAGGCGCGATGGGCGCCGGAGAAGCCGACGAAGAGCGCGAGCAGGCCGGCGACGAGACGCGAACGGAAGCGGGCGGGAGCGGTCACGGTGCGGATTGTCGACGATGCGGCGGCGGGCGCCAAACCGCGCCGCTGATAGACTCGAAGTCTTCCCTTTCCTGTCGCCTTCCCGATGCTGCACGAGCCCACGCCCGACCGCACGGACGCGTCGGACGAGCCGCGGCATTCCGCGGCGCACGCCGCGATCCGCATCCGCGGCGCGCGCCAGAACAACCTGAAGAACCTCGACGTCGACATCCCGACCGGCGAGCTGGTCGTCGTCACCGGCGTCTCTGGCTCGGGCAAGTCGTCGCTGGTGTTCGACACGCTGTACGCCGAGGGGCAGCGGCGCTACGTCGAGACCTTCTCGGCCTATGCGCGCCAGTTCCTCGACCGGATGGACAAGCCGCAGGTCGATCGCATCGAGGGCGTGCCGCCGGCGATCGCGATCGACCAGACGAACCCGGTGCGTACCTCGCGTTCGACGGTCGGCACGATGACCGAGCTGAACGACCACCTGAAGCTGCTGTACGCGCGCGCCGCCGCGCTGCATTGCCGCGGCTGCGGAAAGCCGGTGCGCCGCGACACGGTGGCGAGCGTGCGCGAAGCGCTCGTCGCGCGCGCCGCCGCGGCCGGCGACCCGCGCATCGTGCTCGGCTTCCCGGTGCCGGTGCCGGCGAACTTCGGCGAGGCCGAGATCCGCGCGCACCTCGACGCGCAGGGCTACGCGCGCGTGCAGGCGCGCGAGGTGGACGGCGAGCGCATCGTGCTGCACGTCGTGCAGGACCGCTTCCGCGTCTCGAACGTCGAACCCTCGCGGCTGTCCGACTCGATCGAGGCGGCGTTCCGCCGCGGGCACGGGCGGCTCACGCTGCACGTGCTCGACGACGACGGCAGCGAGCGCGAACGCTGGCGCTACAGCACCGGACTGCACTGCGCCGACTGCGACATCGCCTACGCCGAGCCGCTGCCCAGCCTGTTCTCGTTCAACTCGCCGATCGGCGCCTGCGAGCAGTGCCGCGGCTTCGGCCGCGTGATCGGCGTCGACCTCGGCCTCGTCGTTCCCGACGAGGGCAGGACGCTCGCCGACGGCGCGGTCAAGCCATGGCAGACGAAGAGCTTCGCCGAGTGCCAGCGCGACCTGAAGAAATACGCGGCGCGCGCCGACGTGCGCACCGACGTGCCGTGGCGCGCACTCGACGAGCGCGAGCGCCGCTGGGTGATCGAAGGCGCGCCCGACTGGACCGGCAAGTGGGAGACGCAGTGGTACGGCATCCGCCATTTCTTCGAATGGCTGGAGTCGCGCGCCTACAAGATGCACATCCGCGTGCTGCTGTCGAAATATCGCTCGTACGACACCTGCAAGGCCTGCGGCGGAGCGCGGCTCGTGCCCGACGCGCTGCTCTGGCGCGTCGGCGACGACGCGCGCGGCGAAGGCGGTCGCACGATCCACCAGCTGATGCTGCTGCCGATCGACCGGCTCGCCGCGTTCTTCGCGCAGCTGCGCCTGCCGGCGCCGCTCGACGAAGCGACCGTGCTGCTGCTCGACGAGATCCGCAACCGGCTGCGCTTCCTGCGCGAGGTCGGCCTCGGCTACCTGACGCTCGATCGCCAGTCGCGCACGCTGTCGGGCGGCGAGGTGCAGCGCATCAACCTGACGACCGCGCTCGGCACCTCGCTGGTCAACACGCTGTTCGTGCTCGACGAGCCGTCGATCGGCCTGCATCCGCGCGACATGGGGCGCGTGATCGCCGTCATGCAACGGCTGCGCGAAGCGGGCAACTCGCTGGTCGTCGTCGAGCACGATCCGCTGGTGATGCGCGCCGCCGACCGCGTGCTCGACATCGGCCCGGGGCCCGGCGAACGCGGCGGCGAGATCGTCTTCTACGGCCCGCCCGCGGCGCTCGCGCGCGCCGCCACGCTCACCGGCGACTACCTCGCCGGGCGCCGCGTCGTCGACGCCGGACGTCGCCTGCCGGTGACGCCGTCGACCAAGCGCCTCGTGCTCGAAGGCGCGCGCGAGCACAACCTGAAGCTCGGCACCGTCGAATTCCCGCTCGAACGCCTCGTCTGCCTCACCGGCGTCTCCGGCAGCGGCAAGTCGACGCTGATGCAGAACGTGCTGCTGCCGGCGTTGCGCCGCGCCAAGGGGCAGCCGACCGACGCGCCCGGCGCGCACGACCGGCTGCTCGGCGACGACTGGATCGACGACGTCGTCTTCGTCGACCAGTCGCCGATCGGCAAGACCGCGCGCAGCAACCCGGCGAGCTACGTCGGCGCCTTCGACGCGATCCGCAAACGCTTCGCCGCCTCGCCGCTCGCCCGCGAGCGCGGCTACACCGCCGGCACCTTCAGCTTCAACGCCGGCGACGGACGCTGCCCCACCTGCAGCGGCAACGGCTTCGAGCACGTCGAGATGCAGTTCCTCTCCGACGTCTACCTGCGCTGCCCCGACTGCAACGGCAGCCGCTTCCGCGACGAGGTGCTCGAAGTCACGATCGAAGGCGAGGACGGCATCGCGCGCTCGATCTCCGGCGTGCTCGATCTCACGGTGCGCGAGGCGCTGTCGGTGTTCGGCCGCGCGCACGACGTGCGCACCAAGCTGCAGCCGCTCGCCGACGTCGGCCTCGACTATCTGCGACTGGGGCAGCCGGTGCCGACGCTGTCGGGCGGCGAGGCGCAGCGGCTGAAGCTGGCGGGGCACCTGGCCGAAGCGGCCGCGCGCGGACTGACCGGTCCGACCGGGAGCGCCTCCGGCGATCCGGCGCGCCCCGGTCACCCCTTCGCGAAGGCCGGCCGGCGCGGCACGCTGTTCCTGTTCGACGAGCCGACCACCGGCCTGCATTTCGACGACGTCGCAAAACTGCTGCGCGCGCTGCGCAAGCTGCTCGACGCCGGGCATTCGCTGATCGTCATCGAGC
>ERZ778017.3752-NODE-3752-length-10439-cov-5.761267_pt1 | contig 10439 bp, 4 predicted proteins | sample MGYA00375747_ERZ778017 | MGnify/ENA primary metagenome ERZ778017 (study PRJEB29350, sample SAMN05509838) | bioreactor metagenome | biome: bioreactor; material: wastewater | place: South Africa: University of Cape Town | collected 2014-03-17 ... | reverse complement strand
CGTTCTAGTTTTGTTTACTTGGTTGAAGACTCCAATGAGGAAGAATTGGTATTAAGTGGGTCACATGATGGATTCGTCTATGTTTGGAAACTTCACACTGGTCAAATTATAACCAGGTTAAATGCTCATGAAGGGACATGTAATATGGTTGATTGGAACCTTTCTGGACCTAATTCTACAAAAAAAAATGGCAGAGATTATGGTAAATTGTGGTGCTCAGTTGGTGACGACAAGAATGTCAAAATCTGGGGACCTTCCGATTGGGAGTAGATGGATCATGACATGACAATTGTCGTGGAACGGTTCAAATTACCTAGAATTTCTAATATATACGATTTTTACGATTATTAAAACGCAACACTATTCCATACATCTATTAACCAGCTTACAATTCATCGTGTTCGACGGCTTCTTCTTCCTTGGCCTTTTCTTCTTCATCTTCCACAATTTCAGCACCTTCATTCTTAAGCACGTTACCGTCCACCTTCAAGGCACCTTCTGTCTTGATGAATTCAACGAGAGAATCTAAATCTCTAACACCATTGAAAATAATTGGCTTTCTTAAACCAGTCTTTTCATCCAATTCACCGTTAGCTGGGTATAACAATAAAGTTGGGTATCCTTCAATATCAACTGGAACAGAGACATCGTTAGCAGTATGGTCAATATCGGCAATGACAACTTGAGATTTACCAGTGTTGGAGTTGAAAATTTCACCCAATTCTTCCCATACTGGAGCCAATTTCTTACAGTGTCCACACCATGGGGCGTAGTATTTAACAAAGACGTCTTTCGAAACATCTCCCAAGATTTCCTCATGGTTGTGGGCAACTAATTTGACAACAGGGTTAGCTTCTTGTTCTTCTTTAGTTGGTAATGGTTCGGACTTGATGATTGGAGACAATTTACCTTCGACAAAATCTTCGACAAATTTCTGAATCGTGGCAAAGTCTGGACCTTCTGGGTGCTCGGTCTGGTTAATACCGTACTTCCTGTTTGATTGAATGTCTTGGATAGCAAACAACGGGATGATTTCTGGGTTCATGTTGATAATTTCAGCATGTTTACCAAAGAAAGTAGCATCCAAACCCACAAAGTTGATCTTACCCTTGTATTTCTTACCCAAAGTAGACAAGTCGGCAGCAATAGCTTCTCTTTCTTCTTGAGTGTTGTAGAAGTAGTATGCCAATGGTAATGGCGAGCTCATGTAAGACATGTAAGTTTCTCTATTGATGTCACCAAAGTAAGGAATGGATTCTGACAGAACGAAAGCCGATAACGCTTCCTTGGACAAGTCACCGGAGAATTCTCTGACGTCGTCGAATTGATCTGGGTGTACCAAAAGATAGGTGGTTTTCTTGCCCAAGTTAACGTTGGTCAATTTCTTGTTCAACGATTTAACGATAGATGTGTCGGAGACAGAGATGAACAAGTGGTCATTTCTCAAGGTGGAAGCAACAGATTCAAAGATCGAGTCTGCTGGAGCATTGACTTCGATGACAAAAGGCTTCTTTTCCCCTTCAATGACGGTGGTCAATTCTTCAAATGTAGCTGGCACTTGCACAGCTGGTAACGATTGTTTGATCATGTAATCAGTGATACCAGAAGCTTCTCTTGGGCCGTCGTACTCCTCGCTAGAATCACCTCTGAACACCTTCAAAGTTGGGTAACCTCTGATGCCAAATTCACCACACAATTGCTCTTCTTCAGTACAGTCGATCTGGGCCAACTTGATGTTGGGGTGGGTTTCATTCAATCCGTCAGCAGCCTTGACAAATTCTGGTGCCAACAATTTACAGTATCCACACCATGGTGCAAAGAATTCTGCCAACACCAATGGGTTTTCTTCCATAAAGTTCTTGAAGGTTTCTGCCGTCAACTTGACAACAGCAGAGTTTGGATCAGCAACAGCGTCCCCATCGGCTGGGCCCAGTGCCAAAGTTAACGACACAACCGATAACAAGGTGGCCAAGGCCTGGGTTGAGAGTTTCCAAAATTTCATTTTGTGGTTCAGTACTATTGAAGTGGCAAGTGCTACAATGAATAATTACAAATCATTTATACGATTTGTTCACCATCTGAACACGCTGTTTGTTTCGTGTCTTGTGGGTCAGGTGACTTTGTCGAAAACCGCGGCGTTGGCCCCTTATCCCCATGTTGCACCAGCGGCCAGGTTGGGGTGGCACGAGGTAGGCAGTACGACTACGGAGGGGCTCTGGGTGGTTTTCTGGGGCTCTGGGTGGTTTTCTGGGGAACTTGTAGTTTGGCGCCGAACTCAATTGTTAAATGAGCAATTGGTTTTGGTGTGGACTCGATGGGGATCGTTAGTGCCAGTCATTATACGGACGCGGAGGCCACATTGGGGAGCGTACAGAACAGGGGATACTCGGTGTAGCCTTAGAGTTTGTCTGCAGAGCACTCCGGGGATCTGGTGGTCCAGAACTCGGTACCGTACTGTCATTGTTGGTACACGTCTCGTGTTACCAGTGGGTGGCTTCACGGTGGCTCGACCGTGGCCCCTTATCTAGTACGGGAGCAGTCACCGTAGCGGCGCCGCACCACGTTGGTCGTCCTGTACGAGTTACGGTGTCTTTGTCGTAAATCTATGTCTATTAGGACCACTACGGAAGTAGACATGAGCAGTGCGTATCAGATTACTACTTCGCTATAAATAATCAGTTATATTCCAAAAAACTCTCTCCACGTGCTCCACGAGTCGACCTCAACGTCGTAGATATACGCCATGGAGTGTCTCAAACTGGACTGTAAGTACTGTGGATGGGTGTCGTAAATGAGCATAACGAGGGCCCACACCAAAATTGCAAACACTTTCCACGATCTATTGTAGAATTTTGCCTTTAATTTGTTCTGCTGCCCTGCAGTTAATTCGTGGAAGAGAATTGTTTCGCCCTGCAAGTTTTTGAAACTAGGCTTGGTGCAGTTCAAAATCAAGTCTAGCAAGATTTTCCCACAAGCAATCAAAACCCGCGAGAAACAGTATAACGTGATTTGGTGGGTGATTGGCTGACTGAAGATCTCGAAATTGTGGGAGTATACAATATATGATCCGAATGCCCCCGCCAAAAATTTCGCCAACTGGTGGCTATCTTTACCCAAAACCGATTCTTGTAGCAAGATCTTTGTCGCGAGTTTGTAGATTACCGCAAATGACATCAACACTTCGGCGTGGCTCTTGGTGGCGTTCAACACCCGTTTCAACCGGGGCAACAATGGGCCCGAACTGTACAACAAATTGATCACCAAAGCATGACTGAATCTGATCTTACCACCGTAAACAAGCCCGTTTCTCCCTGACCGAACAATGTCCAAAAGGGGACGAAAAAGCGGGTTTGCAAGAATGTCCATGCCTAGCCTTTTTCAATGCAATAGCAATCGTATTTGGGTTTAATCGTTCTTAAACAATTAATAGCGTCCTGAAATGCCGAAAAGTCTGTGTGATTCCTATGGTGGTTACCAGATTAATCGAATGGATTAGTCTAGGGAAATTTCAGTTGATACAAGGGCCGTCAAAAATAATTTCTGATTTTGCTATTCAATGCACTACCAGTACTACCAAGTCAACTATACAATCACGATGTCGTTGTGACGTCTAAGATACACCAGATATAAATAACACTAAGGTTTGGTTGTTTGTGGGGGTTGACCCCAATTTGGGTTGTTTGACTGCAGACTACTCGGCCTAACTGGTGCGGCAGTGTTACCACGGTGTTTCATTTTGTCTCGCTAACCGGCGGCTTTTGTGGCCCCGTCTCTGCCCAGGTTTGCTCACGCTCCGACCGACTTCCGCCTAGCTCCTGGTACCCGTGTGTTCGGATGGGGTTTCTGGCTCTTCACGGCTATTTCGTACTAGCGGCTAAACAGTAAACGAGCTATACGGGAACAAATTATCCACGTCAGCCTTCCAAATTACGCTCGCCACACCACGAATCCGGCCGATAGTGACATTTGTTACACGCAACTGACTCATCCTGTTTCGGATGTTTATACGATTTACCGACATTTCTACTATAAAACATGATTAGTTTTGCTCTTGTACGTGCTGTATTACAGTGTGAGTCGCCAATATAGTGCTGGTGAGTACTTACTGCGGTGTAATCAGTGTACACTCGTGTCTTTGTTTTCTTGCTTTGACCCGATTGGTGTTTTGCACCGGGTGCTACCATGACTGTAATTTTCGTAAAAACAAGCATTTCAAGGAACAACCCTGGCAACAGTGTTGTCTAAAATTCATTGCAATACACACTCTGTTCACTAAAACGACGTGCCACTGGTCACTTTTGTATACTCTTGGTTGACATCGCCACTCCGCCTAGGTAGGGCAATTGCAATCAATTCCAGAAATCAGCAATTCACTCCAAAATCGTCATTCACAACAAATAAATTATTTGTTGGAGGAGATTGTAACTCGACATTGACTACTTGTCTAGTGACGTGATTTTGGGTCATTTTATGCCGTGGCTCTTCAAGTTGAGTCTACCTGCTACATTCGTTGTCAGTGTCGTGTTGATTCCTCACTACCAGGTATGTGCTACAATTTACGTACCATACTCATCCTTACTCACATGCATGTAATAACGAAAACCGTTTGAGTTTATGCAGGTGACGGTTTTTGTATGGGGAAATACTACGATAGAATACTGAAACCTTCGCCGGCAATCGTACTGAAGAAAGTAGATGTGACTGCAAAACGCATTCGCCTCGCTTTCATCTAATGTAACCATCGAAATTGCCTATAATTTATGACATGGCCAATAAGATGGGGGACGTTTTCACAAATGAATTTTCTGACACAAAAGCAGTTTTTTTTTTCAGGAAATTTTCACACTGTATAGGAAAATTTTTGAAAATTTAATTTAAATTTTCAATTTTTGATTATTGATTGATTCAACAAATTATTAGTCAAGTTCGGGTGAAGAATTGTCGTTTTTGGAATTACTTAATCGAATAAACATGTCATCAATTTCTTATGCGTCGGCTGCAAAAGGTCAGGAGGATCTTGACGTACCAAAAGTTGGAGTTTCCAATGGCATATCCAACAATGGTGAAAATGATGTTACCGAAAATGTCACTCCTGGTGATTCATCTGAAGGCAAAGAATCAAAAGATGCTGCAACACCAGCTGTCAAAAAGGTTCTTGCACCTGCTCCTGTTCCAACCACTTCTGCCTGGGGTACAAACTTGTCTGTGTCATCATCCAATTCTGTAAGTGATATTGACGAACAGAAATGGCCCACTCCAGATAAAGTTGTTGCTGACAGTTCTACTCAAAAAACTCAGAAATTCATCAAACCAATCACCAATAAATGGGTACCTATTCCAGCTAAAGTTATTTTGCCAAACTCAAGAAGTAACCAAAATAAATCAAGGAATAGAAAAAAGAAGCAAAACAACCAAAACAAGTCAAAATCAAAAGATACTGAACTCAGCCACGATGATTCTAAAGACGCTGACTCCAAGGATGACACCAAGGACTCTGACAGCAAAGATGGCGAAAGTAAAGATTCTGAATCAAGTAATCATGAAATAGACGAACCAAATCAAACCTCCAACCAACAAAAGAACGGTGCCAACCAACAAAAATTCGTTAAAAAATTTAATAACCAACAAGGTGCTAATGGTCAAACTTTCAGAAAGTACTCTGTCCCAGGTCAACAACAGGGCCATGCTCACTCCCAGTTAAATCAATCACAACAATCTCCAATGCAAAATCAAAACGGTTTTTTTCATCCTCAACCGTTCAATCAATTCCAACCATTTAACCGTCAATTCAGACCAAATGGGCAATTTAGACAAGGTGGAAGAAATTTCAGACAGCACCAAGGTTATAGAAATGGCCCAATGGGTCATCCAATTCAAATGCATCCACAACAGTTTCAACAACAACAATTTCATCAACAATTCCATCAACATCAAATGCATCCACAAGTTCAAATTCCTCCACCAATTTCACCAAAGCAAAACCCACAAGAAGCTTTGGTCCAACAAATTGATTATTACTTTTCGCTAGAAAACTTGATCAGAGATATTTATTTGAGAAAGAACATGAACACAGAGGGATGGGTATCATTAGCATTGATTGTCGACTTTAAGAGAATCAAAATCATCATCAACTCGATCCAAAATAACCCTGATAACACATCAAACATAGATTCTATTGTATTGAGTGCAATTCAAAAATGTAAGAACTTATCAATCAATTTTATTAATGATAAAACAATCGAAAATGCTTCCATCAATGATGTTCAATTGAGGGTGAAAGAGAATTTTGAACAATGGTTATTGCCCGTTGAAAATTAATCGGTGGTGTTGACATAAATTGGCGAGTTGTTGTTGTACAATCTTTTGGTTAAATAATAAGACTTATTTAATTCAACTTTCAGATTAATTTCTGGAACATAATGGAGACCATTGCATTAAAACTGTGGAACTTAACCTAATCTTGATAATGCATTTTCATTTATTTAATCACAGTAGTTACTGACGAGAGAAAATGGTGCAAGTTTAACAGTTTAAGTAGCTTTCCTTGGAAGCATACCGCAATTTCCATTTTACAACAATTTTGACATCTGTGATTTCCACCGACTATTGTTGATCACTCAAAGTTTTGCATACTTATTATATTACTGTTACTAGTTCTTCATCGAACGATGAAATCTATTATCTCATAATCTCATTGTTAATGGGCATCATAATTACTCCGCATTGAAAAGAGAATGATTCCATATTGAAATTCGATTTTCTAAGCATTTGTTTACTCAAAATGGCATCAGCTAAAACTAGCAGATGCAGAATTTAGTCGACGAATTTATTCTTTATCTCATTTTTAATGAAGAAACTTAACGAAAAAATTAAAGCATATTTGTTACTTGTATATTCATCATATCCCTAAATTTATTAAAAACAAAAAAAACTAAAAAAACACATACCAAAGAAAACTTGTTTGTCTCTATTTGTTTATATCCTCTATCTTCTTCCTCTTCCTATAAATAGTTAATATTTTATTGTAATATACAACCAACAGAACATCAGCTTCAATTTCGGGTAGCCATTTTACTGTCTACACAATCTGTTAACGTAACTGATCATATATTACCTAACCGATCCTTCCTAGAGTACTAGCATTGTAATCATACTTTTCTTTGATCTTTGAAATGCTAATATCCACCATTCATAGAGCTAACTGATAATAGTACTTATGCACATTCTGATATACTAAAACTTCTTCTAGCAACATTGTTTATATTCCATTCCAATATTGCCGACTCTTGTCCTCCGATTAAAATCTTACTGCCATTATCACATTTAGAAAACGCTATTCCCGCGATTTCCATTTCACCCTGAATTTGATTAACAGGTTGGTGTAGTTTGTCATAATCACATGAACTTAAGCTTGAGCTATGAGGATAATCATAATGGTGGTCTTGTTGCATGAGTGCTTGTGATGCTGCACTTGAATCATTTTCATCACCTTGGTGAATTGAAGAACTATTGGCAGCCGTACGTTGACCAAAGTCTACAGATGGCCTTTGTGATGAAGTAGGCGAAATCGCGTAGTTATCAATGTTTTGACCTGGCGTATTTTCCCACACTGGATAGGTAAATTTAGGAGGTGGTGATGTTGGCTTCACAGTGGGTGGTGGAGGTATATAATTAAAGTCTTTAAATATCCTTGGGTTTTCTGTCAAATAGTCGTAATCATAAATCAATGGGACTGGGAAACTTGGATAGTTCTTTTTCGAAATATTAAATATTTCAACGGGAAAATGGTCTTGGACATCTAAATCATTATCATTCTTTGAAGTCGATTTCTTTGAACATGGTTTTACTACCTCATTTAGTTCATTGATATAATCTGCGTGTTGTTCTAACGCGTAGGGCACAACGATAACTTGATGGTCATTGACATTTTCTTGGTTTGTCAGTCGGAGGTCAATAACATGAATTCTTCCCACATGTTCGGAAATAATGAGTAAATCGTTCAAATCATCAGCAGGTGAAAATTTACAAGTCCTGAAAGCTCCCAACTGGTGACCGTGTCGTGTTGACTTGATTTCAAGTAAATTCTTCGAAAGATTTCTTAAATCGTACAACAAGCAAGAGCCATCTTGGAATACAGTAGAAAAAATGTGACCATTCGGGTGATATGAAATGCCAAAACCCAGTTCATGACCTGATTTGATAGTATGAGTAAGAGGATCATGAGAAGTTGGATCAACTATGAAAATAGATTTGGAATCACCAGTAACTGTTAATATTTTATTGCTTGTTGGATTCTTAGCAACATTATTCAAACAAGTGTTGATTTCACAGTTAATTTTGTTCGTAACGGATAAAATGTCATTATTGGAAATGTCAACGCAATAAAGATATGAATCATTATTACAGACATACGATGAGTATGAGTTTTGCGAAGTCTGATAAATAGTAACATCATTATTTATAACCTCACCAATCCTAACAGTCTTAGACACATTCAAACTGGGGTTATGGAACGAGAAAAGCCCCTTTGAAATTTTTGAGTTCATCAGATCGGCGGAGTAGTTCGAAATCGTCTCAATATTTTTGGAAATAGAGTTTGAATTTGAGGTCAACAACCCACCAGTAACTAAAACACCGTTGGTGCCGATGTTAAAACAACGGGGAAAGAACTTCAAATCAACGTAGTTTTTAGATTGATACGACTCAAGATCCAACGCCCGAATCACGTCATGCTTGTTGTAATACACATACCCGTTATCAAAATGAATCAAATCACGCAACTGCCAGTGGTTGACACTCGGTTTGACATTGTAAATGTATTTGGGGTTTGGCATGATGTACTGGTGACCATGGTAGTAGTTCATAAAACATTGGTTGTACAACGAGCTGCGACGTCTCTGATGCTGCATCAGATCCATCTCGCTAACAACGCTGCATCGGCCATTCTTTTCCGATATCTCGATCGTCATTTGGATATTGTCTTCTTGGTCTGTTGTCTTGGTTCTTTTCCCTTCACACTTCGATACAAGGGTCACTGATAAGGTGGAAAAAGTGGTCACGTGACCATGAAAATCCTTTTGTGTTGCTGAAGTTAACTGGGTGCAACTTTTGTGGCACGATGACGTGTGGATGTACAAATCTTGAAAAATAGGTTTTGGTCGTAGTTTTTCTTGCAGGTATTACTTCGTTTTATTGTCCCCACATCATGATGTCATTGTTGGATGATCCAAGTATACATATAATGATGTAAAGGTGCAGTCTTTTGCTGGATTATATACAGTGTACGACTCTGTTGATAACTACGGATGAGATGAGCAAAGACGACAGTTTAGGGATGAATTACTGGAGTATTGTGAGGCTCTCTTATACAACGACTGCAGTTTCATAGGTTGAAATTAAAAAAAGAAAAAAAAATGAAAATTGACTGGTACTCTGAATTTGTTGAACGTCAGATGACCGGCACATGATCTCGAGGTGGGCTACAGAAAGGCTTCAAAGTAGCGCTCTAGGGTGCCAAAGACTCCTTGTTTACTAGTTTTGTATCAAGATGGATAGGCATTCTCCATTATGAATCTGTTTAGGAGTACAATATTTATTGGGACGATTCCATAAATGTATAGTAGATAGATAAGTATCACTTAGGCTGCGAATTATGTAAAAGGTTGGGAGGAATTGCGTTGGTTGTTACTTAAGTATAGACACACCGAAATCTCAAATAAACGAGGACTTATAAGAAAAGAACGATCATAGGACCGGTGCCTTTTATTTTAGGACCGGTGCCTTTTATTTTCTTTTATTTGATCTATCGAGTTAAGCGGGCGGCAGATGTGAGAGCCCAAATTATGATTCAATTAACTTTATTATGGTTAAATTGGGACAAACGGAAGGATTTGTAGCCCTTTTGAATGATGTTAGAGACAAATGTTAATCTAGTTGAAAATATGAGGACGGAAACTTTAAGACACTACACATTGAAAACTCAGTTTTTTGATTACGCTATTCTGTCTTGCACTTGAGGTGGTTGTGTGTATCCCGTAATGAATTCGAGTAGGGATTTTTGACAGCAAATAGTATTTGAGATACTGGTACAGTATTTTTGGAGTACTCTTTATCGTTGAATGAGTCAAAATCTGCGTATTTGATTCATTTTGATAGCATGATAGAGTCAAATTTACGAATTACAATCAAATTTAGCTGTCTCAAATCCGAATTGGAAAAAAATGCGCAAACCCGGAATCGAACCGGGGGCCCAACGATGGCAACGTTGGATTTTACCACTAAACCATTTGCGCTACCTGTTGTACTTGTAAGGAATCAAGATGAACATGTTGATTCAAGATGGACAGGTCAGGTGACGAAGGTCAACGTAACCCAAAATTATTATTGCCGGGTATCCCTAGACTTAATGTCTTTCCAGAAATCCGACGTACAACTCGTGA
>ERZ778017.3751-NODE-3751-length-10445-cov-5.410876_pt1 | contig 10445 bp, 7 predicted proteins | sample MGYA00375747_ERZ778017 | MGnify/ENA primary metagenome ERZ778017 (study PRJEB29350, sample SAMN05509838) | bioreactor metagenome | biome: bioreactor; material: wastewater | place: South Africa: University of Cape Town | collected 2014-03-17 ... | reverse complement strand
GGCGCTGGGCGATGCCTTCGTCGAGGGCCACGTCGACGTCGAAGGAAACATCGCCGAGATCATCTCGATCGCCGAGCGCCTTTCGCTGGCCGGCGACGAGGAGAAGGCGGCCGGCCGCCTGCCGTCGTGGATCGCCCGGCACACGCGCAAGACCGACCGCAAGGCGATCGAATACCACTACGACGTCTCGAACGAGTTCTACGCGAGCTGGCTGGATTCGCGGATGGTCTACTCGTGCGCCTATTTCCCCGAGGGCGGCGAAGACCTCGAAACGGCGCAGCGCCTGAAGCTCGACCACATCTGCCGCAAGCTGATGCTCGCGCCGGGCCACAGGCTGCTCGACCTCGGCTGCGGCTGGGGCGCGATGGTGATCCACGCCGCCCGCGAGTACGGCGTGCGGGCGGTGGGCATCACGCTGTCGACGAACCAGTACGAACTGGCCCGCGAGCGGGTGCGCGAGGCGGGGCTCGAAGACCGGGTCGAGATCCGCCTGCAGGACTACCGCGACGTGCCCGACGGCGAGCGCTTCGACCGCATCTCGTCGATCGGAATGTTCGAGCACGTGGGGCTGAAGAACCTGCGCGTGTATTTCGATCGCATCTACGCGCTGCTCGAGCCGGGCGGCATCGTGATGAACCACGGCATCACCTCGGCCGACGTCGACAACCGGTCGGTCGGCCTGGGCGGAGGCGAGTTCATCGACCGCTACGTCTTCCCCGACGGCGAACTGCCGCACGTCTCGGCGGCGATCCGCGAGCTGTCGGCCGCCGGGCTCGAGCTGGCCGATGCCGAATCGCTGCGCCGACACTACGCCCGAACGCTGTCGTTCTGGTCGTCGGCGTTCGAGCGCGACCTCGATCGGCTGACCGCGCTGGCGGGCGAGAAACGCGTGCGCATCTGGCGCGTGTACCTCGCCGGCTGCGCGCACGCCTTCGCGCACGGCTGGATCAACCTCTACCAGCTGCTCGCGATCAAGCCGAAGCGCACGGCCGAAGGAGCGGAGAGCCCGCTGCCGATGTCGCGCGCCTACATGTACCGCTGATCGGTCGTTTCGCGTCGCGCCGGCAGGCGGGCCACGCCGCGCGATGCGGCGATCGCCACCGGCGCGGCGCGCTTGGCCAGCGGCGCTCGGCGCACCGGCCCCACCAGCCGCATCGCCCGCACGCGCTTGATCGCCGACACGCAATAGAGCGCGCCGCAGATCGGCCACCAGCGATCGCCGGCATCTTCCATGAAGCGCGTGCGGTCGAGCCACTTCTGTGTTCGGCACGGCGGACGGTAGCAGCCGTAGCGGCCGCGATCGAACTCGAAGCTGAGCAGCTTGAACCAGTCGCGCAGGCGCGGCAGCGCGATGAACTGGCCGTCGCGCGGAACGAAGGCGTCGGCGGCAATCGCACGCGTCCACCATTGGCGCATTCCCCACAGGCTCACCGGGTTGAAGCCCGAGACGATGACGCGCCCCTCGGGGCGCAGCACGCGGTCGACCTCGCGCAGCACCTGGTGCGGGTCGGCGGCGAACTCGAGAACATGCGTCAGGACGACCAGATCGAGCGACTCGGTGGCGATCGGCAACTCCTCGAAGTGCTCGATCAGCAGGTCGGGGGTGACACCCTCGGCGAGATCGGCCGGGCGGCACGCGCGCACCCGGTGCGGCATCCGATTGTCGCGCAGCGCGTCGACGCCGGCCTCGCCGAGTTGCAGCGCGTGAAAGCCGAACAGGTCGGAAACGGCGGCGTCGAAATGCGCCTGCTGCCAGGCGAGCACGTAGCGCCCGGGCGGCGACGCGAGCCAGTTGCGCCACGCGCTGACCCCGGCGCTCGTCGCGACGGGATCGGGATGCATTTCCTCGTCGTTCATGCGTGCCTGCTCCTCTGGCGCCCGGCTCATTGTACCGGTCGCACGGCGATTCCGACTTGACCGGCGCATCGTGCTTCCCGTACGATCGCCCGCGGTCCTGCCGAGACAAATCAGAGAGTTAGGGGGCATCGTTGTTGTCGATTCTTCGAACGCTGCCCCTCCTGCTGCTTGCTGCCGGCTGCTCCACCGTTCGCCTGGTGCCCGAGCCGGCATCGATCGACAAGGCGCCGGTCACCGTCGCCGCTGCCGCCACCACCGCGCCCGCGGGCGCTTCGCCGCTGGGCGAGCTGCCGCTGAAACCGGTGCTGGTCGACGAGGCCACGGCCGACGGCCCGCCGGCAGCGCGGAAGCCTCGCGTGTACGCCGACCTGTGGGATCGCATCCGCGCCGGCTTCGCGATGCCGGAACTGCCCACGCCGCTGGTCGAGGAGAAGGAACGCTTCTACCTGCAGCGGCCCGAGTACCTGCAGCGCATGTTCGCGCGCGGCAACCGCTACCTCTTCCACATCGTCGAGGAGATCGAGCACCGCGGCATGCCGACCGAGCTGGCGCTGCTGCCCTTCGTCGAGAGCGCGATGAACCCGACCGCGCTCTCCAGCGCGCAGGCCGCGGGCCTGTGGCAGTTCATCCCGTCCACCGGACGCGCCTACAACCTGCAGCAGGACTGGTGGGTCGACAACCGCCGCGACGTCGTGAAGTCCACCGAAGCCGCGCTCGACTACCTGCAGAAGATCTACGCGCTCGCCGGCAACGACTGGTTCCTCGCGCTCGCTTCGTACAACTGGGGCGAGAACGCGGTGGCTCGCGCGATGCGGCGCAACGAATCGCGCGGGCTGCCCACCGACTACCTGTCGCTGACGATGCCGGCCGAGACGCGGCAGTACGTGCCCAAGCTCATCGCGCTGAAGAACATCGTGCTGCATGCCGCCGAGCTGGGCGTGCAGCTGCCGCCGCTGCGCAACCAGCCGTACTTCGTCACGATCGAGAAGACGCGCCCGATCGATCTCGCGCTCGCCGCGAAGTTCGCGGGCATGAGCGTAGCCGAGTTCGTCGCGCTGAATCCGGCCCATAACCGGCCGGTGATCGCCGCGAGCCGCAACAACCAGATCAAGCTGCCGGCCGACCGCCTGGACGCCTTCCTCGCCGCAGTCGAGCGGCACGGCAGGGAGAGCCGGGCATTCGCCACCTGGCAGCCTCACACGCTGCAGCCCGGCGAAACCATCGAATCGATCGCCCGGCACGCCGGCATCACCGCCGCCGAACTGCTCGACGCGAACGACCTGCGTCGCGGACAGCGCATTCTCGCCGGCACGCGCATCCTCGCGCCGCAGCGCAGCGTCGAGGACGAAACGCGGCTGGAAGGCTTCGAAGGCCCGCGCGTCTACGAGCTGGTCGAGCAACCCGCCGCCTGGCACCGGCTGGCGCGCGGCGAAACGCTGAGTTCGGTGGCGCGCCGCTACGGCACCACGGTCGCGCAACTGCGCGCATGGAACCGGGTCGGCGCGAAGCCGTCCGTGGGCACGTTGCTGAAGGTGAGGCCGGCGTCGACGCAGACCGTGCTCACCACCGAGAACGGCGACCGGCGCGTCGTGCGTCGCAACGACGACGAGCCGAAGATCGTGCACGCGGTGCTGCGCCGGCAGGAGCCGGAGGACGTCGGACCCGGCGAAATCGACGCGAAGCGCACGGCGGGCGGGCGCACCCCGAAATCGGGGGCGGCGAAGACGGGAACCGCAAAATCGGGAACCGCGAAATCGGGTACGTCGACGACGCGCGCAGCGAAGGCCGACACGCCGACGGCGGACACTGCCCGCCGCATCGCGTCGGCGAAGCCTGCGGCCCGGAAAGCGGGCGGCACGAGCGCCGTTGCCGACAGGGCGTCGAAATCTCCGGCGAAGACCGCCGTCACGCCGCGGGCACGCGACAGCGCGAAGACCGCTCCGGCGCCGCGCAAGCGCGTTCACAAAAGAACCTGAGCAGCGGGGTCGACGGGTCGCGGCTTGCGCGGCGCTCCGCCCGCGCAGCTTACGACCCGCCTTCCGCGGCCCCGAGCAGCTCCGCCGTATAGGCCTCCCGCGGCGCGGCGAACAGCCGCTGCGTTTCGCCTGCTTCGACGACGCGACCATCCTTCATCACGATCACGTGGTGCGCCATCGCGCGGATCACCGCGAGATCATGGGTGATGAAGACGTACGCGATGCGGTAGCGTCGCTGCAGCGAGGACAGCAGCTCGAGCACCTGCTGCTGCACCGACACGTCGAGCGCCGACGTCGGTTCGTCGAGCACGAGCAGCTCGGGGCGCAGGATCGCCGCGCGGGCGATCGAGATGCGCTGGCGCTGGCCGCCGGAGAACTCGTGCGGATAGCGCTCGAGCGCTCCCGCGTCGAGCCCCACCTCGTCGAGCATCTTCGCGACCGCGTCGCGACGCTCGACGGCGCTCAGGCCCGGCTCGTGCAGCGCGAGCCCCTCCTCCACGATCTGCAGCACCGTGCGGCGCGGCGACAGCGAATGGAAGGGATCCTGGAAGACGATCTGCAGGTTGCGCCGAAGCGCGCGCAGCGCGCGCGCGCTCGCCTCGTCCAGGCGCGTGCCCTCGAAGCGGATCTCGCCGCGCGCCTCGCCCTGCGTCAGGCGCAGCAGCGTCAGGCCCAGCGTGCTCTTGCCCGAGCCCGACTCGCCGACGATGCCCAGCGTCTGGCCGCGCGCGACGCGCAGGTCGACGTCGCGCACCGCCTCGAAGCGGCGCTTGCGGAACCAGGAGTCGCCGATCGGGAAGCGGCAACCGACCCCCTTCGCTTCGAGCAGCGTCGGCGCCGGCGGATCGGCCGCTGCGATCGAGCGTTTCGGGCGGCTCTCGATCAGCATCCGCGTGTAGGGCTGGCGCGGCGCTTCGAACAGCGCCGCCGTCTTTCCTTCCTCGACGAGACGGCCGTCCTTCATCACCGCGACGCGATCGGCAAAGGAGCGCACGAGCGGCAGGTCGTGCGTGATCAGCAGCAACGACATGCCGAAGTCGCGCTGCAGCTCGTCGAGCAGTTCGACGATGCGTCTTTGCACGGTGACGTCGAGCGCGGTCGTCGGCTCGTCGGCCACCAGCAGCTTCGGCGAGCAGGCGAGCGCCATCGCGATCATCGCTCGCTGGCGCTGCCCGCCGGAGAGCTGGTGCGGAAAATCGGAGAACCGGCGCTGCGGTTCGGGAACGCGCGTGCGTTCGAGCAGCTCGATGGCGCGGCGCGTCGCCTGCGCGCGCGAGACGCCTTCGTGACGCTCGATCGCCTCGCAGATCTGGTCGCCGATCGGATAGAGCGGATTCAGCGCGCTCATCGGCTCCTGAAAGATCATCGCGATCTCGCGTCCGCGCACGCCGCGCAACTCGCGCTCGCTCGCGGCGAGCAGTTCGCGCCCTTCGAAGCGCACCGAGCCCGCGTATCGCGCATCGGCGTTCAGTCGCAGCACCGACAGCGCGGTGACCGTCTTGCCCGAACCCGATTCGCCGACCAGCGCGAATTTCTCGCCGGCGCGCACGTCGAAGGAGACCCGGTCGACGACGCGCGTCGAGCCGCTCGTCGCGACGAAGTCCACCGAGAGGTCGCGCACCGACAGCAGCGCCTCGCCGCTGCGATCGGCTGCGGCGTCTCCCCGCTCAGCCCTTGCGCGTGTCGAGCGCATCGCGCAGCGCCTCTCCGATGAAGATCAGCAGCATCAGCGTGCCGACGAGCACGACGAAAGTGCCGAGCGAGATCCACCACGCATCGAGATTCGCCTTGCCCTGCGCGAGCAGCTCGCCCAGGCTCGGCGTGGAGGGCGGCACGCCCAGGCCGAGGAAGTCCAGGCTGGTCAGCGCGACGATCGCCGCGCTCATCCGGAACGGCAGGAACGCGATCACCGGTGTCAGCGAATTCGGCAGCACGTGGCGCCAGATGATCTGCCCGTTCGACAGGCCGAGCGCGCGCGCGGCCGTGACGTACTCGAGCTGGCGGTTGCGCAGGAACTCGGCGCGCACATAGTCGGACAGCCCGATCCAGCTGAACAGCGACAGGATCGCGAGCAGGATCCAGACGCTCGGCTCGAACATCGACGCGAGGATCAGCAGCAGGTACAGCTCGGGGATCGATCCCCAGATCTCGACCAGCCGTTGCATCGCCAGGTCGAGGCGGCCGCCGAAGAAGCCCTGCACGGCGCCGGCGACGATGCCCAGCGCCACGCCGATCGCGGTGAGCGCCAGTCCGAACAGCACCGACAGGCGAAAGCCGTAGAGCAGCCGCGCGAGCACGTCGCGGCCCCGGTCGTCGGTGCCGAGCCAGTTCTCCTTCGACGGCGGCGCGGGATTCGGGCTCGCCGCGAAGTAATTGATCGTGTCGAAGCGGTAGCGGTTCGGCGGGAACAGCGCCCAGTTGCCGCCGCTGGAGAGCCGCTCGCGGATGAACGGATCGAGATAGTCGGTCGCGGTGCGGAAGTCGCCGCCGAAGGTCGTCTCGGGATAGGTGCGCAGCAGCGGGTAGTACGTCCGCCCCTCGTAGCGCACGAGAATCGGGCGGTCGTTCGACAGCACCTCGGCCATCAGGCTCAGGCCGAAGATCGCGAGGAAGATCCACAGGCTCCAGTAGCCGCGGCGGTTCGCGCGAAAGCGCAGCCACGCGCGCCGGCGCGGCGACAGCGACGCGCGAGGCGCACGCGGGGCGAGCGGCGCGTCGCCCGCGAGCGCGGCGTCTGCGCTCATCGCGCGCCCGCCGTGAACTTCACGCGAGGATCGACCCACGTGTAGGCGAGATCGGTCAGCAGCTTCGCCACCAGGCCGAGCAGCGAGAACACGTACAGCGTGCCGAGCACGACGGGGTAGTCGCGCCGGATCACCGCTTCGTACGACAACAGCCCGAGTCCGTCGAGCGAGAACAGCGTCTCGATCAGCAGCGAGCCGGTGAAGAAGGCGCCGATGAACGCCGCGGGGAAGGCGGTGACCAGCGGAATCAGCGCGTTGCGGAACACGTGCTTGTAGAAGACGCGCCGCTCGGACAGGCCCTTGGCGCGCGCCGTCAGCACGTACTGCTTGCGGATCTCCTCGAGGAAAGTGTTCTTCGTGAGCATCGTCGTCACGGCGAAGCTGCCGACGACCAGGCAGGCGAGCGGCATCGCCAGGTGCCAGAAATAATCGAGCACCTTGCCGGCGAGGCTGAGCTGGTCGAAGTCGTCCGAGGTGAGGCCGCGCAGCGGGAAGATCTGCCAGAAACTGCCGCCGCCGAACAGCACGAGCAGCAGCACGCCGAGCACGAAGCCGGGAATCGCATAGCCGACGAGGATCGCCACCGACGTCCACAGGTCGAAACGCGAGCCGTGCCGCACCGCCTTCGCGATGCCCAGCGGTATCGACACCGCGTAGACCAGCAGGAAGCTCCACAGCCCGAGGCTGATCGACACCGGCATCTTCTCGACGATCAGCGCCCAGACGCTCTTGTGATGCAGGTAGCTCGTGCCGAGGTCGAACACCGCGTAGTTGCGCAGCATCGTCAGGAAGCGCTCGTGCGCCGGCCGGTCGAAACCGTACATGCGGCGGATTTCCTCGATCTGCTTCGGGTCGACGCCCTGCGCGCCGCGATATCCGCCGGTGGCCGCGACCTCGCCGCCCCCCACGCCGCCGCGCAGTTCGCGCACCAGCTGCTCGACCGGCCCGCCCGGCACGAACTGGATGATCACGAACGAGACGAGCAGGATTCCGACCAGCGTCGGAATCATCAGCAGCAGGCGCTTGGCAACGTAGGCGAGCATCGACTATCGGCGCTCCCACCAGGTCTGCAGCGCCCACTGTTCCGCCGCGTAGTACAGCGGCAGCGTCTGCGGATGCGCGAGCCTGCTGCGATATGCGACGCGGTGCGCCGGCGCGTAGAAGTGCGGAACGAGATACCAGTCGGCGCGCAGCACACGGTCGAGCGCGCGCGCGGCCACGACCAGTTCGTCCCGCGTCTCGCTGCGCAGCAGCCGCTGCACGATCGCGTCGACGACGGGATCGCGGATGCCGGCGAGATTGTCCGAACCCGGTTCGTTCGCCGACGCCGACGTGAAGCGCTCGATCAGCTCGTTGCCCGGCGTCTGGCTCGCCGAATACAGCGCCACCGTCACGTCGAAATCGAAGTCGTCGAGCCGCTTCTGGAACAACGCCGGATCGGTGACGCGCAGGCTGGCGGCGATGCCGAGCTTGCCGAGATTGCGCGCCCAGGTGACCGCGATGCGCTCGAGCGCCTTCGAATAGCTGAGGATCTCGAACTCGAAGGGTTGCCCGGCGGCGTTGCGCAGCACGCCGTCGTCGTCGACCTTCCAGCCCGCCTGCGCCAGCAGCGCGAGCGCCTCGCGCAGGTTCCCGCGCAGGCTGTGCGGCGGGTTCGTGTCGGGCGGCAGTACCGCCTCGCCGAACACGGCCGGGTCGAGCCGATCGCGAAAGGGCGCGAGCAGCGCAAGCTCGGCGGGCGACGGCTCTCCCTTCGCCTCCATGTCGCTGTTCGTGAAGTAGCTGCGGCTGCGCACGTACTGCCCGTAGAAGACCTGCCGGTTCATCCATTCGAAATCGAAGGCGAGCGCCAGCGCATGCCGCACGCGCACGTCGGCGAACTCGGCGCGGCGCGTGTTCATCACGAAGCCCTGCATGCCCGCCGAATTCGAATGAGCGAACTCCCGCTTGACGATCTCGCCCGACTCGTACTGGCGTCCGGTGTGCCCGCGCGCCCAGTTGCGCGCCGAGTTCTCGGCGATCCAGTCGAACTCGCCGGCCTTGAACGCCTCCATGCGCGCCGTTTCGTCCTTGTAGTACTTGTAGACGACCCGGTCGAAGTTGAACATGCCGCGACGCACGTTCAGGTCGCGCGCCCAGTGATTCGGGTCGCGACGGTAGGAGATCGAGCGTCCCCAGTCGGTGCGCTCGATGCGGTACGGACCGCTGGCGATCGGCTCGTCGCGCGCGATCTCGTCGAAGGGCTTCCCCGCGCCCCATTTGCGCGAGAACACCGGCAGCTGCATGCCGATGATCATGTACAACTCGTGGTTGCGCCGCTTGAACTCGAAGCGGATCGTCCGCTCGTCGACCTCGACCGCGCGCGCGACGTCGCCGAAATACTGGCGAAAGCGCGGATGCGCCTTCGGCCCGACCAGCGTGTCGAACGAATATTTCACGTCGGCCGCCGTCACCGGATCGCCGTTGGAGAAGCGCGCCTTCGGGTTCAGCCGGAAGGTGATCGACAGCCCGTCGCCGGCGAACCGCATGTCGTCGGCCAGCAGCCCGTACATCGTGAAAGGCTCGTCCTGGCTCCCCTCGGCGAGCGTCTCGAACATCAGCACCGCCAGCCCATCGGCCGCCATGCCGCGCAGCGTGAACGGATTGAGCTTGTCGAAGGAGCCGAATCCGGCCAGGTTCAGCGTGCCGCCCCTGGGCGCTTCCGGATTCACGTAATCGAAGTGCGCGAAGCCCGGCGGATATTTCGGCTTGTCGCCCCAGGCGATCGCGTATTCGGCCCGCGCGGCGCTCATCGAAAGCATGAGCAGAACGACCGCGGCGGCCAGCGCGAGCGGCGCGCGAAAGCGGCACAACGCGCGTGCGACAATGAGCATCGACGAGAATTCTAGCGGAGGCCTCACGAATGGGATTCCTCAGCGGCAAGCGGATCCTGATCACCGGCTTGCTGTCGAACCGGTCGATCGCCTACGGGATCGCGCGCAAGTGCCACGAACAGGGCGCCGAGCTGGCGTTCACCTACCAGAACGAGCGCTTCCGCGATCGCGTCGCCGACATGGCGGCCACCTTCGGTTCGTCGCTCGCTTTCGCCTGCGACGTTGCCGACGACGCGCAGATCGACGCGCTGTTCGCCTCGCTGGCCGAGCGCTGGGGCGGCCTGGACGGCCTGGTGCACGCGATCGCCTTCGCGCCGCGCGAGGCCATCGCCGGGCGCTTCCTCGAAGGCGCGAGCCGCGAGGCTTTTCGCGTCGCGCAGGACATCTCCGCCTGGAGCTTCGTCGCGCTCGCCAAGGGCGCGCAGCCGCTGATGCAGGGTCGCAACGGCGCGCTGCTCACGCTGAGCTACCTCGGCGCGGTGCGCGTCGTTCCGCACTACAACACGATGGGGCTGGCCAAGGCGAGCCTGGAGGCCGCGGTCCGCTACCTCGCCGCCGACCTCGGGCCGCAGGGCACCCGGGTGAACGCGATCTCGGCCGGGCCCATCCGCACCCTCGCCGCCAGCGGCATCCAGGACTTCTCGAAGATCCTCGACCACGTCAGCGCGAACGCGCCGCTTCGGCGCAACGTCACGATCGACGACGTAGGCAACGCGGCCGCCTTCCTGCTGTCCGATCTCGCCGCCGGGATCACTGCGCAGGTCACCTATGTGGACGCCGGTTTCAGCGAAGTCGCCGGCGGCATCCCCGGGGTCGAGACCTGAAGATGTCCGTCCGCGAGCCTGATGCGGCAATGCCGGGCGCCGATCCGGTGCGACTCACCTCCCGACTCACCTCCTTCTCGCACGGCGGCGGCTGCGGCTGCAAGATCGCGCCCGGGGTGCTTTCGCAGCTGCTGCAGGGCGCGGCGCGCCTGCCCGTGCCGCCGCAACTGC
>ERZ778017.3750-NODE-3750-length-10447-cov-3.711316_pt1 | contig 10447 bp, 16 predicted proteins | sample MGYA00375747_ERZ778017 | MGnify/ENA primary metagenome ERZ778017 (study PRJEB29350, sample SAMN05509838) | bioreactor metagenome | biome: bioreactor; material: wastewater | place: South Africa: University of Cape Town | collected 2014-03-17 ... | reverse complement strand
AGATAAGATATTTACACGTGTTGGGGCTTCGGATAACCTCAGCTCTGGAGAATCTACCTTTATGGTAGAAATGAACGAGACAGCGAGTATTATGAACAACCTGTCTGATCGTAGTTTGATTCTCTTAGATGAAATTGGACGTGGTACCAGTACTTATGATGGTATCTCCATCGCATGGGCGATTGCGGAATACCTGCACAACCATCCTTCCTGTCGAGCAAAGACCCTGTTTGCAACGCATTACCATGAATTGAACGAGTTGAGTACGTCCATGTCGCGGATCAAGAATTTTAATGTGAGTGTGAAAGAAGTCAACAATAAAGTGATTTTCTTAAGGAAGTTGGTGCCCGGTGGTTCTGAGCACAGTTTCGGTATACATGTGGCTAAGTTGGCTGGTATGCCGCCCAAGCTTATCGGTCGCGCTGGCGAGATCCTGAAACGTCTGGAACAGGAACGTACCGGCGGGGAGAAGATCAAGGATAGTATGCGAAAGATCCAAAAACAGGCTTATCAATTGCAGATGTTTGCCATTGATGATCCAGTCCTGGAAAAGATCCGTGATATGCTGAATAATTTGGATGTGAATACCCTTACTCCGGTGGAAGCATTGATGAAGCTAGATGAAATCCAACGCTTATTGAAGAACTAAAAAAATGCTGGTAGGATTAATACCTGCCAGCATCATATATATCATAGGAGATGTCATTTGGATCATAACCTAATCTAGGATCGACCCGAATAATCATCGTCCCTCGGAACGATTCACCGGCATATAAAGTCCCTATGGGAGCCTCATTGTAAAAAGGTGCCCCATTATGTCCAACCAATGAAAATTCTAAATAGAAATCACCATCCTGACCGTGGTAATAATCGATATTGGAAAGATTAGTAACCGCATACTCGACGCGGTAGGCATCTGGACTTACTTTATAGACATCAAACACATCTACAGCAAAGTCCTCTGGATAAAAATATGATCCCCCAATATATTCTTTAGAACAGGATGAAAATAGTCCAATGACCATGATCAAGGCTACGATTTTAAGTATTTTTGCTTTCATATGCTTGTCTGTCTTTAGGGAAATAGACTACTTGGAAACCATTTAGATTAATTCGTGCACGTAAATATTTTTCCAAATGCTATTTTTTGGCTCAAAAACAAGCATTTAGAATTACCTTTGTGTTATGGGAAATATCTTCCAATTCAAGCAATTTTCAGTTAATCAAGAACACTGTGCCATGCGGATCAATACCGATGGGGTACTATTAGGGGCCTTCGCAGAGCAAGAACAAGCGAATGCCATTCTTGATATAGGGACTGGAACGGGGGTAATTGCACTGATGCTGGCTCAAAAATATCCGCAAGCCCAAATTTGGGCGGTGGAAATCGATAAATTAGCCTCCCAAAGAGCAGCGGAGAACTTTCAAGCTTCGCCCTTCCAAGATCGACTTAGCATTGTCCATTCGGATATTTTCCATTGGAAAACGGATCTTGAGTTTGATCTGATTGTTTCCAATCCACCTTTCTACATTAATTCGCTCCATAATCCTGACCAAAGAAAAAAAGTCGCCAAGCATACAGACGTAGAATTCTTTAAGGGGATGTTCCATTTTGCAGCAGGCAGACTTAGCAGTATGGGGAAGCTACAGATTGTGGTTCCCATAGAGCTATTGGATTTTATGGTCGCTGAAGCAAAAGAAAATCAGCTTTTTCTGAATAAACAGATCAATATGCAATCCTTTGTGGATTCAGAGCCTTTTCGCTGTATCCTGAGTTTCCAAAGAGAAGAAATCAATCCTCAGCAACAGACTTTTGTGATCTACCAAGAGAGATCCCAATATTCGGAGGCCTATAAACAGATCTTGCAACCTTATTTTTTAGCTTTTTAACATGAAAATCGGACTTCTTTCAGATACCCACGGATACTTGGATGATGCTATTCTAAAGCATTTTGAAAATTGTGATGAGATATGGCATATTGGCGATTTTGGCTCCATGGAGGTCATCGAGAAACTGGAAGCATGTAAACCGCTAAGGGGAGTATATGGAAATATCGATGATAAAGATATCCGCTTGAAATTTCCGGAGCACCTCAGGTTCCATTGCGAACAGGTCGATGTGTGGATGACCCATATTGGTGGTTATCCGGGGAAATATAGCCCTTTGGTTAAGCCAGAAATCTTGAACAATCCCCCAAAGCTATTTATTACAGGACATTCCCATATCCTAAAAGTGCAGTTTGATCCGAAGCTGCAGTTGCTCCACCTCAATCCAGGAGCAGCCGGCAAACAAGGCTGGCATCAGATGAGGACCGCAATGCGTTTTGAAATTAATGGAGATAAAATTGAAAATCTAGAAGTGATTGAATTAGGGAGTCGAGCCTTATAGACTATCCCTAACTTCAATTAAAAAGCTCTTTAATCCCTCCAAAGACTCAATGATCCTTTGGTTTTCCCTGGCTTCGTTCTTGTTGCTTCTTAAGAATTCGCGTGCCCCTTGTAAGGTATACCCCTTATCTTTGACTAAATTGAAGATAATCTTAAGGTTCGCAATATCATTCTGAGTGAATAGACGATTTCCTTTTTTGTTTTTCTTAGGCTGAAGAATATCGAATTCACGCTCATAAAAACGGATTTGAGATGCATTTACACCGAACATTTCAGTGACTTCACCCATGGTATAATACAGCTTGTTTATTTCTCGTTCTTTGTACGGCATGAACATTTAATTTTAGTGTATTAACAAATATACAATCTAAGTTTGAAAATCAAAAAAACCATGATTGATATAAAGTTAAAGCCGATTTCGTAATTTTAAACTTTAGATGAAAGGTAAAGTAATTGTAAGTAAGTTTTGGACCAAGTTCTTTTCCATGGGAAAAGCACAGGCGATTACCATATTTCCATTTATCTTCCTCAAATACTCCTCCGATCGCGATAATAGGATCCTGATCAACCATGAACGCATCCATATATTGCAAGCCATTGAGTTGCTTATTATCCCTTTTTATGTGCTCTATCTATTGGAATTCAGTCTTCGACTGATCCAATACCGCAATTTTACTAGGGCATACCTGAATATTTCCTTTGAACGGGAAGCATATGAAAATGAGCATAACTTGAATTACCTCAAATCTCGGAAGCTATTTAGCTTTTGGAAATATGTAACAAGATAACCGGAGATAGGGAAGTCGGGGCATTGACCTTATGCCCCTAAATATCCTAATAACCTTTTTGATTCCTTGCTCCTATAGGACTACCACTGATCAGTTCGAAACGGAGACACTGGCAATCCATTGGAATTAAACAGATTCGGCATAGCGATTTCTGTAAATCCAAAACGTACCGCTACTGGGTTTCTGACCTCTGCGGATTCAACGATCAGTTTATCCCCTTTAATCTTTCCTTTAGCCGGTTTGAATTGCTGATCGGCTCCGGCAATTAATAGGTCTGTAATCTCACCTTTGGAGGTCAATTTTCCTTCTAGGTTGCTAAAGCTGATCTCAATGCTATTGCCTTTAATTTCCTTTGATTTATAGATCGGTGATTTATAATCTTTCAAGGGTTTATGGTAAACTTCTGCAAGTGCCAGATCCGCCAATCGCTTAGCTACAGCTTTTTTCTGGATAGGATGGATGTCCTTGATATTGTCGACAAGGTCAGTAATCACGACCATGCCGGTGTTGGGTAGTTCGGTTGCGGTCTTGACTTGTTGTTCACGTAGGTAAGCTGCCAGGGGCTCTTTGTTGTTGTATTGGAAAGGGGCAATCTGCACGAAGTAAAATGGGAAATCATCATTCCATGCTGATCTCCATGAACTGATCATGGTTTTCATCAGTTTATCATAACCATCCCATGTTCCCACATTGCTCTCGCCTTGATACCAGAAAGCAGCGCTGATATTATAGCCTGCAAATGGATGGATCATGGCATTCCAAAGGACACCGCTGTTATGCGGGCGCCAATCATTTGCACCTTGGGCTTTGGCACGCTGCAAGAGGAAGGGGTCGTTCTCAATTAAGTAACTTGGGGTCCAGACCTCAGCGGCTGTACCACCCCAACTGGAATTGATAACGCCTATAGGGACATTCTCCTGCGCATTGATCTCCTTTGCAATAAAATAGCCAATGGCTGAAAAAGGCTTTAAGGATTCCGCGCTAAGGGTCGCCCATTGATTGGAAATCTGGTCTTGAGGGGTCAAAGCGCCATTCCTGCTGATATGCAATAGCCTGATGTTTGGATTATTGGCATTTGGCATTTCATCAATGATCTCTTTTAGGTTCTGTGCTGCCCCCCATTCCATATTAGACTGTCCTGAACACAAGAATACATCGCCTAATAGAATATCTTTCAAGGTGATGCTCTCTTGGTTGGCCATGATCTTTATTTCATAAGGACCACCGGCCTTTCCTTCCGGTAAGGTTGTTTTCCATTGTCCATCACCGTTAGTCTTTGCTTTTACGGTATCTTGGAACCAAGTGCCCACAATCTTGATTTCAGAGCTGGCAGGGGCCAATCCCCAAAAATTGATATCGGTGCCACGCTGCAAGACCATGTGATCAGAAAAGAAATTAGGGATTCGGAGTTGCGCTATTACATTTTGCTGAAAGGCAAAAACCGCCAATATGAAAAGCAAAAAAAGTCTTTTTAAGTTCATGTGATTTTTTTAGGTTTATGGATACCTAAATTTAGCAAAAAAAAATCTAAAATTATTTTTCAGTCTAGCATAGCTAAACAAGTAATTAGCGGAAAAATGTTTGAGTTTTCGGATTTGGCTCCGACCTTATTCGAGGCATATTCGGAAAATTCCAAACGGCCTGTGTTTTTGCTAATCTCTTTCTCGAATATGTCTCGAATGAATCTCGAACATGACCCGAAAGAGCGAGACTTTGGATGAGGATAAGAGTAGGCATAAAAAAAAGCGAGCCCCAAAGAGCTCACTTTCGAATATGTTTAGAGAATCTCTACTTTACCATTTTAAGGAAAGTAGATACCTTTTCTTTTAATTGTCTTCTGTCGACGATAAAGTCTAGGAAACCATGTTCCAAAACGAATTCTGAAGTTTGAAATCCTTTAGGCAGGTCTTTCTTGATGGTTTCTTTGATGACACGTGGTCCGGCGAAACCGATCAAAGCTCCTGGTTCAGCAATATTGATATCACCTAACATCGCGTAAGAAGCTGTTACCCCACCGGTGGTTGGGTCAGTCAATAAACAGATGTAAGGTAATTTAGCTTGAGCCAATAGGGCTAATTTTGCAGAAGTCTTAGCCATTTGCATCAGAGAGAATGCGGCTTCCATCATACGGGCACCACCAGATTTGGAGATCAACATAAACGGTAATTTATGTTCGATACAATAATCGATGGACCTAGAGATTTTCTCTCCAACCACAGAGCCCATTGAACCTCCGATAAAGGAGAAATCCATACAAGCGATAACAAGATCTTGACCGTTCACTTTACCAACGGCAGATCTCAAGGCATCGTTCAAGCCAGTTTTAGCTTGACTATCCAATAGTCTGTCCTTATAAGGTTTGGTGTCCACAAAGTTTAGGGGGTCACCAGCTTTCAGGTTCGGAAATAATTCAGTGAATTCGTTGTTATCGAATAATACGGAGAAATAGGCAGTTGAACCAATGCGGATGTGGTAATCACAGTAATGGCAAACATACTTGTTTTCAACTTGTTCCACATTCAAAAGAGGTTTTTTACAGTTAGGACATTTGTTCCACATCCCATCAGGTGCCTCTTTCTTGTTTTCTGTTGCAGTATGTATACCTGCTTTATTTCTTTTAAACCAACTCATAGACTCATGTTAATTCGGTTTACAAATAAACGAAAAATATCTAATATGTGTATTTAGAAAACGAAATGATGGAAATAAAGGAGAGTTTAGGCCAATAAAAAATGGGTAAGCTCCCTCTATCGCACCGCTCAACCAAATACCCTTGCTTTGTTCCCAACCTGGGGGAGTCAATGGGAGCTGGTCGTAGAGGACTTACCCACGGCAAAATTAACAAAAAATTAATCTTTTCGAAAAGAAAATCGCATTTAGGACGTATTCGGCTGAGGTTCAACCTGAAAATTACATTCTGTCCTTCTGATATTCGCCCTTCAGGGCGAAATATCCAAAGACCCCAAGCCCAATCGAGATGATCGGCGTGAGGATAAACAGAATAATAATTCCAAAAACGACGTCTTCTTGCTTTCCGGAAATAATTTTTGGCAAGCCAAATTTGGCGATGCAGAAATATGCCGCAAGTAGCGCTAATGCAATCCAAAGGATCCCTAATATTTTTTTAATGCTCTCCATGTCAATTCAAATCTTTTGCAACCATGTTTTTGTTGATGTATAGCGCGCCTATCACAAAACAGACCGCCGAAATAATGATAGGGTACCATAATCCCTCCAAATAAAAGGTCGGATCTGCAGCGGTTTTGGCATTTGTGGCCAAGTATGTGGATACTGCCGGTAATAATCCGCCAAAGATCCCATTCCCGATGTGATAGGGTAGGGACATGGAGGTGTACCTGATTTTTACTGGGAAGATTTCCACCAAGAAAGCAGCAATAGGGCCGTAAACCAAAGTGATATAAATGATCTGTATAAAGATTAAAGCAATCAGTTTAACATAATTTGAGCCCGATAAAAAGACAGCAGTCTTGCTTGTGGCCTTTACCGTATCGGTGTTTTCTACACTATGCGACCCATCGTTGTAATAGCGTGTGATGGATTTGATCTCATGCTCGTTATCGGCGCTCACCGGAATGATGGTTTCTGTTCGTTTGTCGACCAATTCCTGTTTGTTCTCGCTGTTGCTAATCTGGTACATGGCTTGGTAAATCGGCCTGTAGGTCAGCACCGCCAGCAACATGCCCGTGAGCATGACCCATTTACGGCCTACCTTGTCGGAGAGCCGACCAAAGACCACAAAGAAAGGCGTTCCAAAGAGTAAAGCTATGCCTAGAATGATATCGGCTTGGTCGGAATCGAGGAACATGACCGTTTTCATAAAGCTCATGGAGTAGAATTGGCCAGTGTACCAAACAACACCCTGACCCATAGCGGCTCCAAATAAAGCCAATAGGACGAACTTTAGATTGTATTTATTTCCAAAGCTTTCTTTCAGCGGATTTGTGGAGGTCTTCCCTTCTGCTTTTGCTTTCTTGAATTCTGGGGATTCATCCATGTTCTTACGGATCAGGTAAGATACATAGACCATAAGAATAGAAAGTAGGAAAGGGACACGCCAGCCCCAATGGTCAAATTGGGCTTCGGTAAGAACAAGTTTAGTCAGTAAGATGACCACAAGCGAAATGAATAGCCCGAAAGTGGCAGTGGTTTGTATCCAAGAGGTCCAATAACCCCGTTCTCCATTTGGAGCATGTTCGGCTACATAGGTTGCCGCTCCGCCGTATTCACCCCCTAAGGCAAGACCTTGGAGCAACCTCAAGATTAAGACGATCAAGGGAGCAAGGAAACCAATGCTCTCATAGCTGGGGATACAACCGATCAGGAAGGTCGCTCCACCCATCAGCATCAGGGTGACCATGAAGGTGTACTATCTACCGATGAGGTCGCCCAGTCTTCCAAAGAAAAGTGCTCCGAATGGACGGACCACAAAGCCTGCGGCAAAGGTGGCCAAGGTAGATAGAAAGGCTGCAGTCGGATTGTCTGAAGGAAAGAATTTGGTGGAAATAACAATGGAAAGACTTCCGAAAATAAAGAAGTCATACCATTCGATCAGCGTTCCTAATGAGGAGGCACCGATCACTTTCCAAATTCCTTTTTTACTTGGTTGTTCTTGCATAAAAGAAGTTTAGGTTTAAGGTAGTTTATATCGTTTTCCGGGTAAGGTCTGAATGATACCATTCATTTCCATTTCCAGGAGAATCATAGCTAGTTTGCTCTGCGGAAATTCGCAGTACGCGGCAATATCATCTATATGAGACTCTTTGCAGTCTTTAAGATAGTCAAAAACTCGTTGTTCTTGTTTAGTTAATTCAAAAATTAATGGGAGCTGCACATTTTTTTTACTCTTGCTCTCGGGTTCATCCCATTGCATCAGATGCAATAGATCCTTGGCGTTTCGGATCAGATGTGCCTTGTGGGAACGGATGAGTTCATTGCAACCTGCCGAATAATAGAGGTCTATTGAGCCAGGAAAGGCACATACGTCGCGGTTATAGCTATTGGCAATATCCGCCGTGATCAGTGCACCACCCTTATTTGCAGCCTCCACCACGACCGTGACATCAGACAAGCCCGCCACAATACGGTTCCGCATCGGGAAGTGGGTCTTTTCGGCAGTGGTACCCGAAGGGTATTCGCTTAAGAGACAGCCATGCAGGCTGATCTCCTCGGCTATTTCCCGATGTTCAAAGGGGTAGATCCGATCAAGACCATGTGCCAGAACTGCTGCGGTCTCTAGACTTTCTTGCATGGCCGACCGATGTGCCATAATATCGATGCCATAAGCCAAACCACTTACCACCAATACGCCTAATTCTTTAAGGTCATGGACCAAATCCTCGGTTAACCTTCTGCCGTAAGTGGTCGCATTTCTGGTGCCGACGATACTGATGGTTCTGGGAACATTCAAGTTGCATATTCCTTTTTGGAACAGGATCAATGGGGCATCTTCGCAATGTCTGAGCCGGGCAGGATAATTATCGTCCTCAAACCACAGGAGTGCAATGTCGTTGTCTTCAATAAATCGGAATTCTTCTTCAGATTCTTTCAGGTAGGATTTGGAGATCAGCTGTTCGATAGTGGCTTTTTGTAAGCCGGGAATCAAGCTAAGTTCTTTTTGGGGGCATTTGAATATTTCTTCCAAGCTTCCACAGTAGGCGAGTAACAAACGGCTTGTTTTCGGGCCTATACCTTTGATCTTGGTCAAGGCAATTTTTTCTATTGCATTCATTTTGGTTAGCTTAGAATTAAAGATAGGGATTCGATACACCTTATGCAATATCTATAAAGTATAATTGATTACCTTTGTTGAAAAAGAAATACCATGGAAATGCAAGAGCCTTTTGATATCGAAGTTGGAGACGTAACCTATTCCGTTTTTCCGGATGAGAAGGATACCTATACAGTTTTTAAGGATGGGAAAGAATATGTGCAGATCATAAAAGATACAGAAACATCTTGGTTGAAACTGAATCCAGAGACAGGTCTGCTCTTGTTTGGGATGGATGAAGAAATTAATTTGATCGGGGCGGAGATCAATAAGAACGTGGAGGAGAAATAGGGTCGTTGAAGGGCAACATCTTAGCTTCAATGTGAGCAATAGAAATAATATCAAGTATTCAATAGGTAATATGGATAAGAAAATCTTTACAATTGAACTGCCCGAAAAGGAAACTAAGCTATTCAAACAGCTTCTTAAGAAGCTAAATGGAAAAATTGTTTCTCAAAGCAGTAAGCCCAGCCATGAGACCCTAGAAGCCATGAAGGAATTGGAGGATGGAAAAGTGGTAAGTTTTTCAAGTGTTTCTGAGCTTTTTAAAAGTATGGTTTGAACGAGCTAAAATCCTGCTATTAGAACTTGTCCAAACTGGTACGCATTCCGATCTGTTTGATTAAAAAAGATAAGTAACGTTATAAAAAAAGCAACCTCATACGGGTTGCTTTTTTTATCGATTAAATGTCTAATCCACTAATGCTAATTTTCAATTTGTTTTTTACAAATTCTAAGTAAAAGTAAACCAATAAATTACATAGGGATATACATTACATACTTGGTATCAAAGAAATCTTCTTTGAAATAAGATGATATGGGATGCAATTCAGCTTTTACTCTGGCTTCTTTGATCTCTTCTTTCAAATCTCCACCTTTCAGGTAAAGGATGCCATTGGGAATACCGTTTTTATCTTGTCTTTCGATTTTGTTTCTCACCCAAGGGATAAAGTCACCTAAACGTGTTACTGCTCTGGAAACTACGAAATCGTATTTATAGTCCAATTGCTCAGCACGGATATGGTCGGCTTCGACATTCTTGAGGCCTAAGCCTTCCGCTACTTCACGAACGACCTTGATTTTTTTGCCGATGGAGTCCACTAAGTGGAATTTAACCTCTGGAAATAGGATCGCTAATGGAATTCCTGGGAAACCACCGCCTGTACCAACATCCAGAACTCTGGTGTTAGGTGCAAATTCACCTACAAACTTTCCTATAGCCAGGGAATGTAGCACATGTTTCAGGTACAAGCTTTCGATATCTTTCCTGGAGATCACGTTGATCTGGTCATTCCATAGGGGATATAGTTCTTCCAGTTTTGCAAATTGCTCTTTCTGGGTTTCCGTTAATTTCGGGAAGTAATTATAGATAATGTCGACAGTAGGGTTCACGATGTAATAAATTAAGGGTTTTTATTTCCAAGAGACCTGCTTTTTGGAGCGATTGAACAATCCATTGAAGCAGATGTAAAAATAATAATAT
>ERZ778017.3749-NODE-3749-length-10447-cov-4.396747_pt1 | contig 10447 bp, 11 predicted proteins | sample MGYA00375747_ERZ778017 | MGnify/ENA primary metagenome ERZ778017 (study PRJEB29350, sample SAMN05509838) | bioreactor metagenome | biome: bioreactor; material: wastewater | place: South Africa: University of Cape Town | collected 2014-03-17 ... | reverse complement strand
CTCGGTGTCGGACAGACCGATCTGCCACCCCTCGCCGTCGATCCCGGATGCCGCCGCTCCCGCGGCATCCGCATCAAGGTCGGCGATCACCACGTGTGCACCGCGACCGGCCAGTTCGTGCGCGCAGGCCAGCCCGATCCCGCTCGCGCCGCCGGTGACGACCGCGCGTCGGCCTTCCAGATCCTGTATCATCGCACGCTCCGTTCCTCTCTCGCCATCATCGTCGCGACGTCCTCTCCGCGCATTAGATTCGCCAGTTATATATCCCTGGTATATACTTTTGGTATGCCTCGCGCTGAAGACATCTCCGAGATCGTGACCGCAGCGCACGTGCTGACCCGGCTCGCCGCGCTCGAGACCAAGAACGACGCACCGTCCACGCAGTGGCGGGCATTGAGCATCCTGCAGTCCGACGGCGCCATGCGTCTGGGCGAGCTCGCCGCTGCCAGCCGTGCCACCCAGCCCGGCATGACCCGCCTGATCGGCCAGCTGGCCGAGGCCGGGCTCGTCTGCCGGGACCATGACCCCTCCGACTCCCGCGCGACCGTGATCAGCATCACCGCACGCGGAGGTGAGGAGCTCGCCGCATGGCGGATCGAGCTGCGTGACGCCCTTGCACCGTTGTTCGCCGATCTGTCCGACGAGGACTGGGCGGTGCTCTCCCATGCCGCACGAATCCTGAAATCCCGCACCACCCTTCAAGGAGCCGCTCGATGACATCCGCATCGTCCACAGGATCGATCTGGCGCCAGCCCGCACAGGTGTGGGCCGTCGCCTTCGCGTGCGTGGTCGCCTTCATGGGCATCGGCCTGGTCGATCCCATCCTCCCGGCGATCGCCGAATCGCTGCAGGCCGACCCCGTGCAGACCGAGCTGTTGTTCACGAGCTATCTGCTGGTGACCGGTGCCGCGATGCTCATCACGAGTTGGGTGTCCAGCCGCATCGGCTCGAAGGCGACCCTGCTGGTGGGCCTGGCTCTCATCGTGCTCTTCGCGCTGCTGTGTGCGACCAGCGGCAGCGTCGACGCGATCATCGGCTTCCGCGCAGGATGGGGCCTGGGCAACGCACTGTTCATCTCCACCGCGTTGGCCACCATCGTGGGCGCCGCGTCCGGCGGCAGCGAGGCGGCCATCATCCTGTACGAGGCCGCGCTGGGCATCGGCATCGCCGTCGGCCCGCTCCTGGGCGGCCTCCTGGGCGAGATGAGCTGGCGCGGCCCGTTCTTCGGGGTGGTCGTGCTCATGGCGGTCGCCTTCGTCGCCGTTCTCGTGCTGCTGCGCACCAAGGGTGAGAAGCGCGCACCCATGCCGCTGTCGGCTCCCTTCCGCGCCCTGCGGATTCCCGCACTGGCCGTCTTGGCCGTGGCCGCGCTGTTCTACAACATCGGCTTCTTTGTGCTGCTGGCCTTCTCACCGTTCGTGCTCGGCTTCTCGGCCATGGGCATTGGGCTGACGTTCTTCGGCTGGGGGGTTGCCCTGGCGATCACCAGCGTATGGATCGCACCGATCCTGCTGCACCGGATGCCGCGCACCACGGTGATGTTCATCATCCTGCCGCTGCTGGCTGCCGACCTGATCGTGGCTGGTGTGCTCGTCGCGTCGGTCGTCGCACTCGTGGTCTGCATCGTGGTGGGCGGTCTGCTGCTGGGCGTCATGAACACGGTGCTCACCGAAGCGGTCATGGAAGCCACCGACCTGCCCCGGGCAGTGGCGTCGTCGGCGTACTCCGCCGTGCGCTTCATCGGGGGCGCCGTCGCCCCGCCGATCGCTGCCGCGCTGTGGCACGCGTTCGACGCCTCGATCCCGTACTTCTTCGCGGGCGCGTCGGTGCTCGTCGCGACCCTTGCCATCCTGCTCGGCCGTACCGTGCTCAACCGCATCGATGTGCACGAGGCGGATCTCGAGGAGGAGGGCGCCGCGGTGCTCATCGGCGACGCGGCCTGACCGCATCGCCGCGCACGCGTCGGCTGGTCGGTTCTCAGGCGTACCGCCGGACGGCCTCACGGATCTGCTCGGCGAACGCGTAGATGCCATCCAACGAAGTGATCGGATGACGGGTCTCGCGCTTGTCCTCGTCGAGCAGCCCAAGGTACTTCGCCGAAGAAGCGTTGAAGTGGAGGCGCGCGATCGGCCTCCTGTTGTTGTCATCGAGCAGAATCGCGAAGTAGCTCTTCGAGTCGCGCTGAGTGATCCGCTCCGGCTTGACCTCACTGCACGCGATCGCTTTGACGATGCGGTATCCGAGAAGTTCCTCTGCGGTGGTCTCGATACCGTCTCCGTCGGGATCTACGTGATCGGTTGCAGCCCCATCGTCGGCGGTCCCATGATCGGTATCGTCGACGGCGGCCGGCACCGCACTCAATGCCGCCTTGAGCCGACCGTTGACCTGATCGTTCAGATACCGGCGGATTGCCTTCACCACCAGCGGTGAGAACTGTTCCCTGACTCGCGCCGTGAAGGCGCCGTCGTATACGCGCGATGTGAAGAACTTGACCAGCTCGACAGTCGGTTCCTTGAACACCGCGCCGATCTCCCGCTTAATGGCACCTACGTACTTCAGCTCCTCCGCCGCACTGACGATCGAGTCGAGATCGAACGATGCCTTGCTGAGCTTCTGGATCTCCGGAACGACAGTGTCGTCGATGTCGCGCAGATCCAGCACCAGGAACGGCTTCTGGTCCATACGATTGGGTGCGTCGACGTCGGAGTAGAACTGCCAGACCACGCCGTTGGTGAGCACCGCGACTCGCGCATTCGTCACACCGAAGTAGCGATAGAGCTGAGACGCGTGCTCGATCTTCAGCTCGCCCTTGTTGATCTTGCACTCGATCAGGATCTGAACTTCGCCGTCCTTGACGATGGCATAGTCGACCTTCTCACCTCGTTTTATGCCGACATCTGCCGTGAACTCCGGAACGACCTCCTTCGGGTCGAAGACGTCGTAGCCCAGCACGTTCGCGATAAAGGGCATCACGAATGCGTTCTTGGTGGCTTCCTCAGTCTCCACGGAGACCGCCTCGTCCAAGACCTTGCTGGCCAGCGCAGAGAGCCGCTCGCTGAAGTCCATTGATTCTTCCCCGTTCCTCGCCTCAGCATCGATATACCGAGACAGTACAGGTTTGTGAGAACTTTCTCACCAAGGGATCGCCTCGGGCGATTGGTGAGGCGGTCTCATGGCGAAGGGGCGTGCTCGCCGCTCGCAGCTACATCCGGGGTCGAGGAGGATGCACAATGCTCATCCGCCACGACCTGCAGCATTTGCCTTATCCCGGCGAGCTCCGTACGAAGCTGTTCGACTTGCGCGGCTGTGGCCGTGTCAGCTCGGACGGTCTGGTCCGAGATCTTCTCCACGATCCAGGAGGCCAGCGTCGCAGTGACGGCCCCGATCAGCGCGATCCCCCGACCATGAAACCAGCGGCAATGCATCTGCCGACGAAGGTCACCGGGGTGAAGTCCCCATACCCCACGGTGGTCATCGTGACCAACGCCCACCACAGCGCTTCCCCGAAGGTGTCGATCGTCCCGTGCCCATCTTCGGCGTCGAGGATCGCCAGAGCCGCGATGACGATGATCAGTACCGCGGCGGCGATCGTGTACACCACGACTCGCCCACGGAGGATCTTGCCGGCACCCCGCTGCACGAGCGCACTAGCAGTCAGGAACCGCATCAGACGCAGCGGGCGCAGCATCGGCAGCGCAACGATCGCGAGGTCGAGCAGATGTCGATAAAACCACCGCCAGGGATGCTCTGCAACAACCAATCGCCCGACATATTCGACGACCAACACAGCCCAGGTGATCTAGATGAGCCCTTCGGCGACCACGGCGAGGGCACCGCGCGGTCGGGCGACGACCTGCACCCGTCGGACGGCGTCGCACCCTTCGTCTCCTCTGGGCCGTCCGTGGAGACGGGCCGCCCAGATGCAGCGAGAATAGGCGTATGCAGGTTCGGGTGTTACACATCGCGGATTGCCCCAACTGGCGAGAGGCAGGGGCACGGACGCGGCAGGCGCTCGACACCCTCGGTCTGCGTGACGTGCCTGTCGAGTACGTCCTCATCCGGACGGACCGAGAGGCCACCAGAACGGGTTTTGCGGGTTCGCCGACGATCCTCCTGGACGGTGAAGACCTGTTCCCGTCGGACGGGAGAACCGCGGATCTCGCGTGCCGGGTCTACGTCACGGAGACGGGGATGGCGGGCGCGCCCAGCCAGCTGTCCCTGGAGCAGACACTGCGCGACCGCGTCTGGCCGAGTCCGCGCTGTGCTGGTTGAACAGCGGTCCTACAACAGATCGAACGCTCCACCGAAGGGCTCGGTGTCATCGCCCGTGTCGCGAGGATCGAACTGCACTGTCTCGACCGAGAAGGTGACCTGGGTGGTTTCCGAGAAGAGCACGCTCACTTGCCTGTTTCCGACCACGACGAACTCGACGAATTGTCCATCCGTACGGACTGCATCGACGATCCGCCGCTTCAGAACTTCGACATCCTGGCCCTGGGCAAGGAGGAAGGTTCCGCCGTTGATCGCCATCTCAGTTCGCACCATCGTCTGTGGGGCGTCCATCGGGCGACTCTACCTTCGGAGTCCGGATGCCCGGAAGGGGGCTTGCTTAATCGCGGCCGCCGGGCCACAATCACGATCTGGCGCTTCAGCGACTCGGTTTCAGCCGATATCCGGCGTGCGCCAGAGGGGCGCCTGGCCTGACGCACAGGAGTGAGACTGAGAATCCCCGCCCGGATGGACCGGACGGGGAAGATGTGCGCCCCCTCGGATTCGAACCGAGAACCCACTGATTAAGAGTCAGTTGCTCTGCCGTTGAGCTAGAGGCGCCTGGGCCCGCCGCAGAGGCGGACCGAGGATCCACACTAGCATCCCGGTCCTGTCCCGACGAAATCGACGACGAGCGGCTGACGGCTACTCTGGGGAGATGGACTCCCCCATCCCCGCACAGGCGCACCACGCTGACTTCGAAGACGATCTCGCGCTCGCCTTGCGCATCGCGGATGCCGCGGACGACGTGTCCATGGAGCATTTCGACGCGCCCGGTCTGGGGGTGTTGCTGAAGGCCGACTCCACTCACGTCACCGACGCCGACCTTGCAACCGAACGCGCGATCCGTGACATTCTGACCGCACAGCGGCCCGAGGACGGGATCTTCGGCGAGGAGTACGGCACGAGCGGCTCGACGACCCGACAATGGATCATCGACCCGATCGACGGCACGGCCAACTACATGCGGGGCATCCCGATGTGGGCGACGCTCATCGCCCTGGCGGTCGACGGCATACCGCAGGTGGGTGTCGTCAGCCAGCCCGCACTCGGCCGCCGCTGGTGGGCCGCCACGAGTCAGGGCGCGTGGACCAACAGCACCGATGACGGGCCGCGGCGCCTGTCGGTGTCATCCGTCGAGACACTCGACCACTCGAGCGTCAGTTTCCAGAGCATCGCACAGTGGGATGAAGCCGGCCACCTCGACGGACTCGTGCGCCTCAGTCGCACGGTCTGGCGCGATCGCGGCTACGGTGACGCCTGGCCGTACATGCTGCTGGCCGAGGGCAGACTCGAGATGGTCGCCGAGTTCGACGTCAAGGAGTACGACATCGCCGCCCACGTGCCGATCGTGCGTGAGGCCGGCGGCCGGTTCACCGACATCGACGGGAACGACAGGATCGACACCCGGTCGTCGCTGGCGAGCAACGGCCTTCTTCACGACGCATACCTGTCGCTCGTGCACGAAACGGAACGCCTGTGATCTCTGACCACCGGCATCCCCCTCGCATGCTCCTGGGCGTCCTCATCGCCTGCAGCGCACTTACGGTGCTGCTCGCCGGGTGCACGAACGACCCGGGCACCGCTGCTCCCACCGCGCCTGGGCCGGTGGCCTCCGCCCCGATCAGCGGATCGGGCGTCTCGGACTCCCCCTCGCCGAGCGCCACGCCGAAGCTCACCTGCGACAGCATGCTGATCGCAGGCACCGTCGAGCAGTTCGCCGAGGTGGGATGGACATCCCGACAGGACCCGTTCTACGTCGACAACATCCAACTCCCCGGAGGCATCCAGTGCATCTGGGGCGATCCTGAGGTGCCCAGCGACAATGTGCAGGTGTACGGCTGGGCGCCCGTGACGGCGGATCTTGCCGCCCAGGTCACCACCGAGCTGACCGGGCAGGGATGGAAGAAGACCGCCGACGGCACGGCGACCGTCTTCACCCCGCCCGAGAACACTCCGATGGGCCTGGCCTACCGCCTCAGCGACGGCGGCATCTCGGTGTCCGACACCACGCAGGGTCTATTGCTGGTCGAGTGGCCGCCGGCACCGTGAGCGGTCTGCGAAGCAGCATCCGACTCACGGTGTGAGCAACGTCTTGATGGCGCGCCGCTCGTCCATGGCCGCGTACGCCTCAGCGACGTCGCGCAGCGGCAGGGTGAGGTCGAACACCTTGCCCGGCTCGATGCGTCCGTCCAGCACTCGGCCGAGAAGGTCGTCGAGGTAGGCGCGGACCGGAGCCGGACCGCCGCGGAGACCGACGTTGCGCCAGAACATATGCTGCTGCGGAATCTCGCGCACGTGAGGCACGCCCACCCAGCCGACCATGCCGCCCGCGCGGGCGGATTGGAGCGCCTGCGTCACGGAGTCGACGGTGCCCACGCACTCCAGCACGGCATCCGCCCCGAGCCCTCCGGTGAGGTCGAGCACTCGCGCGGCACCCTCATCCCCCCGCTCCACGACGACGTCGGTGGCGCCGAACGAGCGTGCCACCGCCTGCCGGTCGGGATGCCGGCTCATCGCGATGATCCGTTGCGCCCCGAGCTCGCGCGAGGCGAGCACTCCGCACAGGCCGACCGCGCCGTCGCCCACGACCGCCACCGTCGAGCCGCGCGTCACACCGGCACTGATCGCAGCGTGCCAGCCCGTGCACATCACGTCGGACAGCGCCAGGATGCTGGGAATCAGGGCGTCGTCAGGCGTCCCGGGCGCTGCCACCAGCGTGCCGTCGGCATTCTGCACGCGGATCAGCTCGGCCTGGCAGCCGTCGTATCCGGTGCCGTGCGGGCAGTTCGTCTGCATCCCGGCCCGGCACACCGCGCAGGTGTTGTCGGACGTGCGGAACCCGCCGACGACGAGATCCCCCACTCGCACGGTCGCGACGGCACGACCGACCTCCTCGACCACACCGACGTACTCATGACCGATCGGCGTCGGCTCGGGGACGTCGGCGATCCCGCGATAGCGCCACAGGTCCGACCCGCACACGCAGGCCGCCACCGTGCGCACGATCGCGTCGGTGGGTGCCTGGATGACGGGGTCGGCGCGCTGTTCGTAGCGCACGTCGTGCGGCCCATAGATCACTGCTGCGTACACGGCACGCTCCTTGCTCGAGATGAGGTGACTCCCCGACCATCACACCTGGATCCACGCTGGCACGGGAGTGCGGGATGGTCCAGGCACTGCCAGGCCCTCCCTGCCAGGCGGCACGCAAGAACATCGAAAGCCCCTCGATCCGCGTCTTTCGCAGGGTCGAGGGGCTTCCTCTCCGTGACAACGGCTTGGTGGAGATGGGGGGAATCGAATTCTGCCGGCCCCTCCGCGTCATTCGGCGGAATCGGCCGTGAACCCGCGTAATTTCGCGGGTTTTCGAGGTTTCTCAGGGGTGTTCAGATGTCCTCAGAGTGGTTGAAGTTTCCTCAGATGTGGGCAAATTGTGGGCAAATCGGGTTCCGCATGCTCGGAGTCGGGCGCTCCGACAATCGGCCAGATCAGCGGTTGGGATCGGTGCAGTGCCCGTCGGGAGCGGTTCCTAAGCGGAGCGCGCAGCGCGGAGTCTGGAAAGAGCGAGCGGCGAGAACGGAGCCGTGCCCGACCGCTATCCTCTCGCCGTCGGAGCAGTCGGCACCTCAGAAGTCAGCTGGCGTGATCGAGAGTCTCGCGCGCACAGCGTCCGCTTCGCTCGCGCTCGGCCATCGGACCTCGTATCGGCCCCGTCTGCTCGGGCTCCACTCGTCGCACTCGATGAATCCTGACCTCAGCTGTTCGACATACGACCCCGGCGGGTAGTCCTCGATCGATCGCTCGCGGGAACCATCCGGCCACACAGCTACGAGCCAGACCCACCACTGATTCCGGAGTGGACTGAACGGTGACCAGAACTCCGAGAGCGTCGCAGCAAGGTGACCGACGACCGCTCCGTCCTGAATCAACTCGCCGACTCCGTCGCGGAACGGTTCGATCGTCGAGTCAGCCTCCGGCGGCTTGATCCAGCGGCGGCGGTTGGACATGAGTTGATCCTGTCACGCAGCGGGAAAGGCGATTGCGATTCGTGCCGCCAGCTCATGGACGTCTAGCCCGCCCACGGCATCGTTGGACAGCTTCCTGACTAGTTAGCGCGGCCACACAACATCTACCTGGTCGACGATGAACGATCCTCCGATCAACGGCCAGTCGGCTTCGAGAAAGCAGAGCACGCCCTGCACCCGCACCTCCGGGCGCTCGATGGCGGCGCTGACGACCTCGACCTGTGAGCGCACTCCCGCGACGAGTTTGTTCCCGTCCCGACCGCCGATGCGGAGCGATTCAACCCGAGGTCTCAGAAAGCCACCTTCGACGTGCATCGCGGGCCGCTTCCCCTTGTGCCGCTTCGCGTCGACGATCCAGACCCCCGTCGGGCCGATCACGATGTGATCGATGTTCGCGCGCGTCCCCGGGATACGCCGGTCGTGCAGCATGCGGAACGTGTCAGGAAGCTCTGCGAGGCGCTGGGCCAAGAGCTCCTCCCCCGCTGCCCCACTCGCCCAGGCGCGCGTGCTCTGCGGCTCGTCCGACAGCGCGAGGATAAGTCCCCCCAGCTTTGGATGGTTCGCCCGGATTCGCTGTTCGCGCTTGTCCTTTCTTCGCTCGTACTCTCGTCGCGCAGAGGCGCCGGCGACACCCGACGCGTCGGCCACGGCCACCTCGCAATCGACGCACCGTACAGTTTTGGTCGCTCGCTCATAGATCGCTGGCGTTCCCGCGGAGAGCTGCGCGCCGCAGAGTCGGCAGTTGCCTGCGTACCGCAGGTTCATGCGCTTGTCGTCTTGCCCTAGCTCGGCGGTCACGACGCAGAACGTATCAGGAAGCGCGTCGGATGACGGATCCGGAGGCGGTTAGGCGCTAGCGTTCGAGAAGGTCACACTGACGATGGAGTCGAGATGGCAGAAGAGAAGCCCTGGAATGCCGCGCGCCTGATCCCCACCTCCGGGATCAATGGAGCCGAAGAGCAAGAGCGAAGGGCGACATCCGCGCTCCTTGCCGTGATGAGTTCCGTCAAGGAGTACGGGCGAGCGATCACGAGCAAGATGGGCGCTCCCGCCGGTGCGATGGAGACCTATATCGAAGTGCCGTTCCTCCTCGGCGACAAGAAGGTGTTCCCAGACGGCCTCATCCGAGTCAAGCGCGGATCGAAGTCGTGGACCGCGCTTCTCGAGGTGAAGACCGGCGGCAACGAGCTCCAGCGTGAGCAGCTCGAGAACTACCTCGACGTCGCCCGCGAGCACAAGTTCGACGCGCTCCTGACGATCTCCAACGAGATTCCGCCGTCCGCCGGAACTCACCCGACGGCCGTCGACAAGCGCAAACTCAAGTCCGTCTCCATCCATCACCTGTCGTGGACGGAGGTACTCGCGGCGGCGGTCATGCAGAAGGAGTTCCGCGGAGTCGCAGACCCCGACCAGGCCTGGATCCTCGGCGAGCTGATCCGCTACCTCGAGCACCCGAAGTCCGGTGCCGTCGAGTTCACCGACATGGGCCCGAGTTGGGTGCCGGTTCGGGATGCTGTCGCCACCGGCACACTTCGGAAGTCCGATAAGGATGCGGCACAGATCGCGGGACGTTTCGACGCGCTCCTGCGATACGGCACGCTCAAGCTCGGCCAGCGACTTGGCACGGATGTCACGCAGGTGCTCTCGAAAGCCGAGGTGGCGACGCCGGCGCTTCGGATCGCAGCGCTCACCGACATGCTCGTGAGCGAGGGCAAGATGCACGGTGCGATCCGGATCCCCAACACTGTCTCGCCGTTGACGCTCACCGTCGACATTCGTGCCGCACAGGTGACCGGCTCGTTCAACGTGAGCGCGCCAGGCGACGGGCGTCCGACTACTCGGATCAACTGGCTGCTTCGACAGCTGAAGGATGCTCCCGACACCGTCCGCATCGAGGCATTCGCCGCGCGACAGCGAGGCGGCAACGCGGAGCTACTACGGACGGTCCGGGAAAATCCCGCCGTGCTGATCGCGGATCCATCGAAGGAGATCAAGTCCTTCACGGTCACCTACTTGGGCAAGATGGGCGCCAATCGACTGTCGGGTCGATCGGGCTTCATCGACTCGGTCATCGACGGCATGTTCACGTCCTACGACCTCATCGGCCAGCAGCTCAAAGACTGGGCCGCTGCTCCACCGCGCCTCCGAAAGCC
>ERZ778017.3747-NODE-3747-length-10448-cov-3.943231_pt1 | contig 10448 bp, 4 predicted proteins | sample MGYA00375747_ERZ778017 | MGnify/ENA primary metagenome ERZ778017 (study PRJEB29350, sample SAMN05509838) | bioreactor metagenome | biome: bioreactor; material: wastewater | place: South Africa: University of Cape Town | collected 2014-03-17 ... | reverse complement strand
GGCTGGCCGTCCGGCGATGGCGACACGTGGCCAAACACGATGCAATGGGCGTATTGCTGCCCATGCTGTAACTGCTCTTCCAGCCAGGCAAGCTGCCCTACATTTGGCGTAATGTTCTGGGATTCAAAATGCCCCACATGATCGCCCGGCACGGAATCGCACAGACAAATGAAGAGCGTGTCATTTTGTTCAAAACTATAAAAATCGCGCTCCTGAAAGTCATCCTTAAACAACTCGCGCAATTTTTGTCGATCTGCCAGTTTCTCGTGATTACCTATTACTACATGAAACGGCAGAGGAATTTCCGGAATTACCTTTTCAAACTTATCTACATGCAAATCACCCAGAAGCATCATGAACTGAGGAGGTGGCTGCAATTGTTCGGAGCGCTGCAGCACGCGGCGGAATTTTTCTAACGCTGTTAATCCTTCCGCGCCGTTGGGGATCACATAAGGATCATCTTCGCGCAGGTGCGGATCGGCGACTACTACAAAACTCCATGTCTTTGCAATTTTAGTCATTGATGGAATGTTTTATTTCCAAACTCTTCATCTCACCCTCAAACCAATCCTTACCAAAGCCGCCGACGACGCTGGCGGTGGTGTATAATCCTGGACCCTTTGCGGAAAGAATTTTACCAGATATTCCATCCACTTCAAAGGTTATATTTGCCTGATCGTAACGAATCACCAAATGCGACCATTTGCCAGCGGGCAAAGTGAGGCCGGAATCCAAGTCAGCGCCGGAGCTATTGGGGCCAGCGTAACTCGCTTTTAATTTGCCGTCTTCGGTGAACACGGAAATTGATCCGGTGTAGTAATTGCGGTTGGCGATGATGAGTTGTTTGCCGGTGGCGCTGTCCGGTTTTATATCCATCGAAATTGTGTAAGCGGCGCGTTGCGGAATGACGCCTTGCGGCAAAGCGATGAATGTTCCTTTGCCGTCGAATTGCAATGCGAAACTTCCATCATCGAGTTTTATCCAGGTTGGCGCAGATTGCGTGACGTCTTTAGGATAGTCATTTGCAAAACGCACAAACGGCGTGCCGTCGCCGCTTTCGCCGCCGCCGCGTGTTGTGGCCAAGGTAGAAAATCCACCCAAAATTCCCCAGAATGGGCGCCCCGCATCGGTGACTAAAATCGAGCCGTGTTGCGGATTGAATTGGTATTTGATATCGGGAACGCGCACTTTCTGCACTTGCGATTGAACCGGCGCATTTTGCGTATCCGAAAATGTCGTGATGGTTTCCTGATCGGGCAAATTAGAACCCAACATAATTGGACCACTGCGATAGAGATGACCGGAAACGCCAATCGCCTGTACATGTAACACAGAGCTGGGCAAATCCGGCAAAACCGGTACAGAGAATTGCGCGCTATTGGTATTGAGCAACGGCTGCATTTCGTCCTGGCGCACATACCGGCTGATCACAAAATTGAAACCACGCGGCCCGGGAAGGCCGTAAATCGATTGATCCAAAATCATCTTAACGGGAATATTACCTTCAAAAATCCCGGGCATTTTGATATCCAACACAGCATCGGCAGCTTGCGCGCGCGGCATGGAAAGGAAAATTTGTTGCGGCCAGGAATAGGTAAGTTGACCGTCCAAAGAGATCGACGCCTCATCACTTACCTTGTGTTGCGGCATGGCGTAACCGCCAAATGCCGACCAATGCGCATTTGCATTTTGCAAGGTAATACTACCTTTCAATTGATGTTTATCGCTTCTGGTTTCCATTGATTGCCAGGCAAAACTCAACACCACATGATCGGCATCTTCGCGCCATGGATCATCTTTCGAGTATTCGTAAATGACATCGTCATTATCCAACAGTTGCACTCTGGCAAGGGGTTCTGATGTTTTAAAATCCGCAGTTGCTGTCAGGGTGCCGTTCGACCTCTTGCCATTCACCTGAAAAAGTACGTTTGTGCCAAGCATCAAATCACGCAACGGCTCTTTGATCCATTTGAAATCCCAACTCCAGGTGCTGCGCAAATCGATATAATGCAAACCCGCGCTAAAAGTACTTTCGCCGTCAGCAGAACTAATCTCCAACTTGGGAAGCAACACTTGATATTGCGCCAGCGTTTCACTGGGAATTGCTATGGTGTGATCTTGCATGTGCTCGCCATCAAAATTCTGCACTGGCGATGTGTATACATTTTTCCCACCCGATGTTTCCAAATTCAACGTGACTGAGTAAGAAGTACTTTTCGGAGAATCAGGGACATTCAATAATTCAACTTCAAGCTTGTTGCCAACCACTAACGTCTTGCGATAGCTAATAATGAGATTGGGGATCGCCTGATTATCACCAGGAATGGGCGCTAATTTTTGGCCATTTAACTTCGCCGCATAATAGCGCATGATACGCATCGACGAAGTGCCATTGTAAACAGTGGGGCGCAAACTGGTGTTTTCGTTTTGCTCATCCCATTCGGGGATATTGATAATATCGGGATTGGCCGCGACTACTGCGTCCATCGATTGGCGCAGGCTTTTGGTGGCGTTGCTGCTGAGCGTGACGCCGACTCGCGTGCTGTTTTCGTGACCGACGACAGCGGAAAGGCCAAAGTATTTATCCTTGAATTCCGGCTCCGCCAAAACGCTTTTCATGATGCGGATCACAAAGTTCTTGTAGAAGTCTGCATCGAAAGTGTGATCCTCATTTTGAAAAGCAGCGGCAGAGGCGTAATATAATCCGTCCGTTGCTCTGGCCCATCTGCGCAAATAATCCTTGATGGCAACAATATCCTGAGCAGTAACTGTGTTGGCGTGATATTTATCGCGCCAAGTGTATAACGATTGGCCCTCCCAACGATCTACAGTGGGGATAAAAATAAACTGATCACCGTATTTGGCGCGGAAGCCAGAAAGTACTTTTTGCCAATACTCCGGAGTTTGTGCATCGGCGCGATAAGAGGTGAAGACCAATTTCCCGCCAATGCGCAACGATTGCGGGCAATCCAATGCCATCTTCACCACATCGTCTTTACTGGTGGGACCATCGCTGGGCGTCAATTCGTTGAGCAACGAAAAACCAGGCAAATTGCTGCGCTTGGCATAATCATAAGCTCGGTAGCGCCCGCTGGTTTCGGGGAAAAACGCAAATCCATCGAGACCAGTTTCCAAAGCCAGATGTTGCATCTTCACAAAACTGGGATAGGAGTTAGAAGTTCCATTGCCATCCTCCAACGCCGGATCAACAAACAAAGGCTGATCGATCCAGCGGCTCAAATAATCGGTTTTCTGCAGTCCATATTTGAGCTGGGTGCGAGAAAAAAGATACGTTTTATCGGTGAGTCGTGGACGAGTTACTTCCGGAACCAACTGTTGCATTTGCGATTGATCGGCTTTGGCCACGCTGCCAAATACACAACTGAGCGCTAATGCTGGCAATAGGAGAAGAGATAATTTATTCATGATTTTAAAATCTAACGACGTCGCTCGTGGGCTCGTGTTTAGTTAATTAGTATGACAAAAGTACTTTTGGGAGTAAGGAATAAGATTTACCCAACTCCCTGCTCAATCTCCAAACTCTTAATCTGCCCCTTAAACCAATCCGCTCCAAAGCCGCCGACGACGCTGGCGGTGTCGTACAAACCAGGGCCTTTTGCTGCGAACTTCTTGCTCGCTTTTCCATCGACTTCAAAAGTGATGCCAGCTTGATCGTAACGAATTACCAGATGTGACCACTTATCGATTGGCAACTTGAGGCCAGAATCCAATCCACTTTCGTCAGTGTCTGGCCGCCCTTTGTAATCCGCTTTGAGAACGCCGTCTTCGGTATAAACCGCAATTGATCCGGGATAGTAATTCTGATTGGCGATAATCATTTGCTTTCCCGTGACGCTGTCGGGCTTGATGTCCATAGAAATAGTGAATGCCGCGCGGCGTGGAATGACACCTTGTGGCAATGAAATGTACGTGCCTTTACCGTCGAATTGCAAGGCGTAATTACCATCATCCAAATGCACCCACATCGGCGCGCTTTGCGTGGCGTCTTTGGGATAATCACTTTCGTATTTCACAAAGGAAGTAGCATCTTGCCGCGCGCCGCCGCCCCGGCCTGTAGCCAATGCGAAATAGCCGCCCAGGATCGCCCAGAATGGACGTCCCGCGTCAGCGATTAAGACGGAACCGTGGTCAGGATTAAATTGATATTTGATATCAGGAACACGTTGCGATTGAACCGGCACACTGACCGGCGCATCTTTTGTGGCGGAGAATACGGTTGTATTTTTCATCGCCGAAGAAGACGTACCTAATACCACTGGCTTGCTGCGATAGAGATGTCCCGAAACGCCAACCGCTTGCAAATGCAACACGGAGTTTGGCAAATCTGGCAGGACTGGAACGGAGAATTTTACCTTCTGTGTATTAGTCAACGTCTCCATGTGATCCTGACGCAAATAGCGACTAATCACCATATTGAAACTGTTGGGACCGGGGATGCCATAAAGTGTTTTATCCAGGATTTGCTGCACCGAAATGGTGCCTTGATAAACGCCCGCAATATCAATTTTGAGAGACGCGTTTTTTAGTTGCGCTTTGGGAATAGAAAGATAAATCCATTGCGGATTCACCGAGGCGATTTGTCCGTCCAATGGAAATGTCGCTCCTTGTTTTGCTTCGCCTGCTTGGTTATTTGCAATCACGCCAAACCAATTGCCTTTGGCATTTTGCAGCGTTATTCCGCCTTTGAGTTCCAGTCATTTGCTACTGCTTTGCATCGATTGCCAGGAAAAACGAAGCACGGCATTCTCTGAATCTTCTCGCCATTGATGCTCCGGCGAATAGCCATAAATCACCGCGTCATTATCCAGAACCTGCACTCTGGCCAGCGGTTCATTTGTTTGGAAATCAGCAGTGACAGTGCGCGTTCCATCGGCGTTTTTATCGCCGACCTGGAAAAGTACTTTTGACGTAGGCATTAAATCACGCAACGGCTGCTTTACCCATTTATAATCCCAGTTCCAGGTGCTGCGCAGATCGATATAATGCAAGCCATCCTCAAAAGTACTTTTATCGCCGTTCGATTCAATGACTAATTGCGGGCACAACACCTGATATTGCGACAGCGTTTCACTGGGAATAGTTAGCGTCTGAGCTTGCTTCGTATCACCGGCGAAACTCTGCGCCGGCGAGCTGTATACATCGTTCCCATCCACTGTTTTCAAGTTCAGTTGTGCCGTATAAGAAGTACTTTTAGCGCCATCGGGAACATCCACTAATTCAATTTTGAGCTTCTCGCCCAGCACCAACGTCTTGCGGTAACTAATGATGAGATTGGGAATGCTGGCGTTATCGCTGGGAATAGGCGCTAATTTTTCGTCGTTCAACTTCGCCGCATAATAGCGGATGAGGCGCATCGAGGAAGTGCCATTATAAACGGTGGGACGCAAACTGGTGTTCTCGTTTTGCTCATCCCATTCGGGGATATTGATAATATCAGGATTGGCAGACATGGCCGCGTCCATGGAATCGCGCAGAGTTTTTGTGCCTTGACTACTCAGCGTCACGCCGACACGGGTGACGTTTGTATGTCCCACAACCGCAGAAAGACCGAGAAGTTTTCCCTTGAATTGTGGCTCCGCCAAAACGCTTTTCATGATGCGGATAACAAAGTCTTCATAGAAGCCCACGTCATAGGTATGGTCTGAATTCTGAAAAGAAGCGGCACCTGCATAATACAATCCATCGGTGGCACTTGCCCATTGGCGTAAGTACTTTTTGATGCCAGCAATATCTTCCGGTGTAATCTTATTGGCGTCATATTTCTTCCGCCACGTATTCAATGATTGGCCATCCCACCGTCCCACGTCAGGAAGGAAAATAAATTGATCGCCATATTTGGCGCGGAAACCGGCAAGCTCTTTTTGCCAATATTCAACAGGTTTGATATCAGCGCGGTAGGACGTAAAAACCAACTTGTCATTGATGCGCAATGACTGCGGCGAGGCTAACGCCAATTTGACAACTTCATCGGTGCTGGTGGGAATAGCACCTCCAGCTGTCAATTCATTGAGCAAGCTGAACCCGGGAACTTTACTGCGTTCGGCATACTCATAGATGATGGTGCGCCCAGATGTCTGCGGAAAAAAGGCAAAGCCATCGAGGCCATATTCTTTGGCAATCTGCTGCATCTTCACAAAACTGGGGTAAGATCGTTTCGGATCGGTATCCGTCAAATTGCCGTCCACAAATAACGGCTGATCGATCCAACGCGCCAAGTAATCCGTTTTGCTCAGGTCGTATTTCATCTGAGAACGCGAATACAGATAGGTTTTGGGAGTGACACGTTGATGCGATACGTCCGGCACGAGCTGCTGCATTTGCAACTGATCGGCTGTGGCGGGATTGCAACTCAGCGCAAGGCTCAGCGCTGCAAGTGACAAAAAAAGACAGGTGATTTTGTTCATGATTGGTTGTGATCTAATCACTCAAGTTACGCATAGAAGCAGAAGTGCCGCCAGGTGATTATCAGTAGTTGTATTTAATCGCCACGAATGCACGAATGATTATAAAAACATTCGTGCATTCGTGGCTAAATCATTCCGCAACGGCTTTGTTTGAGGTAAAAGTACTTTCATCACGTAACGTGAGTTAATTAGATAATTTTACATATCGAGCTCAATCTCGCTGCAAGCTATTATCCAATTTCAACTGACGCAATTTCCCAATTCGATCCATTTCGCATTGGGACAATAGCAGATAGCCCGGGAGTAAAAGCCCAGGCTATCTGCTATTGTTCCTTACGAACAGTTGGATAAAAGTACTTTTACCGACAAAGGACTTATCTTCACTCACCAACGTAATGCTTAACTTCCAGCGAACGCAGCAAGCCGTCGTAGAACGGAATCACGCCCGCTTGGGTACGGTCGCCGCGACCACCAAAAACACTTTGCTGCAGATACAAACCGATGCCCTCAAACGGGAACGATTCACTTTGACCATTAGCACTCAACGTCAACTTATTTTCATCGTAGGTGAGAACGACTTTCTGCCATTTGTCGGCCTGCAACGGAATATTTGAAACAAACTTCTTTTGCGAATACAGACCCAGATCGGGGCGATCGGGCGTGCGTCGCGTGAAAAGCAGATGGAACTTTCCCTCTTTGACGCTAAGATTAAACGTTCCAAAAGTAGAGGCTTCGTTGGCGAAAAGTACTTGCTCAGGCTTCACTTGACGCGGTTTGATCTCAAACGAAAGCGTAAAGCCAGCCCGTTGTGGAATGACGGTGTTGGGCAACGCTAAAAAGCTGCCGCGTTCGCCGTCGAAAGAGAGCGCCCACTGTCCCGGTTCATATTCAACCCATTCTGGTGCTGGTTTATCAGCGCCCTTGAAAATATTGTTCGTGTAGAGCGAAAACGGAATGGTGTAATTTGCCGATTCCAAACCAGTGAAATCAATCGCAGTGGAAAGGTAACTTCCCGCGTGTCCATAAAATTCGCGGCCAGCAGAAGTGTGCAAAATGTTTCCCCAGCGCGGCGTAAAATCATATTTGATATCGGGCACACGGTTCTTTGCCATAGGTAGCACCACGCCTTTCTTGGCGCTGGAAGAATAGACGGGCACCGATACAGTTTGCACCGACGGCTTTTGGTTCACCGCATACGGTTTGCTCCAAAAGACTTTGCCATCTTCACTCACCAATCGCAGCGCCAATACTCCGTTGGGATTATCGGCCACAATACGATGCTGAAATTGCAGTGCCTTCGTCGCAAGCGGCAACGGCAACTTGGTCGGACGATACTGCGTCTGCAAGGCAAACATCAAGCCATCATCGAAAACTTTGGATACTACTCCATAATCTCCTAACTCTTTGAGCGGAACCGTCCAACTGAATTTTTCATCTTTATGCGGTCCGCTGGTGCGCGTGCCTTCAATTGTCAGCACAGCCTGATTCATCTCCTCTTTGCTCACAGAAATCAATCGACTGGGAATCCACCAATCAGCGGCACCGTAATACAGGTTCTGTTTCCATCGAGTCGAACTATCGGTGAAAGCTGGCGATGCGGTGGCCTGTACATTGGAGACTGTTGACGCGGGAGTAGTTGGAGCGGTGGGACGAGAAAAGGTTTGAGCCGACGGTGCGTCCTTCAACTCTGCGGTGAAATTGACATATATCCGCGAAGGATTGTTTACATAGCCCAGGGAGAGCTCGAGCAGACGCCGCTGCGGATCGTTTTGCAGATACTCATTTTGCGCATCATAAGCAAAAACTTCCTGGCTGTCCTGCACTACTTCGGCATAGGCAATTTTCTCCGGTGCTTGCACATCCGCGGCAAGTTGCACTCCGACAATGCCTGCAGCAAGAGGCGCTGTCTGTGATCCAAACGTTACCACAGATTTTCCCGGCTTCAGCACGTTACGGATCGGTGTGCAAAACCAAGTCTGATCCCATGCTGTTGTTGCACGCACGACTGTAAACGGTAAGCCCGTATCCATCACCTGGGTTTTGCCGCGATAGTTGATCGTCAAACGTGGACGTAAAGCGCGTGCTTCCTTGAACGGTTCGGTCGGTAAAACAAGCGTGTGATCTTGCAGTTTGGCGCCGTCAAATTCTTGCGGCTGCGAACGATAAACAGTCTTATCATTTTCGTCCAGCAAATCTAACCTTACCGTGTAAGGCTGCTTCTGCATCGTATCTGGCACGTTGAGCAGCTCCACGCTTAAATTGATACCGGGCAGAATTTGACGTCGCTGACTGATGATCAGATTCGGCAAACTCAAGTCATCGCCGGGATTGGGCGTGGGCGACTGACCTTTGAAGCGGCTCATGTAATATTTGATGATGCGTTGCGAAGACATCGGCTTGGCGACCAGCGGCTCAAACCCTGTGTCTTCATTGAGCTCATCCCATTCGGTTCCGATCAGCAAATCCGGTTGAAATCGCGCGGCCAAATCAAAGGTGGCGCGCAAGGTTTTGGTGCCGTCACGCGACAGCGATTGCGCGTTGTGATAACTGGTGTAGCCAACTTTAGCTCCCGCTCCGAACAGCTTTTTGCCATTGAACTCCGGTTCGGCAAGCACACTCTTAAAGAGCGGATACAAGATTTCAGCAGAGAATTTTTCATCCGCCGAACGATCCAACTTCGATTGCAGCGGTCCGATATAAAGTCCGTCAGTGACACGCGCATAACCTCTCAAGTATTCCTGCATCGCACGAAGTGCAGAAGCAGGAAGCTCGCCGTCATGATGGCGGTAAATGTCGTGCAGATCAAAGATGCTGATGCTCTTGCCATCACCATCTTTCAAACCCACAAAATGAATCTGCGGCAGCACAAGTACTTTGCCGTCGCTCCGTTCACGTAATTTTTGAATCGGCTCGACCAGTTGCTCTGGCGTCAGACGATCCAACACATAACTGCTGATAACGCTCTTTCCGTTGATATGAAACGAATAGGGATTGTCTGTAATCAGCCCTAAAGTACTTTTGTCAATATCGAGATACGCCGCGTCCGAAGCCACTTCCAGCATCAGATGAAACTGCTGCGGGTCCAGCTTCATTTGCGCAGCAGTTTCGTAAATCGGGTTCATCGTACGTTTATATTCGCCTGCACCCGGCCAGGCGAAAGTGGCGAAACCATCCAAACCATAACTTTGATAGAGCGCAAAGTTTTTAGCAAAGCTGGCGATCTTGTGATCAGAAGAACCATCGTCCCACAACAAACGATTGGCAAAGAGAGGCCTGTCATGCCAGTTATAAGTATCCTGATACATCCGCCCGGAGTATTTGGTCTGACTGCGCACGAAAACATAAGGACGATCAAGCATCGGTTTTCGCGCGGCAGCTTGCTGCTTCATCTTCGCCAACAAAACTTTTCCAGCCGCAAAGTCGGCAGGAGAATTAGGCGTGGGCTGCGCTGTTGCATTTTGCGCGCAGCCGATGCCAACAAATCCGAGGGATAATGAAAAAAGGAATAATACTGCTTTGGGAATTGATAATTTCATGGATAGAGAAGTTACATAAATGTACTTTTAACAAACTGTCTCAGTACTTTCTATAATGGTTGATGTGCCTCATCGTCATTCCCGAATGCCGTTATCGGGAATCCAGAAATGCGGCCAAGGCCGTCATGGATTCCGGCCTACGACACGCCGGAATGACGCCCCTAAAAAGCGGGAGCAAGCTCCACGCACTCCAAATTTCAACTATTAGGGTGCGACATTCCAAGGCGACTCAACGCCGCCAGCAACTTTCCTTGCTTCGTCTACCACAACGCTGCTCTTAAGCCATTTTGCGTGTCCATCAGCGAATGCAATGTTAACTCCCACAAAGTGACGTCCGCCCTGACAATCGGCAAGTGGAACAGGATATGTGCTACCAGACATTTTGCAATGGCTGTTCGCGCCTTCTTGCCCCATGCCAGGCAGGAAGCTGTGACTAGTGCTGCTGTCGCCGCTGACATTGGAATACGATGCATAGTAGGTTCCGTAA
>ERZ778017.3743-NODE-3743-length-10456-cov-5.024421_pt1 | contig 10456 bp, 11 predicted proteins | sample MGYA00375747_ERZ778017 | MGnify/ENA primary metagenome ERZ778017 (study PRJEB29350, sample SAMN05509838) | bioreactor metagenome | biome: bioreactor; material: wastewater | place: South Africa: University of Cape Town | collected 2014-03-17 ... | reverse complement strand
GGGGTCGGGATGCCGGGGGGACAGCGCGGCGAACGTCCCGGCCAGCGGCGCCGCCAGCACGATCACCGCGAGCACCGCGAGGATCGAGGCCGGACCCGCGACCTGGGCGGTCAGGCCGGGCAGCACGAGCAGTCCGCTGCCGAGGATCGCCGCGACGTAGAGGGCCGTTCCCTGCAGCACGCCGATGCCGCCGAGCCGGATATCCGCGGCCTCGGCGCGCGCATGCGTCTGGGTCACGCTGTCAAGTATGGGGGTGGGCACCGACATCCGACGACGACGGGCCCCGGCATCCCGCAGACGGCCGCCGTGCTCAGATCGGTGACACTCCCGCACGCTCGAACGCGGATGCCGCCGCCGACCTCGACGCGTCGCGATCGGCCGAGACCAGCCCGAGGCGGGTGCGGCGGTCGAGCACATCGTCGATGCCCAGCGCGCCCTCCACACGCACCGCCCATTCCAGCTCCTGAGCGGTGACGCCGCAGGCCGCCGCCGGGCCGGCGCCCAGGCCCGCCACGAACGCGGCCTCCGCCCCGTAGCGCCGCACGAGCCGGGAGGGCGCGGCCACCTCGGCCAGCCGCTCACGCGGCCACGCGCCCACGAGCGGCAGAACCCTCGTGCGACACTCCCCCGCCACCAGCCCGGCGTGCCGGATCGCGGCATCCACGCCGTCCTCGGCCATGCGGCGGAACGTCGTGAGCTTGCCGCCGACCACCGAGACGACGCCGCTGGACGAGGTGAGCACGGCGTGCCGGCGCGACAGGTCGCTCGGCTGATCGGCGTGGCCGGCCAGCAGCGGCCGGAGCCCGGCGAACGCACCGATCACGTCGGAGCGACGCAGCGGCTCCTGCAGCACCCCGCCGAACACGTCCAGCAGCTCGTCGACCTCGGCGTCGGTCGCCGCCGCGACCTCGGGCGGCGCGCCCGGTGCGGGCACGTCCGTCAGCCCGATGTACGCGCGTCGGTGCGGTGCGGGCACGGAGAACACGAACCGCGACGACGACCCGGGCACCGGCGCGGTCAGCGACACGTCCGCCAGGCCCAGGCGCGCCGCGTCCACCACCAGATGCGTCCCACGACTCGGCTGCACGTGCACGCCGTCGTCGAAGCGTCCCGCCCAGACGCCCGTCGCATTGACGACCGCTCGCGCCCGCACCGCGAGCTCGGCTCCGGTCACGGCATCGCGCAGCACGGCGCCGTCGCCGACCGCGGACACGGCCTCGAGACGGGTGAGCACCCGGGCGCCGTAGCCGGCCGCCGTGCGGGCGACGGCCACCACGAGCCGGGCGTCGTCCAGCAGCTGACCGTCCCACCCGCGCACACCGCCGCGCAGCCGGTCGCGCCGCACGGCCGGCGCGAGCCGCATGACCGTCCGCGCCGAGATCGGGCCCGGGTCGGGAAGGATGCGGCGCGAGGTCCCCGCCGTCAGCCGCAGCAGGTCGCCCAGCGCATATCCGGTGCCGATGTATACGCCGCGCGCAAGGTGACCGGGCGCGTACAGCGGAACGATCTGGGCCAGCGGCCGGGTCAGATGCGGTGCGATGCGCGTCATCAGCAGATGCCGCTCGAGGGCACTCTCCTGCGCGATCGCGAACTGCCCGGTGGCGAGGTAGCGCAGCCCGCCGTGCACGAGCTTCGAGCTGAACCTGCTCGTGCCGTACGCGAGGTCGTGCTTCTCGACGAGCACCGTGCGAAGACCGCGGGATGCCGCATCCAGCGCGATCCCCGCTCCGGTGATGCCGCCGCCGATCACGAGCACGTCGATGTCGCCGCCCGCCGCCAGCTCGTCGAGCTCTCGCGCACGACGAGCCGCGGTCAGCGCCGTGGAGTGCGGCGTGCGGCCCCACACGGTCACCGCAGGTATCCCGTCAGCGCCGCGGCCAGCTCACGCCGCCACGCCTGCCCGCCGAGCCACGCATCGGCGACGGGCGCGGCCAGCACCGCCGACTGGGCCACCAGCAGCACCATCGCGGCGAGCTCGCCGGGTGCGCCCGCACGCACGTGGCCCGCCTGCTGGCCCGCGCGCACGCGGGCGGCGACCTCGCCGTGGATCAGCCGCTGGCTCGTGCCGACGCGCTCCAGGACGTATCGCGCGAGCAGTTCCGGGTCGCTGCCCCGCAGCGTGTGCAGCAGCGGCATGCGGCGGATGCGATCCGCGGTGTCCACGAGGGTCGCCACGAGGTCCTCGAGCGACGCGTCCGGCTCGCGAGCAGGCAGGACGGCGGTCAGCTCGCGGGTGACCAGCGCCGCCAGCAACGACTGCACGTCCGGCCAGTAGCGATACAGCGTCTGCCGCGACATGCCGGCCCGCCGGGCGATGTCGGATGCCGTGGTGCGACGGATCCCGTGCGCTCGCACTTCGGCGGCCGCGGCATCGAGGATGCCCGCCTCGGTGTCGGTCATCGCATCAGCCATGTGACAAATATACGTACTGTGTCATACTGTCGCCATGCTTCCCGACGAGGCGAGGATGCCGCACCCTCCGCTGGCCGTGCCGGCGCCCGCACCGCGCCCGCCATGGGACGGCTGGTCAGAGGATGCCCCATCCCTGCCGGCGGGGGCTCGCGCGATCGCCGCCGCGCTGCTGCGCGGCACACCGCATCCCGTGCCCCGGCGAGCGCCCGCGCCGCTGCCGCCGACGCGGCTGGACGAGGAGACGGTCGCGGCGCTGGCGGCCGTGACCGAGGTGGCGATCGACGACGAGGCGCGCCGCATGCACCTGGGGGGAAAGAGCACGATCGACCTGCTGCGCCGACGCCTGAACCGCGACGAGGCGGCCCCCGACGCGGTGGCGCGCCCGGCGACGCACGACGAGGTCGGCGCGGTGCTTCGCGTGTGCGACGAGCGCGGCATCGCCGTCGTGCCGTTCGGCGGCGGCACGAGCGTCGTCGGCGGCGTGGACCCCGACGGCGGGATCGACGGGGCCGGAGCACGCCGCCTGGCCGTCACGCTCGACCTGTCGCGCACGGCCGCTCTGCTGGCCCTCGACGAGACGTCGCTGGTGGCAGGGTTCGGCGCGGGCACGACCGGGCCGCAGGCGGAGGACCTGCTCGGCGCGCACGGTCTCACGCTCGGCCACTTCCCACAGAGCTTCGCGTACGCGACCCTCGGCGGATTCGCCGCGACGCGCTCCTCGGGACAGGCCTCGCGCGGCTACGGCCGGTTCGACGACCTCGTGCAGCGGCTGCGCGTGGCCACCCCCACCGGCGATCTCGACCTCGGACGCGCGCCGGCCAGCGCCGCCGGCCCCGACCTGCGCGAGCTGTTCCTGGGCAGTGAGGGCACGCTCGGGGTGATCACCGAGGTGTCCGTGGCGGTCCGACGGCGCCCAGCGGCGACCGTGTACGGCGCATGGAGCTTCCCGGACTTCGCCTCGGGCGCCGACGCGGTCCGCGCGCTCACCCAGCGCGGCATCCGTCCGACCGTGGTGCGGCTGTCGGACGAGACCGAGACGCGCGTGAACGCCGCCCTCGGTGGCCACCTCACCCGCCTGCGCGGAAGTCTCGCCGTCGCGACGTTCGAGGGCGAGACCGCGGCAGATGCGACATCTCTGCGCGCGCGCACCGACCAGGTCTTCCGCGCGCACAGCGCGAGGTCGCGCGGCGAAGACCCAGCCCTGTCCTGGGAGCGCGGCCGGTTCTCCTCACCCGCCCTGCGCGACACGCTGCTGGGCATCGGCGTGCTCGCCGAGACGCTCGAGACCGCGACGACCTGGGCGAACCTGCCGACGCTGAAGGCCGTCGTCACCACCGCGCTGATCGATGCCCTCGCGGCCGTGGGCACCAAGCCCGTCGTCATGTGCCACATCTCCCACGTCTACCCCGCCGGCGCATCGCTGTACTTCACGGTGGTGGCGGCGCTGTCCACCGACCCGATCGCCCAGTGGACGGGCGCGAAGCAGGCCGCATCCCTGGCCATCGTCGCCGCCGGGGGCACGATCACCCACCACCACGCGGTCGGCCGCGACCACCGCGCCCATCTGCGGGCCGAGATCGGCGAGGCCGGCGTGCGGGTCCTGCGGGCAGTGAAGGATGCCGTGGACCCGCACAGCATCCTGAACCCGGGCGTGCTGATCCCGCCGCCGCCCGGGGACGCCCCGTGAGAGTCGCGCTCGTGGCGAACCCGGCCGCACGGTCTGCCACACGCTCGAACGCGGCAGAGCGCGCGGCGGCGCGGTTGCGCGAGCACGGCGTGACGACCTCGGTCATCTCCGGCGGATCACCCGCCGAGACCGCCGGACTGCTGCGCACCGCGCTGCAGCTGGGCGTCGACGGCGTGCTCGTCGCCGGCGGCGACGGCACGGTGAACATCGCCCTGCAGGAGCTGGCGGGCACCGGCGTCCCGCTCGGCATCATCCCGGTCGGCACCGGCAACGACTTCGCGGCGGCGGTGGGACTGCGCGAGCTCGACGTGGACGCCGCTGCCGAGGTCGTCGCCGCCGGCCGCACGCGCGAGGTCGACCTGGCACGCATCGTGCGCGCCGACGGCACGAGCCGGCTGTTCGGCACGGTGCTGGCGTGCGGGTTCGACGCCCGGGTGAACGACCGAGCGAACCGGATGCGACGGCCGCGCGGCTCGTCCCGGTACACGATCGCGCTCCTGGTCGAGTTCCTGACGCTGCACGGTGTGCCGTTCGCGATCGACCTCGACCTGGCCGACGGTACCACCGCGCACCTGGACCAGCAGCTCGTACTGGCCGCGGTCGGCAACGGACCCAGCTACGGCGGTGGCATCCCGATCTGCCCCGACGCCGACCTCACCGACGGCCTGCTCGATGTGACCGTCGTGCACCCCGCCGGTCGACTGCGTCTGCTGCGACTGCTGCCGAAGCTCTACCGCGGTGCGCACACCGACCTCGACGAGGTCTGTACGCACCGGGTCCGCGGCATCCGCTTGAACAGCCCCGGTGCCTCTGCATACGCGGACGGCGACCCGATGGGCATCCTGCCCGTGCGCGTGGACGCGGTGCCCGCGGGCCTGCGCGTGTTCAGCGCGCGGTGACGGCGCCGGCGAGGTCGACGCTCGCCGTGCTGGGGGCGCGGCCGGTCAGTGCGCTGCCTGCACCTCGCGCAGGCGGCTGAGCACCAGCAGGCGCAGCTCCTCGGGAGCGGCCTCCTTGCACGACCGGGCCAGCACCTCGGTCAGCGTGCGCGAGACGAGAGCCTCGTCCCGGCATCCCGGGCACGACTCCAGATGCGCGCGGATGTCGGCCTCTGCCGTCTTGCACACCTCGTTGCGCAAGTATTCCTCGAGGTCTTTGCGCGCCTTCTCGCAGCCGCAATCGGTCATTTCGTGCTCCCTGGTGCAGTGATGCCGCGCTCGGCGGCGTAATCGGCGAGCAGTTCACGAAGCATTCGCCTGCCACGATGCAGACGGCTCATGACCGTGCCGATGGGGGTCTTCATGATGTCGGCGATCTCCTGGTAGGCGAAGCCCTCGACGTCGGCGAGGTACACCGCCATCCGGAAGTCCTCCGGGATGGACTGCAGCGCCTCTTTGACGACGGATGCCGGCATCCGGTCGATCGCCTCCGCCTCCGCGGAGCGCGCCGTGGTCGACGTCGTCGACTCTGCGCCGCCCAGCTGCCAGTCCTCGAGATCGTCGATCGGGCTCTGGTACGGCTCGCGCTGCTTCTTACGGTAGGTGTTGATGTAGGTGTTCGTGAGGATCCGGTACAGCCACGCCTTCAGGTTCGTGCCCTGCCGGAAGGTCTGCCAGGAGCCGAACGCCTTCACGAACGTCTCCTGCACGAGATCGGCCGCGTCGGCGGGGTTGCGCGTCATGCGCATCGCGGCGGCATAGAGCTGGTCCATGTACGGCAGCGCCTGCTCTTCGAACTGCGCACGCACGTCGACTGTGGTCTGCGACTCATCCATCGCCCGCAAGTCTACGTGCGGCGCCTGCCCCACGGCTGGGCGTTCCAGAGTGGCGATCATCCGGCTCCTTTCGCAGGTTCGTTAGGGTAGAACCCGATGACCGACCACCGGTATTCCCCCGCCGCCGGATCAGACGCATCCGGGGCCTCGTCCGAGGCCGGCGCCTGGCGCGCCCCGGCCGCCTCCGGTCCGCTTCACGCCCTGGTCGCTGTGCCCGGGTCGAAGTCGCTGACCAATCGCGAGCTGGTCCTGGCCGCCTTGGCTGACGCCCCCAGCACTTTGCACGAACCGCTGCACTCCGACGACTCGGCGCACATGATCCAGGCACTGCGCGCCCTCGGCGTACAGATCGAGCCGGTGCCCGGCGAGGGCGCGTTCGGCGATGACCTGCACGTGGTCCCGATGTCCGGCGCGCCCGCGGCGGGCGAGATCGACTGCGGTCAGGCAGGGACCGTCATGCGTTTCCTCGCGCCGGTGACCGGCCTCATCGAGGGCGAGGTCACGCTGACCGCTGACGCCAGCGCGCTGCACCGGCCGATGGGCGCGATGATCAAGGCGCTGCGCGACCTGGGCGTCGACGTCGATGACGAGGGGCGGTGGGCGCTGCCGTTCACCGTGCGCGGCCATGGGCAGATCCGCGGCGGCGAGCTCACCATCGACGCGAGTGCGACGAGCCAGTTCGTCTCCGGTCTGCTGCTGGCAGCCCCGCGCTTCGACATCGGGCTGCACCTGATCCACGACGGCGACCGGCTGCCCAGCATGCCGCACATCGACATGACCATCGAGGCGCTGGCGCATCGCGGGGTGGCCGTCGAGCGCCCCAACGCCGGCGAGTGGGTGGTGCCGGCCGGCCCGATCCGCGGCAAGGACGTCCACGTCGAGCCCGACCTGTCCAACGCGGCGCCGTTCCTGGCCGCCGCGATGGTGGCCGGCGGGCGGGTGTCGGTCGCGGGATGGCCGGTGCACTCCACTCAGCCGGGCGCGCTGCTGCCCGACATCCTCACCGTCATGGGCGCACGAGCCCAGCGGCGCGGCGGAGCCCTGCACGTGACAGCCGGGGATCGCATCGCGGGCGTCGACCTCGACCTGTCGGCTGCCGGAGAGCTCACACCGACCCTGGTGGGGCTGGCCGCCCTCGCCGATTCCCCGTCGACGATCCACGGCATCGGACACATCCGCCAGCACGAGACCGACCGTATCGCCGCGCTCGTCGAGAACCTGCGCGCCCTCGGCGGCGAGGCCGAAGAGCTCGACGACGGCATCCGCATCATCCCGCGCCGCCTGCACGGCGGGCTGTGGCGTGCGCACCACGATCACCGCATCGCCACCACCGGAGCGCTCCTGGGTCTGGTGGTCGACGGCGTCGAGATCGACGACATCGGCACGACTGCCAAGACGATGCCGGAGTTCCCGCAGCTGTGGGCTCGCATGCTCAGCGACGAGTCGGGGGATGCCGCGGCCTAGCCGTGCCCGCACCATGAGCTGGCTCGACGACACCGACGACGACGAACCGGAGTTCGACGAGTCGGACGTGCGAGTGCGCCCGAACCCCAAGGCCAACCGTCCGCGCACCAAGCGCCGGCCCGCACATGCCGACGCGGTGCTCGCCCGGGTGCTCAGCGTGGATCGTGGCCGGTACACGGTGCTGGTGGGCGAGGACACCCCGGGCGAGCACGAGGCGACGGCGGCACGGGCTCGTGAGCTTCGCCGGCAGGCCATCGTCACGGGTGACCAGGCGCGCGTCGTCGGCGACACGTCCGGCCGCGAGGGCACGCTGGCGCGCATCGTGGGGCTCGCGCAGCGCACGACCTTGCTGCGCCGCAGTGCGGATGACACCGACCAGGTGGAGCGGGTCATCGTCGCGAACGCCGACCAGATGCTCATCGTGGTGGCCGCGGCCGACCCCGAGCCCCGCGCGCGGCTCGTGGACCGCTACCTCGTCGCGGCGCTGGATGCCGGCATCCGCCCGCTGCTGGTCGTGACCAAGACCGACCTCGCCGATCCCACGCCGTTCCTGCGGCACTTCGACGGGATCGACCTGCGCGTGTTCACGAGCGCGCGCGGTGCGATGCCGATCGACCGGATCGGCGCCGCCCTGGTCGGGCACTCCACCGTGTTCGTCGGCCATTCCGGGGTGGGCAAGTCGACGCTCGTCAACGCGCTGGTGCCCGACGCGGGCCGGGCCACCGGCCACGTGAACGAGGTGACCGGGAGGGGCAGGCATACCTCGAGCTCGACGGTGTCGTTGCGGTACCGCGCGGCGGAGGGCACCGGCTGGGTGATCGATACGCCCGGCGTACGCTCGTTCGGCCTGGGGCATGTCGATCCCGCGCACATTCTCGAGGCGTTCACCGACCTCGCCGAGGTCGCCCGGGACTGCCCGCGGGGCTGTACGCACCTGCCCGACGCACCCGACTGCGCGATCGCGGAGGCGGTGGGGTCGGGGCGGCTGGGACCGGCCGCCGCGGGGCGGCTGGACTCGCTGCAGCGCCTGCTCGCGACCTTCGCCGACGCGGCCGAGCGCGGGCGTTGAGCCCCGGCATCCCCGGCGTGGCGGCCTCCCGGTACGCCGAGCTTGCCCCCGGTCCGCCGAGCTTGCCCCCGGCCCGCCGAGCTTGCCCCCCGTTCGCCGAGGTTGTCCCCGGTACGCCGAGGTTGCCGCCGGCCCGCCGAGGTTGCCCCACGAGTCGGAGGAGAAGAGCGCGCACCGCCAAGACAATCTCGCCGTCCAAACGGCAATCTCGCGTAACCAGGGACAACCTCGCGTAACCGGGACGGGGGGCGAGGATGCCGCGGGTCGCCGTAGGCTGGGAGCATGACCACGCTGCAGCCCGGAGACACCGCCCCCGACTTCACCCTCGTCGACCAGGACGAGAAGGAGGTCTCACTGCACGACCTGCGCGGGCAGAAGGTCATCCTCTACTTCTACCCGGCGGCCATGACGCCAGGATGCACGACCCAGGCGTGCGACTTCCGCGACAGCATCGCCGCGCTCGGCGGCGCCGGCTACGCCGTCGTCGGCGTCTCGCGCGACACGCCGGAGAAGCTGCGCGAGTTCCGTGAGCGCGATCACCTCACCTTCCCGTTGCTGAGCGACCCCGACCGCGCCGTGCACGATGCATACGGCGCCTGGGGAGAGAAGATGAACTACGGCAAGAAGATCGAGGGAGTGCTGCGCTCGACGTTCGTCCTCGATGAGAACGGGGCCGTCACCCTCGCGCAGTACAACGTCAAGGCCACGGGCCACGTCGCGCGACTGCGCGCGACCCTCGGCCTCGGCTGAGCTCAGCGGCGCCCGTCGCGGTCGTCCTCGTCCACCGCACGCCTGTCGCCACCGTCCTTGTCCGCCGCGCGACGCTCGGCACCCGCACGACGCACGGCGAGCACCAGGGGCACGAGGCCGGCCAGCCCCAAGAGCGCCAGGCCCAGCGCGATCAGCGGATGCGCGTAACCGCCGCTGACCGCCCCCAGGGCCACCGCCAGGATGAGCAGCTGCACGACGATGCCGCCGGACCGTCCCCACGAGACCCCGCGTGCGACGCCCACCGAGAACGCGCCGACGGCCACCGCGCCGATCAGTGTGAGCACGATCAGGGCGATCCCGCTGACGACGGAGTCGGCATCTCCCGCGCCGAGCTCGACGACCTGCCAGACGACGAGGGCGAACGCACCGAGGGCCTGCACGCCGAGGACGGCGGCCGCCACGCGCGTCGACGGGGTCGCTCGCATCACTGACCATCTCCTTGCGGCGGCCGGGCGATGCCGGCGGCGCCCTCGATGCGTTCAGCGCCCTGACAGCGCGTCACGCAGGATTCAGCAGTCCAAAACCCTTGATTCGGCCGCGACGCTATGTCACGATGGAACACGTTGTGTGCTCCCACAGCGCGGTGGGGCGAGCATTCGGCTCGCGCAGCCTCCAGGTTACCCGAACCCGAATCCCGATCTGGACCCGTACCCCACACGACGTGATCTTCCCACTCAAGGAGCACCCCTATGGATTGGCGCGACAAAGCCGCTTGCCTCACTGTCGACCCGGAGCTGTTCTTCCCGGTCGGCAACACCGGTCCTGCCGTTGAGCAGATCGAGAAGGCGAAAGCGGTGTGCGCGCGGTGCACGGTCACCGAGATCTGCCTGCAGTACGCGCTGGAGACCGGTCAGGACTCCGGCGTGTGGGGTGGCCTGTCCGAGGACGAGCGCCGTGCCCTCAAGCGCCGCGCGGCCCGCGCGCGTCGCGCCTCCTGACCGCATCCCGCCTCAGACGACCTCGCGCTCCAGATAGCGCAGCGGGATCTCGATGGTCACCTCGGTGCCCTCGCCGTTCAACGTGTGCCAGTCGATCGAGCCGCTCAGCTCGCCCTGGATGAGCGTGCGCACGATCTGCGTCCCGAGCCCCTGACCGACCTGCCCCTCGGGCAGCCCCACACCCGTGTCGCGCACCCGCACCTCGAGGTGGTCCCCCGTGCGGTCGGCACTGATCTCGACGTCGCCGTCCTGCCCCGCCAGACCGTGCTCGACGGCGTTGGTGACCAGCTCGGTCAGGGCCAGCGCGAGCGGCGTCGCGTACTCACTGGGCAGAGGGCCGA
>ERZ778017.3742-NODE-3742-length-10460-cov-3.671504_pt1 | contig 10460 bp, 11 predicted proteins | sample MGYA00375747_ERZ778017 | MGnify/ENA primary metagenome ERZ778017 (study PRJEB29350, sample SAMN05509838) | bioreactor metagenome | biome: bioreactor; material: wastewater | place: South Africa: University of Cape Town | collected 2014-03-17 ... | reverse complement strand
GGCGGGCGGATGGCGCCGAAGATGGCGGCCATCTATGTCGAGCCGATTCCCGAGCGTGAAGGCTATGAGCTGCGCAACACGCTGATCGACATTCTCAATTCCGACGGCAGCCAGACGGGCAAGCGCTATCGCCTCCAGGTCACCTTGCGCGAATCCAGCCAGGGCATTGCCCTGCAGAACGACGCCACCATCACCCGCTACAACAACACGCTGGAAGCCAGCTATGTCCTCAGCGACGCGAAGGGCACGGTGCTGACGCAAGGGGCGGAGAAGGAACTGTCGGCCTATAACGTGGCCCAGTCGCCCTATGCCACGCTGGTGGCCGAGCAGGACGCCAACAAGCGGGCGGCCCAGGACATCGCCGAGCGCATCCGCCTCAGCCTGGGCGCCTGGTTCCGCCGCAACCGGCCATGATCGTCAAGAGTCACGAAGCCGACCGCTATGTCGCCGGCCCGCCCAAGGGCCTGCTGATCGCGCTGGTCTATGGCCCCGATGCGGGGCTGGTGCAGGAGCGCACCGAAAAGCTGCTCAAGACGGTGACGCCCGATCTCACCGATCCGTTCAACGCCGCCGATCTCGGCGAGGCGGCGCTGCTGGCCGATCCGGCGCGGCTGGCCGACGAGGCCGCCGCCATCTCGATGATGGGCGGGCGGCGCACGGTGCGGGTGCGCGGCGGCGGCAACGATCTGGCCGACATCGTGGAACATCTGATCGACGACCCCAAAGGCGACGCGCTGGTGGTGATCGAGGCCGGCGACCTGCCCAAGACCTCGGCGCTGCGCAAGCTGTTCGACGGCCACAAGAGCGCCGCCGCCATCCAGTGCTATCCCGACTCGGTGCGCGACCTGGCCGATGTGGTGCGCGATGCGCTGCGGGCCGAAGGGCTTTCCATTGCGCCCGACGCGCTGGAGGACGCGGTATCGCGCCTGGGTTCGGATCGCGGCGTCACCCGGCGCGAGATCGAAAAGCTGCTGCTCTATATGCACGGCCAGAAACAGGTGACGCTGGAGGATGTGCGCGCGGTGATGGGCGACGAGGCCGAGGCGCGCAGCGAAAGCGCCTGCGACGCCGCCGGGTCGGGCGATCTGGCGCGGCTGGACCGCGAACTGGAGCGGCTGTGGGTGTCGGACACCCAGCCCGCCCAAGTGATCCGCAGCGCGATGGGCCATTTCCAGAAGCTGCTCCAGGCGCGCGAAAGCGCCGCGCGGGGCGAAAGCCTGGACATGGTGATGAAGCGGCTGCGCCCGCCGGTGCATTTCTCCCGCGCCAATGCCTTCAAGGCCCAGGCCCAGCGCTGGACCGGCGACAAGCTGGGCGAGGCGCTGGATCTGTTGTTGGAAGCCGAGGCGCTGACCCGCACCACCGGCGTGCCCGCCGAGGCGGTGACGGGCCGCACCCTGATGAACATCGCCGCCATGGCGCGGAGTGCCCGCTGATGCTGAAAGTTCGTGTGATCCCCTGTCTGGACGTCAAGGACGGCGGCGTCGTCAAGGGCGTGAATTTCGAGGGCCTGCGCGATGCCGGCGATCCGGTGGAGCAGGCGATCGTCTATGACAGAGCGGGCGCCGACGAACTCTGCTTCCTGGACATCACCGCCAGCCATGAGGCGCGCGGCACGCTGCTGGATGTGGTGCGCCGCACCGCCGAGGTCTGCTTCATGCCGCTGACCGTGGGCGGCGGCGTGCGCACCCCGGACGACGCCCGCGCGCTGCTGCTCGCCGGGGCGGACAAGGTGGCGGTGAACAGCGCCGCCGTCGCCCGGCCGGAACTGGTCGCCGACCTTGCCGACCGCTTCGGCGCGCAATGCGTGGTCGGCTCCGTCGATGCCCGCGCGGTCGCGCCCTGCCGCTGGGAAATCTTCACCCATGGCGGCCGCCGCGCGACCGGAATCGATGCCGTCGCCCACGCGCTGCGGCTGGCGGAACTTGGCGCGGGCGAGCTTTTGATCACCTCCATGGACCGGGACGGCACCCGCGACGGCTATGATCTGGCGCTGATCCGCACCATTGCCGACGCCGTCACCGTGCCGGTGGTCGCCAGCGGCGGGGTGGGCACGCTCGATCATCTCGTCGCCGGCGTGACGCAGGGCCATGCCAGCGCGGTGCTGGCCGCCTCCATCTTCCATTTCGGCCAGCACAGCATCGCCGAGGCCCATGCCGCCCTCGCCGCCGCCGGATTGCCGGTGCGCGCCCATCAAGCCGGTTGACGCGCCCGCCGCCGCCGCGCCACATGCGGCGCATGACGACGACGCTCGACAGGCTTGAAGCCACCATCCGCGCCCGCCGCAATGGCGATCCGGCCGCCTCCTACGTTGCGCGGCTTACGGCGGACGGCCGCGCCCGCATGGCCCGCAAGCTGGGCGAGGAAGCGGTGGAAACCGTGGTCGCCGCGATGGAGGGGGATGCCGCCGCCGTCACTAGCGAAGCCGCCGACCTGATCTTCCATCTGGCGGTGCTGCTGGCCGACATGGGCCTGTCGCTGGATGCGGTGATGGCCGAGCTGGACCGGCGCGAAGGCGTGTCCGGCATCGCCGAAAAAGCCGCGCGCGCGAAGGAGTAACCATGCCGATCGACGCCACCCTGCCCTATGACGACCAGAATATCTTCGCGAAGATCCTGCGCGGGGAAATCCCCAGCACCCGTGTTTATGAGGACGATCACGCGCTCGCCTTTCTCGACATCAACCCCCAGGCGCCGACCCACATATTGGTGATACCCAAGGGCGCCTATGTGTCCTGGGACGATTTTTCCGCCCGCGCGCCGGATGCGGAAATCGCCGGTTTCGTCCGCGCGGTGGGCATCGTCGCCCGCAATGCCGGGCTGGTCGAGCCGGGCTACCGGCTGCTCGCCAATATCGGGCAGCATGGCCATCAGGAGGTTCCGCACCTGCACGTCCATATCTTCGCGGGCCGCCCATTAGGCCCGATGCTGGCACGATAAATTGTTGCGCGCGGCGCAACAGCGTTTAGGTTCCACCCCAATGAAATGACGCGCGTGATTGCGCGTCCATGCCCTGGAGGGGGACCAGATATGATTTTTGGGCGCGTCAAACCACTCGACGCCATTCTTGCCACCGCTGAAAAGAAATCGCTGACCCGGTCGCTCGGCCCGGTCCAGCTGACCCTGCTGGGCGTCGGCGCGATCATCGGCACCGGCATCTTCGTGCTCACGTCGGAAGCCGCGCAAAAGGCCGGTCCCGGCATGTTGATCAGCTTCATCATCGCCGGTTTCGTCTGCGCGGTGGCGGCGCTCTGCTATTCCGAGCTCGCCTCGATGGTCCCGGTATCCGGCTCCGCCTATACCTACACCTATGCGGTGATGGGCGAATTGCTGGCCTGGATGGTCGGCTGGGCGCTGATCCTCGAATATGCGGTGGCGGCCAGCGCCGTCTCGGTCGGCTGGTCCGGCTATTTCGTCGGCCTGATAGACAGTTCGCTGGGGATACACATACCAGCCGCCCTCGCCTCCGGCCCGGCATGGTCGATGGTGGACGGCATTCCCCATGCCGATTTCTCGGCCGGCATCGTCAACGTGCCAGCCATCGTCATCGCGCTGCTCGTCACCTGGCTGCTGATGATCGGCACCACCGAAAGCGCCAAGGTCAACGCCGTGCTGGTGGCGATCAAGGTGGCGGCGCTAACGATGTTCATCGCGCTCACCGTGCCGATGATCAACGGCGCCAATTTCGAACCCTTCCAGCCCAACGGCATGTTCGGCCATGGCGGGGAGAGCGGCCTCGGCGTGGTCGGCGCGGCAGCGTCGATCTTCTTCGCCTATGTGGGCTTCGACGCGGTCTCCACCGCGGCGGAAGAAACCAAGAACCCCCAGCGCAACGTCCCGATCGGGCTTATCGGGTCGCTGGCCATCTGCACCGTCTTCTACCTGCTGGTGGCGAGCGGCGCGATCGGCACGATCGGCGCCCAGCCCGTCGTCAACCCGGACGGATCGTCGATCGCGCCCGGCTCCGCCGCGATGGTCGCCCAGTGCAAGTCGCTGATGGCGATCGGCCAGGAACCGCTGGTCTGCTCCAAGGAGGCGCTGGCCCATGTGCTGCGCCAGATCGGCTATCCCTGGCTCGGCAACCTGATCGGCCTCGCCGCCTTCCTGGCGCTGCCCTCCGTCATCCTGATGATGCTGTTCGGCCAGACCCGTATCTTCTTCGTCATGGCGCGCGACGGCCTGCTGCCCGAAAAGCTGGCGACCATCCACCCGCGCTGGAAGACGCCGCACGTCGTCACCCTCATCACCGGGCTGTGCGTCGCCGTGGCGGCGGCCTTCTTCCCGGTCGGCCAGCTGGCGGACATCTCCAATTCCGGGACGCTGTTCGCCTTCTTCATGGTCGCGATGGCGGTGATGATGCTGAGGATCACCGATCCCAAGCGCAAACGGCCGTTCCGCACCCCGATAGTGTGGGTCGTAGCACCGGTGGCGCTCATCGGCTGCGTCACCCTGTTCCTCAACCTGCCTTATGAATCGAAGATGGTTCTGCCCATCTGGGGCGGGATCGGGCTGGTGCTCTATTTCCTATACGGCCGGCGCAAGAGCTATGTCGGCCGGGGCATCGTGGACGTGCATGAGGACGACGCCGATACGCCGCCGCAGCCGGTCCCGCCGCTGCCCGACGCGCCGACGCCGGGCGGCCGCCAGGCCTGACGCCAACAAAAAGGGGAGGCCACGGCCTCCCCTTTTCTTATCCGTGCCGTCCCCAGCCGGGGCGGCGGCAGCCGGTCAGGCCAGCCCGTTCGCGACCAGCGCCTTCAGGTCCGCCTCCGGCCGCGCGCCATAATGGGAAATCACCTCCGCCGCGCACAGCGCGCCCATGCGCAGGCTGTCGACGATGCCGCGCCCCTGCGCCTGCCCGGCCAGGAAACCGGCGGCAAACAGGTCGCCCGCCCCGGTAGTGTCCACCACCGCGTCGACCGGCGCGGCGGGCACCTCATGACGCGCGCCGTCCTTCACCGCGATCGCCCCCTTCTCGCTGCGCGTCACCACCAGCAGCGGCACCTGCGCCGCCACCCGGGCGATCGCCGCGTCGCAATCCTCGGTTTCCATCAGCGACAATATCTCCGCCTCGTTGGCGAACAGGATATCGATGTCGCCGCGCGCGATCAGATCGACGAAATCGCCGCGATGGCGCGAGATGCAGAATGTGTCGGACAGGGTGAAGGCCACCTTGCGCCCCGCCCCGCGCGCCACCGATATCGCCCGCCGCATCGCCGCGCGCGGTTCTTCCGGGTCCCAGAGATAGCCTTCGAGATACAGGATCTCGCCGGCCGCGATCATCGCCAGGTCGATCGCGCTTTCCGGCAGGAACTGCGACGCGCCCAGAAAGGTGTTCATCGTCCGCTGACCGTCCGGCGTGACCAGGATCAGGCAGCGCGCCGTGGGCGGATCGCCCGCGCGCACCGCGGTGTTGAAGGCGATGCCATGGGCGCGGATGTCATGCGCGAAGACCGCGCCCAGCTGGTCGTCCGCTACCTGGCCGATGAACCCGCACCGCCCGCCCAGCGCCGCGATGCCGGCGATGGTGTTGGCGGCGGAGCCACCGCTCGCCTCTATGCCCGGCCCCATCCGCTCATAAAGCGCCTCGGCCTCGCCGGTCGAGAAGAGCAACTGCATCGAACCCTTGTTCAGCCCCTCCCGGGCGATGAAGGCGTCGTCTGCCTTTGAAATCACGTCGACGATGGCGTTGCCGATGGCCACCACGTCATATTCGGCTGCTGCCACGAAAATCTCCCTACGGAATCACGATCTTGTTGAATGCCCGCATAAGGGGCTTTTCGCGCCCGTCAAATCGCGGACGCATTGACGGGCGCGCCCGCATCCGCAACCACCGGGGCATGATCCGCGCGTTCACCCTGTCGATCGGCCAGCTCGCCGATCCGCCGATCCTGCGGGTGCTGGCCAAATCGCTGGCGCTGACGCTGCTGATCTTCGTCGGCCTGGGGGTGTTGCTTCAGCTCGGCCTCGGCGCGCTGGCGGGGTGGAGCGGCATCGCCGCGCTGCATGGCGGCCTGGCCGCGGCGGCGGCCGTGCTGGTCGCCATCCTGCTCGGCATCCTGCTGTTCCGGGGGGTCGCCATCGCCGTGATCGGCCTGTTCGGCGACGAGATCGTCGGCGCGGTGGAGCGGCGCCATTATCCCGCCGCCGCCCGCGCCGCCCGCCCTGTCGGCCTTGCCCGCTCGCTGGCGATGGGCAGCCGGTCCGCAATCCGCGCGCTGCTGTTCAATCTTGCGGCGGTGCCGCTCTACATACTGCTGCTGGTCACCGGCGTCGGCAGCGTGGCGCTGTTCCTGGCGGTCAATGCGCTGCTGCTGGGGCGCGACCTGGGCGAAATGGTCGCCGCCCGGCACATGGAGCGCGCCGCCCTGGCGGAATGGCTTGCGGCGACGCGTGTGGAACGCGCGCTCACCGGCCTTGTCGTCGCCGGGCTGTTCGTGATTCCTGTCGCCAATCTGTTCGCCCCCATATTGGGCGCGGCCATGGCGACGCATCGATTTCACGGGGGTTTGAAATGACATATCGGACATGGCTGGCGGCCGGGTGCGGCGCGATCATGCTCGGCGGATGCGTCTCCACGCCCGCCCCCGTGCCCAACCGCGTGCCGATGGCGACGACCCCGCCGGTCTACAGCACCGCCGGGCTGGAACGGGTGATCGGCCAGGACGCGCGGGGCCTGGGCGCGCTGTTCGGCAAGCCGGACCTGGACGTGCGGGAAGACGCGGCCCGCAAGCTGCAGTTCGCCAGCGGCATCTGCGTGCTGGACGCCTATCTCTATCCGCCAGCACCCGGGCGGGAGCCGCTGGTCACCTATGTCGACGCGCGCCAGCCCAACGGCGCGGACATCGACCGCGCCTCGTGCGTCGCCGCGCTGGTGCGCCGGCAGGGCGGGCGCTGACCGCGCAGGCCGCTTTATCCGCGTGACTTTCCCGCTTCGTCACGCGACATAAACCTTTGCGCGGCATTGCTGACCGGGCCGATCGAACGACAGGACCAGCGTGACTCATTCTCTTGCGATCAAGGCGACCGGCCTGGTGAAGGATTTCGGCGGGCGACGCGCGGTGGACCATGTCGACATGGCCGTCCCGGCCGGCACCATCTACGGGGTGCTCGGCCCCAATGGCGCGGGCAAGACGACCACCTTGCGCATGTTGCTGGGCATTATCGATCCGGACGCGGGCGAACGGCTGGTACTGGGCCACACCGCGCCCCGCGCGGTGAGCGCGCGGGTGGGCTATCTGCCCGAAGAACGCGGCCTCTACCCCGCCATGAAGGCGCGGGACGCGATCGCCTTCATGGGCGCGCTGCGCGGGCTCAGCTGGGCGACCGGGCGGACGCGCGGCGCCGAGATGCTGGAGGCCGCAGGGCTGGGCCATGCCGTGGACCAGAAGATCCGCAAGCTCTCCAAGGGCATGGCGCAGCTGGTCCAACTGCTCGGCTCGATGGTCCACCGGCCCGACCTGTTGGTGCTCGACGAACCGTTTTCGGGGCTGGACCCGGTCAATCAGGAAAGGCTGGAAACGCTGATCCGCGGCGAGCGGGACCGGGGCGCGACCATCCTCTTTTCAACCCATGTCATGGGCCATGCCCAGCGCCTGTGCGACCGGCTGACCATCATCGCCGGGGGCCGCCACCGCTTCGAAGGCACGGTGATGGATGCGCGGGCCACCTTGCCGATGCGCGCCCATTTCGTGCCCCGCCCCGGCGACGAGGCGGTGCGCGCCCTGCTGCCGCCCGGCGCGGCCGCGGCGGGCGACGGCTTCGACTTCACCGTGCCGGAGGAAGGCATAGAGCCGCTGCTGGTCCGCATGATCGGCCAGGGCCACGGCATCGCCGGCCTGTCGATCGAGCGGCCGAGCCTGCACGACGCGTTCGTCCGGCTGGTCAACGCGGCGGATGCGGACGACCGGGAGACGGCGAAATGACGAAATTCATGCGCCAGACCGTGGTGATCGCGCGCCGCGATTTCATCGCCATCGTCTTCACCCCCACTTTCCTCATCTTCCTGCTCGCCCCGCTGCTGATGATCGGCTTCGGCGCGGTCGGCGGCATGGGCGCGGCGCGCATGGCTGAAGGCGGCGCGGACCGCAGCCGCATCGTCGCGCTGGTCGAACCCGCAACGGCCGCGCGCATGGCGCAGATCGACGGCCGGATGCGCGCCATATATCGCCGCGCAGAGATGCCCCCGGCGCTGGAAAGCCGCGCACCGGGCCGCGATCCGGCGGCCGCGGCCCGCGCCCTGTTCGAGGATGACCGGATCGAGGTTGCCGCCGTGCTCTACGGCCCGCTCGACCACCCGGCCATCCTCCACGGCCCCAAGGGCGAGCGCACCGCCGCCTATCTGGGCGAACTGGCGGAACAGACGTTGCTCGCCGCCCGCGCCGGGGCCGGGGATCCGGTCAGCCAGCCGATCCTGTCCGAATATCGCCGGTCCAGCGCCACCGATACGGGCCGGCAGGCGGCCGGTTTCGGCGCGGTGTTCGTCATGTTCTTCCTCACCCTGCTGCTCGCCGGCCAGTCGGTCGGCATGCTGGCGGAGGAACGCGCCAACAAGGTGATCGAGATTCTCGCCGCCGCCGTGCCACTGGAGGCCGTGTTCCTGGGCAAGCTGCTCGGCATGTACGGTGTCGCCATATTGTTCATCACTTTCTGGGGCACGTTGATGTCGCAGGCGGTGGCCTTCATGCCGGATAGCGGCCAGACGCTGATCGCCATCGCCCCGGCCATCGGCACGCCGGCCTTCCTCGCGCTGTTCCTGGCCTATTTCACGCTGGCCTTCCTGCTGCTGGGCGCGGTGTTCCTGGGGGTCGGCGCGCAGGCATCGTCGATGCGCGAGATCCAGATGCTGTCGCTGCCCATCACCATGTTCCAGGTCGGCATGTTCGCGCTGGCCTCCGCCGCCGCGAACAACCCCGATGCGACGATCGCCACCATCGCCCGCGTCTTTCCGTTCAGCTCGCCCTTCGCCATGGCCGCCCGCGCGGCCACGGATCACGGGCTCGCCCCGCACATGCTGGCGCTGGCGTGGCAGCTGATCTGGGTGGGGATCACCATCACCCTGTCCTCCCGCCTGTTCCGGCGCGGCGTGCTGCGTTCGGGCGGCAGCCTGATCCCGGCTTGGGCGCGGCGGCGGTCCGCCTGACCGCATCCGGCCCGCGGTCCGCCGCTTCTGCCGTTGACATCCATGTCAGCAATGCCACTCTCCCCCGATAACCGGGAGGATGGCGATGGCGACCTTGGCCCAGGACCTGGCGGCCGACCCGCTCGACGTGAGCCGGGCAGAACTTTACCGCGACCATCTCTGGCACGAACCGTTCCGCCGGCTGCGCGCGGAATCGCCGGTCTATCGCTGCGAAAACAGCAGCTTCGGCCCCTATTGGTCGGTGTCGACCTACAAGCCCATCGTCCATGTCGAATCGCTGCCGGACATCTATTCCTCGTCCTGGGAATATGGCGGCATCACGCTGGCCGAGCGATTCGACGACGGCGTGCCGATGCCGATGTTCATCGCCATGGACCGGCCCAAGCATACCGACCAGCGCCGCGCCGTCGCCCCCGCCTTCACGCCCAGCGAAATGGTGCGCATGTCCGATTCGATCCGCGCCCGCACCGCCGAGCTGCTGGACGAACTGCCCGTCGGCACGCCGTTCGACTGGGTGGACAGGGTGTCGATAGAGCTGACCACGCAGATGCTGGCGATATTGTTCGATTTCCCCTGGCAGGATCGGCGCAAGCTGACCTTCTGGTCGGACTGGGCGGGCGATATCGAACTGGTCCACAACCCGGAAACCCGCCGCGAGCGGCTGGGCCACCTGATGGAGTGCGCCACCTATTTCAAACGGCTGTGGGACGGCAAGGTCGGCCAGCCGCCGACGCCCGACCTGATCTCGATGATGATCCATTCCGAGGCGATGAGCCACATGGACGACGGGGAATTCATCGGCAACCTGATCCTGCTCATCGTCGGCGGCAACGACACCACCCGCAACTCGATGACCGGCGCGGTCTATGCGCTGGACAAATTCCCCGACGAGCGCGCCCGGCTGGAGGGCGATCCGGGGCTGATCCCCAATGCGGTGAGCGAAATCATCCGCTGGCAGACGCCGCTCGCCCACATGCGCCGCACCTGCGTGCAGGATACCGAACTGGAAGGGCAGAAGATCGCCAGGGGCGACAAGCTGGCGCTCTGGTATATCTCGGCCAATCGCGACGAGAGCGTCTTCGAAAATGCCGACCGGCTGATCGTCGACCGGCCCAACGCCCGGCGGCACCTTGCCTTCGGCTACGGCATCCACCGCTGCGTGGGCGCGCGGCTGGCCGAATTGCAGATCACCATCCTGCTGGAGGAGATGGCGCGCCGCCGGCTGCGGGTGAACGTCCTCGAACAGCCGGTCCGCGTCTCCGCCTGCTTCGTCAACGGCTATCGCTCATTGCCGGTGGAACTCAGCCGCTATTAAGCGG
>ERZ778017.3741-NODE-3741-length-10460-cov-4.367035_pt1 | contig 10460 bp, 10 predicted proteins | sample MGYA00375747_ERZ778017 | MGnify/ENA primary metagenome ERZ778017 (study PRJEB29350, sample SAMN05509838) | bioreactor metagenome | biome: bioreactor; material: wastewater | place: South Africa: University of Cape Town | collected 2014-03-17 ... | reverse complement strand
CGCACCCGCCCGCCGCGCACCCGCCCGCCGCGCACCCGCCCGCCGCGCACCCGCCCGCCGCGCACCCGCCGGCCGCACGTGCCTCGCAGAACTGCGCGTGCCGCGCACCCGATCCCGCGATTCGTGCGAAGAACGGGTCGTTCTCCGCACGAACGCACCCTCGCCTACCCTGGAGCTGTGCCCGATTCCCCCGCATCCGCGCCCGTGCGCGCCCTCTGGTCGCTGCTGGCCGACGTCGTCGTGGTGATCGCGTTCGCCGCGATCGGTCGCGCCAGCCACGACGAGACCCTGGACCTCGCGGGCCTCGCCGCCACGACCTGGCCGTTCCTGGCCGCGCTCGTTGCCGGTTGGGCGGCGGTGCTGGCCTGGCGTGCTCCGGACAGGCCGGTGCGCACGGGTGTGCCGCTGTGGGCGATCACCCTCGTGGGCGGGATGCTCCTGCGCGTGGCGGCAGGGCAAGGGACGGCCGTGCCGTTCCTCATCGTCGCCGCCGTCTTCCTGCTGCTCACGCTCGTCGGGTGGCGGCTGGTCGTGGTGGCGGTCCTGCGCTCGCGGCGCGGCATCCATTCACCGGAATAGGTCGGACGCGGGTACGGTTGCAGTCACCATGCAGCGCTTCGGGACTCTCTCGTTCGGTCATTACGGCCCCCTCGGCGGCGGCCGTGAGCTCACCGCCGGCGACAACCTCCATCAGGCGATCGATCTCGCCCAGGGCATGGACGAGATCGGGGTCGACGGCACGTACTTCCGCGTGCACCATTTCGCGCGACAGCACTCGTCGCCCATGCCGCTGCTGGCTGCCATCGCCGCGAAGACCGAGCGCATCGAGATGGGCACCGGCGTCATCGACATGCGCTACGAGAACCCGCTGTACCTCGCCGAAGAGGCAGCAGCGGTCGACCTCATCAGCGACGGCAGGATCGCCCTCGGCGTGAGCCGGGGGTCACCCGAGACCGTCGTGCGCGGATACGAGGCGTTCGGCTACACCGGGTCGAGCGACCCGCGCGGCGCCGATATCGCCCGCGACCACTTCGACACGTTCCTGCGGGCGATCGAGGGCGAGCCCATGGCCGACCGCGACCCGTCGAGCTCGTTCGGCGGCGGCGGACAGGGCCGGCAGCGCGTCGAGCCGTACTCGCCCGGTCTGCGCTCGCGCATCTGGTGGGGTGCCGGCAGCCACGACTCGGCCGCGTGGGCAGGACGCATCGGCGTCAACCTGATGTCGTCGACGCTGCTCACCGAAGACCTCGGGATGCCGTTCGACGAGCTGCAGGCCTCACAGCTGGAGACCTTCCGTGCGGCATGGCGCGAGGCCGGTCACTCTGGCGAGCCTCGCACGTCGGTGAGCCGGTCGGTGTTCCCGATCACGACCGCGCAGGACCGGATGTTCTTCGGACACAGCCAGGAGAACGACGGCGTCGGCTATATCGACGGCCTGCGCTCGACGTTCGGGCGCACGTATGCGGCCGAGCCCGACGTGCTCATCGAGCAGCTGCGGCAGGATGCCGCGGTGCAGTCGGCCGACACGCTCATGCTGACGATCCCCAGCCAGATGGGCGTGGAGTTCAACCTGCACATCGTCGAGTCGTTCGCGGCCCATGTCGCGCCCGCGCTCGGATGGACGCCGACGACCGCGAGGTGACGCGCACCCGTGACGGCGCCCAAGACCGGGCCGCCGCCGCGAGATTGCCGCCGACCGTGCCGAACTCCGCAACGGCGCGACGCGCGAGGCCACCGAGCACCTCACCGCGCACACCCGTCACACGTCTCCGGGGATCGGCACGCCCACCCGATGCGCCCGGTCCGCCTCCGAGGATCGGCACACCCACCCGACGTGCCCGACCCGCCTCCAGGGATCGGCACACCCACCCGACGTGCCCGACCCGCCTCCGGCGCGCGACGACGGCGCACGCACAAGCCTCCGCCGCGCTCAGATCTGCAGGCGCCCCAGCGCCGCTTCCACATCCCGCGCGGCGGCCAGGGCCGCGGCCTCGCCGTGCATCGGGCCGACGAGCTGCACGCCGGTCGGCAGCCCGTCGCTGCCGAGCCCGGACGGCACGGCCACCGCCGGCAGGCCGAGGAAGTTCACCGCGACCACGAGGCGCAGCGCCCGCCAGGCCGCATCGGCGGCATCCGGCCCGCCGAGGTCGAAGTCGCAGACGGGGATGCCGCCGGTCGCGACGGGGCCGAGAATCACCGGATGCTCGGCGTGAAACTGCCGCCAGGCCGCCTCGACCACCGCGCGCCGGGCCCACGCGGTCGCGTATTCGTGGGCGGTGCGGTAGACGCTCGCAGCCGCGGTGCTGTCCCGCAGGAACGCGGCGGCAGATCGACCGAGCGGTGCGGGCAGCGCGCCAAGGCTGACCTGGATGTCGGTGCATGCCAGCCGCCGCCACAGCACCGCCGCCTCTTCGAGGTACGGCGGCTCGACCTCGTCGACCTGCCAGCCGGCATCCCGCAGTGCCACGGCCGCACGATCGACACCGGCGGCCACGTCGGGCTGCACTCCCCACCCGAGCGGGTCGCGCGCGAGTGCCACGCGACGCGGGCCGTCATACGGAGCCGGCGGGGCGAGCGCGAGCGAGGTCGGATCGTCGACGTCCACACCCGCGACCACCTGCAGCACGCCGTCGAGATCGGCGACGCTGCGCGTCAGCATCCCGTTCACGGCGAACCGCTGCAGAGTGAGCGCCACCGGCGCACCGGCCACCGCGGCGCGCGGCACGCGGCCGGCCGACGGACGCAGTCCGCAGATGCCGAGCGCCTGCGCGGGCAGCCGGATCGAGCCGCCGAAGTCGTTGCCGAGACCGATCGCGCTCATGCCGGTGCCCACAGCCACGGCATCCCCGCCGCTGGACCCGAAGGTCGTGCGGCGCGGGTCCCACGGGTTCAACGTGCGCCCGAACAGGTCGTTGTCGGTGTCCCACCGCATGCCGAAGTCGGGCATGTTGCCGCGTCCGACAGGGATGGCGCCGGCGGCTCTCATCCGCCGCACGACCGTCGCGTCACGCCGGGGCACGGCGTCGGCGAGTCCCCGCCATCCCTCGGTCGTGGCCGACCAGGTGAGGTCGATGTTTTCCTTGACGGTGAACGGCACGCCCGCCAGCGGCCCGGGGTCGTCTCCGGCGGCCAGCCGGCGGTCGAGCTCATCGGCCGCGCGGCGCGCGCGATCGCCGAAGACGACCGTGAGCGCGTTCAGACGCGGATTGCGCGCGTCGATCCTCGCCAGGTGCGCATCGACGACCTCGGCGGCCGACCTGCGTCCGGAACGGACGTCAGCGGCCAGCGCGAAGGCGTCCGGCAGCACGGTGGTCATGCTCCCATCCTGCCGCCACGCGGCGCGGGCGGCGCGGCGTGGCCCTATTGCACCGACCAGCCGCCGTCCGACGGCAGGATCGCGCCGTTGACATTCACGCCGTCGTCGGAGAGCAGGAAGGTGATGGATGCCGCGAGCTGCTCGGCCGTGACCACCGTCGGGATCGCCGCCTGGAACGGCTGCAGACGCGCGGCGCCCGCCTCGGACACGTGCGGCGGGAACGGGATGCCGGTGGCCACGCCGCCGGGCGCGACGGCGTTGACCCGGATGCCCTGCGGACCGTACATGAACGCGGCCGACCGGGTCATGCCGATGACGGCGTGCTTGGAGGTGGTGTAGGCGTTGCCCGACGCGTTGCCGCGCAGGCCCGCCTCACTGGCCACGTTCACGATCGCTCCCCGGCCTGCGGCCATCATCACCGGCAGCACGGCGCGGGTGAGCCGGAACGCCCCGCTGAGGTTGACCGCGATCACCCTGTCCCACATGGCGTCTGTGGTCTCGTGCAGCGGCGAGAAGTCGTCGTTGATGCCTGCGACATTCGCCAGCGCGTCGATCGTCGTGCCGGCAGTCGCGACGATCTCGTCGACCGAGTCCTGCCGCGTGATGTCGCCCACGACGGTCACGATGTCGGCGTCGGGCAGCGATGCCTGGAACTCGGCGAGGCGATCGGCCGAGACATCCACCGCGACGACCCGTCCGCCCTCGCGGGCGATGCGCGAGGCGGTGGCCCGACCGATGCCGGATGCCGCTCCGGTGACGATCGCCGTCTTGCCGGAGAACCGGCCCGAGGTGACCCGCTCGACCCATCCCGTGCTCTCGGTCTCGGCCGGCATCACACCGCCGTTCGCCTTGAGCACAAGGCCATCGACGACGGATTGCGGCAGCTGACCTTGACTGAGCGCCACCAGCTGCTGCAGCGGCAGTCCCTTGATCGGTGCCAGGGTCTGTTCGCTCGCACCCGTCTGAGCGAGCAGCCCGCGCACGAGTTCGCCGCCGACCGGGTGCTCGAGCCACTGACCGATCGTGCTGTTCGCCGTGAGCGGCGTGTTCTCGGCCATCGTCGTCCTCCTGCGCTCCGTCGGCTCGGAACGTCTCCCGCACGGGCAATTCCCCGACGGGAATAGGCTATGCCGCCCCTCGTCGCCCGGCAACCCACCCCCGCCCCGCCCCCACCCCACCGCCCCGAGGTTCAGCAGTCGCAAACTACCGCTCACGCTCGGCCCCAACCGTCGCAAGTGACGGCTGAACCCAGGCGCGCGGGGCGCGGGGGCGGGCGCGCGGGCGCGGGGGCGGGCGGGGCGCGGGCGCGCGGGGGCGGCGCGCGGGCGCGCGCGGGGGCGGGGCGCGGGCGCGCGGGCGGGCGGGGCGCACGGGCGCGGGGGCGCGGGCGGGCGTGCTCAGCCGCGCGCGGGCTCGAGGGCGCGCGCGCTGCGGCGGGCCACCAGCCCGATCGCGGCGACCGCGACGGCGACCAGCACCGGCAGGACGCCGAGCGGCATGACGCCCAACCGCTCGACGAACACGGCCTGCGCAAAACGCAGCAGCTCCGCGGGCTGATGTGCGTAAACGCGCATTCCGGCGGCCGAGGCGACGGTGTCGATCGCCGGCGGCAGCAGCCACAGCATCGCCAGGCTCGCGACCGCCCCGACCGCACGACCCGGCGTGCGCACGCCGCACCAGGCGATGGCCCCGCCCACGAGCAATGGCACGATCCACATCGCCGACTGCACGGCCCACAGCTGCACGGGTACGGGCGTCACCGTGCCGAACGGCATGATCAGCGCCCGCAGCCAGAGCCCCGCACCGATCGCCCCCAGCGTGAGCCCGATGAGCACCCCTGCGCGCGGCGCGCGCATCACGAGCATGAGGCAGACGAGGCCGATCAGCAACGACAGCGTGATCCAGGCGAGCACCGCGGCGAAGTACAGCAGAGCCGGCGTGCTGCGCTGCAGACCGGCGACGACGGCCACCGCGGTCTGCGCGATCGCGACCAGCTGGACGACGCCTACGCCCGCGACGACCAGGCCCGGCCGCGGCATCCGCTCGCGCAGCGCCCGCGCGGCAAGGCCCGCCAGCGCGGCCCCGGTGACCAGGATGCCGGCGGCGTCGGTCAGCGCGTACTGGCTGAACGGCAAGAGCACGATCGGCATGTCCAGCGTCGAGGTAGCCCACAGGTTCTGCAGCGGCAGGCGCAGGCCGGAGAGCACCCACGGCACCATGCCGACGACGGCGGCGAGCGCGCCCAGCGCCACCGTCCAGCCGGCGGCGAGGGGTTTGACGGATGCTGTCATCATGCCGAGTCTGGCATACCTCCGCGACATCGCCGCTCGTGGCGCCGGCAGGCACGAGGCCGGGCATAATGGGGCCATGGGCACCGCCTACAGCGCGATCTCCAACTACTCACGCGTCGAGATCCTCCATCTCCTGCAGGAGCACCCCGGTCGAACCATCACCGACCTGACCGCCGCGACCGGACTGCACGCCAACACCGTTCGCGAGCATCTGCAGCGGCTGATCGAGTCGGGCTATGTGGTCCCGGCGACCGAGCGGCGGGCCAGCCGCGGCCGTCCGCGCATGCTGTACAGCGCGGTATCGGGGCCGGATGCCCCGCACAGCCCGGTCGCGCAGCGTCGGGCACGCGCGGCCGCCGAGCGCGGCGACCTGATGCGACGAGTCATGCCGTGGACGGAGTCCGAGCTGCCCGATGACGCGCAGCACCAGCTGGACGCACTGGTCGAGGACCTGCAGGATGCCGGGTTCGATCCCATCGTCGACACCGACCAGCTGACGGTCGACCTCACGCCGTGCGAGCACGCACGCGTGCAGGCCGAGCACCGCGACGTGCTGTGCGCGGTGCACGTCGGCCTGATGCAGGGCGTGCTCGGCGAGGCCGGCGGACCGTTGGAGATCGAGGGGATGCTGCCGGCATGCGAGCCCACGCAGTGCCATATCCAGCTGGCGATCGCCGAGCCGCACGCCGGCTGTGCGCCCGATGCGGCGCCCGCCCGGGCGCACACGCGCGCGTGAGCGTGCGCACCGACGCATGGCTTCCGAGCGGATAGCGTCGCGGCATGGACATCACGGTGCGACCGGCCACACCCGACGATGCCCGGGCGATCGCGACGATCCGGGTGACCTCCTGGCGGGCCGCGTACGACGGCCTGATCCCGGCCATGCTGCTGGACCGGCTCGACATCGAGACGGAGACGCAGCGTCGCGCACAGCACTGGGACCGGTATCACGCCGATCCGCGTGCGACGGAGTTCCTCGCGCTGCGGCAGGGCCGGCCCGTCGGCTGGGCATCGGCGGGAGCCTGCCGTGACGAGGATCCGGCCGCCGCCGTGCGCGGAGAGCTGTACGCCCTGTATGCCCTGCCCACGCAGTGGTCGACGGGTGTGGGCCATGCGCTCATGGTCGCCACCGAGGACGCTTTGCGCGCATCGGGGTTTCGTGCCGCCTCGCTCTGGGTGCTCGACGGCAACGCCCGCGCGGCCGCGTTCTACGAACGGCACGGCTGGCGGGAGGACGGCACGACCAAGGACGACGAGCGCATCGTCGGCAACACCGGCCTCCCCGCTCTTCGCGAGCGCCGCCGACTGCGCGACCTCGCCGAACCGACCGCCTAGAGGCGCCGTCCGAAGGTGCGTCCGCCGCCCGTGGACGCCAGTGCGGGAAAGCCCACCCGCGGGTAGAACGCCACGGCGCCGGCGTTCTCTGCGGAAGCCTCGAGGTGCACGCCTCGCACACCGAGCTCACGCAACCGTTCGACGAGCACCGCGATCAGCCGGCGCCCCAGCCCTGTCCCTGCAGCTCGGGCAGCAGGTCGATGTGCAGGTGTGCAGGGTAGCCGTCGGCCTGCCACCGACTGGGCGCACGGCCGCGGCCGGCGGCATGGGCGAGGATGTCGCGCTCGGCGCCGATCCGGTCCGCTCGTGGCGGCCACCGCTCGGCGTACGGCGGCCACCACCGGTCGGCGAACCATCGCTCGAACGCGTCGGTGTCGGGGGCGCACACGATGTAGCCCGCCGGCCTGTCGTCTTCGGCCGCGACGACGAACGCGGTGTCCGGATGCCGCCGCGCATACGGCCACGCGAAGATCGCCGGCCAGATGTCGTCGTCGGACAGCTGCCCGGTCGCATCGCCTCCGGCAGCGGCGGTCCGCACGCAGATCTCGCCGAGGGCCGGCTCGTCGCCGGGACGGAACGGGCGGATGCTGGTCACCGCATGAGCCTATCCGGCTGTCCATGGACCGCGGTCGGACGCGCCCCGACGAAGACCATACGCTTACGGCATGCCTCTGCGTCTCTCCCAGGTCGACGTCTTCAGCTCTGCGCCGTTGGGCGGCAACCCCGTGGCCGTCGTGCACGACGCCGACGGCCTCACCGAGGAGCAGATGCAGGCGTTCGCGCGATGGACGAACCTGTCCGAGACGACGTTCCTGCTCCGGCCCCGCACCCGCGACGCCGACTATCGCCTGCGCATCTTCACTCCGGGCGGCGAGCTCCCCTTCGCCGGCCACCCGACGCTGGGCTCGGCCCACGCGTGGCTGGAGGCCGGCGGAACGGCGCGAAGGGAGCGCACAGTGCAGGAATGCGCGGCCGGCCTGATCGAACTGCGCGCCGAACAGGGGCGACTGGCGTTCGCCGCTCCCCCGCTGCTGCGCTCAGACGTGCTCACCGCCCGCGAGCTCGACGCACTCGCCCGCGCGCTGCGCATCGCGCCCGACGCGATCCTCGCCGCACGCCGCCTGACCAACGGGCCCGAGTTCGTGGCCGCACGCCTCGACGACGCACGCCAGGTCCTCGAGCTCGAGCCCGACCTGCCGGCTGTGGCCGGGCTGGCGGGAACCGGTGTGGGCATCGTCGGCGCCCATCCTGACGATGCCGGCGCCGCCATCGAGGTGCGAGTGTTCTGTCCCGCGGTGGGTGTTCCCGAAGACCCCGTCACCGGAAGCTTCAACGCCGCCCTCGCGCAGTGGCTGACGGCGGACGGCACGCTGGCGGGATCCTACGTCGCCGCCCAGGGCACCGCCATCGGCCGTAGCGGCCGCGTGCACGTGTCCACCGACGACGCCGGAGCCATCTGGGTCGGCGGCGACACCATCACGACGATCCGCGGCACCGTCGACCTCTGAGTGCGCGCCGGCGGCCTCATCCGCCGATGTACGACATCTCGATCCGCTCGGCATGCGAGGTCTCGGCCGAGCGCAACTCGGAGTAGTGGTCCTCGCGCCCCGACCAGATGCCGACCAGGGCATCCTCGATCTCGACGTCGGAGCAACCGCTTCGCAGCAGCGTTCGCAGATCATGCCCGCGCGCGGCGAACAGGCACGTGAAGAGCTTGCCGTCGGCCGACAGCCGGGCCCGCGTGCACGCGCCGCAGAACGGCTGGGTCACGCTCGAGATCACGCCGATCTCACCGTCCCCGTCGCGGTAGCGCCAGCGCGTCGCGGTCTCGCCCGGGTAGGCGGGCGGGATCGGCTCCAGCGGGTGCACAGCGTCTATCCGTGCGATCACCTCGGCCGAGGGCACCACCTGGTCGAGGTTCCAGCCGTTCGTGGTGCCGACATCCATGAACTCGATGAAGCGGACCGTGATCCCGGTCCCCTTGAAGCGCTCGGCGATCGCCGTGACGTCGTCGTCGTTCACACCGCGCTTGACCACCGTGTTGATCTTGATCGCGTCGAAGCCGACCTCCCGGGCGACGCGGATGCCGTCAAGCACGCGCTCGAGCGGGAAGTCGATGTCATTCATCGCACGGAACGTCGCGTCATCGAGCGAGTCGAGCGACACGGTCACTCTGTTCAGCCCCGCCTCGCGCAGCGCCGCGGCCTTGTGCGCGAGCGCGGACCCGTTGGTCGTCACCGCGATGTCGAGGGGTTCGCCCTCGGGGGTGCACAGCTGCGCGAGCAGCCGGACGAGCTCCTCGATGTCACGCCGCAGCAGCGGCTCGCCACCGGTCAGGCGCAGCTTGTGCACGCCGTGCGCGATGCCGGCACGCGCGATACGGACGATCTCCTCGAAGCTGAGCAGCTGCTCGCGCGGGAGGAAGGCGAAATCGCGGCCGAAGATCTCCTTCGGCATGCAGTACACGCAGCGGAAGTTGCAGCGATCGGTCACCGAGATGCGCAGGTCGCGCAGAGCGCGCCCGCGTCGATCGGTCGTCGACGCCAGCATCCGTGCTCCCATATGCCCACTGTATTCGCTGTCAGAGGCACTGGGCCCGTCGGTCACGCCTTCTTCGCGCGGGCATCCCGCAGCATCCCGGCCACCACCAGCGCACCGGCGCCGACGAGCACGAGCAGCCACAGGCCGAGCCAGTACGAGTTCGTCTGGGCCTGGTAGGTGGCACCCATCACCAGCGGCGGAAAATAGCCGCCGAGGCCCCCGGCCGCCGCGACCACACCGGTGACCGCCCCGACCTTGTCGGGCGGGGTCGACGGACCCACCCACGCGAACACGCCGCCCATGCCCAGGCCCATCGCGGCAGCCATCAGCAGGAACGTGATGCCGGTGACGACGCCTTCGGGCGGCTCCTGACCGACGATGTAGGCGGCCGCGACGATGCCGGCCAGCGACAGCAACGAGATCGCCTTCGGACCGAAGCGATCGGCGAGCACGCCGCCGATGGGCCGGGCGATCACCGCGGCCACGGCGAACATCGCCGTGCGGGTGCCGGCGCCCACGGGGTCGACCTCGTGCGGGTAGACGGTCATCAGATACTTCGGCAGATACGTCGAGAAGGCCACGAAACCGCCGAACACGATCGCGTACAGGAACGACATCTGCCAGGTGATGGCAAGCTTCAGCGCCCCGGTCACCTTCGGCACGATCGGCTCACGGCTGGGACTCCACGCCGGCGAGTCGCGCATGCCGACCCACACCACGACCGCCATGACGACCATGACGCCGGCGATGACCAGATGGGTGGGGAGATAGCCGATCCCCTGGGCCAGCCGCGGCGTGCAGAACGCCGAGACCGCCGTGCCGATCATCCCCATGCCGAACACGCCGTTGGCGAATCCGCGCCGGGCCGGAGCGAACCACGCGCTCGAGAACGGCACGCCGGCGGCGAAGATGGTGCCGGGCACCCCGAGCAGGAACCCGGCGACGACCAGCAGCGGGAAGCTCTTGATCGATCCGGC
>ERZ778017.3737-NODE-3737-length-10469-cov-5.026791_pt1 | contig 10469 bp, 9 predicted proteins | sample MGYA00375747_ERZ778017 | MGnify/ENA primary metagenome ERZ778017 (study PRJEB29350, sample SAMN05509838) | bioreactor metagenome | biome: bioreactor; material: wastewater | place: South Africa: University of Cape Town | collected 2014-03-17 ... | reverse complement strand
GTCGTCGCCGGCGGCCAGGAAAGCATGAGCCAGTCGACTCACGCCGCTCACATGCGCGACGGCACAAAGATGGGTGACCTGAAGCTCGTCGATACGATGGTCAAGGACGGCCTCTGGGACGCCTTCAACAACTATCACATGGGCACGACGGCTGAGAACGTCGCGCGCCAATGGCAGATCACGCGCGAGGAGCAGGACAAGTTCGCCGTTGCTTCGCAGAACAAAGCCGAGGCAGCCAGGAAGGCTGGCAAGTTCAAGGACGAAATCACGCCGGTCACGATCAAGACCAAAAAGGGCGAGACCGTCGTCGATCAGGACGAGTACATCAAGGAAGGCGTGACGCTTGAGGGCGTCGCGAAGCTTCGCCCCGCCTTCGATCCGAAAGAAGGCAGCGTCACCGCGGCTAACGCCTCCGGCATCAACGACGGCGCGGCAGTGGTCGTTCTTATGACGGCCGAAGAAGCCAAGAAGCGCGGGATCAAACCCCTCGCACGCATCGTCTCCTGGGCCACGACCGGCGTCGACCCGTCGATCATGGGTACCGGCCCGATCTCGGCATCGAAGAAGGCTCTCGATAAAGCCGGCTGGTCCATCAAGGATCTCGACCTCATCGAAGCCAACGAAGCATTCGCTGCACAGGCGCTCGCCGTCAACAAAGGCCTCGGCTGGGATACGGAGAAGGTCAACGTCAACGGCGGCGCGATCGCCATCGGCCATCCGATCGGCGCGTCCGGTGCGCGCATTCTCAACACGCTTCTTTTTGAAATGCAGCGCCGGGATGCGAAGAAGGGTCTCGCGACCCTTTGCATCGGCGGCGGCATGGGCGTCGCCATGTGCGTCGCTCGTGACTAACGACAGGTCTCTCGCGCAGCCATGTCACAAAGACTTGGCTGCGCGCTTCATTCCACCAGCCAAATCCATATAAAAATTCAGGAGAAAACGTTATGGCACGGGTCGCCCTCGTAACCGGAGGCACGCGCGGCATTGGTCACGCGATTTCGATTGCTTTGAAAAACAGCGGCTATCGGGTCGCCGCGAGCTACGCAGGAAACGACGCTGCTGCTCAATCGTTCCAGGCCGAGACGGGCATTCCGGTCTACAAGTTCGACGTTTCCAACTACGAAGCGACCGAGAAAGCCGTCCAGCAGATCGCCAAGGACGTTGGTCCGATCGACGTGCTCGTCAACAATGCCGGTATCACGCGCGATACCATGTTCCACAAAATGACGAAGCAGCAGTGGGACGACGTGATTGGCACCAACCTCAACGGTCTTTTCAACGTGACCAGGCAGGTATGGGAAGGCATGCGGGCCCGCAAGTTCGGTCGCGTCATCAACATCTCGTCGATCAATGGCCAAAAAGGCCAGATGGGCCAAGTCAATTACTCGGCGTCGAAAGCCGGCGACATCGGCTTCACCAAGGCTTTGGCCCAGGAAGGTGCGCGCGCCGGTATTACGGTCAACGTTATTTGCCCCGGTTATATCGCAACCGAAATGGTGATGGCGGTTCCGAAGGACGTGCTGGAGAAGAACATCATTCCGCAGATTCCCGTCGGACGCCTCGGCGAGCCGAACGAAATCGCGCGCTGCGTCGTGTTTCTTGCTTCGGATGAAGCGGGCTTCATCACGGGCTCGACGCTGACGGCCAACGGCGGTCAGTACCTCGCCGGCTGAGCCGCACCAAAGCAAGCCGACCAATGCAAAATGGCCGCCCAACTGGAGCGGCCATTTTTATTTTCGAAGTGATGGGAGAAATGACGAGGACGGCAGATCGTCCGCCATGCCTCGCGACGGTACTTAACCTCTGAACCGCGATCTCACGATGCGCGGAAATTCTTCTTCTTCGCTCTGAGCCTGCGTGTAGGGGTTGTTGGCCGGGCGTTGCTCGTTCTCACGGCGTTGAACCATGTGCTGGCGGCTTTCGTCGAGATTCCACCACTGATCCGCTGCACGTTGCACCGGTCCGGAGGAGGGCTTGCTCGCCTGAGGCGCTGGCGCTGTCGATGGCGCTCCCCGGCCATAGGACAACGCGCGGGATGCCGACGCCGGCTGCGGCGCGGAGAACCAAGCTTCTATCAAATCAAGCTCATCTGCCGAGAGGCTCAGGCCCTGGCTGCGGCAACGCGCGACGACGAAGTTGCGGAACCGGCTTGCGAAGAGTGTGGCCGACGTTCCCTGCTCAAACCACGGATCGCTTTCACTGACGACGTCGTAGATGAAGCGGAGATCGTCGCGCTTGATATCGAGGCCGAATTCACGTGCGCGCTGCGTGATGTTCACCAGCGTCTGAGCGCCTTGGAGGCCGTTCGCCGTGATCTCCTGCGCCATCACGTCGAAGAGCACACGATATTCGGCGGGCGCCAATGCCGGAGCCTGGCAGGCCTCGTGGATGCGAGCGATCGACTGTTGGATCTGCGTCGCCTGATCCGCATTCCGCCCCGATCCCGGCATGGGCGGCGGCGGCGCTTGCGCGATCGGGGTCCTCTGCATTTCGCGCGGCTGATCCGGTTGATAGCCGTTCTGCTGACCCGGCGTAGGCCCCGACGGCCGCTGCGACGATAGCGGCTGACGAGGCGCTGGCGGCGCCATCGCTGGAGCGGGCTCCGAAACGCGTGAGGAAGCTATCGGGGGGGCAGGCGGCATCGAAGTTGCGTTCGACGAAGGTGTATAGCGTTGCTGCGGAGCCGAGTGGAACGGGCTGGCCGTCGACTGTTGCGCAGGGGCCGATTGCTGCAGCGACACGGATTGCTGCGCCGGCTTTTGCGCGCTCGAAAGTGGCCCGCGCGCGACAGGCTGTGCCTCGACCGGCGTTTCCAGTGAATGCTCCCGGCGGCGCGGCTCGGCCGCGGGAGGAGCAAGCTGTGGCGCGATCAAGCCCGACGCCGAGATGTGCCGGTTGCCATCGAATACCGTGTACGGCGCCGTATCGCTGAGATGAATGTCATCCGGCAGGTCAGCGAGCAGCAACTCCCGGAATGAACCATATCCACCCCAGTTCGTGCCGACGGTCTTGTCGCGTCCGACGACGCGAACGGCGCGATCGGCGAGCGTTTCGAGCGGCACAGCCTGCGGCGCACTGTGCACGAAATCGACGACCTCCGAGAGGATCGATTTGCGGGCCGCCTCGACGTCGATCACCGGAGTTGAAGTCTGCTCCGCAATTTCCCGCGGGCTTTCGGCCGAAAGGACGCGAGTGCTCGTCAGCAGCGCGATGAGGCTCGACTCGCGGATTTCTCCGTCGCTGATCGCCGTGTACGGCTGTGCCGTATGATCGTTCGCGAAAACGATCGTGCGGCGCGCATGCGCGCGCAGGCGGTGGAGAACCGGCGTGAAATCCGCATCGCCGGACAGGATGACGAACTCGTCGAAGAACGTGTCGTGGTTGAGGATGTCGCGGACGTCCATCACGATCCGAATATCGGCGGAATTCTTGAGTTGCGCGGTCAGCGGCGGGCAGTCGATGACTTCGAATCCGGCACGCAGGAAATGATGCCTGATGAACGGAAACGAGTTCATGTCCGTGGAATTGTCGTGCGCATTACGACGGGGCACGGGGTTGCCGTAGCAGCGGTTCATTGCGATGCGCCGTTCCGTCGGCGCGAGATACGGCGATGTCGGCGTAATGAGCTCCCCGGAAACGATGCCTTGCAGCCAGACGCTGCTGTCCTTCGCGAAGCGCTTCGCGGCATCTTCATTTTTACGTTTTAGCGAAAGATAGATATTGTCGTAGTCGACAAAAATCGTCGTTAGGACGGGTCCTGAGGACTCGCGTTTCATGGACTGCAACCCCCGTGTGAATCGGAACGTGATTCGAATGTCACTGTCGTCGAGTCTACATCCGCCAGCAAGGCGGCCGCGCTAAGCCACGAAGCAAAGAGGCAATTAACCCGTGGATGGAAGGCCATTGCGCCACGCGCATCGAATGCGAGTCTGGGGACGACGTGTGGATGACCGATGAAAGGCTTTGATCTGTTGCATCTTCGCCGCTCAATCGGCGGGCGAAAATCCCGGAGACGCCAGCGTAAACCCCGCGAATGTGAAACCGGGAGCCACCGTGCAGCCGACGAGAGTCCAAGCTCCAAGACTGCGCGCGCGTTGCCAATGGTCCTTGGGCACGATGGCCTGCGGACGTTCACCGGCCGCTAGATCGGAACCGAGACGAAAGGACGTAATCGGCCCTCCCGGCGGCGCCATTTCGAGCATCAACGGAGCGCCGGCATAGTGGTGCCAGCCTTCAACGGCATCGACGGCGTGCCAGTGCGATTGTTCGCCGGCCTTCAGCAGGAAATAGATGGCGGTCGAGGCGGCGCGCTCGCCGGTTGCCGACCTATCGCGGAACGTCTCGCGGAAATGCCCGCCTTCCGGATGCGGCGACAAATTCAAAAAGGCGATGACGTCGTCGGCGGAAAGATCCGGCTTCATGGTGGCCCCTCAGGCGCCGTGTCAGGCCTTGTTCTTCAACTGCCGGAGGCGCGCGAAGACCTCCAAATCCAGAGCGCCCTCGAGGCCCAGCCGCGCGCGGATTGTCCGCGACTGCGGCCTTAGAAAAGGATTGGTTTCTTTTTCCTGATCGATGGTCGTGGGCAGCGTCGGCTTGCCCTCCGCGCGAAGTCTCTCGACTTCGGCGACGCGCGCCTCCAACGCTTCGTTTTCGGGTTCGACCACCAAGGCAAAACGGCCATTGCTCAATGTATACTCGTGCCCGCAATAAATGCGCGTGTCGCCGGGCAGGGCAGCGATCTTCGAAAGCGAGTCCCACATCGTCTCCGCATCGCCTTCGAAAATCCGGCCGCAGCCCAGCGAGAACAGCGTATCGCCCGTAAACGCCAGCGCGTCATCGGGCCAATAATAGGTTATGTGACCGAGCGTATGTCCCGGCGTTTCAAGGACTTTGATCGGGTGCCCCGCAAATTCGAGGGAAGATGAAGCCGTTACCTCTCGCGTCAGGTCGGGAATGCGCTCAGCCTCGGCGCCGGGGCCCGTCACGCTCGCGCCGTAGTGCCGCTTGAGCTCTGCGATACCGGCGGTGTGATCGGTATGATGGTGCGTGATGAAAATGTGGTTCAGCCGCCAGCCGCGTTCGTTGAGGGCGGCTGTGATGGTCGCCGCATGCGGCGCGTCGATGGCCGCCGTCTGGCCGGAGCCATGATCGTGCAAAAGCACGCAGTAGTTGTCTGCTAGACAAGGTAGAAGAACGATTTCCAGGGCTCCCATGGGGCGACTGTGGTAGGGCTTGCAGCCCGTGTCAAACGGAACGAAACGACGCAGCAACTCTTCGCAGCCTGTGCCGTTGCGATGCCCCGCAGGACTGGACGCCGCCGCTCGTACGGGCAAGATTATAATCGAGTTCGGCCCTTAAGCTTTATGCCGATGGACGCGAAAAACCTAAGAGAGTTCTACCGTACGTCGCTCGGTCGGCTGGCACGTCGCCACCTCTCGGCCGCGATCCGTCAGCGGTGGAAAGATGTCAGCGGTCTCGCGGTGGCCGGCGCAGGCTTCGCGTCGCCCTTTCTCGGCTCCTTCCGCCTTGAGGCGGGACGTCTCGCCTGCTTGATGCCGGCACGCCAAGGGGCGCTCGTGTGGCCGCGATCCGACCGATGCCATTCCGTGCTCGTCGCGGAAACGCAGTGGCCGCTGCCCGACAATTCGATCGACCGCTTGCTCGCCATTCATTGTCTTGAGCAAGCCGAGCGTGTCGGTCCTCTGCTGCGCGAGATGTGGCGCGTCTTGAAGCCCGAAGGCCGCGTGCTGATCGTGGTGCCCAACCGTCGCGGGCTCTGGTCGCGCATCGATACGACGCCCTTCGGCGTTGGCCTCCCGTTTAGCCGCGGCCAGCTCGAAACACAGTTGACCGATGCCATGTTTACCCCGGACGAATGGGGCGAGGCGCTTTACTTCCCGCCGCTGAACAATAGGCTTCTGCTGCGCATGGCGCCGACGCTCGAACGCTTCGGTCCGAGCATGTCGATCGGAGTCGCCGGCGTCATTCTCGTTGAAGCGCACAAAGAGGTCATGGCATCCGTATCGAGCGGCCTGAAAGTTGCGCCGGCGAAGGCGAAAATGAGGACCGCGGATTCAACCGATCCGGCGGGCGTGCGACGCCGTTAGAAGCTTCAAGGATGCTTCGAGCTCTGCAGCAGGAATACGGCTTTCTCGCCAAACAGGTTTTGCATCGAGAGTGACCACCTTATCGGCAATTGGCGCTCGTAGTCGTTGAAAGCGACGGCGCGCTCGACCTTGGCATCGACGTGCGCGCAAAGGTCGGCGAAATCCCGGATCGTGCACAGGTGCGCGTTCGGCGTCAGATACCAGATGTCCGGCAGGTTCGCGGTCATGGGCATCCGACCGCCAAACAGCAACGCCATTCGCACCCGCCAATGGCCGAAATTGGGGAACGAGACGATGGCGTGACGGCCAATGCGCAGAAGATTTTCAAGCACGGTCTTCGGCTGCCGCGTGGCCTGAATGGTCAGCGAGAGAATGACGTAATCGAAGGCCTGATCCGGATAGTTGTCCAAATCGCGGTCGGCGTCGCCTTGGATCACGGACAGTCCGCGCGCCACGCAGGCATTGACCTTGTCGCGCTGAAGCTCCACGCCACGGCCGTCGACGCCGCGCTGTTCTGAAAGAAGGTGCAGCAACTCGCCATCGCCGCAACCGACGTCAAGCACGCGCGCGCCGGTTTCGACCATTTCGGCAATCAGCAGATGGTCGACGCGGTGCGTACTATTTTTCGCGGCGACGGGTGGCGAGCGGTCAGGAGCGTTCATGCGCGGCTCTCCGTGCCGCCGTTCAAACCGCGCTTCAGCGCGGCGGCGTTGAGGAAACCCCGCACAGTCGCATGGAATGTCGGTTCGTCGAGCAGGAACGCGTCGTGGCCCTTGTCGCTTTCAATCTCGACGAACGAAACGTTGGCGGCGACGGCATTGAGCGCCTGCACGATCCGCCGGCTTTCCCGCGTCGGATAGAGCCAGTCGGATGTGAACGACACGATGCAGAATCGCGTTTTGGTGCCGCGGAAAGCGTTGGCGAGCACACCGTCGCGGCCTTCGCGCAGATCGAAATAATCGAGTGCACGCGTGATATAGAGATAGCTGTTGGCGTCGAAGCGGTCGACGAACGTCGATCCTTGGTGCCGGAGGTAGCTCTCGACCTGAAAGTCCGCGCTGAAGGAAAACGTCAACGACGAGCGGTCCTGCAAGCTGCGTCCGAATTTACGGTGCAGCGCTTCTTCAGAGAGATACGTGATGTGCGCAGCCATGCGCGCCACGGCCAAGCCGTTTCGCGGCACTTTTCCGGCAGCGTAGTAGTTGCCGCCCGCCCATTCTGGGTCGGCCATGACCGCCTGTCGCCCAACCTCGTGGAAGGCGATGTTCTGCGACGAATGCCAGGCGGCCGTCGCAATCGGCACCGCGGCAAAGACGCGATCCGGGAAACGCGAAGCCCATTCCAGGACTTGCATTCCGCCCATCGATCCACCGATCACGGCGAAAAGTTGATCGATGCCAAGATGATCCATCAGCCGCGCCTGGGCTTCGACCATGTCGCCGAGCGTGATGACGGGAAAATCGAGTCCGTACGGTACACCCGTCTTCGGATTGATCGATGCCGGACCCGTCGATCCCATGCAGCCGCCAAGCACATTCGAGCAGATGACGAAAAACCGGCTCGTATCTATCGGCTTGCCGGGACCGACCATATTGTCCCACCAGCCGGGCTTGCCAGTGATCGGATGGCGGCTTGCGACATACTGGTCGGCGGTCAGCGCGTGACACAGCAGGATGGCATTGGACTTCGCCGGATTGAGCGTGCCGTACGTCGCGTAAGCGATGGAGAAAGGCGCGAGATCCTGCTGGCAGGCAAGGCGCAGCGGCGCGCTTGCGTCGAAATGCACGACCGGGCTCGACGGCGCATGAATCTCCGACTGTCGCCGGGCGACCGTGTCGATAACGTCAGGCGATGCGGTACTCATCGTGGCAGTCGGTGTCTACGGTTAAAAGGCGTATCGGTTTGCTAGGCCTGCCGCCGGTAAAGTCAACTTTAAAACTTTGATTTCAACGGGTGAAGCCCGTATCAATGCGCCCGCTAATGGCCATTCCACTCAATACCTCGGGAAAAATATGGTAACGACGGCGCCAATTGCACGCCCAGGGATTCTCAGCATCGAGGCCTATGTGCCCGGTGAGAGCAAAGCCGCGGGCAATATAAAACCGGCGAAATTGTCATCGAACGAAACGCCGCTCGGGCCGAGCCCCAGGGCGATCGCGGCGTTCCAATCTGCCGCAGCCGAGCTTGAGCGCTACCCTGACGGTCAAGCGACGCTCTTGCGCAACGCCATCGCCCGGCGCTACGGGCTGGATGTCGCGCGGATCGTCTGCGGTTCAGGCTCTGACGAGCTTCTTGGATTACTCGCGCGCGGCTATCTCGGCCCCGGAGACGAAGCGATCTACACCGAGCACGGCTTCCTCGTGTACCGGATCGCAATCCTCACCAACGGCGCAACGCCGGTCGTGGCACCCGAGCGCGGCTTGAAAACCGACGTCGATGCGATCCTCTCGCGCGTCACGGAGCGGACGCGTGTCGTATTCATGGCGAACCCGAACAATCCGACCGGCACCTACATTCCGATCGAGGACGTGCGCCGCCTGCGCGCCGGCCTCAGAGACGACATCCTGCTCGTGCTCGATGCCGCCTACGCCGAGTACGTCAGCCGCAACGATTACGAGGCGGGATTGGAACTCGTCGCGACCACCTCCAATACGGTGATGACGCGCACGTTCTCGAAAATTCACGGACTGGCGGCCTTGCGCGTCGGCTGGGCCTATTGCCCCGCCAACGTCGCCGACGTTCTCAATCGCATTCGCGGGCCCTTCAATCTATCGGCGCCCGCCATCGCCGCCGGCGCCGCGGCGATCGACGATGTTCAGCACATGGAACGCGCCAAGAGCCACAATGATAAATGGTTGCCCTGGGTCGTGGGCGAGCTCGAAAGGCTTGGACTTGAGGTGACGCCGAGCGTCGCCAACTTCGTTCTCTTTCACTTCAAGGACGGCAGCGACAAGAGCGCCGCCGCCGCTGATGACTATCTCAAATCGCAGGGCATCATACTGCGCAAGGTCGGCGCGTACGGCTTCCCGAATGCGCTACGCATGACGATCGGATCAGAGGATGACAACAAGCGCACCATCGCGGCACTCGCCCAATATCTCAAAGGCGTCGCCTGATGGGAGATAAATCCGCAAACGCCGATGCGCCTATGTTCAAGCGGCTGGCGCTCATTGGCGTCGGCCTCATAGGATCTTCAATCAGCCACGCCGCGCGCCGCGGTGGATTGGTCGGTGAGATCGTCGGTTGCTCATCGTCGGTGGAAACCTGCAAACGAGCCGAAGAACTCGGTCTCGCAACGAAGATGTATACCGATCCTGCCCAGGCAGTTGACGACGCCGATCTCGTTATCTTGTGCACGCCGGTTGGCGCTTATGCCGGTGTCGCCAAGGCGATCGGTCCGCATCTGCAGCAAGGCGCAATCGTTTCGGACGTTGGCTCGGTCAAGGCCGCGGTCATACGCGACATCGCTCCGCACATTCCTCATGGCGTGCACTTCATTGCCGGCCATCCCGTTGCCGGAACCGAGCAGTCAGGCCCGGATGCCGGATTTGCGGAACTCTTCGATGGCCGCTGGTGCATTCTGACGCCCGAAGACGGCGCCGACAAAGACGCGCTTGCGAAGCTGCAGACGTTTTGGAAGCGTCTCGGCTCCGAAGTCGAGATCATGTCGCCCGAGCACCACGACATGGTGCTCGCGATCACGAGCCACGTGCCGCACTTGATCGCCTACAACATCGTCAATACTGCCGCGCACCTCGAACGGGTGACGGATAAGGAAGTCATCAAGTTCTCGGCCGGCGGCTTCCGCGACTTCACACGCATTGCCGCTTCCGATCCGGTGATGTGGCGGGACGTGTTTCTGAACAACCGGGATGCGGTGCTCGAGATGCTCGGCCGCTTTTCCGAAGACCTTGTGACGCTTCAGCGGGCCATCCGTTTCGGCGACGGCGCAACGCTCGAGAAGATGTTCACCGACGCCCGCGCGGTTCGCCGCGGAATTATCCAGGCAAGCCAGGATACGCCGCAGCCGGATTTCGGCCGCCGGGTTGGAAGCAGCGCAAAGACGCCTTCGCGCTAGCGGTGATGTCGCCAAGACGCGTGGCGTTCGGTTACGCCGAACGCGGACCCATCGTGAATTGCGCGGAAATGAGGTCGTGTTCCACGGCCTGCGCCTCCTGCGGCGATCCCGCGAGAAGATGGATGTGGACTTCATCGGCGCCAAGAGCCGAAGCATGCTGACGGATTTCCGCAAGATTCAACGCCGGCGCGTTGTTGCAAAGACGGCCAATGGCCAGCACGGTGCGCGCCGATTTGTTAGCGCGGCGCACGAGAATGTAGTTGGCGTCTTCAAGCGTCGGGCAG
>ERZ778017.3734-NODE-3734-length-10473-cov-6.013918_pt1 | contig 10473 bp, 7 predicted proteins | sample MGYA00375747_ERZ778017 | MGnify/ENA primary metagenome ERZ778017 (study PRJEB29350, sample SAMN05509838) | bioreactor metagenome | biome: bioreactor; material: wastewater | place: South Africa: University of Cape Town | collected 2014-03-17 ... | reverse complement strand
TGTCAGCACGAGGGCGAGCCAGGGGTTGATGCCGTGCGTCATCAACCACGCCCCGATCGCTCCAGTCAGGCCCAGTACTGAGCCCACGGAGAGGTCGATCTCACCTGCGATGAGAACGAAGACCTGACCAACGGCCATGATCCCGATCACGGCGACGGACTGCAGCACGAATGCGCCGTTCTGGCCGGTCAAGAAGTGGTTGTTGAAGATGCCGAAGACGAGTGTGAGGACGACGATGACCAGAAAGAGCCCGACCTCCTGTCGACGCAGGCTGGCCTTTAGATACTTCATTTCTCCTCCTGGTGAGGTTCGATCGCTCCAGCGAGTGCGGGCTCGAAACGTTCGCCGAGCGCAGCAGCGACGACGGCACCGGCCTCAGGCCCGGACGCAAAACTGTTGACGATGCGACCCTCGCGTACGATCACAACACGGTCTGCGAGGTCGAGCACTTCTTCGAGATCGCTTGAGATGAACCAAACGGCGAGGCGACGCGTCGCCGCGAGCTCGCGAAGCGTCGCGTAAATCTCTCGTTTGGTGGCGACGTCGACCCCACGCGTGGGCTCATCGAGGATGAGCACGTCGGGATCACTCGCGAGTGCACGAGCCAACAGCACCTTCTGTTGGTTCCCAACCGAGAGCGACTTGATCGCCGCTTGAACGGATGCAGCCCGTACTCCCAGTCGGTCCGCAAGCCGCTGCATTGCGCGCACCTGACGGCGACGGCCGAGAATGCCGAACCGGGCATATCGCGACAACACGCTGCTCGACATATTGAAGGCGATGTCCTGACCATAGAAGACACCCGTGCGGCGCTCCTCGGAGATGAAGCCGATACCCGCCCTCACCGCCTTCTCCGGTGACGATATGCGCCGACGAACACCACCGACCTCGACGATGCCAGACTCCATACGAGCAGCGCCGATAGTGGCCAAAGCGATCTCGGTGCGCCCGGAGCCTACGAGGCCGGCCATGCCCACGATCTCACCGGCGCGCACCTCGAAGTCGATGTCAGAGAACCCAGGACCGGTGCAATGGCGCAGACGCAGCGCTATCGCGTTCGTCTGCCCGTCTGCTTTCCCGGACGTCCCGACACCGCTGACGGTCTTCTCTGTAGTGGACGACCGACCCTTTGCACCAGCCATCTCGCGGATTGCGACCTCGGCGGGCAGATCATCCACCGACCCGTGTGCCACACGCATCCCGTCGCGCAGGATCACGATGTCGTCTGCCATCTCGTATACCTCTGCGAAACGATGGCTGACCAGTGCGATCGCCGCTCCCCGAGCGGCGAGATCGCGAACGACAGCAAAGAGACGATCGGTCTCCTGTCTGCTGAGGCTGCTGTTTGGCTCATCGAGGAAAAGCACCTTGGGATCCCGGCTGAGCGCTCGCACAATGTCGACGAGCTGTCGCTCTGCCGCCGAGATGTTCTTGCAGAGCCGGGCGGGCGAAGGAAGAAGAGACGCCATCCCTAGCCGTTCAAGAAGATCCTCGGCACGCCCTACGAGGCGCTTCCGTGCACGCATCGCGAAAAGCGACCTCTCCCCGAGTTCATCGATGAACAGATTCTCCGCGACTGTCATCTCATTGACGAGCTGCGGCTCTTGGTGCACCACGAACACTCCGCGGCGCATCGCGTCGACAGGGTTCTTGAAGACCACTTCCTCACCATCAAGCACAAGCCGGCCGGTATCCGGCTGCATCTCCCCTGAAGCGACCCGGATGAAGGTCGACTTTCCAGCGCCGTTCTCCCCGAGGATCGCCGTGATCGTCCCAGCCGTCAGATCGATCGATACATCTGACAAGGCGTGGTTGGCGGCGAAGGACTTGCCGACGCCCTGGACGCTGAGGACGGCGGCGTGCGCCGTCGACGAAAGGTCGCTCTGGCTCATGTCGCCGTCCTCTCCATCGTCTTCTGACAACTCAGGAGGTGCCCGCCTTGCCGACTGGCTGGGTGGCCGGATCGTGCTCCGGGAGGTTCTCCAGAGTCACGAACGGGGCGTCAGCAGCCACGTTCACCTCCGCAGGCTTCTCGCCTGTCACAATTGCGTTGAACAACGTGATGGCCACGTTGTATCCCTGGCCGAATGCGTCTTGCCCAGTCACGCCATAGAGGCTGCCGTCTTTCAGCGCGGCGATGTTCTCAGCAGTGATGTCGTAGCCGACGACCTTGACGTCCTTCTCCTTGCCCGCAGCCTTTACCGCCTGCGCAGCACCGAACGGTCCGCCAGCAGTGCAGTAGATGGCCACAAGGTCGGGCGTCGACTGAATGTAGTTCTTTGCGGCCGTCGCAGTCTCGCTCGCGGAGTCATGTGCCTCGACACCCTGACTCACGACGGTGACGTTGCTGCCTTGGAGCCCGTCAATGAAGCCCTTCCTGCGCTGCTCGTTACTCGGAGAAGTGAACAGGTTGGTGATGATGCCGACTTTGCCACCCTTGCCATCGAGGGCTTTGAGCAGCTCCTTGGCGGAGTTCTCTCCTGCCGCATACGAAGCCTGTGAGTAGTCGATGATCCCGCCGGACGTCGCGACACAGGGGATCTCGGAGTTGTACACGCCCATCGCGATCTTCTTCGCCGTGAGCGACTTGATGATCGGGCAATTGCCGTCCCCGGCGATGAAGAAGCCGATGCCCTGGTAGCCCTGAACTCCAGCGGACTGCACGGCCGTATTCACCGTGGGCACGTCGATGTCTGTTCCTGCGTTGATCCAGTCCACACTGGCGTTGTGCGCCGAAAGCACCCGATTCGCCGCGTCCGCGCCCGCCTTGACATTCACGAAGAACGGATTGTTCGAGTATCCGATGATCGCGATCTTCACATGCTCATCGGGCTTCTGCGACACCGGTTGGGGTCGGTCAGCAATGGGAGCAAGCGCCTCGACCGTCTGCCCGCCTCCCGGAGAGGGCGCATTCGAAGAACATCCGGCGAGAAGTGTGGCGGCGGCGACAACGCTCGCGACGACGAGCGCCCTGCGACGACGCGCAGGCCGGCGAGCCGCCTCGTTGAGTACGTGCATCTTTCTCCTTCGAAAAACGAGGTGCCGCATGGAGAGCGGTCACTGAACGGTTCACCCTGGCGGGCTACTCGGAATACTATGAGTAACGTTCAAACGTGTATAACATGCGCTCATATGAGCGCCTCAACTCGATGGTGACGAAAGCGCAGACCCGCGGGCGCCGATACCATCACGGCATGGCCACCACGGGAACGGTCGATGCAGATGTCCGACGTGCACAGTTGACGAACCTGCTCTCCGAGGATGAGCGTGTGCGCATTGATGAGCTCGCCGTGCGGTTCGATGTCTCGCCGATGACGATTCGGCGCGACCTCGAGTGGCTAGAGGCTCAGGGCCTTGCCCGTCGAGTGCGTGGCGGCGCGGTCGCAATCCCAGCGCCAAGCCAGTTCGGCGACCGCCGCAACCAACGGCTGGCGGAAAAACGCGAGATCGCTCGCAAAGCGCGCTCTCTCATCCCCATGACGGGAACCATCGCCCTCGACGCTTCGACCACCATCAACATGCTCGCGGAGACCATCGGCGGCCGAGCGCAACTGACGGTGTGCACCAACGCCTCACAGACATTCCACGCGCTGTCACGACTCGACGGAGTGCAGGCGATCTTGACCGGTGGGACCATGGAGCGGTCCACCGGCAGCCTCGTCGGCCCCTTCGCCAACCAGGCCGCGCGGGCATTGCGCACCGATGTCTGCTTTCTGTCCGCCGCCGCACTCGACGTCGCAGACGGCGGATCGGAGGTCTCTGTCGCAGAGGCAGAGATCAAACAGACCTTTGCAGATCGAGCCGAGCTTGTCGTCATGTGCGTCGACTCCACGAAGCTGGGCAAACGCGCCGCAGCAAGATCGGTGCCGCTAGAGATGGTCTCTGTACTGGTGACCGAACTCAACCCCTCCGATCCTCGCCTGGCCGCCTACCGCAGGTTCGCCGACATCCTTTAGCGGCCGAGCAAGACATTGCTCCGGCTGTTCTTTCGTGTTATTTTTCACAACAGAAAACAGACAACAGAAGCGAGACTCCTCCGTACTCGCACGGAATGAAGGACCGTCATGACCAACCCGACCGTCACCGACCTGATCGCGCGCAGCAACCGGCTGGGAGCCGACCCGGTGAACACGAACTATGCCGGGGGGAACACCTCGGCCAAGGGCACGGCGGTCGACCCGGTCACGGGGCGCGACGTCGAGCTGCTCTGGGTGAAGGGGTCGGGAGGTGACCTGGGCACACTCACGCCCGAAGGCCTGGCAGTGCTGCGGCTGGACCGGATGCGCGCGCTGATCGACGTCTACCCCGGGATCGACCGCGAGGACGAGATGGTCGCGGCGTTCGACTTCTGCCTGCACGGCAAGGGCGGTGCGGCGCCGTCGATCGACACCGCCATGCACGGGCTGGTGGATGCCGCGCACGTGGACCACCTGCATCCCGACGCCGGCATCGCGATCGCGACGGCCGCCGACGGCGCGGCCCTGACCCCGCAGATCTTCGGCGAGAAGGTGGTGTGGGTGCCGTGGCGCCGGCCGGGCTTCCAGCTCGGTCTGGACATTGCGGCGATCAAGGCGGCCAACCCGCAGGCCGTCGGCTGCATCCTGGGCGGTCACGGGATCACCGCGTGGGGTGACACGTCCGACGAGGCCGAGGCGAACAGCCTGTGGATCATCGCCACCGCGCAGGCGTACATCGACGAGCAGGGGGCACCCGCCCCGTTCGGCCCCGTCCGTCCCGGATACGGCCCGCTGCCGGAGGCCGAACGGCGCGCGAAGGCCGCCGCGCTCGCTCCGACGATCCGCGGGCTCGCCTCGACCGACCGTCCCATGGTCGGGCACTACACCGACACCGACGCGGTGTTGGACTTCCTGGCATCCGAGAAGGCACCGGCGCTGGCCGAGCTGGGCACGAGCTGCCCCGACCACTTCCTGCGCACCAAGGTCAAGCCGATGATCCTCGACCTTCCCGCCGACGCGTCGGTGGAGGCATCCGTGGCCCGGCTCAGGGAACTGCACGAGGCGTACCGTGCCGACTACGCCGCGTACTACCAGCGGCACGCCGACGCGGACTCTCCGGCCATGCGCGGCGCCGACCCGCTGATCGTGCTGGTGCCGGGCGTGGGCATGTTCAGCTTCGGCGCCAACAAGCAGACCGCGCGGGTCGCGGGCGAGTTCTACGTCAACGCGATAGGCGTCATGCGCGGTGCCGAGGCGCTGTCCACCTATCAGCCGATCCCGGAGGCGGAGAAGTTCCGCATCGAGTACTGGGCGCTGGAAGAGGCGAAGCTGCAGCGGATGCCGAAGCCGAAGACGCACCAGGGGCGGATCGCGTTCGTCACGGGTGCGGCATCCGGCATCGGCAAGGCCATCGCGACCCGGCTCGCGAAGGAGGGGGCCTGCGTCGTGGTCGCCGACCTCGACCTGGGCAAGGCGCAGGAGGTGGCCGCGTCGCTGGGCGGCACGGACGTCGCGATCGGCGTGGCGGCGAACGTCGCCGACGCGGAGGGCGTGCAGGCCGCGATCGACGCGACGGTGCTCGCGTTCGGCGGCATCGACCTGGTCGTGAACAACGCCGGGCTGTCGCTGTCCAAGCCGTTGCTGGAGACCACCGAGAAGGACTGGGACCTGCAGCACGACGTCATGGCGAAGGGGTCGTTCCTCGTCTCCAGAGCCGCGGCGAAGCCTCTGATCGAGCAGGGCATGGGCGGGGATGTGATCTACATCTCCTCGAAGAACAGCGTGTTCGCAGGGCCCAACAACATCGCCTACTCCGCCACCAAGGCCGATCAGGCCCACCAGGTGCGTCTGCTGGCCGTCGAGCTCGGCGAGCACGGCGTGCGCGTGAACGGCATCAACCCCGACGGCGTGGTGCGCGGGTCGGGCATCTTCGCCGGCGGGTGGGGTGCGCAGCGCGCCGCGACCTATGGCGTGAAGGAAGAGGACCTCGGCCAGTTCTACGCGAACCGCACCATCCTCAAGCGCGAGGTCGTGCCCGAGAACGTCGCCGACGCGGTGTACGTGCTCACCGGCCCCGAGCTGTCCCGCACCACCGGAGTGCACATCCCGGTCGACTCCGGCGTCGCCGCCGCGTTCCTGCGATGACCGCGCTCGCGCTCCCCCACCTTCGCCAAATTCACATGAATTTGGCGAATGCACACGGAACTGCCGGAAGTTTGATGTACATTCGGCGAATTCATGTGAATTCGCCGCAGGGGGCCGGGCGATGACGGCCGGAGAGGTCGCCGCCATCGACCTCGGCGCCACCAGCGGCCGGGTGATCGCGGGCCGGGTCGGACCGGACGTGCTCGACGCCCGGCAGGTCGCGCGGTTCCCGAACACGCCCGTACACACCGGCGACGGCCTGCACTGGAACGTGCTCGGGCTGTACGGCGCGGCTCTGGACGGCCTACGAGAGGCCGTGCGCGCCCACCCCGCGATCGCGAGCATCGGCGTCGACTCGTGGGCGGTGGACTACGCGCTGCTGCGCGGGAGCCGCATGCTCGGCGCTCCGTTCCACTACCGCGACGAGCGCATCGACCGGGGCGTCGCCGCCGTCCACGAACGGATGCCGCATCCCGCGCTGTTCGCCCGCAACGGCCTCCAGTTCCTGCCGTTCACCACGCTGTACCAGCTCGCCGCCGAGGACCCCGACGTCCTCGCCTTCGCCGAGACCGCACTGCTCATCCCCGACCTCATCGGCTACTGGCTCACCGGCCGCGCGGTCGCCGAGCGCACGAACGCCTCGACCACGGGGCTGCTGCGGGGAGGCGCCTGGGACGACGAGCTCGTCCAGGCGCTCGGTCTGCCCCGCGGCATCCTGCCCACGCTCGTCTCCCCCGGAGAGCGGATCGGGATGCTTCGCTCCGACGTCTCCGCGGCGCTACGGGCGCACCGCGACCTGGCGGTGACCGCGGTCGGCTCGCACGACACCGCATCGGCCGTGGTGGCGGTGCCCATGGACGCCGAGCACGCCGCCTACATCTCGTGCGGCACGTGGGGCCTGGTCGGCGTGGAGGTACCCGCACCGGTGCTCACCCCCGACGTGCTGGCGGCGAACTTCACGAACGAGGGCGGCGTGGACGCACGGGTGCGGCTGCTGCACAACGTGATGGGCCTGTGGGTGCTCAGCGAAAGCGTGCGCCGCTGGGAGCAGGAGGATGCCGAGTCGATCGACCTGCCCGCCCTGCTGGAGTCCGCCGCCGGCGTTCCCGCGGCAGAGGTCCCGGTGTTCGACGTCGAGGACCCGCGCTTCCTTCCCCCGGGCGACATCCCCGCCCGCATCGCCGCCTGGTGCGCCGAGCACGCCGTCGCCGCCCCGCGAACCCGTGCCGAGTACGCGCGCTCGATCATCGAGTCACTCGCGCAGGCCTTCACGGATGCCGTGGCCACGGCCGCCCGCGTCTCGGGCGTGGAGGTGCGCACCATCCACATCGTCGGCGGAGGCGCACAGGGCGAGCTGCTGTGCCAGCGCATCGCCGACCGCGCGGGTCTTCCCGTGCTGGCCGGCCCCGTCGAGGCCACGGCCCTGGGCAACCTGCTCGTTCAGGCGCGCGCCGCCGGGTTCGTCACCGGGTCGCTCGAGGCCCTGCGCGACCTGGTCGCGCGCACCCACGCGCCGCGGCGGTTCACACCGCGCAGCTGAAGCCGCCGCATCCGTCACGAGACGAGGAGATCTCACGGGGTGAGGACCCCTCCGGCGCAGAGCATCCTCTCCTGGTGAGATCCCCTCGACTCGTGCGCGCCCTGACGGGGCCTGACTGCTCATCGCCGACACGCGCGACCAGGTCCTCGCGGAGCTCTACCGTGCGTCCCCTCCGTCCACAGACGGCCTGTGCGTCATTCCTCGACAGGCGCGCGGCGGGCGACGACATACGCCTGCACCGCCATCCCCGTGAGGTACGCCGTGGTCCCGGCCACTCCGGTCAGCAGCCAAGCGAGATGCACGACAGGAACCCACGAGACCGCCCAGCAGACAGCCGTTGCGGCGAACAGAGTTCCCACGTTGCCGGTGGCCACCAGATACGGATGCGCGATGACGCGGCGCTCGACCGCGGGGCGCGCACTGTGCCGCCGGTGGGCGATCCGGCCCACGACGATGTAGGCCGCGCAGGCGCCGAGGAGCATGAGCAATACCGACCAGACATCCGGCAGCCCGTGATGCTCCACCGTCACCATCGTCGTGCTCCAGATCAGGAGCGTGTAGGTGTGCGGGATCGCCACGGTCTCGGTGATCTCATGGACCAGCCGCCCGTAGGGCGTCCGAGGCGGCGAGGTCACAGCCGACCTCTCGAACGCACCACGATCTCACACACGTCTCTATCGAACCACGTGACTTCCGCTGGCCGTGCCGCTTCCCGACGCGGAGCGAGCGGCTCGGGTTGCGCGCAGGTGCGGGACAGGAGTGCGGCCGGCACGCGGTACGTGCTGACCGCATGCGGGCGGATGCCGCAGCATCATCCCGTGACCAAGCGAGGAGATCTCACGGGATGAGGACCTCTCCGGCACGAACCCTCCTCGCTCGGTGAGATCCCCTCGACTCGTGCGCGGCCACCTCGCGCGCGGCCACCTCGTGCGCGGCCACCTCGTGCGCGGCGGGAAAGGCCGCTCCCCGCGGGTCTTGACCAGATTCCTCCGAAACGATTCGATAGACTTGTCCACGGCGGGCCGGCCACGCCGGACCCGTCCTCCACAGACCCGGCCACGCCGGACCCGTCCCCCACGGACCCGTCCACGTCGGACCTGTCCGAACCAGGCGATCGCGGCGCGGTCGCCTTCATCCGTCCCGACCGCCGCCTATCCTCCGCCGAGAGTCCCATGGCCACCACCCTCACCACGGGTCGCCCGTGGCGCGTCATCCTCGCGTTCGCCGTCCCGCTGCTGATCGGCAACGTCGTGCAGCAGCTGTACCAGTTCGCCGACACGATCGTCGTCGGCCGGCACCTGGGCGTCGACGCCCTGGCCGCGGTCGGGGCGACCGGGAGCCTGCTGTTCCTGCTGCTGGGGTTCGCGTGGGGCATGACCAGCGGCTTCGCGATCCCCACCGCGCAGGCTTACGGGGCCCGTGACTACGCCGCCGTGCGACGCTCGGTGGCCACCGGCGCGATCCTCACCGGCATCGCCACAGTCGTGCTCACGATCGGTGCGCCACTGATCGCCCGTCCGGTGCTCATGCTGCTGCAGACGCCCCCGGAGCTGCTGGACGGTGCCACCGTCTTCACGCAGGTGAGCTTCCTCGGCGCAGGCGCGACGATGTTCTTCAACTTCTTCGCGGCCATCATCCGCGCGATCGGCGACTCGCGCACGCCGCTGGTGTTCCTGACCGTCGCCTGCGGGCTGAACGTCGTGCTGGTGGTCCTGTTCGTCGGCGTCTTCGGTCTCGGTGTCGCCGGCGCGGCGCTGGCGACGGTCGTGTCCCAGGCGGTATCGGTGCTGCTGTGTCTGGAGTTCGTGCGACGGCGCGTGCCCGTGCTGCACGTGCACCGTGCCGACTGGCGCGTCTCGCGCGCCGACCTCGCCGAGCACCTGCGGCTCGGTCTGCCCATGGGATTCCAGGCGTCGATCATCGCGATCGGCACGCTGACCGTGCAGGTGGCGCTGAACCGCCTGGGCGCCGAGGCCGTCGCCGCCTACACGACCGCGTCGCGCGTGGACAGCCTCGCCGTCGCGCTCCTGCAGTCGTTGGGTCTTGCCGTCTCGATGTACGCCGCACAGAACCTCGGCGGACGCCGGCCTGACCGCATTCGCCGCGGCGTCGTGCAGGCCACCGGCATGGCCATCGTCTCATCGCTCGCGCTCGGGACGCTGATGATCGCGTTCGGCACCCAGATGGTGCGCGTGTTCATCGGCTCAGGCTCGGACGAGGTCGTGCACCTGGCCCATCTCATGCTCATCGTCAACGGGGTCAGCTACTGCGCGCTGGGGGTGCTGTTCGTGCTGCGGGGGGCGCTGCAGGGCATCGGGCACACGCTGGTGCCGACGGCCACCGGCGTCGTCGAGCTCGTGATGCGCGTGGCCGCTGCGATCGTGCTGGGGGCCCTCCTGGGCTACGTCGGCGTCGTGCTGAGCAACCCGCTGGCGTGGCTGGGTGCCGCGGCGCTGCTCATTCCCTCGTATGTCCGCGAGCACCGCCGTCTGGCCCGGGTCCCCGTCGCCCCGGAGCTGGCCACCGCCACCACGCCGATCGCCGTCATCGGACCGACCGACGGCTCGATGACGGTCGATGCCGTCATCACCCAGCCGGTGCCGGTGGTAAGAGCCCACCACCGCCCGCATCGCAGAGTGGGCGCGAGGCGCTGATCCCGCGCCCGGCGAGGCCTTAGCCCGAGCCCCCGAGCCCGACCTCCCGCCCGAGCTCCGGCCCGACCTCCCGCCCGGCGAGGCCTTAGCCCGAGCCCCCGAGCCCGACCTCCCGCCCGACGAGGCCTTACCCCTCGAGGGCGACCTTCAGCTGCTCGATCGCCCAGTCCAGTTCGGT
>ERZ778017.3733-NODE-3733-length-10474-cov-5.074863_pt1 | contig 10474 bp, 13 predicted proteins | sample MGYA00375747_ERZ778017 | MGnify/ENA primary metagenome ERZ778017 (study PRJEB29350, sample SAMN05509838) | bioreactor metagenome | biome: bioreactor; material: wastewater | place: South Africa: University of Cape Town | collected 2014-03-17 ... | reverse complement strand
GGATCGGTCATCTCGTCGTGGCTTCTGGACCTGACGGCTGCGGCGTTGGCGGAGAACAACGATCTGGACGGGCTGGCCGGCCGTGTCTCCGACTCCGGCGAGGGACGCTGGACGGTCAAGGCGGCCGTCGACGTCGGGGCGCCGGCGCCGGTGCTGGCTTCGGCGCTGTTCGAGCGCTTCGCATCGCGCGACGAGGATCACTACGCGAACCAGCTGCTGTCGGCCATGCGCCTGCAGTTCGGCGGGCACAAGGAGCTGCCCGCCGGCGACGTGCTCGAGGCCGGCGGGCGCAAGGCCGACGCGCACGGGTAGCCGCGCGCCGTCAGAGTCCGCTGGCGTCGTGCCCGGCGCGGGCCAGAGCCGCGAATCCGTTCGTGCCCTGCTGCAGGAACTCCCGCGCGGCCTGTGCGGCCGCGCCATAGGCCGCGAACGCGAACGAGCCGCCGATCGAGATGCGTGCGACCCCGAGCGCTGCGAGCTCGGCGACGGTCTGCCCGGTGGGCCCGAACAGCACGTTGACCGGTCGATCGACGTTCGCGACGACGGAGCGGATCTCGGCGGCGTCGGATAGGCCGGGGGCGTAGAGCACGTCGGCGCCCGCCTCCTGGTACGCCTGCAGCCGGGCGATGACATCGGACAGGTCCCGCTGTCCGTGCAGGTAGTTCTCGGCACGGGCGGTGAGGACGAATGCCGGACTGCTAGCGTGCGCGGCCGCCGCGGCGATCCGCACCCGGTCGGCGGCCTCGGCGACGTCGAAGAGCGGCAGGCGCCCGTCGAGTCCTCGATCGATCCCCCCGCCAGGCCCGCCGCCACCGCTTGGCGGTACGTGTCGGCCAGCAGGACGGCATCCGTTCCGAATCCGTTCTCGAGATCGGCGCTGACCGGCAGCGATGTGCCGTGCACGATCGAGTCGACGCCGATGAGCGCCTGTTCGCGAGAGACCGCACCGTCGCCCAGGCCCAGGGTCAGCGCGTGTCCGCTGCTGGTGGTGGCCAGGGCCTGGAATCCGAGCCGTTCCAGCATGCGCGCGGATCCGGCGTCCCAGGGGTTCGGCAGCAGCAGCGGAGCGGATCCGTGGTGCAGGGCGCGGAATCGTTCGGCGCGTTCGGCGTGGCTCATCTGACGGCTCCCGACGGGTCTCTTCCTCGCCCACGCTAGTGCGCCCGCACGAGGGCGGGCCGCGTCGCCGGGAATCATCGGTCTGCGCGGCGCCTGTGCTCGGTGGTCCGGAGATCTGCTATTGCGTAATGTAATAATCGGTTTGTAACATGTGATCAAGACGACGGGTTCCGATGAGGGGACCCGGCACCAGGAAGGCACCACGGATGACGAGTTCCCCTAGACGGCACGCCGAGATCTCGGGAGCAGGGTTCGCCGGTCTGACCGCCGCCGTCGCGCTCGCGCAGCTCGGCTGGTCGGTGCGCGTGCACGAGCGCGGTCAGAAGCTGCGCGAGGAGGGTGCGGGCATCGTCCTCTGGCAGAACAGCCTCACGGTGCTCGATGCTCTCGGCACCCACGATGAGCTCATGGCCGGCTCCATGACCCCGCCGTTCTATGAGACCCGGATGCAGAACGAGATCGTGTCCGACGAGTCCCTGGACGGTCTGCGCTGGCGCACCATGACCCGCCCCTTCCTGCACTCGGTGCTGTTGAAGGCCGCACGCGCGGCGGGGGTCGAGATCATCGCCGGCTCCGAGGTGGCCTCCGCGAACGAGGCCGGCGTCATCCGGCTCGCCGATGGGACCGAGCTCGAGGCGGATCTCGTGGTGGGCGCCGACGGGGTGGGCTCCAACGTCCGGGATTCGCTGGGCATCGAGTACACGCGCGAGCGCTCCCGGGACGGCATCAGCCGCTTCCTCGTGAGTCGGCACAAGGCCGAGCTGCAGGCCATCGAACCCGACACCGAGTGGGACAACGTCATCGACTTCTGGAACTTCGAGCCTCGCGTGCTCCGGGTGCTCTACACGCCGGCCAACGACAAGGAGCTCTATCTCGCCCTCATGGCTCCCGCCGCCGATGAGGACGGCACCCGCGTGCCGATCGACCTCGACCTGTGGACGTCCATCCATCCGCAGCTCGCCCCGGCGCTGGAGGAGGTCGCGCACAAGGAGGGTAAGCACTACGGCTATCAGACCACCCGAGTGGAGTCGTGGAGGCGCGGGCGCGTCGCGCTCGTCGGCGATTCCGCGCATGCCATGTGCCCGGCGCTGGCTCAGGGCGCCAACTGCGCCATGGTCAACGCCTACACGCTTGCTCACGCCGTCTCCGACGCGCCGGCGTCGGAGCTGCCTGACGCGCTGATCGACTGGGAGCGCCTCGAGCGTCCCTATACCGACCGCACTCAGGACCGGTCCCAGTACTACGCCGACACGCGGAGCATGTCCGAGGGCAATCAGTTCGTGGGCGAGTCGGTGGAGGCCGCCTGGTACGACCCGACCGACCCCCACCGACACGACGCGATCCGCGCGCACTGAGGCGGGGAAGGGGAGAAGGACAAGGATGTCACAGAACGAGATCGACCCCTACTACGAGGTCCGCGAGTGGTTCGGCTTCGTCCAGGAGATCGACCACGAGGGTGGAGCGCCCTCCGCCGAGCCGCTCGTGAAGGCCGCCGCCGGCGTGGTCTTCAAGAACCCGTTCGCCGGGCGCTACGTGTCCGATCTGTCACCCCTGACCGCCGCCAGCGCAGGCCTGGGCACCGCCCTCGGACGACGGGCCGTGGCGCTGCTGGGCGGTCGGCCGGTGGAAAGCTACGGCAAGGGCGGCATCGCCGGCGTCGCCGGCGAGCAGGAGCACGTCGTGGCCTGCGTGACCACCGTCTTCGGCGACGCCTTCCGTGAGGCGGTCGGCGGTGGTGCGGCCTGGATCTCCTCGGCCACCAAGACGGCCGTCGCGGGCACTGCGCTGGACATCCCGCTCGCCTTCAAGGACGAGATCTATGTGCGCTCGCACTACGATGCGGTTACTGTCGCGGTCCCCGATGGTCCCCGGCCCGACGAGCTGGCGATCATCGTCGCCGTCGCCTCCGGCGGACGCATCCATCACCGCGTCGGGGGCCTCAGCCGCGACGAGGCCATCGCGCGGATGAGGTAGCCGACGTGCCCGCCCCGAAGTCCCCAACGGAGAGGAAATCATGAGTTACACCTCGGGTCAGTACCATCAGGACGAGTCGATCGCGAACCTGCTCGCGGACGTCGCCCGTGCCCACCGCATCCTGGAGCTGGAAGGCCACGGCGACATGTCGATGGGTCACCTTTCGCTGCGTGACCCCTTCGGTCGCGGCCTGTGGCTCAAGCGCGGCAACCTCGCGCTGTCCGAGGTGGAAGGCGATGACTTCGTCCTCATCGACTTCGACGGCAACATGCTGGAAGGCCAGGGGCTGCGGCACCTGGAGTGGCCGCTGCACGCCGAGATCATGCGTGCCCGGCCCGACGTGAACGTGGTCGGACACTCGCACGCCTACTACTCCACAGTCTTCGGCGCGACGGATCTGGAGCTGGGCCCGTACAACAACCACGGCGTGTGGTTCGCCGAGCACGGCGTGCCGCGCTTCACCGACACGAGCCACATCATCACGACCGTCGAGCTGGGCGTCGAGGTCGCCAAGCAGCTCGGCGCCGCGGAGGCGATCCTGCTGGAGCACCACGGCATCGCCTTCGTGGGAAGCGATGTCACCCGGGCGACCCTCGCCGGCATCTTCCTGGAGTGGGCGGCCAAGTTCCAGCTCGACCTCGTCGCCAGCGGCGCGAACTTCAGCCTGCCCGATCCCGCAGAGAGCGTGGAGAAGATGCGCCGCATCTACCCGCCGAAGGCGCAGCGCAACTACTGGATGTACTTCAACCGGAGGCTGGATCGCGTGGAGGCCGTGCAGGGCGTCGGCATCGCGTCCGTGTGAGCGTCCGCCGATCATCACGACCCACATCACAAAGGAGCAGAACATCATGAGTCTTCCCACAGTCGCCACCGTCGTCGGTTCGGGAACGATGGGACCGGGCATCGCGGCCACGCTCAAGCGCGCCGGCGTGCAGGTGCGCGTCTACGACATCAGTGCCGAGGCCCTCCAGCGCGCCGAGAAGACCTTCGCCATGGCCGAGAAGGTGCTCGAGGGTCTGGGCGGGGTCGCGAACGAGGGCGGCTCCATCGCCTTCCTCGATCAGCTCGACGCCGCCCTGGAGGGGACCGAGTATGTCATCGAGGCGGTCCCGGAGAAGGTGGAGCTCAAGGAGCAGGTGCATCGGGAGATCGAAGAGCGCATCGGCGAGGACGTGATCATCGCCACCAACACCTCCGGCATCCCGATCACCACGATGGCCGCGGTGATGAAGCATCCGGGGCGGTTCGTGGGCATGCACTGGTCGAACCCGCCGCATCTGATCCCGATGATCGAGGTCATCCCCGGCGAGCAGACCGACGAGAAGGTCGTCGAACGCGTCCGCGAGATCGTGACGGCCTTCGGCTATCACCCGGTGCTGGAGAAGGAGATCGCCGGCTTCATCGAGAACCGCGTGCTGTACGCGATCATGCGCGAGTGCGTCGCTCTCGTGCAGGCGGGCATCGCCACCCAGGAGGACCTGGACACCTGCGTGAAATGGGGCATCGGCTACAAGCTCTCCGTCGTCGGCCCGATGCGCCTGCTGGACATGGCGGGCCTGGACATCTACCAGAGCGTCTCCGGCTACCTCAACAAGGAGCTGGATGCGAGCACCGACACCCCGCAGGTCGTCAAGGACCTCATCGCCGACGGCAAGCTCGGGTTCAAGACCGAGGGCGGCATGTACTCCTATGGCCCGGGTGACGTGGATGCCACGCGGGGCGCCATCGTGCAGGGACTCATCGCCGCGCGCAAGGCGCTGCAGACGATCCCCTCCGTCTGATGATCAGGGTGGCCCCATGATCACCGTCGAGCAGGGCGAGGACGGCATGAGCCGGACCCGCGGCGCGGACGTCGACCTGGCGTTCCGCGTCGTCGGCGAGGGCATGCCCCTCGTCCTGCTGCACGGAACCTCGGCCAACCACGCCGTGTGGGAGCCGGTCGCCGAGGCGCTCGCGCCCCGTGCGAGGGTCGTCTGCGTCGACCAGCGCGGTCACGGGCGCAGCGACAAGCCCGCCTCCGGGTACGACGGCGCCTCCTTCGCGGATGACGTGGTGACGGTTCTGGATGCGCTCGGACTGGAGCGGGCGGTCGTGGCCGGTCACTCGCTGGGCGCCCGGAACGCGTGGGTGGCTGCCGCCCGGCATCCCGAGCGCGTGGCAGCCGTCGTCGCCGTGGACTACGTGCCGTATGTGGAGGCCGAGGTGCTGGACGTGCTGCAGACCCGTGTGGCCGCGGGCGACCGGACCTTCGCGGACGTGCCGGAGATCGAGGACTATCTGCGCGAGCGCTACCCGCGCATGCCCCCGGATGCCATCGCGCGCCGTGCTCGCTGGGGGTACCGCCGGGCGCACGACGCCTGGGTGCCGCTGGCACCCGCGTCGGCGATGGACGAGCTCGTCGAAGGCCTGCGCACCCCGTGGGACGAGGAGTTCCGCGCGGTCCGCGCGCCGATGAGCTGCCTGCGCGGCGTGGACAGCGCGATCGTCAGCGCGCAGGCATGGGAGCGTGCCCGGCGGGATCGGCCCGACGCGCGCTGGGTGGTGATCGGCGACGCGGACCACTACGTGCCCGAGGAGCATCCCGAGCTCGTCGCCGAGGAGCTCAACCGGGTGCTCGACGACCTGTGACCCAACGACCTGTGACCCAACGACCTGTGACCCAACGACCTGTGACCCAACGACCCTGACCAGAGGAAGGAGGCGGCGATGCCGCTCTTCGACGGTTCGCTCGCCGTGACGAGCCCGACCATCGCGCCGCTGGCGCCCATCCCGGCGATCCACTCCGCGGACGGTGGGGACACGCCCCCGGCAGTCGGCTTCTCCGGCGCGCCGGAGGGGACGGTGGAGTTCGCGCTCATCTGTCACGACCCCGATGCGCCGCTGCCGCACGGCTTCACGCACTGGACGGTGTACGGGATCCCTGCCGGGGCCACCGAGGTGGACCTGGCCGTCGCGGGGGAGCGCGAAGGACCCAGCGGCATCGGCGGACAGGGCTGGACCGGCCCGCAGCCCCCTGCCGGCCATGGGCCGCACCACTACTACTTCTGGCTCTACGCCCTGGACCGGCGCGTGGAGCATGAGCCGACCCGCGAGGAGTTCCTGCGCGACTATGCGGATGCGGTGATCGAGCAGGCGCGCCTGGTCGGCACGTTCGAGCGGTGAGAGCGACAGACGACATCGATCCGCGGGGACAGGACCGCCCGTGGAAAGCTCGAAGGACGGATCCGGCGCGAGGTCGTCGCGATCTCCCGCCACACATCCCTAGAGCCCCTCGGCGCCCCAACGTGCGAGCGCGACGATCGCGTCGCGCAAGGCGTGCCCGCGATCGGTCAGCGCGTAGGCCCGGGTGTTGTGGCGGAGGGGCAGACGGGACAGGATGCCGGCGGCCTCGAGCTCGCGCAGACGGATCGCGAGCATGTTCGTCGGCACTCCCAGGTCGCGCTGCAGGTCGCCGTAGCGCTGTGGTCCGTCAAGCAGCCGTTCCACGATGAGCAGGGCCCAGCGCGCCCCGACGACATCGAGGGCCGCGGCGAGGTCGCTCACGCCGTCGGAGCGGCGTCCGGCTTCATCCAGAACGGCGAGTAGTGGTAGCCGTCGGGGTCGTCGAACTGGCGCTGGTACATGAAGGGATAGTCGTCGGTGTCACCGATCCGCCCGCCTGCGGCGGCGGCACGCTCGACGAGCTCGTCGACCGCCTCGCGGCCGGGGAGATCGAACGAGACGGTGACCTTCGAGGGCGTGTCGGGTCCGCCGACCAGCTCGTCGACGCCGCCGACGCTCGCGTACATCTCGCGACTGCCGAGCATGACGTACTGCTCGGGCGCGATCGCGAAGCACGACACGTTGTGATCCGACATCTCGGTGTTCAGCGTCCAACCGAGCGCGGTGTAGAAGGCGGTCGCGCGCTCGACGCTCGCGACCGGACAGGTGATGAACAGGCTCATGCGTTAACACTTGCAAAATACAAGTGATTGGTCAAGACGTCGCCGTGCATTCCGCATATTCGTGTGGGCTCGCAGCACACGGCTGCGAGGCTCGACGCACGCGCGGCCTATCCGGCGAGCTCCTCCAGCTCGATCAGGTTCCCCTCCGGATCGGCGATGAACGCGCGTGCGCCGCCCCACGGCGGCCGATAGACCTCCGACACCGGTGCGGCTCCTCGCGCGCGGACATCGGCGACCAGCGCCGCGCAGTCGTCGGTCTCGATGACGAGCATCGCCGACGGCCGGTGGTGGTCGGATGGTCTGGTCATCTCATAGTCCGGCAGGTCGTCGGCGCGGTGCCCGGCCTCCGCCAGCGACAGCCTCATCGAGCCGCGGGAGAGGATCGCGTAGGCCGGGGCGTCGAAGACCGCGTCGACGTCGAACGACAGGACGTCCCGGTAGAACGCGACAGTCGAATCCACGTCGGCGACCGCGAGCACGACACCGATCCGACCCAGGCGGCTGTCACCCATCGTTGCCTCCTCCTCGTTGAGTTCTCAGGATTCTTACATAGTGCAGAGGGCAAATCAATGGCTGAGAACTATTGATCGAGGATGTTCGCGCGTCGGCGCACGATCGGACCGCCGAAGTATCCGTCGGCCCGCAGGTCCGCCGTCGGTGCGCCCAGACTCGTGGACAGCTGCTCGGCATGCTGCACGAGGAGGTGGCCGTACCCGTCGACGTCGGCCGAGGTCGTGCGGTAGGCGGGGGCGTTGATGCTGATCGCGCCGATGATCACTCCGCGATGGTCGAAGATGGGGGTGGCGACGGCGGTGACGTCGCTGTCGGGGCGCTTGGACACGACATAGCCGTGCTCGTTGACCGATCCGTCCAGGGCGGATCCAAGAGCGGTGCTGGCGCGCGGAATGGTGCGTCCGGTCCAGACGATCGTCTGGACCTGCTGGGTGGACGGGCTCACCTGGCGCAGATAGAGAACCTCGTCTTCGCCGGCCGGGACAGCGAAGCTCGCGGTCTCATGCGTGTGTTCGGCAAGGCTGTCCAGATGCACCCCCACGCTCTCGTACACCGGGTCGTCGCGCAGGGCGCTGGCAGCCAGCTGCTTGACGCGTGGACCGGGCGCATATCTGCCGTCCTCGCGCTGCTGGACGAAGCCGTGAGAGGAGAGCGTCGTCAGTAGCCGCGACGCCGTGCTCGGGGAGAGGTCCACTGCTCGGGAGAGCGACGTGAGCGTCGACTTCGTCTCGCCCATGAGCACCGCCGTGAGCAATTGCAGTGCACGGTCCACCGCGCGCGTCGTCGTCTGCTTCGCGCCTGAGCTCTCGATCACGGCTTCTCCCGGTGTGTGCGATGCAGCCGCATCCATGCGCGCTGCCTGCTCAAAGTTACCACTAGATGGTTCGATGTTTCACAAACATAACTACTAGGTGAAATTGAATCGCATCTATTGACAATTCTCCGAGGCGCCCCTACTTTCGGTCTAGCGGCGGCGGATGACGCAGCCGCCGCGAGCGGCAATGAAGACGAGCGTGAGGAGATCGTGTGGTCGCACAAGCTGAGATCCGGACCGAGGTCGGATCCGTCCAGGAGGTCATCGAGCGGATCGATGCCGCGAGAGAGGCCATCTGGGAGGTTCCACCACAGGAAGTGCTCGATCTGGCGAACGGGATCATTCCCCTCGGGACAGGGGCGAAGAACAACTACCTGTCCACGATGATCTTCGCCGAGAACGAGCTGCGCACGCTCACCGACGAGATCCTCTGGTTCGCCTGGGCGACGGCGACGCGCCGGCCCGACCTCGACCTCGCCACGCTGGTGGCATACATGGACGAGATGGGTCAGTACAAGGCGAACATGAACATCTACGTCGGGCTGCCGGAGGGGGGTGCGATCCTCAAGCTCTACGTCGGCGGCATCCGCCGTGCGCAGACGATGCAGGAGTTCGCAGATCTCACCGAGTCGGTGATGACGTACATGAACCGGCTGCACGGGTGGGTGGACATCGCCTTCCCCTGGGGCCTCGTGGACGGCTTCAAGCGGGTCAACCCGCTCCAGCGCATCGTCGACCTGCATCGGGTCGGAGCGGATCAGGTGACAGAAGGCTTGTCGCGGACGGCGATGGAAGGAGCGACGCGATGAAGGTGAACTTCAACCTCGGCGGACAGGACGTGGCCGTGATCGAGATCTGGGAGGACCGGGTTCCGGACCTCGCGGCGAAGATCAGGGACGCTCTGCCGTTCTCCAGCTATCTCCAGCATGGAAAGCTGACCGGTGACCTGCTGCTGATGCAGACCAAGATCCTGGCCGACTGGGAGAACATCTTCTACCCGGAGGACCTGGCGGCCGAGGTCGCGGCCACCGGCACGGAGATCCGCGGCGCGGTGTCGTACTACGGGCCGCGCCAGCAGATCTCGATCATGTACGGCAACGACATCCCCCCGGAGCCGCTGCCCGTGTCGGCGATCGGCTGGGTCGTCGAGGGCGCCGACCGTCTCGAGGAGATCGGCATGAAGGCGTGGCTGGAACCGGGCACCCGGATCTGGCTGACGCTCCTGGAGGAAGACGTCGCCGCGTAGACGGTCCATGGGTCCGGAGGCGGCGATCCTCCGGACCCCGCCCGTGTCCGCAGTCCACCACAGAAGCGAGGAAAGATGCGTACATCAGAGCCATTGCACTCTATCGCAGAGCGTCATCCGAACGTCGGCAGGAGGCGACAGGGCCTGGCCGCGGCCGTGCTGCTGGCATCCGCGGCCCTTGTCCTGTCGGCTTGTACCGCGACGTCGCCGGACCCCGGCGCCCCGGCGTCCACGACTCTCAAGGTCGGCATCGCATCGCTGTCGGACGGCGACGCGACCGATCCGGCGAAGGCGTCCACCGCCGGTGGGTACGTGCTGGCCCGTCAGGTGTTCGACACCCTCACCGAGTACGGCACCGATGGGTCGTGGCAGCCGCAGCTCGCCGAGAGCGTGAAGGCGGGCAAGGATGCCGCCGACTGGACCGTCACGCTGCACAAGGCGACGTGGAGCGACGGCACGCCCGTCACCGCGGCAGACGTCGTGGCCACCGTCAAGCGGTGGTTCGATGACAAGCTGCCCCCGGCAGGCTCGATGCCGTTCATCGACCCTGGAAAGGTCACCGTGGTCGACGATCAGACCGTGCACTTCCAGCTCAAGTATCCGACCGTCACCTTCCCCGAGGCGCTGACCAGCCCGACCGCGTCGATCGTCCCCCAGGGATTCGACCCCGGCAAGCCGATCGGCTCGGGTCCCTTCGTGCTCACGAGCAACCACCCCGGCGTACAGCTGACCTTCACGGCGAACGAGAAGTACTTCCGTGGCGCGCCCGGTGTGGACAAGCTCGATGTGGTCAGCTTCGCGGATGCCACCAGCGAGGCCAACGCGCTGACCGCGGGCCAGATCGACGTCGCATCGGACCTCGAC
>ERZ778017.3732-NODE-3732-length-10477-cov-6.926022_pt1 | contig 10477 bp, 10 predicted proteins | sample MGYA00375747_ERZ778017 | MGnify/ENA primary metagenome ERZ778017 (study PRJEB29350, sample SAMN05509838) | bioreactor metagenome | biome: bioreactor; material: wastewater | place: South Africa: University of Cape Town | collected 2014-03-17 ... | reverse complement strand
TCGCCACCCCTGCCCGGCTGAAATTCATGAAGGGCGAGCGCGCCGAATCGAGCGCCACCAGCGACGTCGTCAAGCGCATCGCCATCGCCTTCCCGGCCGTGCGCTTCACGCTCGCCGGCAGCGACCGCTCGACGCTGGAACTGCCGGCAACTGACGATACGCCGGAGGGCCGCCTGCGGCGCATGGCGCAGGTGATGGGCAAGGATTTCCCCGACAATGCCATCGCGCTCGATGCCGGGCGCGAAGGGGTGCGGCTGCAAGGCTATGTTTCCATTCCCTCCTTCACCCGCGCCAACGCGCTCCAGCAATATGCCTATGTCAACGGCCGGCCGGTGCGCGACAAGCTGGTCGCCGGGGCGATCCGCGGCGCCTATGCCGACGTGCTGCCGCGCGACCGCCACGCCGTCACCGCCCTTTTCCTGACGCTCGACCCCGCGACCGTCGACGTCAACGTCCATCCGGCGAAGGCCGACGTGCGCTTCCGCGACCCCGGCCTGGTACGCGGGCTGATCGTCGGCGCCATAAGGCAGGCGCTCGCCGAAGCCGGCATCCGTTCCGCCACCACGGGCGCCGCCGGCATGATGGCCGCGTTCCGGCCGGGTGCCGCATCCTACCCCCATTCCGGGCCGGCGGGCGACCATCGCGGTTTCGACGCCGGCAGGCGTAGCCCCGGTTTCGGCGGCTTCGACCCCGCCCGCTCGCCGCAGCGCCCTCTCGGCATGGGTTTCGGCGAAGGTCCGCAGGCCGCGCTCGACGACGTGCCGTTCAGCGCCGATGCCCGCGCCGGCGAGGCCGGCGAAACCGAAGCGCTGCTTTCCATGCAACTCGGCGCGGCCCGCGCGCAGGTCCACGGGAACTACATCGTTTCCCAGACCAACGATGCGCTTATCATCATCGACCAGCACGCGGCGCATGAGCGGCTCGTCTACGAGGCGTTGAAGGAGGCGCTGCATTCGCGCTCGGTCCCGGCGCAGATGCTGCTTTTGCCCGAGATCGTCGACCTGCCGGAGGAGGACGCGGAACGGCTCGCCCTGCATGCGCCGACGCTGGCCCGCTTCGGGCTGGGCATCGAGCGCTTCGGCCCGGGTGCGGTGGCCGTGCGCGAAACGCCGGCGATGCTCGGCGAAACCGACGTGCAGAAGCTGGTGCGCGATCTTGCCGACGAGATCGCCGACAACGACACCACCGACACGCTGGCGGCAAAGCTGGACCATATCGCCGCCACCATGGCCTGCCACGGCTCGGTGCGCGCCGGGCGTCTGCTCAAGGCGGACGAGATGAACGCCCTGTTGCGCCAGATGGAGGCGACGCCGGGGTCCGGCACCTGCAACCACGGCCGCCCGACTTATATCGAGCTGAAGCTGGCCGATATCGAGCGGCTGTTCGGAAGACGGTAGGAGCGGGCCTACCGCTTCAGGTTCGCCACGGCGACGCCGCCCAGCGCCAGCACGCCGCCGATGATGCCGAGCGAGCCCGGGATTTCGCCGAGCCAGAAAAAGCCCGTCAGCACGGCCACCGGCGGGATGCAATAGAGATAGTTGGTGGCGCGCGCCGCCGGCAGGCGCGCCAGCGCCACCGCCCAGGCGCCGTAGGCGATCAGGCTCGGCACGATCCCGAGATAGACGGCGGCGATCAGCCCGGCCGGGCTTGCGGCCCGCGCCTCGGCAAGGCCGTCGCCGAGGAAAGGCAGCAGGCACAGGGCGCCCAGTACCATGTTGATCGCTGCCACCGTCAGCGGGCGATGGCGGGAAAAAAGCGGCTTCTGCACGATCGTCGCGGCCGCCGTGCACAGTGCCGCGCCGAGAATGAACAGCGCGCCGCGGTCGAAGTGCAGCCCCTTGCCTTCGCCGATGGCGATGATGCCGATGCCGGCGAACGACAGGAAGGTGCCGACCCATCCGGTGCTGGAGAAGCGCTCGCCCAGAAGCGGCACCGCCATGATGGCGGTCAGGATCGGGGCGACGTTGATGATGAAGCTGGCCGCGCCCGACGAAATCGTCTGCTCGCCGATGTTGAGCAGCGCCGTGTAGAGCGCGATGAAGAAGACGCCGCCGAAGGCAAAACGCCACCATTCGCGCGGCCTGGGCAGCGGCGGCCGCCGGACCGCCAGAAAAAGCGCGCACGGCACGGCCGCGATGGTGAAGCGCAGGGACCCGAGTTCGAGCGGGCCGAAATCGGCAAGACCGGCCCTGATCGCCGGGAACGCCGAGGCCCAGCCGACGATCGTCACCACAAGCGCAATCGCCGCCGTCACGTCCAGTGCTCTAGCTGCCGGGGGTGCAAGGGGCATTTCGCTCGATTTCCTGATCTGTCCGTATCGGCTCTACCGCAACGGCCGAGCGGGCGACACCCGCTTTACGCGGTCAACGGGTGGTCCAGCGCCGCCGGCCCTTCGATCGGCTGGCCCGATGGATAGCCCCCTCGCGCTCGGCCCCGCGGCGGTTTATAGGAATGGGGTAAAGACGATTTCAGGTAGGATGCCATGATGAACCGTTTCGAAGGCCCCGGCGGCAAGGAAGCCCGCATCCGCTACCTCGATGGCGATTTCCAGGTGGTCGGCCCCGGCGCGTTCGTGCGCTGCGCCGTGACCGGCGAGAGCATCCCGCTGGAGGAACTCAAATACTGGAGCGTCGAGCGGCAGGAACCTTATCTCGACGCCGGCGCTTCGCTCACGCGCGAACTCGCCGCGCATCCCGACTGGCGCAGCCGCCGCTGAGATCAGCCCCGTAGCCTGCGCCTATCCCAGGCTTCCAGCGTCTGGCCGATGATCCTTTCCGGCATGGTGGCGGATTCGAACACGGTTTCGATTTCAAGCACGCCGAGCGTTTCGAGGAAGCCGGCCGGGACCGCGTCCTTTTGCAGGCGCACGGCGTCCTTGGCCGTGGTGACCAGCCCCAGGCCCGCCTTGTCCGCCTCGTGCGCCAGGTCGGCAAGCTCGTCCTCGGCATAGAAGTGATGGTCCGGAAACGGGCGCTTGAGGGCGACGATGCCGCCGGCTTCCTCCACCGACGCGAAGAACTTTTCCGGGTGGCCGATGCCGGCGAAGGCAAGCAGCTTCCTGCCGGCGAACGCCTTCCTGCCGCGCGGCTTCGTGCGCGCCTCGAAGATCGGCTTGCCGCTGCGGGCCGCCCTGCGCACCACGGCGTCGGCCGCCGTTCCCTCGCCCATGGTCAGGATCGCGTCGGTGTAGAGCAACTGGTCGCGGAGCCGTGCGCGCAGCGGGCCGCCGGGGATGACATGGCCGTTGCCGAGGCCGTAGCGGGCGTCGATGACCATCAGCGCGTAGTCGATTTCGATGCGCGCGCTTTGAAAGCCGTCATCCATGATGAGGAAATCGCAGCCGTGCTCGTCCAGAAGCAGCCGCGCGCCCGCCGCGCGGTTCGCGGTCACGGCCACCGGTGCGTGCGCGGCAAGCAGAAGCGGCTCGTCGCCGACATGCCTGGCGCTGTCGTGGCGCACATCCACCACATGCGGCTTGCCGAACGAGCCGCCGTGCCCCCGCGACAGGAAGCCGGGCTTGTGGCCCATCTGCCGTGCGCGCCTGGCGAGCGCGATCGCCACCGGGGTCTTGCCGGTGCCGCCGACGGTGAAATTGCCGACGCAAAGCACGGGGGCTGCGATTTCTTCGCGCGCCGCCCGTTTCATCCGGTAGCCGGCGGCCGCCCCGTAAAGCGACGACAGCGGCCATAGCGCAAAGGCGCGCCAATCCTGTTTTTCCCACCAGAACGGAGGCGCTTCGGAAGCCATGCTATTGGTCACTGCCGCCCCTGAGGCGCGCCTTGAGGACCAGCGGCTGGATGAAGGGTTCGAGGGCCTTCAGCGTGCGGGCGAGCGCGCCGCGCATCCCCTCCACCGTTTCCAGGCCCGCCGCCATCATGCCGTGGCGGGCGTTCTCGTTGGTGAGCAGGTAATTCACGGCCCCGGCCAGCATCGCGCGGTCGCGCACCAGCCGGGCACCGCCGCCTTCGAGCAGGCGCTGGTAGGACTCCCTGAAATTCTGGACGTTGCGGCCCGACAGCACGGCGGTGTCGAGCATGGCCGGCTCCAGCGGGTTCTGGCCGCCGTCCGACGTCAGCGAGCGGCCGACGAAAGCGATCTCCGTCAGCCTGAGGTAGAGACCCATCTCGCCGATCGTGTCGCCGAGCAGGATGGCCGTGTCGGGTTCGATCGGCTCGCCGGCGCTGCGCCGCGCCACCTTCAGGTTAAGGCCGGCGAACTGCCCGACGAGTTCGTCCGCCCGCTCGGGATGGCGCGGCACGATGATCGTCAGCAGGCCGCGATGGCGGGAAGAAAGTGTCGCGTGGATGTCGGCGGCGATCATCTCCTCGCCGTCATGGGTCGAAACGGCCGCCCAGGTCGGCCGCCCGCCGATCTGGCGCTTCAGTTCGTCGAGCGCGCTCCGGTCGACCGGAGGCGGGGCCGTGTCCACCTTCAGGTTGCCCGACACCGAGACGGGCCTCGCGCCCAGTTCCTTGAAGCGCGCGCCGTCGATCTCGGACTGGGCGACGACGTGGGCGAGGTTCTCGAACAGCGCCGCCGCGATGCTGGGCCGCTTCTTCCACGAGGCGAAGGAACGGTCGGAGAGCCTGCCGTTGACCAGTACCTGCGGGACATGGCGCGCGCCCAGTTCCAGTATGGTCATCGGCCAGATCTCGGATTCAGCGATAACGGCGAGGTCTGGGCGCCAATGGTCGAGGAAGCGGCTTACCGCCGGCTTCAGGTCGAGCGGCACGTATTGGTGGATGATCTTGTCGCCGAGGCGCTCCTCAGCGACCTTCGCGGAGGTGACGGTGCCGGTGGTCAGCACGATATCGACGCCGTAGTCGAGAATGCTTTCGATGAGCGGCACCACGGCGACGGTCTCGCCGACGCTCGCCGCATGAACCCAAATCAGCGGGCCTTGCGGGCGCTGGCGGTTGGTGAAGCCGTAGCGCTCGCGGCTGCGGCTCTTGTCTTCCTTGCCCTTGGCCACGCGCCAGGCGACATAGGAGCCGACCAGCGGGTAGACGGCAGCGCCGCCGCACCGGTAAAGCGTCAGTACCGTTCGCGCCCAACGCTCGCTCATCGCGGATCGTCGACCATGCGATAGGCCTGCCCGGTCGCCGCGTTCAGCGCCTCGGTCAGTTCCTGCCGCTTCGCTTCCAGCATCGCCTCGTCGGCATCGGCCGGAACCTCTATCGGCTGGCCGACGACGGTCGATCCCCGGCCGAACGGCAGGTTTATGGTGGTCTTGTCCCAGCTTTTCTCCAGCACCTTGCGCCGGCTGGTGGTGAAGGCGACGGGAAGAATCGGCCGGCCCGACAGCTTCGCCAGAAGGACGATGCCCTGCCCCGCCTCGCGCGGGGTTCCGTGGGGGATATCTGCGATCATGCAGACATTGCTGCCAGCGCCAAGCGCCCTTTTCAAGGCAATGAGCGCCCTCGCCCCGCCCTTGTCGGTCTTGTGGGCGCCCTCTCGGCCGCCGGAACCGCGCACGATCTCGATGCCGAAGCGCGCCAGCACGTCGGCGTTGAGCTCGGCGTCGGCGCTGCGCGACACCATCGCGGCCAGGCGCCGCTCCTTGGGGTAGAACACGGGCGCCAGCAGGTGCTGGCCGTGCCAGAGCGCCACGATGACTGGCTCACGGTCGGCATGGGCCCCGCCCAATATCCTGACCGAACCCTTGACCAGCGGGTTGGTGAAACGCACGAAGCGCAGGCCCCAGGCCAGAAGAAGGCTGAGCAGGCCCTTGACGAATCGCGACTTCGCCAACGGCTCGCGGATACGTTTCCAGAACGCCTTGGATTTACGGACCCTCTTCTTTTTAGCCACGAAGCCTGGCACCTGCTGCGTCGAAACTTCGTCCATCGTCACGCTTCGGCTTTGTCGTCCGGCTCGAGCAACCGATGCAGATGGACGACGAAATAACGCATATGGGCATCGTCCACGCTCGCTTGCGCCTTGGCCCTCCAGGCCGCCTTGGCCGACTGATAGTCCGGATAAATGCCGACGATGTCGAGGTCGTCGAGGTTCCTGAACTCGGTTCCACCCAGCTTTTGCAGTTCCCCGCCGAAAACCAGGTGCAAAAGCTGCTTCTTTTCGCCGTCACCAGCCATGTCGATCCTTCGAGACTCAATGCCGTGCGGCTTGAAATCGCCGCTCCAATCCGCGGCTTTTCTAGAGCAAAGTCGCCTGCTTGAAAACCGCCTGCTACCCGTCGGCCCGGGCGATCACGGCGGCCATGGCGGCAAACAGCTCGCCGCTGCCTGCGGCAAGCGCACCGTGGCGGATGACCTCGCCGCCATAGGCAGGCGCGTTGCCTTCGCGGGTGACGAGATGTCCGCCGGCCTCGCGCAAGATCAGATCGGCGGCGGCGATGTCCCAGTCATGCGCGTTCGGCTTCACGAAAGTGGCGTCGAGCGCGCCGCTGGCGACCATCGCCAGACGATAGGCCAGCGAGGGAATGTAGGCGGCCCGGTCCAGCCGCTCCCGCCAGTGGGCCGGCAACTGGTCGATGAAGGGCCTGGGGCCGGCCACGTGCAATTGCTGGCGCGGCTTTGCGACCGTGACCGGGCTGCCGTTGAGGAAGGCGCCTCCACCCGGCAGCGCCGCATAGGTCTCGCCTCTCGCAGGGCATTCCAGCACGCCGGCGATGGACCGCCCGCCCTCGACCACGGCGACGCTGACGCACCATGTGTCGAGGCCTTGCAGGAAACCGCGCGTGCCGTCGATGGGATCGACGACGAAGGTGCGGCGGGCCAACAGCCTGGCCGCGTCGTCCGCCGTTTCTTCCGAAAGCCAGCCATAATCCGGGCGGGCGGCAAGCAGCGTCTCGCGCAGATAGGCGTCGGCCGCGTAATCGGCCTCGCTGACGGGCGAGGTGCCGCCCTTCATCCACACCTGCGGGTCCTTGCCGAAATAGCGCAAGGCGATCGCACCCGCTTCGTGCGCCGCCTCGCGCAGCAGGTCCATATCCTCGCCGGCATCCGGCAGGCCGGTCGGCTCAGCTTCCGGCAAGGGTCATGCCTTCGATGAGGAGCGTTGGCGCGGCCGTGCCGAAATTCCGGTCGAGGTCGCTTGCCGCCACCATGGAGCGAAACATCGTCTTCAGGTTCGAGGCGATCGTCACCTCGGAAACGGGATAGGCCAGCTCTCCGTCCTCGATCCAGAAACCGGATGCGCCGCGGCTGTATTCGCCGGTGACCATGTCGACGCCCTGCCCGAATACCTCCGTCACGTAGAAGCCCGATTTGAGCGCGCCGATCAGTTCCTGCGGGGATTTGTCGCCCGGCTCGATGGCGAGATTGGTGGAAGACGGCGATACCGAGGAGCCGCTGCGCGAGCCGCGCCCGTTGGTGGCAAGTCCGAGTTCCCGCGCCGTCGACGTCGACAGGAACCAGTGCTTCAGGACACCGTTCTCGACCATGACCAGCCGCTCTCCCTCGACGCCCTCGCCGTCGAACGGGCGCGAGGCCTGGCCGCGCCGGCGCAACGGGTCGTCGGTAACGGTGATAGCGGCCGCCGCGACCTGCTTGCCCATCCTGTCGCGCAGAAAGCTCGTCTTGCGGGCAACCGAATCGCCGTTGATCGCCCCTGCCAGATGGCCGGCGATGCCGCGGGCCACCCGTGGATCGAACACGACGTCGACCGGGCCGGTCCTTGCCTTGCGCGCGCCGAGACGGCGGACGGCACGCTCGCCAGCGCTGAGCCCGATCGCTTCGGGCGAGTCGAGGTCGGCAAAATGCTGGCGCGAGGAAAAATCGTAATCCCGCTCCATCGCGGTGCCCTCGCCCGCGATCACGCTGACCGAGCGCGAGAACCGCGAGGCGACGTAGCGGCCGATGAAACCATGCGAGGTCGCAAGCACCATGCCGCCGAGGCCCGCGCTGGCGCTGCTGCCGCCGGAATTGGTGACGCCCTTGACGGCAAGCGCCGCTTCCTCGGCCGCCAGCGCGTCTTCCTTCAGCCGGGCGGCCGCAACGTGGGTGGCGTCGAACAGGTCGAGGTCGCGCGGAGCCTTCACCAGCAAGGCCGCGTCGGCGAGGCCCTGAAAGGGGTCCTGAGGGGAAACCCTGGCCATCGCGATGGCGCGCGCGGCAAGCTCTTCGGGATCGGACGCGGCGGTGGCCGAAACGCTGGCCACGCGCTGGCCGACGAAAACGCGCAGCGACACGTCCTCGCTCTCGGACGAAGCCGTCGCCTCGACCTTGCCGAGGCGGACCGACACGCCGCTCGAACGGCTGCGTACCGCGACCGCGTCGGCCGCGTCGGCGCCCGCGCGCCTGGCCGCTTCGACGAGCGCGGTGACGCGGTCCGTCAACTTTTCGGCCTCCGGCAGATCGTTCATCGTTTGAATTCCTGGTTTTCGCGGCCTGTCACCGCCTCCATCTATGACTCCGGCCCCGCTTGCGCAATGGTGGCGGGTGCCCGCGCCGCGGCGGCGTCAACTGCCCAGCGCTTCCGCGATCCGGCCAAGCAGCGCGAAGCCCCACACGCCGGCGGCAAGGACTATGGCGATCAGCACGGCGAGCGACCCGCAATCCTTCGCAAGCTGGATTTCCGTGTTGAACTCGCGGCTGACGGCATTGCAGGCAGCCTCGATGCCGGTGTTCAGCACCTCCACGAGAATCAGGACGAGCAGGACGGCGATCAGCACCGCGTAGCCCTGCCACGACGCCGCGACGAACCAGCCGACCGGCAGCGCCAGGGCAAGCAGGGCCAGTTCCTGCCGGAAAGCCGCCTCGCTCGCCGCCAGGCGGCGGAAGGCGCGGACGGAGTTCAGGAACGCGTCGACGAGCCGCTTCATGTAGGTCACCTTCGATCCGGCGGCAGGCAAAAAGGCGGGGCCTATGCCTGTCTTGATGAAACGGTGCGCTTATCCGACGTCTTTCGGCCTTGCGCAACCGGCGAACTTGCGCGACGACGACCGAGCCGGCCTCAGGCCGGCCGCCATCCTCAGGCAAAGTCCCGGCAGCTTCCCGGATTAATAAAACTTTAGCTAGAATGCATCTAAAGTTGTGCTTGTGAGGTTCGCATTTGGGGGCGCGCTTCATCCTGACGTTCGGCTTTTCGGAAGGCTGGCATCCCCCGATATTATCGGCATCGTCCAGGGCGGTTTCGATTCCAGAAAACGGGGTGGAATGAAGATGCAGCCAGCATTGGCTCAGACGGAAGGCGCAACCGAAATTGCCGCTACCGTCGTTGCGACCATGCGTGGGTTGGGCGTGCTGGGGCTGCCGCGCAATTACGAGATCTTCTACGAGGCCCTCACCGGTTCCAACAAGGAACTCCAGATGGCCGTGTTGTCGCTCGGCAAGCGGCCGACCCAGGAAGAACTCGATAAGATCGGCCAACGCTTCTTCACGCACAATCACGGCCACCTCATCGTTGAGCAGGCCCGCGACGTGATTGCCAAGGAGTTGGAAGACATCGCCGGGATCTTGCGCAGCGAACGCACCCACATCGAGAAATACGGCAGGATCCTCGATGAAACATCGAGCGGGCTCGGCAACCGCAACATGGTCTCCAGGGATCTCCTGCAAAGGATCGTCGGCGTCATATCCACCGCCACGACGTCCACGATCGACCACGGCAGGCAGGTGGCGACGACGCTGAGCGAAAAGACGGCCGAGCTCGACAGCGTCAAGACGAAGCTCGAGGAATACAAGCGCCTCGCCAATACCGACCCGCTGACGCAGATTCACAACCGCCGCGCCTTCGACAAGGAAATCACCAGAATCTACAACAGTAGCAGGGGAATCCTGTTCAACGCGCTGATCCTCGTCGATATCGACCGCTTCAAGAGCATCAACGATCGTTTCGGGCATCCCGTCGGCGACAAGATCATCCAGATCGTCGCCAATATTTTCCAGACGGGCGTGCGCAGCGATATTTTCGTTGCCCGCACCGGCGGCGAGGAATTCGCCCTGATCGTCGAGGGAAGCAGCGAGGAAGCAACCTACGAGATCGCCGACCGCCTTCGCATGCTGGTCGAGCAGACGCCGTTCTCGGGCGACCAGGGCGCCTTAAGCTACGGTTCGGTGACCGTTTCCATGGGGCTGTGCATGGCTTCCGAGGCCAACGGCCCGGAGGACCTCTACATCAAGGCCGACCGCGCGCTTTACCGGTCCAAGGTCAGCGGCCGCAACAAGGTTACGTGCCATTCCCTGCTGGCCGGCCGCACGGCCAAGAACTGGATGCTCTACAAGAAGGAATGACCGTTCCCGAGAGCGGACGAAAAAACAGCGCCGGCGGCAACCGGCGCTGTTTTCATATCGGGCAAATTCTATCCGGCCTCAGCCGTTGACGGCCTGCTTGTGAAAGACGGGCTGGTTCTTCTTCAACAGGTCCGAGACCAGGAAGGCCAGTTCGATCGCCTGGTCGGCGTTGAGACGCGGGTCGCAATGCGTGTGGTAGCGGTCGTGCAGGTCCTCCGCCGTGATGGCGCGCGCGCCGCCCGTGCATTCGGTGACGTTCTTGCCCGTCATCTCGACATGGA
>ERZ778017.3731-NODE-3731-length-10492-cov-9.102807_pt1 | contig 10492 bp, 9 predicted proteins | sample MGYA00375747_ERZ778017 | MGnify/ENA primary metagenome ERZ778017 (study PRJEB29350, sample SAMN05509838) | bioreactor metagenome | biome: bioreactor; material: wastewater | place: South Africa: University of Cape Town | collected 2014-03-17 ... | reverse complement strand
CGGATCCGTGAACCTCCCGTGCGCCTCCCGCCGGTGTCCCTCCACACCTTCCGCAGACCCGCCCCTCTCGCCACGGCCACAGCCTGCCCGGGCCGTGGCGAGAGGGGCGGGTCCCTTCCGGGCGCCAGCTTGCGGGGTCTGGACCCTTCCGGGCGCCAGCTTGCGGGGTGAGTTCGCAGTAATCCGCGGATAGCGCGGAGAAGTGCGAACTCGCCTGGGGGTCCTTGCGGGGGACCGGGGTTAGGTCGAGACGATGGTGAGGCCCGTGGGGCCGCCGGGGGTGGCGGGGCCGCCGCTCAGGGACAGGCCGACGCGGGCGCCGGGGACCTGGCGGCGGCCGGCGCGGCCGCGGAGTTGGAGGGAGAGCTCGACCAGTTGGCGGATGCCGCCGGCGCCGCGGGAGAAGCCCTGGCAGAGGGCGCCGCCGCTGGCATTGACCGGGAGGACGCCGCCGAGGGCGGTGAAGCCGCTTTCGACCAGTTCGGCGGCGGCGCCCTCGGGGGCGAACTCGAGCGCCTCGTAGGCGGCGATCTCCTCGACCGGGGTGGGGTCCTCGACCTCGGCCAGGTCGATGTCCTCGGGCCCGACGCCGGCGGAGAAGTAGGCGAGGCGGGCGGCGCGGCTCGACTCGGCGCCGCCGTTGGAGGAGGCGTCGAGCATCACCGAGGCGCGCACCACTGGCGCCTTCGGCCCGCGCCGGGCACCCGGCGCGGCGCCCGCCAGGACGATCGCGGCGGCGCCGTGGGCGGGCGGGGCAACCATCAGGCGCCGCAGCGGCCAGAGCAGGGTCTCGCTCGCCAAGATCTCCTCGACGCCGACCGCGGCCAGGGGCGCGCCGGGGGCCTCGGCCCCGTGGCGCCGGTTCTTCGCCGCCACCTGGGCGAGGTGGCGCTCCTCGGCGCCCGAGTGCTGGAGGAATTCGCGCGCCGCCGCGGCCTGCGCCTCGAGCCACCGGCGGTCGTCGACCAGCGCTGTCCCCGGCCCGCGGTCGAAGCCGAGGCAGACGACCACGTCGCTGACCCCGGCCGAGACCGCTTTCCAGGCCGAGTCGAGCGCCACCGGCCCGAGCCCGCAGCGGCAGTTGTACCCGCGCCGGGTCGGCCCGAGCACGGCCTCGGCGCCGCTGGCGAAGGAGCGGTCGGTGGCGGCGATCGCCACCCCGTCGACCTCCGCCGCGGTCAGCCCGGCGTCGTCGAGGGCGCCGGTCAGCGCCTGCCGGGCGAGGTCCGCGGGACTGCCGCCCCGGGGGGACCGGGGCGTAGCCGCGACGCCGAGAAGATGAACCAGGGCCACGGCGCGAACATAGCCGCGCGACAACCGCCCTCGGGGAGGGTGGTCGCGCGGCACTGGGAGTTCTCCCAAAGGCGGGAGAAACGGCGGCTGTCGCGCCCGGCGCTAGGCGGGGACCACCTCCAGATCGGCCACCGCGGCAACCGTCGGCAGGGCGGGCGGCGGGGTGGCGACGCCGCTCGGCAGGCGGCCCTGGAGCTGCAGGACGAGCAGCGAGAGCCGCGCCCGCAGTTGGGCGTCGGGATCGTGCATCACCGCCAGCCCGGTCAGCTCCTCGATCCGCGAGAGCCGATAGCGGATCGTGTTCTCGTGCACCTCGAGCGCGGCGGCCGAGCCGCGGATCGAGCCCATGTTGTCGAAGAACGAGCAGAGCGTCGTCAGCAGGTCGGCTTTCGAGTTTTCCAGCACCAGCTCGCCGACCGTCTGCTCGGCGAAGGTCGCCATCGCCTTGCTGTCGGAGCTGGACAGCAGGAGGCTGCCGACCCCGAGGTCGTCGGCGATGAACAGCGCCGGCCCATCGGCGGGCGAGTAACGGCGGATGCACTCGACCACCTGCCGCGCCTCGCGGTGGGCGGCCCGGTAGCCATCGGGGCCGCTGCGCACGGCGGAGACGCCGGCCACCAGCCGCGCGGCGCCGGCCAGGGAGGCGCGGACCGCCTCGAAGCGATCCCGTTCGGCGGCGGCGAAGCCGCGCGGATCGACGCCCGCCGGGACCTCGACCAGCGCCGCGACCAGGCCCTCGAGCGCGGTCACGTGGACGGTCAGATCCGGCGCCTCGCGCTCGAAGGCGGCGGCGACGGCGCGGAAGTCGGGCACGTCGCCCTCCGCCCCCGAGCGGGACCCGATCACGACGACCAGCCGGTCGGCGTCGAGCCCCACCCCGAGCCGGTCGGCGCGCCGTCGCACCACGGCGGCCTCGGAGCCGCCGCCGAGCAGCTCGGCGGCCAGCGAGGCGCCCGCGTTCCAGTCGGCCTCCGCGGCCTTGCGCTCGGAGCTCACCTGCAGGGCGATCAGCGTCGCCGCCCGGCGCACGGCGACCACGTCGCCGCCGGTGAAGCGCGTCTTGTGCTCCATCACCACGAGCCGGCCCCAGAGCTCCTCGCCGAGCATGATCGGGGCGACCACGTGGCGGTGCAGGATCCCGGCCGCCGGCACCGGGCCGACGACGAAGGCGCGGCTGCCCTCGCTCTCGATCAGCGCATCACGGACGTCGGGCAGCGAGGCCACGGCGGGTTCGAGCAGCCGCGGGACGGAGCCCTCGGGCGCCATCTCGGGCAGCGCCGCGGCGACGCGCTCGCCGTCGGGCAGGAAGAGCGCGCAGGGCTTGCCCAGGAGCTCCGCCAGCGTGGCGGTGAGTTCGGCCAGCGAGCGGCCCGCGAGGACCAGGTCGGAGAGCCGCTCGTCGACCGCCGTCGCCCGCCGCAGCGCGTTCAGCTGACGGCCCGCGGCGCCCAGCTTCGACTGCAGCTCGAGCCGCGTCAGGGTCTGCGCGATCAGGCCGCCGGCGAGGTCGGCGAAGCAGTGGGCGAGCTCGACCTCGTCCTCGCTGAACTCGTGCTGGCGGTCGACGTCGTCCATCAGGAGCAGCCCGATCACCTGGCTGTCGACGACCATCGGCACCTCGAGCAGCGAGCGGATGTGCCAGTGGCGGACCGTCGATTTGACCATCCGCTCGTCGTGGCGGGCGTTGGCGATGACCACCGGCAGGCGTGTCTCGAGCACCTCCCGGGTCACCCCGTCGGCGGGGACCCCGGCGACCCAGCGCTTGAAGTCGTCGGGCAGCGGGCTCCCTTTGCTGCAGCCGACGCAGCCGCGGAAGAGGTTGGCCCGCTCTTCGCGCATATATATGGAGCAGCGCTCGACCTCGACCAGCGCCGCGGCCCGCTCGGTGACCAGGCGCAGGAGGTCGTCGATGTTGGTGACGGCGGCCGCCGCCGGGGTGATCCGCGACAGCGCGGTGAAGGCGCGTCGCATGTGGCTGTCGGTCATCGCTCTCTCCTCCTCGCTCAGGTCAGTAGATCCAGGGTCGCGTTGGCGTAGATCTCCGCCGCCTCGGCGACTTCGGCCAACGGGATGTGCTCGTCCACGGTGTGGGCGAGTTCGAAGTCACCGGGGCCGAAGGTGATCGTGGTGGGGACGTCGAAGCCGCCGGCGCCCGGGCGCATCATCTCCACCGAGTCGACCCAGCCGCCGTTGAACTTGCGCACCTCGGGGGAGCGGCCCGCGGCCTCGATCGCCGTGGCCAGCGCCTTGACGCCGGGGCTGTCGGGGTCCGACTCGCCCGGGTGCAGCCAGAGGCGGCCCGCCCCCATCGGCAGGATTTTGCGCTCGAAGCGGACCTCGCCGTCCTCCCGCTCGAGCATCCGCAGGAAGTCGTCGATGGCATCGCGGACCTGCTCCAGCGAGGCGCCCGCCGGCGAGAGGATCGACAGCACCGCGTCGCAGCGGGCCGGGATCGCCCAGCCGCCGCCGGGCCGGGTGCGGATCGCGTTGGTCGTCACCCGCGGCTCGAACCACTTCGACTCGCCCTTCGGCAGCTCCAGGCGCCCTTCGGCGACCGCCGTCACCAGCTTCGCCATCTTCGTCACCGCGTTGATCCCATGCTCGGGCTCGGTCGGGTGCGCGGTCTTGCCGATCGCGGTGATTTTCCAGGTCGAGATGCCCGGATAGGCGATCTCGATGCCTGTGTTGGAGGTCGCCTCCGCCGACCAGACGGTGCCGATCCGGTCCATGATCCCGATGTCGCGCATCAGCGCCGCGCCGCGGAAGCCGTCCTCGCCGTCGGAGTCCGACATCAGGTAGATCGGGCCGCTGCGCGGCTTGCCCGAGTCGACCACGGCCTTTGCCGCCATCAGCATCGCGACCACCGTGCCCTTCGAGTCGACGGCGCCGCGCCCGTAGAGGACGCCGTCCTCGATGAACGGCTTCCAGGGATCGTGGGTCCAGTCCTCGGGGACCGCGTGCACGGTGTCGAAGTGGGCGTCGAAGAGGACCCCCGGGCCGTCGCCCTCGCCCTCGATCACGCCGAGGACGAACGGCGCGGTGCGCCCCTCGACCGGGTAGTGCTCGACCGTCATCCCGATTTCCTCGAGCCGCTCGGTCATCCACAGGTGCGCGGTCGTCTTGTCGCCGACCACGCTGGGGATGGCGACGAATTCGCTGAGGAGCTGCTCGGCCCTGTCGACGCTGATGTCGGCCGATCGGGACTGTTGCTCGGGTGCCATCTTCGGGGGGGTCCTTTCGTCGTTCTGATGTGCGGGCGTTGTTGAAGATCTGGGGGTTAGTGCAGCTTCGGGTGCTCGGTGAGGGACATGCCGCCGTCGACCGGGATCGAGGCGCCGGTGATCCAGCGCCCGCCGGGCGAGGCGAGGAAGGCGACGACGTCGGCCACCTCGCCGCCGCCGGCGATGCCGCGCAGCGGGGTCTGGGCGAGGAAGGCGTCCTCGACGCCGGGGCGCTCCAGCTGGGCCTCCATCAGCGGCGTGCGGACGAGGCCGGGCAGGACCGCGTTGCAGCGGATCCCGGCCGGGCCGAGCTCGAGCGCCGCCGAGCGGACCAGCGCCTCGAGGCCCGCCTTCGAGGCGCAGTAGTGGGCGAGGCCGTCGACCGGTGCCCGCGAGTCGATCGAGGAGATCGCGGTGTAGGAGCCGCCCGCGGCGATGTGGGGCGCGGCGGCCTGGAGGACGTGGAAGGCGCCGGCGAGGTTGACGCCGAGGACGAGGTCCCACTCGCGCCCCTCGATCTCGAGGAGCGGGGTGACCCGCGCGGTGCCCGCGGCGTAGACGACGGCGCCGAGGCCCCCGGCCCGCTCGGCCAGCTCGTCGACCGCGGCGAAGACCGCCTCGCGATCGCGGACGTCGAGCGCGACGGCATCTTCCTCCTCCCCCGGCTTCAGGTCGAAGACCTTCGTCGCCCAGCCCGCCGCGCTCAGCGCCTCGGCGCAGGCACGGCCGATCCCGGAGGAGCCGCCGACGACCAGCGCGGTCCCGCTCACGGTGCCACCTCGGTTTCGCGCGCAAATCGGCACGGACTCGAACGACCGGAGATCACCGCGCCGATTTGCGCGCTCACAACGGCCACTCGATCCCTCCCTCGAGCAGGTCGGCGAGCTCGGCGAGCGCGGCGCCGCCGACGGCGCCGTCGACGACCCGGTGGTCGAAGGTGAAGGTGAGCGAGATCATCGGCGCGACGGCGATGCCGCGCTCGCGCGGGACCAGCCGCTCGACCGCGCGGCCGACGGCGAGGATCGCGCTCTCGCCCGGGTTCAGCATCGCCGTGAACGAGTCGACGCCGAAGGTGCCGAGGCTCGAGAGGGTCGCCGCCGCGCCGCCCATGTCGGCGGGGCCGAGGCGGCCGGCCCGGGTCAGGTCGACGAGCCGGCTGCGCTCCAGGACCAGCTCGGCGACGGTCCGACCGTGGGCGCCGCGGATCACCGGCACGAGCAGGCCGCGGTCGGTGGCGACGGCGACGCTGAGGTCGATCGCCTCGGGATGGCGGTAGCTCGGCGGCTCGCCGTCGCGGCCGAGGACGAAGGAGGCGGCAAGTTGGCGGTGGCGGGAGATCGTCTCGGCCAGCGCCACCAGCAGCAGGTCGAGCACGCCGACCTTGACCGGGCCGGCGGCGGTCAGCCGGGCCTTCTCGGCGAGCAGCCAGCCGGCGTCGAACTCCCGCGTCAGCGTGTACTGCGGCACCAGCTGGGACTCGGTGAGCCGGCGGGCGATCGACTGGCGGGTCGCCGAGAGCGGTTCCAGACGCCCGCCGCCGCCAACTTGGTTGGGGGGTGCGGCGGCGGGCGCCCTTTCGGCGGGAGATTCATCGCGCTCGGCGACCGCCCGCTCGACGTCACCGAGCGTGATGCGCCCGGACGGGCCGGTGCCGGTGACAAGCTCGAGCTCGATGCCGTGCGCGGCGGCGGCGCGGCGGGCGATCGGGGCGGCGCGCAGGCGGCGCGCGCCATCGGCTCCGTCGGTGGCGCTGCCGTTGGACGCGGGCGGCGCGGAGCCGACCGGGCCACCGGCGGCGCCAGCATCGGCAGCCGCCTCGGCGTCGGCGGGCTCGGTGGCGGGGACGCTCGCCGGCTCGCCCACCTCGTCGACCGAGTCGCCGATCCGCACCAGGACCGTCCCGATCGGCACGGTGTCCTCGAGCGCGACCTCGATCGCGGTGACCACCCCGGCGCGCGGCGCGGGGACCTCGGCGATCGCCTTGTCGGTCTCGACCTCGGCGACGACGTCGCCCTCGGCGACCGTCGCGCCCACCTCGACCGGCAGGGCGAGGACGACGCCCTCGGCGACCTCGAGTCCCATCTGCGGCAGGACCACCTCGGTGATCAACGGATGCTGCTCCCTCTTCCCGACGACTTTCCCATCGGGTGACTTTCCCGGCCACCCACATCAATTATCGTCTGACTATCGACCCTACTGTCCGGCTGCTTCGGCGTCAAATCCAAATTTCGCCTTGCAACAATCGGACACTCTGACATATATTCAGCGACAATGAGCACAAGCGTGCAGGCCTCGACGACCGATTCCCCAGCCGTCCCCGAGCGCGAACTGTTCGCGACGATGGCGCTCATCCGCGCCTTCGAGACGCGGGTGGCGGAGCTCTACCGCGACGGCGAGATCCCCGGTTTCGTCCACACCTCGCTGGGCCAGGAGGCGGTCGCGGCGGGGGTCGGCGAAGCGCTCGCCGACGACGACTACGTCGCCACCACGCATCGCGGCCACGGCCACTGCCTGGCCCGCGGGATGGACGTCGACGCGATGATGGCGGAGCTCTTCGCCCGCGGCGCCGGCATCTGCCACGGCAAGGGCGGCTCGATGCACGTCGCCGACCCGAGCCACGGCGTCCTCGGCGCCAACGCCATCGTCGGCGCCAGCCTGCCGCTTGCCGTCGGCGCCGGCCTCTCCAGCAAGCACCTGTCCCAGGGCCGCGTCGCGGTCGCCTTCTTCGGCGAGGGCGCGGTCAACCAGGGCGCCTTCCACGAGGCCGTCAACCTGGCCGCGATCTGGAGCCTGCCGGTGCTGCTGGTCTGCGAGAACAACATCTACGCCGAGTTCTCCGACAGCCGCACGCTCACCCGCGTGCCCTCGGTGGTCGAGCGCTGTGCCGCCTACGGGGTCGACGCGACGGCGGTCGACGGCAACGACGTCGCCGCCGTCTACGAGCTGGCGAGCGCCGCCGCGGCCCGCTGCCGGGCGGGCGAGGGCCCGTTCCTGATCGAGGCCGCGACGTACCGCTGGCACGGCCACTACGAGGGCGACCCGCAGCCTTATAAGCCCGACGGCGAGGAGGCGAGCTGGCGCGAGCGCGACCCGCTCGAGGTCTCCGGCAAGCGGCTCGCCGCGGTGGGCGAGGCGAGCGCCGCCGAGCAGGCGACGCTCCGCGAGGAGGCCGGCGCCCGCGTCGAGGCGGCGATCGAGCGCGCCCGCTCCCTCCCCGCTCCCGATCTCGAGGAGGCGTATGCAGATGTCTTCGGCGACTGAGGCGGCCGCCGCCGAGCGGCGCTATATCGACGCCCTCAACGAGGGCATGGCGACGGCGCTGGAAGAGGACGAGCGCGTCGTCGTGATGGGCATCGACGTCGGTGCCGGGGGCGGCATCTTCCGGGTCACCAAAGGCCTCTACGAGCGCTTCGGGCCGGAGCGGGTGATCGACACGCCGATCGCCGAGATGGGCTACGTCGGCGCCGCGGTCGGCGCCGCGATGACCGGCCTGCGGCCGATCGTCGAGATCATGTTCATGGACTTCGTCGGCGTCTGCCTCGACCCGATCCTGAACCAGGCGGCGAAGCTCCGTTACATGACCGCCGGGGCGCTCGAGATCCCGGTCGTCTTCCGCATGCAGACCGGCGCCGGCAAAGCGGCGGGGGCCCAGCACTCGCAGAGCCTCGAGGCCTGGTTCGCGCACGTCCCGGGCCTCAAGGTGGTCCTCCCCGCGACCGTCGCCGACGCCCGCGACCTGATGCTCGCCGCCGTCCGCGACCCCAACCCGGTCGTCTTCGTCGAGAACCGCCGCCTCTATGGCTCGAAAGGCGACATCGACGCCGACCCGCTGCCGCTCGGCAAGGCGCGCGTCGCCCGGCCCGGCGAGCAGGTGACCGTCCTCACCTGGGGGCAGATGCTGCGCACCTGCCTCGCCGCCGCCGAGGAGGGGGACGCGTCGCTGGAGGTGATCGACCTGCGCTCGCTCGCCCCGCTCGACATGGAGACGATCCTCGCCTCGGTCCGGCGCACCGGCCGCCTGCTGATCGTCCACGAGGCGATCCAGGACTTCGGGGCCGGCGCCGAGATCGCGGCCCGGGTCGGCGACCAGCTCTTCGACGAACTGCGGACCCCCGTCCGCCGTCTCGGTACGCCCACGGTACCGATGCCGTTCAGCCCGGACCTGGAGAAGGCTTTGTTGCCAACCTCCAAAGCCATTTCGACGGCAGCCGAAGCCCTCGTAGCCGAGGGATAGTCTCTCCTCACCTCATATGTGCGTACTGCGGGAATTGCCATGAGCGGACGACCTTCGCTCGTCCAGCCGATAAAGATCGCCCGGGCCTACGAGCAGCTGGCGGGGCTCCTGCGCGAGCGGATCACCTCCGGCGACCTGCGGGTCGGCGACCGCCTGCCCTCGGAGAGCGCCCTCGCCGAGCAGGCCGGGGTCAGCCGCTCGACCGTCCGCGAGGCGCTGCGGATCCTCGAACAGGGCGGCCTGGTCGAACGGGCGAGCCCGCGGATCATGGTCGTCGCCGACCGCAGCGAAGATCCGGGCTACCGCGAGCTGCGCCGGTCCCTGAGCCAGCACAACGTCACCTTCCACCACCTGCACGAGGCGATGATGACGCTCGACCCCGAGCTGACCCGCTTCGCCACGATCCGCGCCGACCGCAGCGACATCAAGGAGCTGAACGCGGCGCTGGCGGAGCAGGAACGGCACCTCGGGCACCTCGCCGAGTGGAGCCGCCTGGACGTCGAATTCCACTCGATGCTGGCCGAGATCGCCGCCAACCCGGCGCTCTTGATCGCCCGCGAGCCGATCTCCCAGCTGCTGATGCCGGCGCTCTACCGGTTCATGGACACCCGCGACATGGCCGAACACGCGACCAAATACCACCGGCGCATCGTCGAGGAGATCGAGGTCCGCGATCCCGACACCGCCGCGGCGGTCATGCGCCGGCACATCAACGACTGGCGCACCGCCTGGGAGCGGCGCGGTTTGGACCTCCACCAAGAGATCCTCGATCTCTCCTCCACCGCCGATTCGGCGCCGCATAGGGTCGAATCCAACGGTTCCGACCAGGAGGAAGAGAGATGGGATTCGTCAAGAGCTCCGAGGAGATCGCCCGCATCGAGCATGCCCTCAGCTTCCCGCGATTCGTAGGGGGGCAGATGCTCTCGGTGGAGTTCGCCACCGACGAGAGCGTGGTCCGGGAAGTGCTGCCGCCGCCGCTCGAGCCGGGCGCGGCGCCGAGCGTGCGCGCCATGGTCGGGCGCTGGCAGTCGAACTGCGTCGGTGACTTCCACGGCGGCGCGATCTACGTCGCCGCCCGCCACGACGGCATCGACGGCGAGTACGTCCTCGCCATGTACATGGACAACGACGTGCCGACGATCTACGGCCGTGACCTCTTCGGCGAGCCGAAGAAGATCGCCGAGTCGAACCTGGTGCGGCGCGGCGACGCCTTCCGCGGCTACGTCGACCGCGGCGGCGTCCGCATCATCGAGCTGCAGGCGGAGATGAACGAGGACTCCGGCGCCTTCGACGCGGAGGGCTACAACTTCAACTTCAAGGCCCGCCCGGCGGCCGCCGGCCACGGCCTCGAGGAGGACGCGATCCTGACCCGCGCCAAGTTCGACGTCCACGCCACCGCCTCCCTGATGGGAGCCGGCTCGGTCGTCCTCCGCGGCACCGTCCACGACCCCCTCGACGAGATCCCGGTCCGCTCCGTCACCAGGGCCACCTACACCGAGTGCGACCTGATCGGCAAGTGCGAAGCGGTAGCCACCACCCCCGCCGACGTCTTCCTCCCCTACCACTACGGCCGCCACGACGACTGGAGCGCCCTGGACACCGAATCGGCACGGTTGGTGCCGGTGGCGTAGGGGGCGGCGCCCGGGAGGGGACGAGGGCCTGCAGGCTGGCGCCCGGGAGGGTCCATGTCCCGCAAGCTGTCGCCCGGGTAGGGACCCGCCCCTCTCGCCACGGCCCGGGCAGG
>ERZ778017.3727-NODE-3727-length-10498-cov-7.873695_pt1 | contig 10498 bp, 7 predicted proteins | sample MGYA00375747_ERZ778017 | MGnify/ENA primary metagenome ERZ778017 (study PRJEB29350, sample SAMN05509838) | bioreactor metagenome | biome: bioreactor; material: wastewater | place: South Africa: University of Cape Town | collected 2014-03-17 ... | reverse complement strand
GCGCCTTGGCGATTTCGACCAGTTGCTGCTTGCCGACGCCGATATTGGTGATGAGCGTGTCGGGATGTTCGCGCAGGCCGACGCGTTCGAGCAGCTTTGCTGCGCGCGAGCGTACGAGGTTCCAGTCGATGACGCCGTAATGCGCCTGCTCGTTACCGAGGAAGATGTTCTCGGCGATCGACAGAAGCGGCACCAGCGCCAGTTCCTGGTGGATGATGACGATGCCGACCTTCTCGCTGTCGTGGATGCCGCCGAATCTGCATTCCTGGCCGAGGAAGCGGATGTCGCCGGAATAGGTGCCGTGCGGGTAGACGCCCGAAAGCACCTTCATCAGCGTCGATTTGCCGGCGCCGTTCTCGCCGACGACGGCGTGGATCTCGCCTTCGCGGACATCGAGGTTGACGTCCTGGAGCGCCTTCACGCCGGGAAAGGTCTTGGTGATGCCGCGCATCTCCAGAATGTTCTTTTCCATGGCTGGCTCGCGGGTTGCCGGACGAACGGTGGTGGCCAAGGCAGGCGGAAGGAACCCCGCGCCCTGTTGCGCGGGGTTCCCGCAGGTTGTGCTACTGCAAGTCCTCGGCCTTGATGTAGCCGGAATCGACCACCTTTTCCTGGTAGTTCGACTTGTCGACCTCATAGGGCGTCAACAGCACCGAGGGCACGACCTTGACGCCGTTGTCGTAGGTCTTGGTGTCGTTGATCTGCGAAGGCTCCTTGCCCTGCATGACCTCGTCGACCAGGTCGGCGGTGACCTTGGCGAGTTCGCGGGTGTCCTTGTAGACGGTCGAATACTGCTCGCCGGCGATGATGGCCTTCACCGAGGGGACCTCGGCGTCCTGACCGGAGATGATCGGCCAGGGCTGGTCCTCGGTGCCGTAGCCGACGCCGCGCAGCGAGGAGATGATGCCGCGCGACAGGCCGTCATAGGGCGACAGAACGGCGTCGACGCGGCTGCCGTCGGAATAGTTGGCCGAAAGCAGGTTATCCATGCGGGCCTGCGCCACCGCGCCGTCCCAGCGCAGCGTGCCGACCTTGTCCATGCCCATCTGGCCCGACTTGACGACGAAATCGCCCTTGTCGATCAGCGGCTGGAAGACGCTCATGGCGCCGTCGTAGAAGAAGAAGGCGTTGTTGTCGTCGGGCGAGCCGCCGAACAGTTCGAGGTTGAACGGCCCCTTCTTTTCCGGGTAGCCGAGGCCCTTGAGGATCGAGTTGGCCTGCAACACGCCGACCTGGAAATTGTCGAAGGTGGTGTAGTAATCGACATTGGGGCTGTCGCGGATGAGGCGGTCGTAAGCGATGACCTTGACGCCCTTGTCGTGCGCCTGCTGTAGCACGGCCGACAGCGTGGTGCCGTCGATCGAGGCGATGATCAGCACCTTGACGTCCTTGGTCACCATGTTCTCGATCTGGGCGAGCTGGTTGGGAATGTCGTCTTCGGCGAACTGGAGATCGGTCTTGTAGCCGGCGGCGCCGAGCGCCTTGACCAGTTCGTTGCCGTCGCTGATCCAGCGCAGCGACGACTTGGTCGGCATGGCGATGCCGACGGTGCCCTTGTCCTGCGCCTGCGCGGAGTAGGTGGTGGCCGCAAGGCCGACCGCCAGGGTGGCGATCAGTGTCCTGATGAGTTTCACGTTACAGTCTCCCTGTTGATGGAAGCGGCGCCTCGGGCTTCATGGGCCGCGTGGCATGAGAGGAAGCGCAATCGCGCCGCCGCCGCCTTTCGATATCCGGTATCCTCCCAATCGGCCTCAGGCGCTGATTCAATCGATGCGAATGCCCCTCATCGGTCGGTTCAAGGCTGAAGCGCGCCGAATTTCCGCCGCTTCGACATAACTGTCAAATGCGATTCATGATGGTTGATATACCGATAGTGGTATGCTAGTGTCGGCCGCCCGGGGGGAGAAGATCGTCATGCCGCAGCGCAATCCGGCCAATCTCGTCAAGGACGCGGGCCGGTTCCTTTCCGCCGGCGACAGGCTCTCGCGCAGCGGCCTGTCGTTGCGCCACATGCGCATGATCGTGGCGCTCGACGACCATGGCCGCGTCAGCGCCGCGGCCCAGGTCATGAACATCTCGCAGCCGGCCGCCTCGCGCATCATCGCCGAGATGGAGGCGGCGCTCGATGTCAAGCTTTGCGAGCGACTGCCGCGCGGCATCCAGCTTACGCCCTACGGCAAGGCACTGGCCAAGCGGGCGCGCTCGATCCTGCTCGAAATGCGTGAGGCCGACCGCGAGATTTCCGAATTGAAGGCCGGCAAGGGCGGCTCGGTGTTCCTCGGCTCGGTGACGGCGCCGGCGATCGAACTGGCGGTGCCGGCGATCCGCGAAATCCGCCGGCTCCACCCGCGCATCGAGATCACCATGCAGGTCGAGACCTCGACGGTGCTGGCGCGCGAACTGGTCGCCAGCCGCCACGATTTCATCATCGCGCGTATCCCCGACGACCTCAATCCGCGGCTGTTCGAGGCGCGGGTGATCGGCATCGAGAAGGCCTGCCTGATCGTGCGCCGGGGCCATCCGCTGATGCAGGGCGGCGAAACCGTGGGGCTCGACCGGACGGCCGCCTACGACTGGGTGTTCCAGTCGGGCGGCTCGCCGCTCAGGCAAGCGATCGAGGCGAATTTCCTCAACCGCAACCTCGAATTGCCGGAACGCATCCTCAATACCAGTTCGCTGCTTCTCACGCTCGTCATGGTGGCGCAGTCGGACGCGATCGCGCCCGTATCGGTGCAGGTGGCGCGCTTCATTCAGAGCGCGGAGGGGCTGTCGGGCGCCATCGACATCGTGCCGACCGAGTTCGACATCGAGGTCCGCCCCTACAGCCTGATCACGGTGAGGAACCGCGTGCTGTCGCCGGCGGCCCGCACGCTCTACGACCTCATCCTGCGGCAGGTGGGATGAGGCGAGGCCGCCGCCCCGGCCGAACTTCCGCTTGCATTTGCCTTGCCGTGCGCCACACTCCGGCTGGCTTCGTTTCTTCGTTGCCGGGGCGGGGGCTGGAGGAGGACGTCATGCAGCATTCCAGACTGAGAAAGCTTTCCTTCGTCGTAACCCTCGCGTTCGGCTCCGCGCTAGGCCCGGTGGCATTCGCGGCTTCGCCCGCCCCGGCCGAGGGCGAGAACGGCATGGTGGTGACGGCGCAGCATCTGGCCTCGCAGGTCGGCGTCGATGTGCTGAAAAGCGGCGGCAACGCCGTCGATGCGGCGGTCGCCGTCGGCTATGCGCTGGCAGTGGTCTATCCGACCGCCGGCAATCTCGGCGGCGGCGGCTTCATGACCATCCGGCTGAAGGACGGGACGACGACCTTCCTCGATTTCCGCGAGCGCGCGCCGCTCGCCTCGACCAGAACGATGTATCTCGACAAGGACGGCAATCCGGTGCCCGGCGCTTCCACCGACGGCTATCTGGCGGTCGGTGTGCCGGGCTCCGTCGCAGGCATGGAGGCGGCGCGCGAGAAATACGGCACCAAGGCGCGCGAAGAGCTTCTGGCGCCGGCGATCCGGCTGGCGAGCGAGGGCTTCGCGCTGGAGCCGGGCGACATCGCCTCGTTCGCCGACGGCAACGCCATGCTGGCCAAGGACCCGGCAGCGGCGAAGATTTTCCTCGAAGACGGCAAGCCGCTGCAACTCGGCGCGACGCTGGTGCAGGCCGATCTCGCCAAATCGCTGACGGCGATCTCGCAAGGCGGCGCGGACGCCTTCTACAAGGGCGGGATCGCCGACCTGATCGTCAAGGCGAGCAGCGCCAACGGCGGCATCCTGGCGAAGGCCGACTTCGAGCAGTATGCGGTGCGCGAACTGAAGCCGGTGGAATGCAGCTATCGCGGCTATGACATCGTGTCGTCGCCGCCGCCTTCCTCGGGCGGGCTGGTGATCTGCGAAATCCTCAACGTGCTGGAGGGCTACCCGATCTCCTATCTCGGCTACGGCTCGGCCGAGACGGTGCGGCTGATGGTGGAGGCGATGCGGCATGCCTTCGTGGACAGGAATACGGCGCTCGGCGATCCGGATTTCGTCGACAACCCGGTCGGCAAGCTGACCGGCAAGGCCTATGCCGAGGAAATCCGCGCCCGCATCGACCCCTACCGCGCCGGCGTCAGCGAGAAGCTGAAGCCGGCCGGCTTCGGCGAATCCACCGAGACGACGCATTATTCGATCATCGACAAGGACGGCAACGCGGTCGCCGTCACCTACACGCTGAACGGCTCGTTCGGCATCGGCAAGGTGGCGGAAGGAACCGGCATCCTGCTCAACAACGAGATGGACGACTTCACCATGAAGCCCGGCGTGCCCAACCTCTACGGGCTGGTGCAGGGCGAAGCGAACGCCATCGAGCCGAAGAAGTCGCCGCTGTCTTCGATGAGCCCGACCATCGTGTCGAAGGGCGGCAAGCCGTTCATGGTGATCGGCAGCCCGGGCGGCTCGCGCATCATCACCATCACGCTCGAGGCGATCATGAACGTCATCGACCACGGCATGGACTTGCAGGAAGCGATCGACGCGCCGCGTATCCACCACCAATGGCTGCCCGACCGCGTCTACATGGAGCCTTATGCGCTGTCGCCCGATACGCTCAGGCTGCTTGCCGGCATGGGCTACGACGTCGGCGTCGATCCCGACTGGACGATCTGGGGCGAGGCGGCGGGCATCCTGGTCGGCGGCAGGAACCTGAAGGAGATCGCGGCCGGCGACGGTGCGCGCTACTATGGCGCGATCGACAGCCGGGCGACGGCGGGCGCCGCGATCGGCTACTGAACGGCGGACGCAGGGCGCCGGTTTCACGCGCCGGCGCTTTCGCGTCTCTCGCCTTGCCGCTCCGCGAGGCTTTGCAGGAACCACGCATAGGTGGAGGCAAGGCCTTCGTCGAGGCCGATGCGGTGCCGCCAGCCCATGGCGTGGAGTTTCGAACTGTCGGCCAGCTTGCGCGGCGTGCCGTCGGGCTTGCCGGCGTCGAAACAAAGGTCGCCGTCGAAACCGACCACGCGCCGGATTTTGCGGGCGAGGTTGCGGATGCTGATCTCGATGCCCGAGCCGACGTTCACGGGGCCGCCGCCGGAATAATTCTCCATCAGGAACACCAGCGCGTCGGCGAGGTCGTCGACGTGCAGGAACTCGCGCAGGGCCGCGCCGGAACCCCAGACGGTCATGCTTTGCGCCCGACCGGCCTTCGCCTCGTGCGCCTTGCGCATCAGGGCCGGCAGGACGTGGCTTGTGGCGAGGTCGAAATTGTCGCCGGGGCCGTAGAGATTGGTCGGCTGCGCCGATACGAAGTCGCAACCATATTGGCGCCGGTAGGCCTCGACCAACTTGATGCCGGCGATCTTGGCTACGGCGTACCATTGGTTGGTGGGTTCGAGCGGGCCGGTCAGCAGCGCTTCTTCGGGGATGGGCTGCGGCGCACGTTTCGGATAGATGCAGGTGGAGCCGAGCAGCAGCAGCTTCTCCACGCCGGCCAGTTTTGCCGCGTGAACCACGTTGGCCTCGATCATGAGGTTGTCGTAGAGGAAGCTCGCCGGGCGGCTGTCGTTGGCCTGGATGCCGCCGACCATCGCCGCGGCGACGAACACGGCTTGCGGCCTTTCGTGCCGCATCCACTCCTCGACCTCACGTTGGCGGCGCAGGTCGAGCCTTTCGCGCCCGACCGTCAAAAGCTCGACCGCCTCGCCGGCAAGCCGCCGGACCAGCGCCGAGCCGACCAATCCCCGGTGCCCGGCAACCCAGACCCGTTTCCCGCAAAGGCGGTAGGCGGCGGCCGTCGATCGCGTTTGCGGGATTGGTTCCATCAGCAGCCCTGCTTGGTTTCACATGCCGGACGCAGCCTGGCGGCCGGCGAGGAGGGGGGCACGCGCCGCGACAGGAACCCGAGGCCGAGCGCGATTTCGTGTTTTGCCGGGTGGTCGATCCCGATCAGGACCGCCAGCCAGCCGGCTGCCGCGCCAATCAGTGCGGCCAGCGTTTGCAGCCCGTTCAGTTCGAAGCCGGCCGGCGACAGCGCCACGACCACGACCGGCGCCAGCGCGCAGCCGAGCGTAAGCAGCGCGCTGTCGCGCGATGCCTGCGCCAGTTCGGCCCAGGTGAGGCCGATGGCTCGGCGGATGAAGAGATAGGCGACGAGCATCTGCAACGGCGCGACCACGAACAGGCTGGCGGCGACGGCCTCGAGGCTGACGAAGGCGGCGGCGACGACGATCGCCACGGAGGGCGGCAGGCTGACGAGGCTCGACCAGAGCGCGTCCTTGATGCGGCCGGCCGCGACCAGGACGGGGAAGGTCAGCGCCGCCGGAGCCAGCGCCAGGTTGGCGAGCGCCATCATGCGCACCAACGGCGGCACCTGCCCCCATTGCGGCCCGAGCAATAGATGGACGATCGGGTTGGCGAGCATCGCCAGCGTGATCAGCGCCGGCCATTGCACCGCCAGCATGAGGCTGAGGCCGCGCAGGTAGCTCTCCTTGAGCGAGCCGCCGGCGCGCGCCTGCGAGGCGAAGGCCGGGAGGATCACCGGGCTCAGCGCCGAGGTGACGGCGCGGTCGGGAAGCTGGCAGACATTGATCGCGCGTGAATAGAGGCCGACGGCGTCGAAGCCGAGGATCTTGCCGAAGGCGAGCCGCGGCAGCAGGTCGTAGACCATGTTGGCGACGGTGATCAGCGAGGAGACGACGCCGAAGGACAGAAGCCGGGACGCCCCGTGGAAGGACGGCACGAACATCCATGCCTGTGGCCGTGCCGCGAAGGCCAGGATCGCGATCACGAAGCTGGTGGCGATGAAGCCCCAGATGTAGCTGATCGGCCCGAACCCCCGCAAGCCGAGCGTTACCGTGACGGCGAAGCCGGCGAGGGCGGCCGCGCTGTTGATGCAGGCGACCGCCCGGAATGCCATGTCGCGCTGGAGCAGCGCCATGACCGGGCTGCCGAACGGCACGGCCAGGAAGCCGAGCGTCGCGACGACGAGCAGCGTCTTCAACTCCGGCGAGGCGTAGAAGGAGGCGATCGAGCCGGCGCCGACATAGATCGCCGCCGCTATCGCCAGCGTGATCGCCAGGGTCACGGTGAAGGCCGAGCGCATCAGGGCGCGGTCGACCTGCTTTTCCTGGATGATATAGATGCCGACGCCGAAATTGCGGAAATTGTCGGCGAGCAGGATCACCGCGTTGGCCGTCATGTAGAGGCCGGTCTCGGCGGGCGTCAGCACGCGCGCCATGATCGCCGTGGTCGCGATCAGCAGGATTTGCGACAGGTATTTCTCGACCGCCGAGAAGGCGATGGATCGCCGCACCGTATTCATCGGCCGTGACCCCGCTCATGCTCTCCCCGCGGCAGGAGGTCCCTTATCCTCGTCCCGAGCCATTCGGGAACGAGAAGCCGCCAGACCGGGCTGTGCAGCAGATGCAGATGGCCGCGCCGGGCAAGCTGCGCCAGCGTGTATAGCCGCCACCGCAGCGGTGCGGCTTTCATCACCAGTTCGACGTCTATGACCATCCTCGAAGCGGCGGTAGCGCCGCGTCCGGACGGGCCGTAGACGAAGGGGATGAAGAGGTCGATGTCGTCGAAGCGCGGGCGGCGCTCGGCGATGCGGTTGCGCGGCCCTCGCCCGCTCAGGACTTTTTCATAGGTTTGAAGGAGCGCCCCCCGCCAGTTTTCGCCCATGTTGACGGCCTCGATCTCAGAGCGCGTCTCTTCTCCCTTCAGGCGGCGAAAATGCGGGTCCCGCACCAGCCGGCCGAGGATGGCGGAAAAATCGTCCGGGCTGCGCGCGCGCAGGATTGTGGCGTCGAGGCCGGGGGAATCCGCGCCCATGATGGCGCATTGCCTGCCGAAGGGGTTGTGGCTCACCAGCGGCAGGCCGTGCAGGCCCGCCTCGAAAAGCGAGGTGATCGAAACGAAGGGAAACGAATCCACGTAGATGTCCGCCGCCTCTAGATAGAGCCCCGTGTCCGGGGTTTCCGCAATGACCTCTATCTGGCCGGGAACCAGAGCCTGCGCGGCCGACCAGTCCACTTTCCCGCCGGGGCCGACCGCGATGAAGCGGGCGCCGGGATTTTGCCGCAGAACGGGGACCAGCGTGTCGGCGAACGTGCGGCCATCCACCGGCCGGAACTTCAGCGCGCGCGCGATCGTAAGGATGACGGTGCAGTCGGGCGAAAGCCCCAGCTCCCGTTTGGCCTCTGCCCGCGACCGTGATCTTGCGGCCGGCTCCAGGCACAGCGGCAGCAGCACGTTGCGTTCCGGCGCGACGCCTCGCCTGTCGGCGGACAGCCGCAAACCGGACCGGCGCGTGTGGATGACCTGATCGACGAAATCCACGCCGACGAAAAACAGGTGATCGGCATGGTTGACCAGGGTGACGGGCGGCGGCCGCTCCAGTCCGGCAAGCGCCAGGAAAGGGACGATGTCCATGCTGTGCACATGCAGGACAACGAGATCGGCGCCTGCCATCAACCGCTGGAGCGCGCGAGCCCAGGACAGCAGGCCTCCGGGTTTTTCGTTCAGGCGATGGATGCGGCCGCCGCCGGCGCCGATCGGCCCGCGGAGCCGTTCGGGAACGAGCATATGCTGGCGGGTGAGCGCCAGCGAGTGAACGTTGCCGGCGTCGTGGCGTATCCAGCGCGCCACCATGCGGGTATGGCCGCCGATCTCCACCAGTTCGGTGGCCACATGCAGCACGGACATCGGGCCGGCCTTGCGGTCCTGCCTTTTCGCACCGCCGGAAAAGGGCAGGGCGGCCTCGCCCAGCCGGCGCAGCAGCTGCTCCAGATCGGCATGGGCGAACAGACCCGGATGCCAGAGCACGGCATGGTTTGCCGCGACCTGTGCGGCCACGGCTGCTTGCGCATAGCGTTTCCGATCGATCAGGGTCGCGACGGCCGCGACCAATTCCTCCAGTTCGGACCAGTGGCTGGTGATGCGCGCGCGCCCCTCGATTCGCCATCGTTCGAGGATCGCGGCGTCCAGGACGGGGTCTGTTTCGTCGTTCGCGGGGCCGGGTGCCGTTTCGCCGCCTTGAAGGAAAGGCGGGCGGCGCGCGTTGGGCAGAATGTCGTTTTGACCGGATTGACAGGTCATGGGCCTAGCTTCGTGACAACTGGAAATGCTGCACCAGCCCCACCAGCTTTCGCGCCGCCTTCATGAGAGGCGGCGGCGGCCAGCCGAGTTCGTCGCGGATGCGCTGCCGCTCCCGCACCGACAAGGCCTTGATCCAGCGAAACGGCGCGTTTGTCATTTCCAGCCGCTTGACGCCGGCCGGCATCGGCTCGGCCATGCGGCGGAAATCGGATTCCCAGGTGGTGCGATAGCAGACGGTGGGCGTCTTCTCGTGCGCACAGGACAACCGTTCGCGCCTGATGGTTTCCCAGTAGATCGTGTCGGAGATCGGCGAAAGCTGCCGGGGCATCGCCGCCCAGCGCGCCAGTACCCGCATGACGGGGCGCGTGAGGAAAAAGCAGTTGGTGTCGACGTGGCGCCGGCCGTCGCTTTTTTCGTCGTCGAACATGTAGCTGCCGTCGGGGCGATGCATGGACCGGCTGGCGATGGAGACGGCGGCGCCCGTCGTTTCGTGGAGCCGGACCATCCGCTCGATATGGTCCGGGCGATACCAGTTGTCGGCATCCAGGAAGGCGACGGCATCGTAGCCGAGGCTGAATGCCGACAGGCTGCCGAGAATCCTCGGCGTGTTTCCGATGTCGGCATGGGCCTTCGGCAGAGCGATGTGACAGGCCTGCCAGCGGCCGACGACGGCTTTCGGAAAGCCGTCCGCCACCAGAAAATGATCGCAGGCTAGGGTCTGCTGCATGACGCTGACATGGCACTGCTCAAGGATGGCATCGCTTTCCTTGAAGTACGGCGTGATGACGGCGATCTTCATCTCAGCCTCGGCAGCGCCTAGAGGTGGTGGGTCGTGCGGGCGGGCCGGCGGCCGTGCGCGGCCAGCGACGCTTCGGCGATTTGCGGCGCAAGGCGCGGCTCGTTTCCTGCCTGCGGCGACAGCCACGGCTGATGGGCGGAACCGCCGGAAAGCTTCCATTCGAAGTAGGCGATGGTCTTCTTCAGGCCCTCGGCCAGCGGGACGGCCGGCTGCCAGCCCAGTTCGGCCGTCGCCCGGCTGATGTCGGGCTTGCGCCGGGTCGGGTCGTCGGCCGGCAGCGGCTTCTTGACGATGCGCGAGGCCGAGCCTGTCAGGGCGATGACCATCTCGGCCAGTTCCAGCACCTGGAATTCGCCCGGGTTGCCGAGGTTGATCGGGCCGGTGAGGCTGTCGGGCGCCGCCATCAGCTTGAGAAAGCCGTCGATCAAATCCTCGACATAGCAGAAGGAGCGCGTCTGGCGGCCGTCGCCGAAAATGGTGATCGGCTCGTTGCGCAGCGCCTGGACGATGAAATTGGAGACCACCCGCCCGTCGTTCGGGTGCATGCGCGGCCCGTAGGTGTTGAAGATGCGGGCGACCCGGATGTTGACGCCGTACTGGCGGTGGTAGTCGAAGAACAGCGTCTCGGCGCAGCGCT
>ERZ778017.3719-NODE-3719-length-10513-cov-4.640371_pt1 | contig 10513 bp, 3 predicted proteins | sample MGYA00375747_ERZ778017 | MGnify/ENA primary metagenome ERZ778017 (study PRJEB29350, sample SAMN05509838) | bioreactor metagenome | biome: bioreactor; material: wastewater | place: South Africa: University of Cape Town | collected 2014-03-17 ... | reverse complement strand
TTTCCCTCGTTAACTCTGGCCTATTTAAGTATCCCCTTGCAAGTCCCGCTCCTCCCACATATAACTCTCCGATTGCTCCTATTGGTAATGGTTGTAAATATTTATCTAAAACATAGGCCTTTAGATCTGGTATAGGTTTTCCTATATTTGAGCTTACATGTACATTTTCTTCTTTTATCTCACTATATGTAACATGGACAGTAGTCTCTGTAATTCCATACATATTAACTAGCTTAGGTTTTATGTATCCATAATATCTAAACCACTCTTGTAAATGTTCAGTATTTAAAGCCTCACCCCCAAAAATTATATATCTCAAATCTATTAATTTATTACATGCTAGCTGGCTAATGGTTATATCAGCAAACTGATAAAAGACCATAGGCGTCTGATTAAGCACTGTAACTCTCTGCTGTTGGCATAATAGATAGAATAAATGTAAGTCTCTACTTTGTTCATGAGTAGGTATTACCAATTTGCCTCCATAAAATAGTGCACCCCATATTTCCCATACACTAAAATCAAAGAAATATGAGTGTAATAGCGTCCACACATCATTACTATTAAATTGATACCAAGCATCAGTAGCAGTAAATAATCTCATTACATTACAATGAGGTTGCAGTACGCCTTTAGGATGACCAGTAGTACCTGAAGTGTATATAACATAAGCAAGATTTGTGCTGGTTGCCTCAGTCTTGAGGTTAATAGCAGGCTGTACTAGCAGCTCATCTTGGACCTCTTTACTATCTATGGCTACTATTCCTATATTTTCTTTATCAATAGCTTGGCTTATCTTCTCTAGTTTTGCCTTATATATTTTATTCGCTAATACTACTTTGGCATTGGTATCTCTTAATAGGTAGGCTATCCGATCATCCGGGTAACTTGGATCCATCGGTACATACGCTCCTCCTGCCTTTAATACACCAAGGATGGCTATGAGCATCTGCTCACTTCTATCCAAACACAGGGCTATTAAATCATCTGGCTTTATATCATAGGTTTGTCTGAGGTAACTTGCTAATTGATTTGAGCTGGCATTCAGCTCTCTATAGGTTAACTTAACATCTTCATATATTATTGCTATACTATCTGGCGTTTTATCTACTTGTTCTTCAAACAACTGTTGTATCGTCTTTTCTCTGGGATATTCTTTCTCTGTAGCATTCCATGTATTTATTAGTAATTTATAATCTAGCTCGTTTAAATACTTAATCTCACTTACTTCTAGCTCTTCCAGCTTTAGTTTATCACCTGCTAAACCAGCCAATTGACCTAGTATCTCTTGATAGGTATCAATCAACCTTATAATTGTTGCCTCTTCATATAAGCTCGTAGCATAGTTAAATACTCCCTTTATGCTTTCCCCTGCATCATCTATCAAGGTACTCAGGTCAAATTTAGCTACCTGGTACAAGCTATTTGCAGGAGTATATAGCCTTAACAACTCTGCTAGGTTATGCTCCTCTCTTTCACTTGCCACAGACTTTATATTATCCTCAAAGCTTTGTACACTAAACATGACCTGGAAGAGGGGGTGCCTACTCGTATCCTTGCCTACCTGTAACTCTTCTACTAACTTTTCAAAGGGCAAATCTTGATGAAATTGCGCTTCAACTACTTCTTCTCCTACTTGCTCGATAAATTCTCTAACCCTAACCGTTGGTTCTATCTGTATCCTTAAGGCTAAAGAATTAACAAAAAATCCAAGTAAGTCTTCTACCTGGCTATAGTGCCTATTGGCTATAGGTGTACCTACTACAATATCATCTTGGTTGCTATAGCTTCTTAGCATTAAATAGTAGCCGCTTAATAGCACACTGTATAGACTTACTTTTAATTGCTTAGCCAATGCCCTTAAAGACATCGAGGTAGCTTTGTCTAGCTCAAAATGTATATCTGCGCCTGTGTAATCAACTTGTGAAGGCCTTGCTTTATCTGTAATTAAGTTTAAACTCTCATAACCATTTAGCTTACTCTTCCAATAATTTAGTTGCTTATCCAAGCGATCTCCACTTATATAACTTCTTTGCCATAGAGCAAAATCTTGATATTGGATAGGTAATGCTGGCAAGTTTAATACTGCTTCCTTGCCTTTTAATTGTTGATAATAGTACTGGTAATAGGCTTGCAACTCCTTCAAAAAGATATCCATAGACCATCCGTCAAAAGCAATATGGTGGATCACGATAGCTAAATAATAGCTTTCTATCGATCTTATTGACGCTTTTATACTTGATTTGCTCTCGTTATTATTGAGCTCATATAAACATACCCGAATAGGAGGTTCTACACTTAAATCATAAATATGGTTAATGTCTTTTCTAAGTTCTTGTTCTAATCCTGCCTGTCCTGCTACCCTTACACGAGGTATAGTCAACCAATAACTGGATTCATCTACTACTACTTGATAGCTATTACCCGCCGCATCTTCTTGAATTAAAGTTCGCAATATTGTGTGCCTAGCGATTATACTATTGATACTCTTTTCTAGTAGCTCTACATCAAGCTCTTTGGTTGCTTCAAATACCATAGGTACATTATAAGCATGTGTACCCCTCTCATACTTTTCAATAAACCACAATCTTTCTTGATTAAAAGATAAGGGTATATGATTAGACTGACTCTTGAGCATTAAAAGATCATACTCGCTTGAATAAACTAGGTTATCCTGCAAGCACTGATAAATTTCTTCTCGGTGTAATTGCAAAAAGTTTCTATCTTCCTCACTAAGGATATAGGTATCAGGCGATGACAAGCAAAGTTTATGGTCTTCAATCCAGATCTTGATCCCTTTGTTAACTAAGGCATAAATAAATGTTAAACTTGAATTAGAACTCATACTTTATCCTATTTGTGTGATTGTCTTCTTGATATACATAATAATTACTAACCAACTTGCCGATTGTTCGATAATTGAAGATATCGGCTGACATGATGTTGCCACCCAACTCTTTTTTAAGTTGGTTTACTAATTTGATGGCTAGTATACTATTGCCACCCAGCCTAAAGAAATCATCATTCATCCCTACCTTCTCTACGCTTATCCCTAATGTGGCTGCCCAAATTTTGCACAGCTTCTTATCAAGCTCTGTTTGAGGAGCTACATAATTCTTTTTATCTATTAACCCGATTAACTCAATCTCAGGAAGCTTATTTCTATCCAATTTACCATTACTGGTTAGTGGTAATTTTTCTAAAGGGATAAAATATTCAGGAACCATATAGGATGGTAATCGGTTACTTAGATGTAACCTTAAATCTTTTTCAAATTGATTTACCAGTGAATTCAAATTCCTTAATGGGTTATTAGCAAAAGCTGATATATTACTGCTCTTTCTAGTATATTCGATACCCATATGTTGGCCTAAAGCAGTAGTAGAATTATAGGCTATTATATAAAAATATAAGGGATCATATACATCCAGAAATACTTTTGCTTGCCGATGGTTCTGTTCTATTAGGACTAATAACTCATCTAAACTTAAAATAGAATCATAGCTATCTAATCCTGTTAGAGTTTCCTGGTGATAAAGCTTTGTATAGTCTATATAGTCGCTTATGATTCTTTTATTGGGATATTTAATACATAGACAGGTTTGGTCTAGATGAGATAAAATATATGCTTCAAAATCTAGTACTTGAACAAAACTTGACTCATGGATTTTTAATAGATCCTTGGCCTCCTTAGTTTGATCAATATGCAAAATGACATCATACCTATAATCATTCATTTCATTACTCAATTTACCCAACCGAGGCATGATTTCAACGTGTGTAATACGTTTGTTAAGCTCTTGTAAGCGTAAAAAGTAAGCAGGTGCCAAGACTAAACTTTTATCTCTTTTGGCAAAATAATCAATCAATGTTGGTGTAACTTCTTGGCCTTTATACTTTTGCACCGAGTAATGAAAACAGTTTAATAACCTATAATCACTTATATCACCCACAAATACATAACCAGCGCCCGGCATATGGTTGATTGATTGCATAATTACCGATTCTAAGTAATTTAAATCAGGAAAATGTTGAAGAACGCTATTAAGTATTACAGTATCATAAGGATTTTCAAATAATTGATAGGGCACTTCATGGGCTGGGCAAGCTAACCCTTTAACCTTATGAGTATAGCCAAATTTGTTGATTACCTGGTTGGTGTATTCAATTGCATTGCTAGAAACGTCTGTGGCATAATAATAGCCACAGTCATCTATGATATTAAATAAAATCAACCCACTCCCACTACCTAACTCTAAGATGGTGGTAGGCCTTAAGTCTTTAATCCTATTTACGGTTGCATCTACCCACTCTATCATATGTTCCTCCTCTATAGCCTTATCTGTATAAGAACTAATCCAAATATTAGTATTGAGCTTAAAATTATTAATATCTAAGTCTGCGTATTCTGCTTGGTAGATGGAATTTACTGCTTCCACAAGGCCTACTGCATCTTCTTGACTGCTAGCTGATTCGTTTACATAATAAGCTAGCAAATATTTATGCCCTGTTCCTGCATCTGATAAGCTTTTAAGTTCCTTGGCTAATACGACGGCTTGTTTTATACCTGGATAAGTTGATAGGGCAGCTTCTATTTCTCCCAGTTCTATTCGATAACCCCTAATCTTTACTTGAAAATCATTGCGTCCTATATACTCCAAATTACCATCCGGCAGCCAACGTACTAAATCCCCTGTCTTGTACATCCTTACATTACGCCCGCTTTCTCCATAGCGCTTGTCTTGTTTCTCTTGCTCTGTTTGGAATGGATTTGCTATAAACCTTTCCTTTGTTAACTCGGGTCTATTAAGGTAACCTCTTGCAAGTCCTTCGCCTCCCACATATAACTCTCCGACTGCTCCTATTGGTAATGGTTGTAAGTTATAATCTAGCACATAGCATTTAGCGTTGGATATTGGTATACCTATATTGCTAGCTAGATTATTGCTATTAAAAAAATGCATATTAGACATTACAGTTATCTCTGTTGGTCCATATGCATTTACTACATTAATATTATTATCTATATATCTTTTTATTACATGACTACTAGTTTTATCACCTCCCACTACTAATATATCTACATTAAGCAAGGCCTGTTCGTTTAGTAAAATTGGCGGTATTAACGCAATATATATCTTATGCTTTTTTATATAATTAGATAACAAATCTATGTTTTGTCGGATATCATTATCTATTATATGTATGCTATGCCCACTTAAAATGGCCGAATATACTTCCCATACATGTGCATCAAATACATAGTTTGAATACCACAAACAATTTTTAACGTCATTTAAAGAATTAAGAGCAAACTCATTTGCTTGGTCTATAGCTAAGTTTATTACTCCTTTATGCTCAATCATTACGCCTTTAGGATGACCAGTAGTTCCTGAAGTGTATATAACATAAGCAAGATCCGTGCTAATTGCCTCAGTCTTGAGGTTAATAGCAGGCTGTACTAGCAGCTCATCTTGGACCTCTTTACTATCTATGGCTACTATTCCTATATTTTCTTTATCAATAGCTTGGCTTATCTTCTCTAGTTTTGCCTTATATATTTTATTCGCTAATACTACTTTGGCATTGGTATCTCTTAATAGGTAGGCTATCCGATCATCCGGGTAACTTGGATCCATCGGTACATACGCTCCTCCTGCCTTTAATACACCAAGGATGGCTATGAGCATCTGCTCACTTCTATCCAAACACAGGGCTATTAAATCATCTGGCTTTATATCGTGGGTTTGTCTAAGGTAATTTGCTAAGCGATTGGCTCTTTCATTCAGCTCTCTATAACTTAGCTTGGTCGCTTCGTAAACTATGGCTATGTTATCTGGTGTCTTATCTACCTGCTCCTCAAAGAATGCCTGTATTGTCTTTTCTCTTGGATATTCTTTCTCTGTTGCATTCCACTCCGCTACTATTTGCTGATATTGTTGAGCTGAAAGTAAACGATATTCTTGAATGTGTTTTAATTTTTGTCTTGCTTCTACTTTTATTAATTCTTCTAATACTTCTATAAATAACCGCTTATAACAACCTACAAACTCCTCTAATAGGTATGCATCAATTTTATCTACCCGATAGTTTACTTGATAATTAATCGCTTCACCTTCTTGATAAATAACTTGTTCAAATGCTAGGGCATGGTTTAGGTTAATCAACGATTCCTGGCATATTTGTGCCTTGATGGCTTCAAATTGATAAACTTCTTGCTTGGGATTTATTTCATTAAATGAAACAAGTGCTAAATTTGAATAGACAATAGCATCTTTATCTCTGCCTAGCAAGTAACTATTTCTTATGTTATGCGCTTTTATTAGTTCAGCAAACGCTTGAATCTGTTTAGCTACATCAACAATAGTAGTAACGTTACTGAAATCATATACTGTTAAGAGGTCACTATTGGTTTGTGCTCCATAACTAAAATCTTTTATTGCTTCACTACTTCTGTAATAACCCATGCAAAATTTAGCTTGGCCTGTGTATTTATGAAGCAAAAGTGCATAAATACTTTGCCCATATACATAAGGGGTTATTTGATACTTGTCATGTAATGCTGCTAACTGATTGGCTACCTCTTTATCAAAACTAAAATTTATTTGGGCTGTTTTATTTATTTCTTCCAAGGATAAAGCTGATGCTGGGTCTTCATTTCTAACCTTGCTTTTACTTTTTCCTAATCTTAAAAATTTTAAATCTAATGGTTCAACTTCTGCTAGTTGCTCTTGCCAAAAGAGTAAATTTTCTTCTTGATTAAACTCTTTGTCTGGGGCTAAATGGAACAGGGTTTCCATCTGATCTGGTATAGATACTGAACAGTGGTAATGTGCATCATTATAGTACTTGGAGAACGCTTGCGTAAAATAACTAATATAGGACCGATCTAGCAGGATGCGGTGTAAAACTACAATAAACCGGTATAGGTTATCTCCCTTTTTAATCAGGCTAAATCTATATAGGGGGCCTTCCGCTAGATTGTATGGTTGCTGGATATGGGTTATGATAGCGCTATCAGTTAATTCCTCAAAATACGCTAACTCAGCTACCTTTGGGTTCTCTATCCAGTATAAGCTCCCTTCCTGTTCTGCTACGTGGCTATTGAATAATACATGATCTATAATAAATCGCTGCACTGCTTGGGCTAACCTAGGTATATCTAAGTTTCCTGCCAATTCTTGGTCAATTACAAGGTGGGAATCACTATTATGGGGTTTTAACTTCCACTTGTAATAATGAATTTTGCTATAGGGAGCGAGTAATAAATGGTTCATCAATATGTTTTCTTAATGTTTAATAATTTGTTTTTAATTTTCAATATGCTGTTTGTTTATCATTTACTTTCAGATCCTAAAATACCTGATACCATCAGGTAGCTTGGGCACGGCTAAGCATCCTACATATGGATCAGATATATTTTTTAACGCTATCAGGTAATAGTTTGTGTACGATTCTTGTTGGTATTTTACTACGCTTACTTCTCCATTTTCCCTTAGTGTAACTTCTACATTATTTGGAGCAACACTCAGGCCCGTACCTATTGCTTTTAAATAGGCTTCCTTGCATGCCCATAGCTTATAAAATAGCGCTTGCCTTTTTATAGGAGTTGCGTTATCAAAGTAACTGAGTTCCCTATCCGTAAATATATCTGGGCTAATCAACCCAGATATATCTTCTGTTGGATGATGATATGCTAGGTCAATCCCCATTTCAATATCTTTAGCAAAGGCCATAATTACCCAATCTCCCGCATGTGAAATATTAAAATATAGTTTAGCTTGTTGGTCCATTAATGCAGGTTTACCATAGGGGTTATAAACAAACCTTATTTCACTTGCCGCTTTACCTATATACTTAGCTAGTAGCAACTTCAATAAATAACGACTTTGCACGAACCGAGTTCTGTCTCGTTCAAAGTAAAATCCTTGGGCTCGCTCTTTTTCCGCTGGCTCTAGATAAGTAAACCTTTTGTCAACATCGTACGCAGAGTGGGCTATATAGCTACTCCATATATGAACTTCTTCCTTGCTTAGCTCCTGTCGCATCACACTATTTATCTTATGTTAACTGATATGGATAACTAAATGGGTTGTAATGCTCTATTTCTCTTTGCCTAACTAACCTAAAACTCTTCCATATCTTCCACTTACCAGTTTGCCATAAGTAAAAGGGTAACCCACTTAGAATAGGTAAAAGACTTAGCCAGATATCCTTGCTGGAACCAGTAACCACAAGCCAGCAAAAAAGCAGCAACAGTAATAAAGCCATCCAGCTATAAAGCTTGTTTGTCTTCTTATTGAGTTTTATAAAGGCAACTAGGCAAAGAATATAAATGAATAAATAATTAATAACAGTCACATTAATAATGGTAGTAAGCTGATTAATAAGCTCCTGGTTTAAAGTCATCAATAATAAGGCAACCTTTAAGAAGAAGATCAACGGGATATTTACATACGGAAAATCGTATTGATTAGTAATAGCAAACACTTTAGTAAATAATTCGGCTTGTGCAGCAGCATAGCCAAACTGGCGCCCCACCATAACTCCACAATTCAAAGTGGCTATACAAAATATCAACACTATGAAAGCTGTAGCTATATCCCAACTTAGCCCAGATATAGAGCCAGTTGCTTCTACATAGGGAGCACTACTAGTGACTAGTAATCGACCAGACACTGCGGTCATCATGCCTACACTATTGAGTAAGTGCAAGACAACAACAAAGCTAGTAACTACTATTATAGCTATAGGAGCTGTTCTTCGAGGATTATTGCTTATCCCTGTTGTTGCTATTACAGTTTTTAATCCAATAAAACACCATAAATCCATCAGGATTGCCTGACTCAAAACAGCGCTTATATTTAGTTGATGAGGGTTGATGGGGTAGAAATACACCCCTTTACCCACCAGCATATCCCTCAAGGGAATAATAAGCAGGGGAAGGCATTTGAGGATGGCTAATACAAGCCCCATGGACGCTGCCACTGACACACCACGGATATTAATGAGAGTAATAATTAACAAAACAAAGATTTCTAGCAACAAACTAGCTAAAGGAGTAAGTCCGCCTAGTAAAGGAGCAAGATAAACTACAGCAGCAATAACAATGGACGTATCACTGATTAAATACACCAGTAAATAGATCCAGCTGGTAAGAAAAGCCATACCCTTACCAAAGGCAGCTTGCACATAAACATACGGGGCGGCTGGTTGGGGAATATTTATATATAAACGGGTAAAGATTAATGCTAGTAAGGTAACACAGCTACCCGAAATAACCCATCCTCCTAAACTAATGAACACTAATAAGGCAAGGCTAGCAGGAAGCATAAAAATGGCTGATTCTACTTGGCTGCTAATGAATACACAACGCACCGAAATAAACCCGATCTTCTTAAACATACTTGGGTGAGATTGAGTTAGTTGAACGGTGTAAAACACCTGATAATGGTTGCATAGGCAAAGCATCAGGTAGACAAGCAAGCAGTTCTAAAAAGGCTATTGGGTAATTTCAAGATTGTATGAGTCGATTCCTATACTTATGAAGCTATCTTTATTAGGAGCAAAGCCAGAATAAATAAGTTATTAGCCTATGGCTAAATGGAAGTGACATGCAAGAATTAATGCCTGTGGTATAGTTACACATAGACTAGAACAAAGTAGATTTTATTATTTTATTTAATTTTTTGTATAAACAGATTTAATTTATTCATGAACATCGATATAATGATATAATTCACATTCCATAGGACATTTAAATCTGTTAATTTATTTTATTGGTTTGGAACTCCAGTATCATAAAGCCTTAATAGTACAATTATCTATCAGTAGTATTTTATTAACCTGTAAACTTTTTTCAGGACAATACAATTTTATCCGTGTTACAAACGATGACCTCATAATAGTTAATAGTCAGTGTATTAGCAAACAATATAGAAAATTATTTTAGACTATGGAATTTTCTGCTGAAGGGTTTAAAGCTACTAGTAGGACTATCGATGATTAGCATGTTTAGCATAAATAAAGCAGAGTATTACTGTACTGGTAGTACAGTTAGGTAAATATAAGGTGATCAAGGGGCAAAAGAGTTAGCCCAGTATTTACAAAGAACTCAGGTGCATTAAGCTATAACCCAATAGGCGTTGCTACGTAGCAATCATTGAAGGAACAATACCCGCATATTAAAAAGATAGACGTTTGACTTGTGATAAAGTGCTTAAGTTCATAGCTGATGTAAGTGAGCAACCTACCCAGCACCCTATCAAAAGGCAAAAGTATTCTTATTCAGGTAAAAAGCAGCGAACATCATTAAGACTGAGCTAGTGATAGAAGAAAATGGCAAGATTATATCGTTCTCTAGATCCCATACAGGAAGAACACATGATTTCCGTATCCGTAAAACAGAGAAGCTTTTGCCAGCGGCAAACATTAAAGTAACAGATGCTAGCTATCAAGGATGGCAGAAACTGTAGAGTAATGTGATGATACCTTATAAAAAGAGCAAAAAGAG
>ERZ778017.3718-NODE-3718-length-10513-cov-7.230446_pt1 | contig 10513 bp, 18 predicted proteins | sample MGYA00375747_ERZ778017 | MGnify/ENA primary metagenome ERZ778017 (study PRJEB29350, sample SAMN05509838) | bioreactor metagenome | biome: bioreactor; material: wastewater | place: South Africa: University of Cape Town | collected 2014-03-17 ... | reverse complement strand
CTCTTTCCCTACACGACGCTCTTCCGATCTCAGAACGCAAGCTGTCTGAGGCGGTGGGGCTGTTGCGGGACCTAGTGTCGTGGTTCGACGGGTCGGCATACAATGGAGCGTGGGTCATTCGATCTGGCGACCTTGGTGTCGATGACGCGATCTGCGCAGCCCGCACATTCCTCAGCAAGGAGGCCGAACGTGGGTGAGATCAAGCTGACTGCGACGGCCAGAATAAGCATAACGGCTCGGGCTGAAGATGCGGATGACGCGCGTGATGTCGTCATGCGGAACCTGCATGACGCTGACACAGAATTCGTACGCGGGGACTACTTTGAGGCTGAGCTCCTTGTTGCTGAAATCCACATCGAGGGCATAACCAATGACTGACCCTATGGAACTGGTCGGGCGCGCTGAGGCCGCAATACCGCACGTTGCGTCCTACACCCACAAGGGCCTGATCGAGGAGTTAGCCGCCTGCATCCGCGAGATGGTGGAGATAGTCGCCGGGTTCGTATCGACAGAGGACGACGCCAAGGCGAACCCGCTCGGCGGCGTGTCGCTCGGTGGCCTGATGGACGGCCGCGACAACAGCGGCTGCGTCTACCAGAGCGCAAGCCTTGCTGCGCTTATAGAGCGAGCCCGAGCGCTCCCCCTTCCTCCAGCACCAGGAGCAGAAGATGAATAGGGTTCATTCCGCCGCAAGCGGCTCCATACCCCGCCAGTTTAACCTGAACGTCATCGCTGAACTTCAGGCCTTGGCGCTGGCGATTCGCATCGTCGGCCTCGACAACCTCGACAAGGTGATCGTGCGGCCGACCGCCGAACCTGTAAGCGATCCTTGCAAGTTGGAGGACACCACCCATGACCGCTGACCTGTCCGCCCTCATCGCTAGGCTGGAGGCTGCCGAGGCCAAGGATGCGTGGATTCATGCGCCAGATGTTCACCTCGCACTGTTCGGATCGTCGCTTGGCAACGCCGCCAAGTGTCCGCCCTACACCACCGCCCTAGACGCCGCCCTCGCGCTGGCGGAGCGCGTTCTGGGGAACGGACCGTGCGTCCTGCACAGGAATGGGCCGAACGAGTGGGGGTTCACATACGTGGACGACGACACCGCATATGCCGCCACGCCCGCGCTCTCTGTGTGCGTCGCCATCCTTCGCGCCAAACAGGGAGAGGGGGAATGACGAACGTCGTCCAGTTTCCGCAAAAGGTGAGCGAGGACGAGATCGCCACCGTGAAGCTTGAGGATGTCTTCGCGATCCTGATGAAGCGAAAGACGCTTGCCGACATCAAGTGGGAACAGGCCCACGAAGCCCGCATCAAGGAGTTGATGGACATGGGCGTCGAGCGCCTGCGTCACCTCTGGGACAACGTGAGTGACGAAACGTCCTTCTACGAGGGTGAGTTTGGGATGCACGACTGCGCGGACATCCACACCGCGCTCAACCGGCTAGGGGATGGGTATTACTGTGCAGTCTGAACCTATTCGCGTCGTCGCTGCCGCGCACCGCATCCGCTTGACGCCGGAGGACACCGGCGATCCGCGCGCCGTCACGGTCATCATCAGCGCCCCGCCGCCCGCTCGCCATCACAACCTGTTCGCTATCCAGCCTGACGGGCCGTATCCGACCGGCGGAGACAGCGGGTTCCTGCTGTCCGACGGGACGTTTGCGACCCGAGAGGAAGCAGCGCGGATTGCCGTCGACGCTGGCCAGGTTCGCCCGAATGACATGCACGTAATAGGATCGCTCTATTCGGAGGACCTGTGGTGATGACCGAGATCGAAACCGCCATCCGCGACGTATCCGAACGCCGCGTCAAACGAGTCTCACGTCCCGGAAAATGGCGCGTGTTTCGCGAGGACGGATGCGTTATGCTGGAAGTATACCCGTCACGACCGATTGTGGTCTGCACGGATACGAAGGAGGTGGAGGGGTGAGTGGGAATGGAAACTCGACAGTAAGTTACTCAAGAAACAAGGCGACGATAGACCCGAGAAATAAACTAACAATCGTGCGAGCGGAGAACCAGGTTAACCGTAGAGAGAGACGGGCGGCTAAGGCTATGGGTCTCATTCCTAAAACCACCACTTACGCTTCCCGCTCTCCGCAATCGTAATCGCTGCGTCTTTTTTCGCGGAGCAGATCGCCAGGTCAGCATCGGCCTGGATTAAGCTACGGCCCAGATCACCAACGGTCTGGGCCGTTGATACGTCTACGGTAGACACGCACGGCTGCTTCAGGCTGGCGGGAATCTCAATGACGTTCGCCGCGCCGCACCCGCTCAAGCCGATCAGCGAACCCATCAGGCAGGCGCTGGTCAGAACCTTCGATTTTAGAGACCTCATCGGCTTTCTTTCCCTGTTCGATGCGGATGGATTCGGTTTTCGTCGTCACCGTGTCGAGCGCCTTGCCTGTCGTCTTGGCGACCTGAATATCGCGCTTCTGACCGGCAATGCGGTCGCGCTGGACGCACATCGTCACGCCAGCCATGACGAAACACAGGACGGCGACGAGGGCGATGATTATGGCGGTGCGGTTGATCATGGCCAGCCCTCACCTAGACGCGCGACGATGACAGGATAACTAGCCAGGACATAGTCGCACAGGGCGTCAACGCCGCACGGGACGCCTTCGGTGAGGAATCCTTCGCGCGTCATAATCGTTTCAGTCGCTTTCATAGAGCTTCCTTTCTGCTTCACGACGACGAACGAGGCCGTTCATCCTCTTACCATCATTGAACACCCATTTACCGAACTCAGCCGCCGCGCCCTTGTAGTCTCCCGCCTTGTGCTTCTTCAAAAGCGTGGACGACCTGAACGCGCCGATACCGACATTATAGGCGAATGACACCATTGCGTCGATCTGGCCTTGTGTGGACGGTCCAGCCTCCACAATCACGCCAGCAGAGAACTTGTCGATATCCTGCTTGAACTTCGCATCGGCCTGTTCGCGAGTCCATACATTGCCAAGCTTTATCGGCTTTCCCTGAAGGTCTGACGTGCTGCCCCAGCCGATAGTGATCGGAAGACCGTTTTTCGATCCAGGGTCTTTATATGCGTTCGACCGGAAGGACTCGAATGAGTGGATCAGGTCAATGGCGGCTTGGCTGACGGTCTGGTTTTTCTGTTTCGTCAATAGCCTCTCAGCCGCGCGCATCGTCTCCGCACCGGCCCATCCGTCCACGCGAACGCCTGCAATGGACTGGAACCACCTGACGAAGGATTCATTGGCTTGATTTTTTGTTGCGGTCATGATTTATTTCCAGTTCGTCGCCTGCTGGCTTTATCTGGTGGGGTGTTGCAACCGACGACCCTTGTACGTTTAGTGGGATAAGGCGGCGTACGCCGAAACGATGCGAGCGAAGCCTCCTTATGGCGACCGCAAGTGACTGGTAGAAACGGACTCTGGTCAGCTCGCATCACTTCCCCTTCACAGCCTTAACGGCTTCCTCGGCCGCCTTGAATCCGTAGACGCCCCCCACAAGCGCGCCAATGGCCCACATCGCCATTGCTCCATCTGCGCCGCTAGTGGACTTCACGGCCACCACGACGCACGAAACAGATGCCGCGAATGACGTGCTGATGATCGCAAACGGACGAGCTACAGCGCCGAGGAATTCAGAAACTTTCATTTCTTTTCCTCCAACCTGCGTTCGATTCGCTCAATCCCTTTGAGCTGCTCTTCCATCGCAGCCAGACGAGCGCCAAGAGGACCGGCCTGACCTTCAACGATCCTGATGCGGGCCTCGTGGTCCCGCACAATGTCAGCCGTGTTAGATTGCTGGGCCTGCTGTGCACCTACGGCGAGAATACCGGCCAGGATCATAGCCAGCGTGGCGATGTTAACCTTGCCGTCCCATTGAAGCTTAGGAACGCTCATCACGTCATCCGCCACGCCGTACGGAACCAGGGCAGCTTGTTCCCCGACTTCCTTTGATCGCGAATGTACCGATAGTTCCTGATGCTGTTCGCTGCGCCCCCAAATCCCACTAGGGCAAGTTGGACAAGATACAGGATGTTCCCCGCATCGATCAGAGGGTCTATCAGCCATGTAACCCTCTCAGCGAAAACGGCGTATGTAATATACAACGTCGTCAACAACCCTTGCAAGACAACAACACCGTCATGCCAGTCTCGGTTGATCTCGTGACGGCTGCCGATCATGGCTAGAAACATCGACAGATCGACAACCCAGATCATCGCGTGGCCGTTAACCTCACTGAGGCCGAAGCTGACAGCCAGACCAAAGGCAAGAATGCCTGTCCACAGGAACGAGGACTTGCTCATGGATGATAGCGCGAAACACGCCACCAGAGCCAATAGACTGACTGCCAGCATAGAGTGGTCCTACTTCGACTTAGGCGACGTGCGCGGCTTGGGCTTCGGTTTGGACACGCCGCCAGAGGTTTTCTGAACGGGCATTGGTTTGGCGTTTTTCATTTTTATCTTCCTTTACGCGCGATTGCGATGTGATGTTATAGCTGTGATATGAACGCCAGTCGATTTCTCCGTGACGCTCCATCAAGTCTGTCCTCCATATCGGTGCATCTGGAATGCAAATGGTACGTCTGTCAGGGTTCCAGCTCCGTTCCTGGTGATGATTTGGAATGAGTTTGCTGCACGGTTAACGACACGTTCGACGAAGTTTCCTCCATTGGTGTCATCGGCCGTGGCGACAACAGTGTATGCCGCGTCACCGAGATTATGGGTGACGACATAGACGCCAGCTCCAGCGCGGCTGGTCGTCCAGCCTTTAGGCACGACAAGAGCGGTCCCGTCGCTGTTGACGACGCCAGAGCGAACGCGCTGATCTTCGTTGACGCATCCGGTCGTATCGACGCTTCCAAGCCCGGTGCAGTTTAGGAATACGAAAATCGTATCAGCATCACCGCTGACAATCTGACGCCCTGCGTTTCGCGCATAATCGTTCAGCGCCCGGAAGTCGCAGCAATCGAAAACGATCCGGTTCTTGCCAATCGACTGGATATGGTTCGTCACAAATGCTGTCGAACTGATCCGATTGAATATGCATCCCTTGAAGATGTGCGCGACATAATCAGTTCCGGTGTTCGTCAGCCGAACGTCAAAACCACCCTTCTGGCCCTCAAAATAGTGGCCGTCGAAGTTCACGCCTACGCCGCCCTCATTGCCCGTAAACGACAGATCGTGACCGCCCTGGTTCGCTTGTCCTTGCGTTCCGTTGCCTTCGGTCGATCCGCCGTAAACAGACATGAGAGAAGCCGGGCCGTATTGGCTGGCGAGTTCTACGTTCTCCCGCCACTTCACGCCATTGAAGACGTTGGCGTTCACATCAGAGAAACCCGTCCCCTTACCCCCCACCATGCCAATGCGGTTGTATTCAATCGTTATATTGTCAAACTTGGAGGATATGACGCTCTCAAGATTCAGGCCAATGTCGAGCGATTGAATCACCATGTTTTGCACGTTGGCAAAAACAAGGTTTTTCAACTTCAGACCATTTGCGTTCAGAACAGTGCGACCAATGCTGAAGTCGCCTATCGTCTGATAGGAGTGTGAGGCTACGCCTGAAACGCTGGTCACAGTCAGGGCGTATTGCCCCACTGCGTTGCCTTTAATGACGGTGCTCCCCGCTCCCGATCCGCGAAGGCTGGGTCGCTTCTGATCATCCATCGGCTCCTGCGTGTTGGCCGATAGATCGATAGTTACAGGCGCAGTCGTATAGGCCCCAGAGGGAAGCTGCGCCAGTGATCCGCCAGCCACAGCCGTAAGCAGCGCGCCAAGGTCCGCGTAGTCAGTGATGACTTTAGACACAACTCTTTGTGCATTGATGTTATTGCGGAAATCAGCGCCAATCGTGTTTCCTCCATCAGTGTCGGCTTTGTTTTCGACAACGGCTTGAGCGGCGGCTGTGCCTGCTATAGCGCCAGCTACGGCCGCCTCTCCGCCCCCAGCTTGCATCGCCGCGTCTATGATTTCTTGAATCTCAACAAGAGTTTGTTGCGCCTCGTCGGCTGCGGCCTCCGCTGCCCCCGCGACCAGTATGTCTGCCGCCATCGATGCAGACAGTTCGTCATATGTGAAGGGGATTCCAGCGGGACCGTATGGCGCATCGACACTAGCGCTATAAAGCACCGAGTCGTCAGCCCACACAGCAGGAAACCGACCGCTGGCGTTTGACGGCACTGGATTTACCAGCGGAACCGTCATAGCCTCGTCCGAGAACACGGCGGCCAAGGTGGTTGTCTTGTTCAGGTAGAAGAAAACCCGAGCGTTTGGGATCGGGTTCCCGTCCTCGTCAAGAGCGGGCATCCAGCCCGGAATGAGTAGACGACCTGCTGCCATTACTATTCCCGATCATCCGTGTTAAGTTCTGCTCTCAGCAGAGGGGTTCGTGTATTGCACAGATTTATCATAGTTCTGGCGATGGGGGCAGTGGCCGTGACCGGCCTTATCCCTGGCCAGTGGTTCTTCGGGGCCATCATCCTGCTAGCCTTCCTTCTGGCGCTTGATTCCGAGAAGAGGGCGACTGCTGCCGAAGAGGCTCTTGCTGCGTTACGAAGCGATACGCTTCCTGATAGTAGGGTTGAAGGGCTGGGTTTTGACGAGCCAGCGCTTCCGCCTCTCGCAGCAAACGTTGTGCCGTTGCGTCGTCCGGTAAGCGATACAGGGCGTTAAGCAGACCCTGCATGGGTCGGCTGTAGGCAATCGAAGTCGCGATGATCGGCGCTGCAATCGGACCAAGAGCCGTCCCTGAGGCTGCGGCTCCGACAAGGCCGGTGACAGCTCCGCGCGTAGCCGTGCCGCTGTCCCCCACGCGCGACGGAATAATGCCGCGACCCGCCGTGGCTAAGTCCTGCATCAAGGCATCACCGCGAGCGAGTTGCGCGTTCGATCCTCCGCGAGCAACGGCGCGGCCAAGTTGCGTCGGGGTGAATACGCCGTCGTCGGCAAATGCAGCTGTAGACGACGCGGCGTCGTTAATGCGGGCCATGTTTGCATAGCCCTGGTTGATCTGTTGGAGGCGCTCGGCGGCTTGAGGGTTCTGTTGTTCCAGAGAAGCACGGAGAGCGTCTCGGATTTCTCCGTATGCCCGACCAAGGGCGCGGGTTGCGCCGTCAGCCGCTCCGGCAGCCTCTCTCGCGAGCGTTCCCAGCTCGCTTTCGATAGCTTTGAACTGCTGACCCGTAATCGTATCTCCAACTGCTCCAACGTTTCGGAAAACGCGATCACGGATGGCGTTGGTCAGGGCGCGCGCCTGTTGCTCGCCACCCTCTTCGGCAACGCGAACGATGGCGGGCGCGATGGAGTCAATAACATCCTGACCGATAGTCATTTCCACGCCTTGCAGCGTCTCGTCATACGCCCTGTTGAAAGCCTGCTGGGCGTATTCAACCGCGTCATATCCAGGGCGGACATTACGAGGAATGCGCTCGCCAAGGGGGCGGAGAGCACGGTTAATTGCGGCGACGCTGAAGGACTCGACAGACTGTTGTCGCGCGCCTGCAATAGGTTGACCAACGAGCGGAATAGACGACGCGCCCTCTTCCAGTGATCGGGCCGCACGACCGATGATTGGAACATCCGCTAGCATTTGCCCCGGCGTCAGAGAGACACCTTCGCGGGATAGCTGACGCGCTCTGCTTGGCTGCGTGTTGATGGATCGCAGACCTTGAGCCGCACGCTCGCCGCCCATTTGAAGCAGTCCGCCAGTACCTGCTCCGACGAGCGCGCCCTGCGTCAGACCGGACAAGCGTTCGCCGTATGAGTCTCCAGCTGCGCCAGCACCGTATAGCCCACCATAACCAGCTCCAACGCCAGCGGCTCGAACGGCTCTCTGTGCGGTATTCGCCCCCTGCCCAATGAACCCCGCACCCGGAGCTAAAAACCCGGTACCGAAACCTGCAATGCCGCCCGCAACACGCGCGCCACGGTTCTGCTCATTGTCGATCTGTCTTAGCGCCGCTTGTCGGTCGCGCATGGCCTGATAGCCTTCGCCCGTCGCAAGTCCGGCCGTAAAAGCAACGGACTCGTCCAGGAAGGGAATCTGTTCGGCGGCGGCCATAGCTCCCGCACCAACGGCGTCAGCAAGGTTCGTCGTGCGCGTGTAAATACCCGGCGCACGCTGTTCGTCCGTTGCCCCCTCAACCGGAGAGCCTGCGGCACGCGTCAGGTCGCCGTTTTCAAGCCGGACCCAATCGCCCTTCTTGGCCTGAATGACTTGGTTTCGGTCGGTAATGTCGATGGGATTTTCGCGGGTTCCGAGGATAACTTCTTCGATCGCGAAGTCCTCGACGGGGAACTCTTCAACCACCTCGTCAGCAATGAACGGCCCTTCAGACGCAGCAAGGCGCGCGCCCTCAGTCGACCCCCCGAGGCTGTAAAAGTTGTGGCCGCCAATCACCAAAGGCTCACCACGCGCCCATGACGGAACCTCACGGCCTAGGGCGGCCTGCGCCTTGGGCGCGAAGAAGTGGTCCGCGCCTCCCGTGGGATCATACCCCTGCAAGGCGCGATCAACCTGCGCCGCCGCCGCCTGATAGAGCGGATCATCGGGCTTTATGGACGTGAGCCGTTGCGCTGTTGTAGGGTTCCCCCAGGGCTCAAACTGGTTAGGCTCAAGCACGACTTGCGATGGCGTCATATTACGTTGACGCGCGCGATTCAGAACCACGGCGGCAACCGCCGCCTGGCCTTCTGGCGGTTCAGCTTGAGCCTCTCCGATAACTGTCCTGATCAGCGCGTCTCGGTCGTCTGCGAAGTTGATTTGCGGACGATTGGCGCGCGGACGAGACGGTTGCCGGGAAGGTGCAGTAGATACCACCGCGTCATTGTCCCAAGGGTTTTGCCCGTTGCCTTGGGGTTGGCGTGTTCTGCTGACAACAACATCATTTTCCCACGGATCAGCCATTAACCCTTAACCCTGATGCTTCCGTCCGGGGCGCGGTAGTGCTGCCCTCTGGGAATGTTGTTGTAAGACTGACGCGGAGAATCTGGGTTAAGCCTGTAGGGGTTTTCCCTTGTCCCTAGATTCTGCGGCCTCGTTCTGGTCTGCCCCCTGCCCGTCTGTGCAGCCGGACGCTGTCCGCCGCCTTCCAGTGCATCAATGCGCTGCTGACGGAACTGGCGCGCGCGCTGGTTGATGGACATGATCCGGCGAAGCTGACGCCGAACAACAGCAGGGTCGTTGATGTTCGACACAAGCTCGTTCCAAGCCCGTTGCGCGTCGCCCTCTGTCTGAACACCCTTGTTCAGGCGTAGGCTATCGTTGCGAACGCGCTCAAGCGTCGAGCGGAACTCGGCAAGGTTCCGGCTGTTCTCGCTGCTTATTCCCAAAGCATTACGGACACCGCCAACCGTGTTAGCGACCGGGCTAAGCTCCAGATCGCCGCTTGCAATCATGCTGTCGAACCGGCCAAGCTCGGCGTCGATATTATCTAGGCCTGCAATCTCCTGATAATACGACTCAACCTGACGCTGCTGCCCCGCAGACAGACGGTCTCCACCTTGGCCAGAAACAGGCGTGATTGTGCCATCGCGCTTGCGCTGGTAGACGCCCGGTTGCAAGCCCATCGCCTCCACCTCTTCTGGTGCCAGCGTTGTTACCTCGGGGCCTTCCTCGCGCGGAGCCTCTCCCTCGAACACCACGCCAGGAGCGCCGGAGCCGACTTCAACAATCTGGGGTCGCCCGTCCGCGCCTTCGACGGTGATGTATTTCGGACGAGCGGGCGCATCGAACTGGCGAATCGGATCAGGACTGCCGTCCTGGAACACAAGCAGGCGATCACCAGCCTTCTGGAACGACAGCTTACGCTCAGCCTCAGCCGTCACGCGCTCGATGTTCGTCAGGAAGTTGGCCGGATCAGCCGCGAGCGCCTGACGATACTGCTGGATTTGCTCAGGCGTAGCTCCGACTTGCTGGAACGCGGGCGCGAGACTATCATACGCAGCCACAGGATCGCCGCCATCGGCCAGCGCCTTTCTAAGAACCTGACTGGCTCGCCGCGAGAACGCTACCTGTTTCTCAATGTCAGCATCTTGCGTCTCTCGTTGCTGCTGTTGTTGCTGCGCTTGGCGGTTCTGGATCGCTACCACGCCGCCAATGTCGCCAGCGTTTCCAAGCGCCCCCAAAGCTTGAGCATAGTTCCCCTGCGCCAGGCCCCGAGCTGCCTGTCGGTTGTAGATGTTGCCTGCCGCGTTATCGACAAACTGCTGACCGGCTGCAATGGCCCTCATAGGATCGACAAACGTCATGATCAGCGCCCCCCAAACTGACCGATTAGGCCCGATCCAATACCGGCAAGGTTGCCAAACAGATTAGCGTTATTCGCGCCTTGCTGTGCATAACTGCTGGCGAGGTTTTGGGCGTTGTTGCCCAGCACGTTGCCCATGCTGTTGGCGAAGTTAGCACCGGCCGCCGCTTGGTTCTGCGCCGCCGTCTGACCCACACCGGCCAGAGAGGCGAGGCGATTGGCGTAGCTGTTGAACTCGAGATCGGAAGAGCGTCGTGTAGGGAAAGAGTGTAGATCTCGGTGGTCGCC
>ERZ778017.3717-NODE-3717-length-10516-cov-4.967785_pt1 | contig 10516 bp, 5 predicted proteins | sample MGYA00375747_ERZ778017 | MGnify/ENA primary metagenome ERZ778017 (study PRJEB29350, sample SAMN05509838) | bioreactor metagenome | biome: bioreactor; material: wastewater | place: South Africa: University of Cape Town | collected 2014-03-17 ... | reverse complement strand
AAACCGATATCTAAAGCAGCAACTCTAGATGCTTCTCTATGTAACAAGTTAACACCATTCCATTCTGGAGTGTTGAAGTTAGCAGATTTGTCGGCAAATTCACCAACCAACTTGTAGATAGCTTGAGCATCTTCGGAGTCAGCAACACCAGAACCAACAATGATCAATGGGTTCTTGGCAGCAGCCAATCTCTTACCTACATCACCCTTCAAGGCAGCTTCAAGAGCTTTGGCGTCATTACCCAATTGGTTGACATCGAAAGTGGAGTCGAATTCTTGACCGACAGCAGAAATGTTCAAGTCTTGTCTTAACCAAACCTTTCTAATTCTGGAGTTCAACACAGCAGCTTCGAATCTTGGGTTGGTACCGACTAATAAAATTTCGTCAGCACCTTCAATACCATCGATTGTGGAGTTGAAAATATAATTAGATCTGATATCAACACCGTGAGCATCGGTAGCTAATTTGACATCGGTGGTGGTGTTTTCAGAACCCAATTTGTTGAGTAAATCCTTAGCAGTTATTAAAGTTTCAGCATCGGTGAAAGTACCAGCAACAGCTTTGATTTCGTTACCTTGTGGCTTGATCTTGGAGAAGGCAGCAGCAATAGTAGACAAAGCTTCGTCCCAAGTAGATACTTCGAATTTATCACCGTTCTTGATCAAAGGAGTAGTTAATCTTTGAGTCTTCAAACCATCGCATGCAAATCTGGTTTTGTCAGAAATCCATTCTTCGTTGATGTCGTCATTCAATCTTGGTAAAACTCTCATGACTTCAATACCTCTAGCATCAACTCTGATGTTGGAACCAATAGCATCCATGACATCAATAGTTTCAGTTCTCTTCAATTCCCATGGTCTAGCTCTGAAAGCGTAAGGCTTAGAAGTCAACGCACCGACAGGACATAAATCAATGATGTTACCGGACATTTCGGTGTTAATGTTTCTTTCAATATAAGTACCAATTTGCATGTCATTACCTCTACCAGCAGTACCGAATTCTGGAGCACCAGCAACGTCGTTCATGAATCTAACACATCTGGTACAGTGAATACATCTGTTCATCGAAGTTTTGACCAATGGACCAATGGCCTTGTTTTCGACGGCTCTCTTACCAGTGACTTCGGAGAATCTGCCTCGGTCACTACCGTATCTTTGGGATTGTTCTTGCAAGTCACATTCACCACCTTGGTCACAGACAGGACAATCTAAAGGATGGTTTTGTAACAAGAACTCGGTGACACCTTCTCTGGCCTTCTTGACTCTTTCAGAATCAGTGTGGACAACCATGCCATTTTGGACAGGCATGGCACAAGAAGCAATCAACTTTGGCATTCTTTCGACGTCAACAAGACACATACGACAATTACCGGCAATGGCCAACTTGTCGTGGTAACAGTAACGTGGAATCGTCACCCCAGCTAACTGGGCAGCTTGGATAATCGAAGACCCAGCTTCGATGTTAATTTTTCTCCCATCGATGGTAACCTCAACATCAGCAAGTGCTCTCAAGCTAGATGAGAAGAACCGGTTGGAAACTCTTAACTGGTTGATTCTAATCATGCTTCCAATTCTATAACTAATCTACGTTTTGAAAACCAAATCCAACTTTACTATTGATAAATTTTTCATCCTATTTCCTGCCTGTGTACAGTCTATTACCATACTGTTTGTATAACATTTGATTGGTTTGATCGTGTCTTATATGTCGTTCATGAATATAGTGCTCACCGCCTATTGCGAGAGAGCCGCCTAAGTGCGAGGGGAGTTTGTGTTGGGCTGTGAAGCCGGAGATTGCTGGCAGTGTGGTGGGAGTGTGGTGAGAGTGTGGTGGGAATGTGGTGAGAGTGTGGTGGTAGGCACGTTTTGGGAATGCGGGTGTTTTTGAACCGTGTAGTTTGTAGCTTTACTGGACGTGATTGTTTTAATGGGCAGGTTACTGTGTGAAGATGAGATATAACCTTACGGCACGCTGCCGTTGCCGTTGTCGTTGTCGTTGCGTCGGCTTTTGTAACGTGTAGTGCGGTGGTACGTCGTCAAACACAGCTTGGTTAGTAGCATTGATTGGTTCTATACTCTATCAATAGCAGCGAAATCATTGGCTGTAGTCGTAGTACAGAAACGGCGAATGGAAACCTCAGGTTTTCCACAATAGTTGCTAGCGGACTCCTGTCTCGGGAAGAGCTCCATCTAGTAGTGGGTCGTTTTCCGTGTTTGAGCCTTAGTTAACCTGTTTAAGTTGTTTTTGATCTAAAAACCTCGATAACCACAATCACTAATGGTTTCGTATCCAGCACTGTTGCATTGGTATACTCTGATCCCATTCTTGTCCGCTCTACGAACCTTTGTTACTTCAAATGCGACTGTTTAATTAAACCATCAGTTTCAACCGGTCGGTTTCTAGTGAGCTTCCCTCTTCAACTCTACAACTGGCTAACACTCCGCCGTATAATTCATTGGTTTCACCTCACTTAGAGCCCATTGCATTCTTTGGTGCCATAAGTTGCCTACGTATAAATGGTTGCAAAAGCATAAATGCAAAATGTTGTAAAACCACAAATGCAAATTATGCCGCAGCCATACGAGAATTCATTACGCTACATCAATTCAAGATACAACTATGTAACCTCTATGTATATACTTTTTTGCTACAAACGCGCCAAATGGCACACATAATGCCTCGTGTGTATTCTTTATGACTATAAACGTTATCAACTCTCCTTTTCACCAGCTAACAAGAAGAAAATTAACGGAATAACAATGTACACCCAGTTCTTCTGAATGAATGACCGGTTATCGATTTCTTCTTCAACTTGCTTTTCAACTTCCTCCCCATTTTCATCCTTGACGATGATTGTCTTGGTGATTTTCTCGACCTTGGGGCGATTCTCTGGCTTCTTTCTGTTTACAGGGTTTAAGTTTGGCTTGGCACCATCTACGAACTTCACAAGGTTCACTCCGGAGGATAACAATGCAATTGAGTTGACGTTTCCTTGTTTATCAAGGAACAAGTTGACTCCCAACAGTGCCATGTGGCCATTGAAGTAGCTAAAGCATTCGTGGTCATTTATATCTTCTGTTCCAATACAATACTCCCCGTTTAATTCATTTTCCATTACCATCAGCTTGGTTTCGGTATTTACTGTGGCTAATGGAAGTTTTGACCCATCGTTTACAGAACGAGCAAATAGACTGATTGTCTCACACAAGATCCCATTGATCAATAGGAATACCGTAAGGATATTCATCGTTCTTTATTGGTGCTACAGCAGGCAAATCTACTCTGATACTCGCCGATAGAAGTTGTGGGTTTCGGGTACGTTATATTGAAAATTGTTGATATTATAGTACATATAACAGATTTCACGAACAGGAGAATCACCATAGAAAAGAAGAGTTTCCGGTCAATAAGTCATGAATTGATACATTTACTGTGGAATACAGCTGCTACACGTCGCGATACACGGATGAATTGGCCAATTCGGTTATTGTTTCGCCGAGTTGTGGTACCATCCATCTATAGTATGGTATACAAGTTTTGGAGCCAAAATACAATTTGGGCCAACTTGATCCACGAATAACACGGCATTTCAGCAGAGGTTTGGCGTGTTTCGGCGTGTTTCGAAGGAAGATAGTACTTGGTGTAGTTGAGACTTGTTGTTTTTGCATTTATTCAGAAAAGAGACATTGGCATATACGCAATCGTACTTGGTACAGGGTTTATCGATTGATTTAACAAAAAACAAGTTTTAATATTCCAATATTGAGAAGCTTTGCCCCACATCTTTCAAATCTGCAGTTAAAGTTTCCCATTTTGTGCATTAATTGGTATAGAATAGTCTAGAAATAACGTTTGGACGCGTTTTGGTGTCTAATAATGGAGGTGCTACATGGTATGCGAATGGGGGTATTGAATAGTAAACTACGGATGTCGTCTTCGTTTTCAAACTGTCTGGTTTACCTTCACTACTGCCTCATCAATAATATCAACTACAATTCAACCGTGTTCAAGGGCACTTTGTATGAACTATACGTTAAAGATATCTTGAGTAAATTTTTCAAATGTGATTTGCTACGAAACGGTGGTGCTTACGATAACGGGATTGATTTGCTTGGGAATTGGGATATCAGTGCGATCAATCTTCTACCTGCGAAAAACGACAAAAAAAAAGCAAGGTTGCCGGCAAACTGCTTACTAAAATCTGATACTGACCTTTCTCGTGTAAATGTATGGATTCAGTGCAAAAACTTGAACAAAAAGATCGATGCCAAAGTTATACGAGAATTAGCTGGAATATACGATTTCCACATTAATTCAAAGCAGAAGATGTCCAACTTTATATTTCTATTCAGCCCTCATGTGCTATCAAAGCAGGGTCTTATCCAAATGGATAAATCCAATTTCCCCCTCATCCACTGGCAATTGTCTCCCTTGAAATTAACAAAGAGATCAGCATTCGAAACTTTAATAGATGAAACGAACCTGAATTTGGTAAACATGCATGACAGGACACTTTTCACTCAAGACCAGCTTAATTCTTACTATTTCGACCTCTCAAATTGGAGCTGTGGTAACTTAAATCAGATATACATGAATCCTTTTGCACGAAAAGCACTAGCTGGTTTGGATATTGAAATGCAGTTGGATATCCTCCGAAGAGGAATGAATGCAAATTTATTTCAGGCTTGAAGTTTTCATTTTTCATTAAAATACACATTATCTAATTAGTTCATTATTTGTTAAGTACAGTGACGTATTGGGTGGTAAAGGCAGTGGTCGTAAAAGTACGGATTACCGTTACCCCATCAATCACTGTCAATACCTTATAAGTAAAGGCTGTTGGAGTTGGAGCAGGAGTTGTGGTGGTTGGAGTCACTGTTGGAGTCACTACTGGAGTCACTACTGGAGTAGAAGTGCTTAAGGCGGTCTCAAATGGAGCTGCAATTGAAGTACTAGTTACAACAGAAGGTACAGCTGGATCAGTTGACTTAACGACAGGTGAAGTACTTGTCGTTTTTAAGACAGGCAATGGTTCGGATGATAATTGAGTGTCAGATTTTAACGACTGTTCAGCTGAAACAGGACTGGATGATGCCTTCTTTGTTGCAGTCGAAGTTTGTTCTTTAGAACTTGGAGGAACACTTGTTATAGAGGTTGCACTGACGACAGATGCAGTCGACGTGGAAAGTGTTGAAGTGCTTGACTTAGAAGTGCTTGATGGAACTTGTTGTACGCTAGATGAAACAGTTGCGCTAGGCTCAGAACTAGAACTTGAAGATTTTGCTGGAACACTACTTGAGATGGCTGTTGACGTGGCTAAAGTACTAGAGGTAGTAGAAGCCTTAATCACAATGGAATCAGTAATTTCCGTAGACGAAATTGCAGATATAGTTGATAATTCAATGTAATCGCCAGTGGTTGGTAATGCTGAAATTGTGGTACTAACCTTTGTTGCAGCATCGTATTGAGCGACCAAATTCTTCATGTTTTGAATATAGTTCAAACTGTTGTCATAATTGTCCCAAGCAGAAGATGCATCCCATAAAGAAACACCACCAAAGTTAGGATTTTGAAGAATATCAGATGTAAGGTATTGCGAGACGCTTGATGGTTCTAGGTAACCTGTGCCGGCAGAAGCAGAATTACCAGGTAAACCAATAAACATCTTGATATTCTTATTTGGGGAAATATTCTTTGCAAAGTCATCCCAAACATTCCAGTTGAAATTTGGTCCTAAATTGCACCAGTTGTTATAGAATTGAATAAAGGCAAAGTCGATATCGGAGTTTTCCAACATGTTGCCAACAGAAGCATCAGGGTATACACATTGAGGGGAGGCAGAAATGTAGTATTGTTTCGAAGTGTCAGTTGCAAATAACTTTCTTAATGCAGCGACTAAGGCAACATAACCAGTTTGGGAGTGGTTTTCAATATCAAAATCAAACCCGTCTACAACTGCACCATCGAAAGGTCTTCCAGCTGTTCCTTTCCCATTTCCGAATAATTCCCATAAAGTAGTAGCAAATTCGACGGCAGTGGAATCATCATTAAATCCGTAAGTTCCTGTAGCACCTCCAAGTGATAACAAGACTTTTTTACCAAGAGATTGACAGGTTTGAATATCTTGCCCGATTGTAGAACAGTGAAGCACGCCCTCTTCAGTGTAGGAACCACCACAAGCATTAGCGAAATTCAATTGCATTGGATATGGGAAAACATATAAGAATGAGAGAACAACGATGTCAACCGCGTTTGATGCACAGTAATCAGCCAATCTTCCCTGGGAACCTCCAGAGTTTTGACCCCAATAAACTGCAACATTTGAATTAGAGTTGGCATCAAAACCAAAGACTAAGGGTATAAGGAAATTGAAAATGAATGGTATAAGTTGGAGTTTCATAAGGAGTGTAAATAGTTGGATTAGTAGTGACAAAGAATGTTGAAATTTTCAATTACAAAACTTCGATTATTTATACAAAGTAACCAAAACGCCTTTTGTAAAAATCGAATATTTTAGTAGTCATATCTGTAGGTAAACGAATGCAACTATGGCTTTACTTTTAAAAATCAACGCTTTGGTAAGACCCTATCCCAAACAGGTGGCTATTGAGGGAAAATGCGCAAAGGAAATGCTGGTTATGTTCTAAAAACGTACCTCATATTGATCAATCCCATTTTTTGTTACATTGAAGTTGATATTCCTTTAAATGTGAACTCCTTTCCATATACTGATGCGATGTCTTTTTACTGTTTTTGAGTTTTGCAGCCAGCAATTTCTGCCTATTTGCTCTATGTGAATAGCATAATATGCAAGTTTATGCATTTATGTGCATATTTATGCATGAGATGCTGGACTCTTTCCCAAATAGGATGATTGTTGCAAATTGTACCACTATTTTTGCTGAGGTATACTTGAACTTACACTCTCTTCTGTAGGTATCAACAAAGCAGTTGTAAAATGTGTATTCATCTTTGAAGACAGTTATCTTTTTAGGGAAAAAAAATTTTTTTAGACAAAAATGGTTCAATGGGTTTACACACTCCACGGAATTGATAGCTTTTTGTGATTTATATGAAATTTCCACAAAATTTTCAATATTAATTACAATGCTAAACAGAAACAATAGATTTGAAGTATTTTTGATAGATCTTTGTTTCACGTAAGTTTTAATACACAGTAAAGCCTGTTGGAAACAATACAACCATGACCTTGTATTTAATTATTAATAAGCACTTGAAACAATCAGATTCTTTGAGCGAACAAAGAGTATTTCGACCAGAAGTTCTTTGAGTTTAACCCGTCTTAGTCATTTATTTCTACTTTATAACCGACTTGCCGAAGAAAGATTAAGGTCTGTCTATTCATGGTTTTGTTCTTAAACATTTTACAGTTACCAAGTTTAGTTATCTAATATCCAATTCCATTATGGAACTCTCAGTACGTCGTTTACTTTAAACCATTTTGAGAACCCCACTTGGATTCTTGGTGTAAAACTTCAATGTCGTATAAAACTTGTCACAAAGGGCTCAAAGATAGGAGGATTCACCATTTATAAATGAAGATATTTTGTTTATAGACTTGAGTAGAGTAGTATAAGAAATGAAGATGGTATTAGGATACCATCTTACTAGATTCTATGCGCCACCGAACGAAATCCACAAGTGGCCATTGTGCTTTAAAACATTAATGTTAAAGCATTGCCATGAGCTCAAAATGATTGAATAATATTGGTGTTCCATGATTTGAACACACAATGATTAATACATAGTTTCACATGTATGATATAATTTTTTAGTTTTATGATAAAAATATGGGAGAGAATATAATTTACTGCTACATTTATCTGATTGATCCATGACTATAGATTCTTCAATACTTACACAATGCTAAAAAACGAACCATCAGTACTCTTCGGAAGACCTTTTTGACTCCTTCAGGAGAATGTATGAGCAAGAAAAGGTGTTATTGATCTGCATGTATTAGGCCGATCTCAATAAGACAGTCCTGCAACAGCAATTCTGTCTCGTCTTACATTTCACCCTAGTTTAAAATAAGGTTGTGGGATCCAGAGCTAATTTGAGTTTTACTATTACATGAAGGTCATTGAATTCTCTTTTGTAACATTTTAACAAAACCTTAAAATCCTGTTACATTAATATACTGATTGAGGGTCGATTTCCATTAGCTCTGTTAATGGCCGATAATATTTTGTTAAATTTGCTGTTTCCATTAAATATATGTAAACTAGATGTAGAAGGCATGCGTCAGGCGCTAGAGTTATTAGTACAACTGCCTTATTTAGAAACATGGTGGTCTCAGCATAGTGCTAAATGATTCGTGGCGATGCATAGTAGATGCAAATTCGGCGAAAATCTTATGTGTGACGTAATGATTTAAATTTTGTGGTAGCACTTTGGAAATTCACCTGCCCAAAACGGAATAAACACAAACCGGCGAAATTTCGGTGGAGTTATAAAATTTCTTGTAGACTAAAGATTTAGTTAGAAACAGCAATAAAGTTCAGTAGAAGAGTATCGAGACAACAATGTGTACACATGAATGAAGTCAGTCAACAATTGGATACTTGACCAGGAATTTCTGTACGAATTTACAAACATTTACTATGGGGATCGTATTGTTGGACAAGATTGTAGATTGTAAATATTTGCCTCCACACACTCCTTCGAAATATCACAAACACGCACCATTAGTTGGAAAAATATTTGGAGACATTTGAACGTTTCTGAAAGGGAAGAAGGTTAATCATATACGACTAGTAAGAAGAGGGAGCGCGTAATTGCCATGGGATAATACTGACCCCAAAATCCAGACTCTGAGACTAACCCTCGTTAGAAAAAACTCTGGGAATCGGATGGTAAGAGGGGGTTTCACGTGCGCATGAATTTCGCCGAAATATTGGGTAAACTAACGCACATGTTCGGCGAGATTATTATTGGTTGATGGGTTGAGATTCAGAGGGATATTGTTGGACAATTTGGGTAATTAGGGAAGGCGAAAAATACTATAAATATTGGAGAATTTACCTCAAAATCAAGTTTGAACTTTTTCTTTATCACAGTACAACATGACTCAAGTTCAATTCAATACCAAGACTAAGACTGAAAACAACCACTTGTTTTCCAAGTTCACTTACGAAAATGCTATTGTTGAAAAAGATGCTTCTGGTAAGTTATCTGTTACTCCAACTGCTGTTGATTATGAATTCAAGGTTGACTTGAAAACCCCAAAGACAGGTTTAATGTTGGTTGGTTTAGGTGGTAACAACGGTACCACTTTGGTTTCTTCTATTTTAGCCAACAAGCACAACATCAGTTTCGAAAACAAAGAAGGTGTTGTCAAGCCAAACTACTACGGTTCTGTTACTCAATCATCTACTGTCAAATTAGGTGTTGACAAGGAAGGTAACGATGTTTACGCTCCATTCAACTCTATTGTCCCATTCGTTCACCCAAACGACTTAGTTGTTAGTGGTTGGGATATTTCCAGCTTGCCATTAGACAAGGCCATGAAGAGAGCTCAAGTTTTGGACGTTGACTTACAAAGACAATTGGAACCATACTTGAAGGAATACGAACCATTGCCATCTGTTTACTACCCAGATTTCATTGCTCTTAACCAAAAAGAAAGAGCCGACAACTTGATTAACGTTGACGCTAAATCTGGTGAAGTCTTAACCAACAACAAATGGGCTGATGTCGAAAGAATCAGATCTGATATTAAAGATTTCAAAAAACAAAATGACTTGGACAAGGTTATTGTCTTATGGACTGCCAACACTGAAAGATACGCTGATGTTTTACCAAACGTCAACGACAACTCCAAGAACTTGTTAGATTCTATCAAGAACAACCACCCAGAAATTGCTCCATCTACCGTTTTCGCTGTTGCTTCTATCTTGGAAGGCGTCCCATACATCAACGGTTCTCCACAAAACACTTTCGTTCCAGGTGTTATTGAATTAGCTGAAGAATACGGTACCTTCATTGGTGGTGATGATTTCAAGTCTGGTCAAACCAAATTGAAATCCGTTTTGGCTCAATTCTTGGTCGACGCTGGTATCAGACCAATTTCTGTTGCTTCCTACAACCATTTAGGTAACAATGATGGTTACAACTTATCATCCCCAAAACAATTCAGATCTAAGGAAATTTCCAAGGCTTCTGTCATTGATGATATGATTGAATCTAACGAAATTCTTTACAACGACGAAAAAGGAAAGACTGTTGACCACTGTATTGTTATCAAATACTTGCCAGCTGTCGGTGATTCAAAAGTTGCTATGGATGAATATTACTCTGAATTGATGTTGGGAGGACACAACAAGATTTCTATCCACAACGTTTGTGAAGATTCGTTATTGGCCACACCTTTGATTTTGGATTTAGTTATCATTGCAGAATTCTTACAAAGAGTGCAATACAAGAAGGCTGACGAAGGTGATGACAAATACCAAGACTTCTACTCTGTCTTGACCTTCTTATCATACTGGTTGAA
>ERZ778017.3716-NODE-3716-length-10517-cov-4.930893_pt1 | contig 10517 bp, 10 predicted proteins | sample MGYA00375747_ERZ778017 | MGnify/ENA primary metagenome ERZ778017 (study PRJEB29350, sample SAMN05509838) | bioreactor metagenome | biome: bioreactor; material: wastewater | place: South Africa: University of Cape Town | collected 2014-03-17 ... | reverse complement strand
CGCGCACCGACGACGCCTCCGCCGCGGTCGGTGCGGTGATCTCGGCGTTGGATGCCGCAGGCATCCGCTACGGGCAGGTCGCGGTATCCCACCCCACCCTCGACGACGTGTACCTGCACTTCGTCGGACACACCTTCGGCGAGCAGACGCCCGCCGTCACGGAAGGAGCAGCGGCATGACCTCCGTCGCCATCCCGAGGCCCGCCATCCATCGCGCAGGCTGGCTCACCCAGACCGGTCAGGTGCTGCGACGCTGGCTGATCGTGTCGATGCGGCAGGCGTGGGGACCGGTGATGAGCCTCGTCCAGCCGGTGATCTGGATCGTGCTGTTCGGCCAGGTCTTCCACTCGCTGGGGGTGCTGCCGCAGTTCGGTGAGGCCGGCTACATCGACTATCTGGTGCCCGGCATCCTCATGATGACGGTGCTGTACTCGGGCGCGTGGGCGGGCACCGGGTACATCGACGACATCAACTCCGGCGTCATGGACCAGTACCTCACCTCGCCCATCTCGCGCTCGGCGATCATCACCGGGCAACTGGTGCAGCAGCTGGTCGTCGGCCTCGCCCAGTCGCTCGTGGTGCTGGGGATCGGCGCGCTCGCCGGCGCCCGCTACTCGGCAGGCACGGGCGGGATGCTGGTGGCGCTGGGCGTCGCGACAGTGCTGGCGGCGATCTTCTGCTGTGCGTCCACAGCCGTCGCGTTGATCTCGCGCAATCAGATCGCCCTGATCAGCCTGTCGCAGTTGATCGTGCTGCCGGCGACGTTCCTGTCGACCACCATGATGCCCGCCGCGCTCATGCCGGAGTGGGTTCAGCAGATCTCGCGCGGAAACCCGATGACCTGGGCCGTGGAGCTCGGCCGCGCAGGACTGGGCGGCTCGTACCCCGAGGCCGCATGGTGGCAGCTCGGTGGGCTCGTGCTGCTCGCGGCGCTCGCGTTCACGTGGGCCGTGCGCTCCCTGCGCGCCTATCAGCGCTCGATCTGAGCTCGGCCGGGCGGCCGCTCAGAAGCCGCGCCAGCGGCGACCGAACCCGGAGCTCACGATCGTCACCAGGTACAGCGCAGCCGCTGATCCCAGCGCCGCGGTCAAGCCGAGCGCATCGACGCCGGCACCGGCCAGAAAACTGCCGAGCGGCATCGCGGCGGTCACACCGGCAGTCAGTGCCCCCAGCACCCGCGCGCGGATCCCCGCGGGGATCAGGCGGTAGAGGGCGGCATCGATCATCGGGTTCAGCGGGCCGGCGGCCAGACCTGCCAGTGCGAGCACCACGGCCACGACGGCGAACGGAGGCGCGAACATCAGCACGAGGTACGGCGGGGGACCGGCCAGCAGGAACAACACGATCAGCAAGCCGTGGCGGGGCAGACGGTCGCCGACGATGCCGTACAGCGCGGCGCCGGCCAGCGCGCCGCCGGAGAAGCAGGCGATCATGACACCGAGTTCCGCGCCGCCGTGGCCGAGGCTCTGCGCGTAGAGGGGCTGCAGCACCGTGAGTCCGGCGGTGTCGATGGCGTTGGTGACGACCACCATCGCGATCATCGCGTACGCCAGGGGCGTGCGCAGGATGAACCGCATGCCGGCTGTCAGCGCCCGCCAGCCGAGGCCCCGGTCCTGTTCGGCGTCTGCCCGATCCCCACCCGGCAGCGCGACGTGCGGTACGAACGCCAGCGTGAGCGCGATGGCGGCCCCGAACGTCGCGGCATCGACGAGCATCGTGGGGGCGGGGCCGGTCAGCGCCACCAGCAGTCCCGCAGCACCCGCGCCGACCATCGTCGCGGAGCGGGCGACCGTGGCCTGGACGGCGGCGGCGCGCGGCAGCGGCATCCCAGCCATCGCCGACAGCTCCGGGATCTGACTGGCGCGCGCGGCGCTGCCGGGGGCGTCCAGCAGGTTCGAGAGGAACACGAGGGTCAGGAGCGCCCCGAGACTCAGGGCATCGGCAGCCGCAAGCAGCGGGACGGCGAGCACGGTGATGCCGCTGGCCGCATCCGCGATGATGCTCGCTCGCCGGAATCCGAGCCGATCGACCACGACGCCGCCGACGGCACCGCCGATCACCATCGGCAGGGTCGCGGCGATCCCGGCGGCGGCGATCGCCAGGGGCGTGTTCGAGATCTGCAGCGCGATCAGCGGGACGGCGACGACCGTGATCGCGTTGCCGGCGCGCGAGATGCCGTCGGCAGCCAGCAGTGCGACGATCGGTGTGCGTCGCAGAGAGAGGGCGGATGCCGTCGTCATGGCCTTCGATAGGCCGAGTAGATGATGCGCACCGGTGCGGCTCCCGCGCGCTCCCGGTCGCCGCGCGTGTGCCAGCGGGCGGCCACTTCTTCGAGCTCGGCGCTGAGCCCCCGCAGTTCATCGGCGGTGAGCCAGGCCAGGTCGTCGCTGATCGTCGCGGCGGCGACCCACTCCTCGTCGAGCTCGTCCTCGTGCTCGAGGTAGGAGAGCTGATCGGCCGCATACCCCTGCACGAACGCCTGCCGCATGGCGCGGGCGGCGGTGCGCTGCGCGGGATCGCGTCGCAGCCGGACCGGATCGAACGTGGTCAGCTCGGCGCTCGCGCGCCACCAGCTCTCCCGGCCGTCGCGCGCGAGCTCGGGCGCCTGCTCGACCAGGCCGTGACGCTCGAGGGTGCCGCGGTGGTAGCTGATCGAGCCCGGAGCCGCATCGAGGCGCTCGCTCAGGGCTCCGACCGTCTGCGGCCCGTCTTCGCGCAGGGCGCCGATGATCTTCAGCCGCAGCGGGTGCGCCAGGGCACGCAACGCGGAGGGGTCGGCGACTGCGACGGTTCGGCGGCGGGCGGGTTCGACCATGCCCCCGATCCTAAGCCTACAACGTCCCTTGTACAACACCCCTTGTACACCTGGCGCGTCCGCGCTCCGTCCGTCCGCGGCCGTTCTTCCGCGAGGGTGCATCTGACCGCCGAGGGAGGGGGAAGTACCCGCATCCTCGGCGGTCAGATGCACCCTCGCGGGTCGAGGGGAGGCGAGGCGGGCCGGCGCGGCGGGGCGCGCGGGTCACGCCAGGGCGTCGACGATGGGCCGGAACTTGACGCGGGTCTCCAGCAGCTCCGACTCGGGGTCGCTGCCGGCGACGATTCCCGCGCCGGCGTGTGCGACCACCGGCATGACCTCGCCCACTGGCGCATCGAACTGCGCGCAGCGCAGGGCGATGGCCCATTCCCCATCGCCGCGCTGGTCGATCCAGCCGACCGGTCCGGCGTATCGGCGACGATCGAACGGCTCGATGCGCCGGATCACCTCGATCGCGGCACCGGTCGGCGTGCCGGCCACCGCGGCCGTCGGGTGCAGCGCCGCCACCAGATCCAGCGACGACGAGCCGTCGGAGAGCGTGCCGGCGACGTCCGTGGCCAGGTGCCACACGTTGGGCAGCTCGAGGGTGAACGGATGCTCGTCGGCGGCCAACGTCGTGGTGAGCGGGGCCAGCGCGTCCACGACGCTCTGCACGGCGTACGCGTGCTCGTCGAGGTTCTTTGCACTGGCGGCTAGACCCGCGCGGGCCGCGGCATCCTCGTCGGCGTCGGCGCCACGGGCGAAGGTGCCCGCCAGCACCCGCGCGGTCACCCGTCCTCGGCGTGCGGTCACGAGCGTCTCGGGGCTCGCTCCGATGATCCCGTCGACGGCGAACACCCACGTGTCGGGATAGCCGGTGACCAGCTCGTGCGGCAGCCGGCGAAGATCCGACCCCTCCGGCACCGTACCGACCAGATCGCGGGCCAGCACGACCTTGCCGACCTCGCCGGCGTCGATCGCCTCGAGCCCGGCCCGCACTGCGGCCTGGTACCCGTCGGGGTCGAGGGCGCCCGGGCCCACGGTGGCCGACCAGTACGGACCATAGGGGATCGGCTCGACAGCGGCATCCTCGTCTTCGTCGTCATGCAGCCGGATGCTGGTCGCCCAGCAACGGCCGTCGCGTCGGCCGACGATCAGTGCGGGCACGACGATCGAGCTTGCGGCAGCCGAGCGTTCGTCGAAGGTCAGGGCGCCGAATCCTACGAGTCCTGTGCCAGTAAGGGAGAGCTCGTCGTCGACCTCGGCCTCGGCGCATAGCTCGGCCCAGGCGCGTGCCAGCGCACTCGCCCGCGGCTCGGCGGCGGTGTGGTCCACGTCGATGCGCAGTGCACATCCGCGCCCGACCATGCCCTCGCCGCGGCGCAACCAGACCAGCGGGGTGCGGGGGTCGGCGTACTCGGCGAGATCGTCGATCGGAGGGATCTCCCGCGTGCGCACGCGCAGACGGGCGGAGACGGATCCGGTCACCCCACCAGCCTACGGCGAGTCGCGGACTGCTCTGCCCGGGTCGTCCGCCGCGGTCGTGCCCACGACGACCGCGGCCGGCCGGCTTCGCGACGACCGCGGGCCGGCTGCCTCGCGACGACCAGGATGTAGCGTCGGGATGTGAGCGCTTCCGCACGTCCCGAGCCCGGCACCCGCATCGTGTTCCGCTGGCGCAAGTGGGACGGCTCACCGCACTGGGAGCATGACTGCGTCTACGTCGGCTCCGATCACTGGGGCGACTGGGTGGGCCAGCCGACGGGATGGCGCAGCCACCGCCCCGGACGCGACTTCATGACCGAGTCGCCCAACGTGACGCTGCTGCCGCCGGGCGGCACCTGGGCAGGCACGTTCTACGGCGACGGGCACCCCCGGCACGTGCGCATCTACATCGACCTCGCCTGGGATGCACAATGGTCGGGGGCCGAGCCGACCGCGATCGACATGGACCTGGACGTGGTGCGCTGCGACGACGAGCGCGGCATCTTCATCGACGATGAGGACGAGTGGGCCGAGCACCGCGTGCAGTACGGGTATCCGGTCGGTGTCCAAGCCGCGCTGGAGCAGAAGGCCGCGGAGCTCAAGCGACGCGTCGAGGCATCCGAGCCTCCCTTCGATGATGCCACCGCCCAGCACTGGCTCGACCGACTGACCGCTCTCGCGCCCGTCATCCCCCGCTGAGCGCCCGTCATCCCCCCGCTGAGGGTGCATCTGACGGACGAAGGAAGGGGGAACCCCCGCTCCCTCGGCCGTCAGATGCACCCTCGCGGACGGTGGGCGTCACGACGGTGGGCGTCACGGCAGGGGGCGTCACGGCGGGGGCGCGGGGCGTGGGGAGGCGGGCGGTGGAGCGGCGGGGAGGGAGCGGGACGGGGCGTGCGGCCTAGACTCGAACGCGTGAGCAACCGCGCAGACCTCGGCAAGGACCCGCAGCGGGTCAGCGGCATGTTCGACCAGGTCGCCGGCGGCTACGACCGCACCAACACCGTGCTCAGCCTCGGCAACGACAGGCTGTGGCGCGCGGCGACGACCCGCGCGGTCGCCCCTCGGCGCGGCCTGCGCATCCTCGACCTCGCCGCCGGCACCGGCGCCAGCTCGGTCTCGCTCGCACACAGCGGCGCCGAGGTCGTCGCGGCCGACTTCTCGGCCGGCATGATCGCCGAGGGGCGTCGCCGGCACGGCGGCATCCCGAACCTGTCGTTCCAGCAGGCGGATGCCACGGACCTGCCGTTCGACGACGGCATGTTCGACGTCGTCACGATCTCGTTCGGGCTGCGCAACGTGAACGATCCGCACAGGGCACTGTCCGAGATGCGCCGCGTGACCCGCCGCGGCGGGCGGCTCGTGATCTGCGAGTTCTCGCACCCGACGTCGAAGGCGTTCGCGGCGCTGTACGGGTTCTACAACGACCGGGTGCTTCCGCTGGCGGCCAAGATCGTCTCCACGAACGCCGAGGCGTACGACTATCTGAACGAATCGATCCGCGACTGGCCCGACCAGCCGACGCTGGCGGCCTGGATCCGCGGAGCTGGGTGGACGGATGTCGCGTGGCGTGATCTCTCGTTCGGCATCGTCGCGCTGCACCGCGCCGTCAAGCCCGTCACCGACGCGGGGTGAGCGCGAGGACGTCCATTCCGGGCAGGTAGGCTGGAAGGCGTGACTGGGCGTCCCTTCATGCCGGGCTCGCGTGTGGCGAGCCGCCTCGGCCTCACGAAACGGGTCTTCGCCGGTGCCAGCTCCCGCAAGCTGCTGCGCATCGTCGAGGACGGCCTTGTGCGCGTCGAAGAGGAGCTCGCCGTCGAGCTGCAGATGGCCGACCCGCTCGTGGATGCCACCAGCCGCTATCTGTACGAGGCCGGTGGCAAGCGCGTGCGTCCGATGCTCGTGCTGTTGACGTGCCAGCTCGGCGACGGCGTCACCGAGGGCGTCGTGGAGGCCGGCACCGCCCTCGAGCTCACCCACCTCGGCTCGCTGTACCACGACGACGTCATGGACGATGCCGATGTGCGGCGCGGCGTGCCGGCCGCGCACTCGGTGTGGGGCAACAACATCGCGATCCTCACTGGCGACCTGCTGTTCTCGCGCGCGAGCCAGATCATGGCTCGCCTGGGGGAGCGTGCCATCCGCCTGCAGGCCGACACCTTCGAGCGGCTCGTGCTCGGGCAGATGCACGAGACGCTCGGGCCGCAGCCCGGCGACGATCCCGTCGCGTTCTACCTGCAGGTCCTCAAGGACAAGACCGGATCGCTCATCGCCGCCGCCGCGCAGGCCGGCGTCATCTTCGGCAACGGCTCCGCCGAGTACGAGCAGCCCCTGGTCGCGTTCGGTGAGCAGGCGGGCATCGCCTTCCAGCTGCTCGACGATGTGATCGACCTCAGCGACAGCCCGGAGGAGACCGGCAAGGTGCCGGGCACGGACCTGCGCGCGGGCGTGCCCACCATGCCGTATCTGCTGCTGGGCGCCCGCGACGACGCGGCCTCTGTGGATCTGCGTGCGCGCATCGACGCCGGTGTCGCCGAGATCGCCGCCGGAGGCGATCCGGCCGTGCTCGACTCGTCCCTTGCCGCGCTCCGCGACCACGAGGCGACCGCCCAGACGCGCAAGCTCGCCCAGGAACGCTCTCGCGACGCGATCGACGCGCTCGCGCCGCTGCCCGACGGACCCGTGCGCGAAGCGCTGACCCGCTTCGCCGTGGCCGTGGCCGATCGCAGCAGCTGAATCGACGCCGCCGTGCGCGGTGCAGGCGGGCGGCGGCATCCGTCATCGGAAAGGACCACATGACCAAGCTCAGGCTGGCCATCATCGGCGCCGGGCCGGCCGGCATCTACACGGCCGACAACCTGCTGAAGGCCGAGCGCAAGTTCGACGTCTCCATCGACCTGTTCGACCGGCTGCCGGCGCCCTACGGCCTCGTCCGCTACGGGGTCGCCCCCGATCACCCGCGCATCAAGGGCATCATCACGGCCCTGCGCGACACGCTCGACCGGGGCGACATCCGCGTGTTCGGCAACGTCGAGTTCGGCGTCGACCTCACTCTCGACGACCTGCGCGAGCACTACAACGCCGTCGTGTTCGCGACGGGCTCGTCGCGTGACGCGCCTCTGGCCGTCCCCGGCATCGACGCCGAGGGATCATACGGTGCCGCCGAGTTCGTCAGCTGGTACGACGGTCACCCCGATGTGCCCCGCGACTGGCCGTTGCAGCAGAGCACCTCGGTGGCCGTGATCGGCAACGGCAACGTCGCCCTTGACGTCGCGCGCATGCTCGCCAAGCACGTCGAAGACCTGCTGCCCACCGAGATCCCGCAGAACGTGCACGACGGCCTCGCCGCCTCGCAGATCACCGACGTGCACATCTTCGGCCGCCGCGGGCCGACGCAGGTGAAGTTCACGCCACTGGAGCTGCGCGAGCTCGGCGAGCTGCGCGACGTGGACATGGTGCTCTACGACGAGGACTTCGACTACGACGAGGCGCAGCGCGCGGCCGTGGCCAGCAACAAGCAGGTGATGGTGATCGACCGTATCCTGCAATCCTGGCGCAACAGGGTCGTCGAGACACCGGCATCCCGTCGCCTGCACCTGCACTTCTTCGCGAAGCCCGTGGAGGTGAGAACGGATGCCGCAGGCCGGGTGTCGTCGTTCGTGTACGAGCGCACCGCACCCGACGGGCAGGGCGGCGTCGTCGGCACCGGCGAGCTGCGCGAGGTGCCCGTGCAGGGGCTGTACCGTGCGATCGGGTACTTCGGCAGCCCGCTGCCGGGCGTGCCGTTCGACAAGCGCCACGGCGTGGTCCCGAACCGGGAGGGCCGGGTGCTGCACAAGGACTCCAACGAGTACGTGCCCGGCCTGTATGTGACGGGATGGGTCAAGCGCGGACCGGTGGGGCTGATCGGCCATACCAAGTCAGACGCGATGGAGACCGTGCGCAACCTCATCAACGACCAGGCCTTCTGGTGGCAGCCGTCGCATCCCGAAGAGACAGCGATCCCGGCACTGCTGCGGTCGCGCGGCGTGCCGTGGACCGACCTCGAGGGCTGGCACCGGCTGGACGCCCACGAGATCGCCCTCGGCGAACCGCACGAGCGCGCCCGCATCAAGGTCGTGCCCCGCGACGAGATGGTGCGCATCTCCCGCGCCGAATAGCCCAGCCCTACGCTGGGAGCCATGAGCGACTGGCAGCCCGACATCCTCGGTGCGCCGTTCGAGCAGGTGACGCTGTCCCTCGGCGACGATGACGAAGGGCCTGTCGTGGCGACGCTCGTGCGCGCTGTGCCGCGTCACACCTGGCGACGCCGGTCACTGGCCGATGTCGACGTGCTCAGCGTGCACGGCTGGTCGGATTACTTCTTCCAACCTCAGCTCGCGCAGTTCTTCCTTGCGCGCGGCGCGCGGTTCCACGCGCTCGACCTGCGCAAGTACGGCCGGAGCCTCCGGCCCGGACAGACACCCGGCGACGTGGCGAGCCTCGACGTGTACGACGCCGACATCGAGGCCGCGCTGCAGGAGATGGGGCACGGCCCTGATGCCGCATCCACGCGTCGGCTTGTGCTGCTGGGCCATTCCACGGGCGGCTTGGTGTTCGCACTGTGGGCGGCGCGGCATCCCGGTCGGGCTGCCGCGCTCGTGCTGAACAGCCCGTGGCTGGAGCTGCAGCTCGGGGCGATCGGCCGCAACGCCCTGGCACCGCTCGTGAACGCGCGTGCACGCGTTGACCCGCGGGGGCTGAACCCGGTCGTCGATCTCGGCTTCTACACGCGCGCGCAGCGCGAGGTCGGTGCGCTCCCGGTGCCGGGATATCGCGCGGACTGGCGCCCTGAACGCGGCTTCCGCGTGCACGCGGCATGGCTGGCGGCCGTCCTGGAGGGGCACCGGCGCATCGGCGCCGGCGTCGAGGTGGGATGCCCCGTCCTGGTGCTGCTGTCGGCGCGATCGACCCCGCCGCTGAGCTGGTCGGAGCAGATGACCGGCACGGATTCGGTGCTGGTCGTCGACGACATCGCGAAGGCGGCGACGCGGCTTGGCCGGCTCGTGACGATCGCGCGCATCGAGGGCGCACTGCACGACGTGTTCCTCTCACGGCCGCCGTCGCGCGCTCTCGCCCTGGCAGCGGTCGACGGCTGGCTCGCCCCCGCGTTGCGGGCGCCCGTCCCCACGGACACCGATGCGCGGGCGCAATGACACTGCGCACGGCGGGGCCACGCCTCGACATGCGTCGCGCGGGCAACTAGCGTTAACACCGGTTGCATGTCACGGCCGTCGAGTCCCCAGCTCGATGTCCCCGTTCCCCAGACGGGATTCCGCCGTGATGTCGCACACCAGCGTGGGTGCCGCGAGCCTCGATTCCCCAAGAGCCGACAAACTCGCGGTACCCACGTCCTCTTCGCATTCGAACACGCCGATTGACGACGCCCTGCCGATCTAAGACTCCCCAGTCAGTCCCGGCAGCTCAGGCGCCCAGCGGATGTTCACCCCAGTGCTTCAAGTGATCTCAAGGTATCCGAGAATGGCCGCTCTTGTCCACCGAATGGGGGACAAGATGGAAGCTCTTTGGAAAATCTTAAGGTTGCCCCGCGGAACGACGCCGATCAGCGGTAGTTGACGAACTGCAGATCGACGTCGAGGTCGGCGGTCTTGAGCAATCGGATGACCTCCTGCAGGTCATCGCGGCTCTTGGACTGCACGCGCAGCTCGTCGCCCTGGATCTGCGACTTCACCGAGCGGGGCGCGGAATCGCGGATGATCTTGCTGATCTTCTTCGCGTTCTCCTGCGAGATGCCGTCTGTCAGAGTCGAGGTGATGCGCACCTCTTTGCCGCCCTGCACAGGGTCGCCGGATTCCAGGCTCTTCAGCGAGATGCCGCGCTTGACGAGCTTCGACTGGAAGACGTCCAGCACCGCCTTTGCGCGTTCCTCGGTCGACGCCTTGATCAGGATGGCCTCGCCGCTCCATTCGATCGAGGCCCCGGTGCCCTTGAAGTCGTAGCGCTGCTCGACCTCCTTCCGGGCCTGGTTGAGGGCGTTGTCGGCCTCTTGATGATCGACCTTGGAGACGATGTCGAAGGATGAGTCAGCCATGCCGCGAGTCTACTCAGCCGGTCATACCCCCGCGCCGCGCCGAGACCGCCCGGCGGATGTCGGCCGCGGCATCCGGCAGTCGCCTTCTGCGGGTTGCGCCGAGACCGCCCGGCGGATGTCGGCCGCGGCATCCGGCAGTCGCCTTCTG
>ERZ778017.3713-NODE-3713-length-10524-cov-5.200497_pt1 | contig 10524 bp, 8 predicted proteins | sample MGYA00375747_ERZ778017 | MGnify/ENA primary metagenome ERZ778017 (study PRJEB29350, sample SAMN05509838) | bioreactor metagenome | biome: bioreactor; material: wastewater | place: South Africa: University of Cape Town | collected 2014-03-17 ... | reverse complement strand
CATCCGCACACTCGAGGAGCTCAGCGTGCCGAGCGTCCTGATCGGGCTGCCGTCGGGCGCCGACTCGCTGGTGTGCGTGGACTTCGACTTCGAGGCGGCCGGTCGGCTGGCAGCCGTTCGCCTCGCCGAGCTCGGCCACCGCCGGGTCGCGCTGTTCGGCGCTCCTGCCGAGGTGCTCGACCGGCACACCTCGTACGCCGATCGGCTGGTGCGCGGCTTCCTGACCGGATGCGACGAGCAGGGCCTTGTCGGCAGCGTGCACGCGTGCCCCAGCGGCGCCGAGGCCGCACAGGTCGTCGACGACGTGCTGGCCGCCGACGCCGAGCTCAGCGGCATCCTCATCCACAACGAGGGGGCACTGCCGCACATCGCGGCTCGACTGGCTGCACGCCGCAGCTCGCGCACCGCGGACCTGGGCGTCATCGCGCTGTGCCCGGCCGAGATGGCGCAGACCGTGTCGGGGCTCGCCGATAGCATCGCGATCCCCGCCGAGGGGATCGGCGCCGCTGCCGCCGACGCGATCCGCGCGCTTCTGGCCGGCGAGAACCCGGACAAGGTGCGGCTGCTGCCCCCCGTGCTGGCCTCCCGCGCACCGACGCCGGCGTAGGCGCGGCGATGCAGATCGACCCGAACGGCAAGGCCCTGCAGGGGATGACGACGTTTCTCGCGTTCGTCGCCCTGAACGTGCTGTACCTGCTCACGTGCATCCCGATCGTCACGATCGGCGCGGCCACGAGCGCCCTGTATGAGGTGACGATCCGCTATGCCGACGACGAGAGCGGACGGCCGCTGAAGGACTACTTCCCGTCGTTCGGCCGCAACTTCCGGCGCGCGTCGCTGCTCTCGCTGTTCCTGCTGGTGCCGTTCGCGGTCCTGGTGTTCAGCGCGATCTTCTGGTGGTCGCATCCGAGCGCGGCCGGTGCTGCGGCCGGAGCGGTGGCCGCCATCGCCGCCGCGTACGCGTTCATCGCCTGGATGTACGCGATGGCCCTGACGGCCTGGTTCGACGCGCGGCCGACGCGGACCCTGAAGAACGCGCTGCTGCTGCCCGGCGCCGAGCCCGCACGCACGTTCGGGATCGTCCTCATCCCGATCGCGCTGGTGTGCATCACGCTGCTGTTCCCGGCGTTCGGCGTCATCCTGGCCACGGTCGGCTTCTCGGTGGGCGCCTATGCGACGGCGTTCCTGTTCCGCAGCGTCTTCGCGCGACACCTCTAAAAACATCTATCTTGACAGAAGAGCCTCGACGGAGGATTCTAAAGGCAGAATCATCTTTTTTAGAGGAGGCCATCATGACTGATTCGGCACTGCACACGCCGCGGACGACAGCCGCAGGATCGACGTTCTGGAGCCGGGTGAGGGACGAGCCGGCGTTCGCCGCGTTCTGGATCCTGCGCGTGGGGTTCGTCGCGCTGCCGCTATGGATGGGCATCGACAAGTACGCGAACACCCTGACGTCCTGGCCGCACTACCTCGCCCCCTGGATCGTCGACATCCTGCCGTTCTCGGCGCAGACGGCGATGTTCATCGTCGGTGCGGTGGAGATCATCGCCGGCATCGCGATCGCGATCAAGCCGCGGTACGCGAGCTACGTGGTGGCGCTGTGGCTGGCCGGGATCATCGTGAACCTGCTGACGTACTCCGGGTTCTACGACGTCGCCCTGCGCGACTTCGGTCTGCTCGTGGCAGCACTCGCCCTCTCCCGCCTGGCGGCGGTCTACGACACGCCGTGGCGCTCACGCGCGACGAGCACGCGATGACCGATCCTCTGGCAGACCTCGTCGCCGCCGGCGTGTCGATCTGGCTCGACGATCTCAGCCGCGAACGGCTGACCTCGGGCAGCCTACGCGACCTGGTCGCGCACCAGCACGTGTCGGGGGTCACCACGAACCCCTCGATCTTCGCGAAGGCGATCGGCGCCGGCCAGGCCTACGAGGCACAGCTGGCCGACCTGGCCGCGCGCGGCGCCGACATCGGCGAGGCGCTGCGGGAGATGACGACCTGGGACGTGCGGGCGGCCTGCGACGTGCTGCGGCCGGTGTACGACGCGACCGACGGCGTCGATGGCCGCGTCTCGATCGAGGTCGACGCGCGCCTCGCGAACGACGCGGCGGGGATGATCGCCGAGGCGCGCTCGCTGTGGTGGAGCGTGGACCGGCCCAACCTGTTCATCAAGATCCCCGCGACGCCGGCGGGGCTGCCGGCGATCACGGCGTGCCTGGCCGAGGGCATCAGCGTGAACGTCACGCTGATCTTCTCGCTGACGCGGTACGAGCAGGTCATGCACGCGTGGCTGGACGGCATCCAGCGCGCCCAGGCCGCCGGCCTGCCACTGGCGCGCCTCGACTCGGTTGCGTCATTCTTCGTCTCCCGGGTGGACACCGAGGCCGACCGTCGTCTGGACGCGCAGGGCACGCACGAGGCTCGCGCCCTGCGCGGCCGCGTCGCCGTCGCCAACGCCCGGCTCGCGTACGCGCGGTTCGAAGAGGTCACGTCCACACCTCGGTGGGCGGCGCTGGCCGCCGCAGGCGCCCGTGCACAGCGCCCGCTGTGGGCCTCCACGTCGACGAAGGACCCGGCCTATCCCGACACGAAGTACGTCGCCGAGCTGGTGGCGGCGGGCACGGTCAACACCATGCCGGAGGCCACGCTGCGCGCGATCGCCGATCACGGCGTCATCGGGTCCGACGCGATCGCCGGCACCCGGGATGACGCTCGCTTGGTGCTCGACGAGCTCGCCGCCGCCGGCGTCGACTACGACGACGTCGTGGCCACGCTGGAACGCGAGGGGGTCGCGGCGTTCGACAAGGCGTGGTCCGACCTGGCCGCGCAGCTGCGCACCCGGCTGCAGGCGACCGCACGCACGTCCGCAGACGGATGAGCAGAGGTCCGGGGCGTGCGCCCCGGACCTCTGCCGCCGTGCGTCAGCGGGTCACTTGAACGCCGCCGCGACCGCGATGCGCGCGTCGTTCTGCGACTTCGCGTTGGCCATGTCGACCTTCAGCACCTTGTCATAGCCCAGGCCGTCGGCCTTCGAGATGAGATCCTTCTGCAGCGAGGCGAACTCCGCGTCATCCTTCGCGAACGACATCTTCCACGAGTACTGCACGATGATCGCCTTGATCTGGTTGCGCAACGTCTCGATCTCGGAGCTGTCGGTGGGCGCCGTGTAACTGGCGCCCGGCGCGACGATGACCTTGTCGGTCTTCTTCAGGTAGTCCATCGACGAGGTGGCGTTGTCCATATGCGACGACCAGTCCTCGCTGAGGGCGTTCGCCGTGAGCTTCTGATAGCTCGGCCAGGCCTTGTAGCTGAACGGCTGCTTGGTCGCCGGGTCGACGTCGTTGGGCAGCACGAGACTCACGTTCAGCGCGGAGGCGCCCTTCGTGTAGTCGCCACCGCCCCACTCGGCCGGCACGTCGCCCTTGCCGTCGAGGAAGACCTGCTTGCCGAAGTCGGTCAGTGCGGGCTGGCCGTCCTTGCCCATCTCCCAGGTCAGACCCTGAGGTCCTGCCGCACCCATCGTCTGGCTGTTGTTGGAGTACGTGCCCTCGGCCGAGTACAGCCAGTTGATGAACGCCGCGATGCGCTCGGGATCCTTGGCCTTCGAGCCGATGGACAGCACCTGCGTGCCGCCGTAGGCCGCGGCGCCGTACGAGAACACCTTCATGTCCTCCAGCGGGGCGATCTCGAAGCCGCGCCCGGCCTTCAGGTTCGCGTCCGTGTTGTAGGCGGCCTGACCGAGCCAGGGCCACCACGAGAACAGCACCTGCCCGTTCTGGAACTTCGACCACAGCGTGTCATAGTTCTGGGTCGTCGACTCGGGGTCGACCAGTCCCATCTGGTTGGCCTGGTAGTAGAACTTCAGGGTGCGCATGTACTCGCCGTTGGGGTCGAGGATGCTCTGGTAGTCCGAGCCGTCGGCCTTGGCGAGCACGAAGCCGAGCTCGTCGTAGCCGTAGAAGCAGGTGGGCTGCTTCGCGTTGTTCATCATGTTGCCGTCCCAGTCCTTGAACATGGACAGGGCGTACACCTTCTTGCCGTTGGGCGCCGTCGGCTGCTCGTCCTGCATCTGCTTGAGCACCGGCAACAGGTCTTCGAGCGTGGCGATCTTCGGGTACCCGGCCTGCTTGTAGAGGTCCCACCGCAGGAATGGCCCGAACGTCGGGTCCAGACCCTCGGACGGCTCGGTGGGCTTGATCGAGGAGACCTGCGTCGGGAACGCATAGATCCCCTTCTTGCCGTCGTTGAGGTTCTGGACGGCCTTGTCGAACTTCGCGACGTTGGTCATCGCGGGGTAGTACGACGACGCATCCATCACGAGGCCGCCCTGGATCAGCTCGTCGAGCTTCTGGCCCCGGTCGGTGATGATGAGATCGCCGAGGTTGCCCGCCGCGACGCGGGTGTTGTACAGCGTGTCCCCGCCGCCGGCGACGTTCGGGGCGATGATGTTCAGCTTCATATTGAACTTGTCTTTGACGAGCTTGGCGAACCAGCCCTGCTGCATGCCCATGTAGTTGGCGAGCCCGTCGAACACGTCGATCGTGATCTCTTTGTCCCATTTCGCCGGGAACGTGCTCGTCGTACTCTTGGTCGCGGTGGACCCGCCCCCGCTGCAGGAGGTCAGGAGTCCGGCGGCGAGGAGCGCGATGGCCGTGATGGCCACCTTCCTCTTCAGCTTCATTGCATTCCTTTCTAGTGGGGACCGGGCGCCCTCAACCCTTGACGGCGCCCAGCATGATGCCCTTCACGAAGAAGCGCTGGAACAGGGGGTAGATGAAGATGATGGGCAGCACGACGATCACCGACACCGTCATCCGGATCGAGGTCGGCGTCTGCGAGGTCGCCGCCGACACGATCGAGGAGAGGTTGCCGCCGGAGTTCTGCGCGGCCTGCGCCAGGCTGTTGGCCTGGTTGATGAACATGTACAGCAGGTACTGCAGGGTGTACAGGCTCTGATCGGTGATGTAGATCAAGGTGTCCTGGAAGCTGTTCCACTGCGCGACGGCCGAGAAGATCGCCACGGTCGCCAGGATCGGCGTCATGTTCGGCAGATAGATGCGGAAGAAGATCTGCACGATGTTGGCGCCGTCGACCTCGGCCGCCTCCTGCATCGACTCCGGCATGGCCTCGACGTAGGTCTTGACCAGGATGATGAAGAAGGGCTGCACGACGAACGGGAGCACGTACACCCAGAAGTTGTTGGTCAGCCCGAGGGTCTTCATGATGATGAACACCGGGATCAGTCCCGCGCTGAAGTACATCGTGACGATCACGAAGCGATACCAGAACTGCCGTGCCCACATCTTGCTCTGCGTGAACATGAAGCCCAGGAATGCGGATGCCAGGACCGTGACCGCCGTGCCGATCACGGTGCGGCCGACGCTGACCACGGCTGCCAGCGGCAGGCCGTCGAGCTGGAACACCTCTTTGTAGTTGCCCAGGTGGAACCCCACCGGCCACCAGCGCACGTCACCCAGCGCGGAGACGTCGTTGGCGCTGATCGAGTTGATGATCAGGAAGTAGAACGGGTAGGCGCACAGGAACACCAGCAGCAGGAACACGGCGTAGTTGATGATCGTGAAGATCATGTCGCCGGCGCGGCGGGGCCGCACCCCGGTGGAGACGGTGGTCATCGGATTCCCCTCAGACGATCGAGGTGCCGCGCACGCGCTTGGCGATCGCATTGACGGTGAACAGCAGGATGACCGAGATGACGCTCTTGAGCATTCCGATCGCCGTGGCCATGGACAGGCTGTTCCCGGTGATGCCGATGTTGTAGACGTACAGGTCGAGCACCTGGATGTGCTGCTGGTTGAAGGCGTTCTGGAAGACGAAGTACTGCTCCATGCCGTTGTTCCGCAGGTTGGCCACCGACAGCAGCAGCAGCACGAGGTAGGTCGGCATCAGCTGGGGCACGGTGATGTACCACATGGTCTGGAAGCGCCCGGCACCGTCGATGCGCGCCGACTCGTACAGCGACTGGTCGATGCCGGCGATGGCGGCCAGGTAGATGATGGCGCCCCACCCCACGCCCTTCCAGATGCTCCACAGCGTCATCGTCAGCCAGATGTGCTGGTCGGTGTCCAGGAACTTGATCGGCGCCGTGATCAGCCCCGAGTCGGTCAGGATGCTGTTGACCAGCCCCGTGCTGGAGAACAGCGAGAACGCGATCATGTAGACGAGCACCCACGAGATGAAGTTCGGCAGGGTCGTCAGCGTCTGCACGGCGTTGCGGAACCAGGGCGTGCGCACCTCGTTGAGGAACACCGCGAACACCAGCGGAAGGATCGAGGTCGCGATCCCCAGGAAGCTGATCGCGAGCGTGTTGACGAGGACCTGTCCGATCTGCTGCATCTGCGTGGGCGAGCTGACCAGCATCTCGAACCACTGCAGGCCGACGAACTCGCTGCCGGACAGGCCGAGCGCGGGTTTGTAGTCGTACAGCGAGTAGATCCAGCCGTACAGCGGGAAGTACGAGAACAAGAACACGAGGATCAGGAACGGGACGATACACAGGAACATCCCGTACGACCGGCGGCCGCCGGCCTGCTTCTCGTGCCGGCGCCGCTTCTTGCCGCCCGGCTCGTCAAGCTCCGTCGCGGTGACCTCGGCCACCAGGGTCGACACGGTCATCGCGCGTCCGCCCGCGGCACGCCCGCCGGCGATGCCGGACGGAGGTTGTCGTATCGTCGCATGCCACTCCTTCGTGCGCGGGAGACCGGACGTCGCCGCACCGATCCACGCTGGTGCCCGGCCTCGGCCGGCACAGCGCCGGCGCCGCCGTCCGATCGGCTCATCGAGTCGATTGTCGAACCGCTTCGATTATGGCTTGGATCAAAGAAACCACGACGGCGTTGATTCGTCAATCGGGGGGAGATCACACGATCGTAACGATCGGGAGCGCTCCCATTTCGCATGCGTGCGCTCCCCCGCATCCTGTCGACCGTCATCGCTGCCCAATGCTTTCCGGCGCGTAGCGCACGTCGGCGAAGCGCACCGGTGTGCCCTGCGCGCGCAGTCCGATCACACGCCCGACGAACCCGCCGGCCACCTCGGTGGACAGATAGCGCCCGTCAAGCCGTGCGACCGCGAGGACGCCTGCGGCGTCGGCAACGCCGAAGACCAGATCGTCGGGGCCGCCCGTGGTCGCGGCATCCGCCCGCACCCACAGCTCGACCGCGCCCTGGGGCGCGAGCGCCCGCTCGGCGGCGATGCGGTGCGCGATGCCGCCCACCTGCGCATGCACCTCGGCCCGCCCGCCGACCAGCAGCAGCTCATACCAGTGCCGGTCGTCCATGCGCACGCGCACGGCCGCCCCCTCGCGAGTCCCGGTCGTGGCGGAGAACCGCCAGTACGGGTCGCGGGCGCGCACGCCCAGCAGCGCCGGCGCACCGTTCGGGCTTTCCACGGGGCGCACCTCGACGCCGCCGCCCGCGATCGGTTCGGCGACATCGACCAGGTCGGCACCCGGTGAGATCCAGCGCGGATGCAGACGCGCATCGGCGAACGTGTCGACGAACGCGGTGACCGGGGCGGGGATGCGGTATCGGTCGGCGATCACGACGGGCCAGTCGTCGGCCCAGTCCAGGCCGGCCAGGAACGTCTCCCGACCGTTCACGTGGAACAACGGGGTCGCACCGCGCGGGCGCACGCCCAGATACACCATCGCCCAGGTGCGATCGGCGAGCTCGACGATATCGGCGTGCCCGGTGTTCTGCACGGGGAAGGTGGTGCTGCGCCGGGTGAGGATCGGGTTGGCCGGGCACAGCTGGAACGGACCCGACGGCGACGGACCGCGCGCCACGCTCACGCAGTGGCCCCGCTCGGTGCCGCCCTCGGCGAACAGCAGGTACCACAGGCCGCCGCGCTGGAACAGGTGCGGGCCCTCGGGGTATGCCAGGCCCGTCCCCGGCATGATCGAGCGCGGCTGGTCCACGACGACGCCGCGTTCGAGGTCGACGCGCACCTGCCCGATGCCGGGCACGTCTGCGGTGTTCGAGCTGAACGTGACGTAGCAGGTGCCGTCGTCGTCCCAGGCCAGATCCGGGTCGATGCCGCCGATGCCGGCGATGATGCGAGCCGGTCCCCACGGGCCCTCGATCGAGGGGGCCGAGGTGAGCAGCTGGCCCGGGCGACCGGACACATCCGTGGTGATCACCCAGAACCTGCCGTCGTGGTGACGCAGCGTAGGCGCGTAGACGCCACCGCCGGGCGCCGCCCGACCGGCGGGGAACCTCTGGTCGCCGGCCAGCGCATGACCGGCCTCGTGCCAGGTGACGAGATCGTCGCTGCGCCACAGCGGCACGCCCGGCGAGTACTCGAACGACGAGTTGGCGATGAACAGCTCATCGCCTGCCCGGCAGATCGACGGGTCGGGGAAGAAGCCCGGGATGATGGGCGTGGTGGCCGCATCGCACGCCTCGCCGGCCGCCGGGCGCTCCTGGGTCACGCTCACCGCGGGATCACCCCGGTCGTGGCCAGCTCACGGAACCAGTGCCCGGAGTCCTTGACGGTGCGCCGCTGATCGTCGAAGTCGACGCGCACGATGCCGAACCGCTTGGTGTAGCCGTATCCCCACTCGAAGTTGTCCAGCAGCGACCACACGAAATAGCCGCGCAGGTCGACGCCGTGCTCGATCGCCCGATGAGCGACGGTCAGATGCCGGCGGAGGTACTCGATGCGCGCGCGGTCGTGCACGGATCCGTCGGCGCCGGCGACGTCGTCGAACGCAGCGCCGTTCTCGGTGATCATGAGCGGCTGGGCGGGGTAGCGCTCGCGCAGCGACAGCAGCAGGTCGAGCAGTCCGTCGGGGTCGATGTTCCAGCCCATCGCGGTGCGCGGCCCCGCCTGCTCGACGAACTCGACGACGTCGTCGCTGCCGGGCCACGCACTTCCGCCGGCGGCGGGCTTGTGCCCGTCGTGACTCTGCCGCGACGAGGTGCCGTCCCACATCCGCACCGTGTTCGTCGAATAGTAGTTGACGCCCAGCACGTCGATGGGTTGGCGGATGCGCGCCAGGTCGCCGTCCTGCACGAACGACCAGTCCGTGACGGATGCCGTGTCGGCGATGAGGTCGTCGTCGTAGACGCCCTCGAGCATCGGCCCGGTGAAGGCCCGGTTGCCGACCGCCTCGATGCGCCGCACGGCCTCGGCGTCGCCGCGGGCGACGTGCAGGTTGAGGGTGACCGAGTACTGCGGCGACCCGGTCGAGGTCGCCCGCAGCGCCTCGAGCGCACGCCCGTGCGCGAGGTTCAGGTGGTGGACGGCGGCCAGTGCCGCGGCGGGCTCGCGACGCCCCGGGGCGTGGCCGCCCTGACTGTAGCCGAGGTAGGCCGTGCACCACGGCTCGTTGAGGGTCGTCCAGGTGTGCACGCGGTCGCCGAGGGCGGTGCCGAGCACGGCGGCATACTCCGCGAACGCGTCGGCGGTCTCCCGCACCGGCCAGCCTCCGGCATCCTCGAGCACCTGCGGCAGGTCCCAGTGGTACAGCGTCGCCACGGGGCGGATGCCGCGCTCGAGCAGCCCGTCGACCAGGCGCGAGTAGAAGTCGATGCCGGCACGGTTCACCGCGCCACGGCCGGTCGGGATGATCCGCGGCCAGGCGATCGAGAACCGGTAGGCGCCGAGCCCCAGGTCCGCCATCAGGTCGAGGTCCTGCTCCCAGCGGTGGTAGTGGTCACAGGCGAGGTTGCCGGTGTCGCCGTTGCAGACGTTGCCCGACGCGTGGCTGAACGTGTCCCAGATCGACGGTGCCCGGCCGTCCTCGCCGGTCGCCCCCTCGACCTGATACGAGGCCGTGGCGGACCCGAACGTGAAGCCCGCGGGAAAGCGAAGCCCGCTGTCGCGAGGGCCCGCACTGCGCACCTCGGGAAAAGCGTCGATGCTCACTGGTCTCCCGTCATCATCACGTCGATGCCGCGCTCGCCGCCGCATCCCTGCGGGCGATGTCGAAACGCTTCGACTTGGCTCCGACCCAGAGTAGGGGCAAACCCCGCCATCGCGCAACCCTCGATCGTCTCGCGGTGCGCAGACAGGTGCGCGAGCGTGTACGGTGTCGTTCGTGCCGCTGACAGACCTCTCGCTCGCCGACCTTCGCACCTACCTCCCCGACGTGGCCGAGCCCGCCGACTTCGACGCGTTCTGGCGGCGCACGCTCGACGAGGCCCGTGTCGCGGCGACCGATGCGATCGTGCAGCCCGTCTCCTCTCCGATCACCCAGCTGCTCATCGAGGACCTCACGTTCAGCGGCTTCGGCGGCGAGCCGATCCGTGCCTGGATCACCCGGCCGCGCACCGACACGCCGCTGCCGGCCGTCATCGAGTACATCGGCTACAACGGTGGTCGAGGCATCCCGGGCGAACGCCTGCAATGGGCGGCAGCGGGCTTCGTGCACATCCTCATGGACACCCGCGGCCAGGGCAGCGGATGGGGGACCGGCGGCGACACACCCGACCCGCACGGCTCCGCGGGGGCGGTGCCCGGCTTCATGACCCGCGGCATCCGGCACCCCGACACGTACTA
>ERZ778017.3711-NODE-3711-length-10531-cov-3.633257_pt1 | contig 10531 bp, 12 predicted proteins | sample MGYA00375747_ERZ778017 | MGnify/ENA primary metagenome ERZ778017 (study PRJEB29350, sample SAMN05509838) | bioreactor metagenome | biome: bioreactor; material: wastewater | place: South Africa: University of Cape Town | collected 2014-03-17 ... | reverse complement strand
ACGTGGAGACGATGGTCTGGTCAAGGGATGCCAGGAACATGCCCAGCATCAGGCCCACCATCACGGTGACGATCTGGCGTTGCGTCAGGGCTTCTCCGGCGCCGGGCGCGGCCGTGGATTTGGACATGGGTGCTCCAAGGGAAAGAAAAGGATATAAGCAGCGATAGTTGCTTTCAGTAACTATCTTACCTGCTCTTTCTATTCCCCGCCTTGGTAACTTTTCGCTTTACGGCTCCACGAGGATGCCGTCCGGGTCGCACCAGACGGTGGCTCCGGGACGGAAGGTCACGCCGTCGATCACTACGTCCACGTCCACTTCGCCGGCACCGGCCTTCAGGCTCTTCCTTGGGTTGCTGCCCAGCGCCTTGACGCCCAGGTCCAGCTCCCCGATCGCCACCCGGTCCCGGATGGCCCCATTGATGACGACGCCGGCCCAGCCGTTCGCCACCGCGCTTTCGGCGATCATGTCCCCCATCAGCGCCGTGCCCAGCGAGCCGCCGCCGTCCACCACCAGCACCGCCCCGTTCCCCGGAGAATTGAGTGTCGACTTCACCAGGGCGTTGTCCTGGAAACAGCGGATGGTCCGGACCGGGCCGCTGAAGTGCGAGCGGCCGCCCAGGGACTGGAACTGCAGGGAGACGGACGCCAGTTCGTCGCCGCGCTCGTCGTAAAGGTCTGCCGTGTTTACTGCTGTGCCTTCTGCCGGGGTGGGTGCGCTCATCTGGTTCTCCTTTTTCCTGGCAATTTGTTCGTTGGGCGATGGGCCGCCACATACCCGGGCGGCCGGCTACCGCCCACGATAGTCTGATCCCACCGCCAACCGGCCGCACCAGGGGGAGCCAAGCCAATGAGTCCGTTCCACAGGCCCGTGCCGCCGGAGGGCACCTCCGAAGGTGTCAGTACGACGGCGGCGCTCGCCGAACCGGTGCACAAGGTCACCGCCCGCTGGGTCACCGGCCTGGTGCTGGTCAACGTAGGCATCAACGCCGCGTTCTTCGGCCCCATCAACGTGTTCATCGGCCAGCAGGCAATCACCATCGACGCGCCCGGCAAGGAGGCCATCCTTTCGCTGGTCACGGCCTGTGGTGCGGCGGTCTCCCTGGTGGCCAATCCGCTCTTCGGCGCGCTCTCGGACCGGACCACTTCCCGTTTTGGCCGGCGCTCGCCGTGGGTGCTGGCCGGAGCCGTGCTGGCCACCGCTGCGCTGCTGGCCATGTCCTTCTCCGGCGCGGTGGCGCTGATGGTGCTGTTCTGGTGCCTGGTGCAGCTCGGCGCGAACGCCGCCTACGCTGCCATCACCGCCGCAGTGCCGGACCGGGTGCCGGTGGTCCAGCGCGGGGGAGTGGGCGGGCTCGCGGCCATGGGCCAGACACTGGGAATCCTCACCGGGGCCGTCTTCGGTGCCGTGGTATCCGGCAACTTCATGGTGGGCTACTGGCTGTGCGCCGGGGCGCTGCTTTTGTCCGTGCTGCCGTACCTGTTCCACCGGAACGACCCCGCACTGCCGGGGGACGTCGCCGGGCCGTTAAGGCTTGGCGCGTTTTTCCGCGGCTTCTGGATCAGCCCCCGGCGCTACCCGGACTTCGCGTGGGCATGGCTGACGCGGTTCCTGGTGAACGTGGGCAACCAGCTGACCATTGTCTACCTGCTCTTTTTCCTGCGGGATGTGATCGGCCACGAGGATCCGGCGGCCGGTGTGCTCGTCCTGACGGGGATCTATGCCGTGATGGTGATGATCACGGCAGTGCTGGCGGGGCCGTGGAGCGACCGGATGGGAAGGCGAAAGCCTTTCGTTATCGGTTCCTCTGCCACTATTGCCATGGCCGGTGCCATCATGGCGTTCTTCCCCGTGTGGCCCGGCGCCTTGGCCGGCGCTGCCGTGCTGGGCATCGGCTTCGGCGCGTACCTAGCCGTGGACTTCGCTTTGCTCACGCAGGTCCTGCCCTTCGCCGTCAGCCGCGGGAAGGACATGGGGGTGATCAACGTGGCCAATTCCCTGCCGCAGGTGGTCGCACCGGCGCTGGCGCTGCTGGCCGTGACCTATGGGGGCGGCTACCGGACGCTGTTCCTCACGGCGGCCGTTATTGGGCTGCTGGGCGCCGTCTTCGTGGTGAAAATCAAGGGCGTCAACTGACCCCGGGAGTACCGATAGTAAGGCTGGCTGACGAATTAGGGCACGGATCTGTGCCGTATAGTTGAACCGGCTGCAGGGCGGTACGGAAGTGGGGGCGCTCCTGGCCGCAGTCGCTAAAACACAACCCCGGAATGCTGATGCCCGAGACTTTTTCAGACCATCCGCCCATGGCCGCCCGGCCTTCCGCTCCACGCCAGCGCCTCCGCTACGCACGGATCCTCGATACGGCTGCAGGGTTTGCCCGCACAGGACTCGACGCCGTGGAACTCGCCCAGGTGGCAGAAAAAGCAGACGTACCGCTGGGCACTCTTTACCGCTACTTTCCCTCGCCAACGCACCTGATGCTGGCGCTGTACCGGCAGCAGCTGGATGAGCTGCAGGCAGGGACCCGAAGCTCCTCCCCGCGCTTCCGCGGGCGTGCACTCTCCGGCCTGCTGATGGAGATCTTCCACATGCGCGTCATGCAGCCCGCGGTGGAGCAGTGCCTTAGCCGGGGCGTGTACCTCCCGGAGAAGGACACCACAGACCTCCTGCGGGAGATCGACGCGCTCAGCGAAAAGCTCGTCACCGCTGCGTGCGGTGACGCCGTGGGGGCCAGGGTCCTCCTGCTGACGGTCACTGGTCTGGTCCAGTCCGTGCGGAACCGCCGGCTTTCCCTCTTCGAAGCCGAGGAGGACCTCAAAAAGGCGTGCGGCAGGCTGTCTCCCGAGGCGGACTCTGGGTTCACAGTGACGAAATCCGCGTAACTGGTCTAGACCAAAAGCGATTTAAATCCGCCATAATGCCGTGACCTGGATCATAAAAATGCCTGCCTAAACGTTTTTTCCTGCTGCAGCCCTGTCAAGAGGCACCAAGGCGGGGTCACGTGCCTGCCTACCATGGAGGCACAGGAGCGGCAGGGCGGAACATCCCCGGCGTTCCCGCGGACCCGCCACCCCTGGGTTTCCTGTCGCACTACTTTCCCTGCTTGGGCCCGGCCGGGCTCCAGGCCCCACGTGCCGTGCGCCCACGGCGAGCACCAGGAGACAACGACGTGTCCATTGACGCAATCACTGCCATTGATGATTCCGCAACCGCCCCGCTGACCGAGGACGAGATCTTCGAAGCCCACCAGGGCGGCAAGCTGTCCATCAGCACCACGGCCCCGCTGTCCAACAAGAGTGACCTGTCCATCGCCTACACCCCGGGTGTTGCCGAAGTCAGCCGCGCCATCCACGCCAAGCCCGAACTGGCCCGCACGCTCACCTGGGCCGAGCGCCTGGTGGTCGTGGTCAGCGACGGCACCGCCGTCCTGGGCCTGGGAAACATCGGCGCCAGCGCATCGCTGCCCGTCATGGAGGGCAAGTCCGCCCTGTTCAAGACTTTTGGAGACCTGGATTCCATCCCGCTGGTCCTCAACACCACCAACGTGGACGAGATTGTGGAGACCCTGGTCCGCCTGCGCCCCAGCTTCGGTGCCGTCAACCTCGAGGACATCTCCGCCCCGCGCTGCTTCGAGCTCGAGGAAAAGCTGATCGAGGCCCTGGACTGCCCGGTCATGCACGACGACCAGCACGGAACCGCCGTCGTGGCCCTCGCCGCCCTGACCAACGCTGCCAAGGTGACCGGCCGTGGCCTGGAAGGGCTGAAGGTGGTGGTGTCCGGTGCAGGCGCAGCGGGTATTGCGGTCGCCGAAATCCTGCTGGCCGCCGGCATCAGCGATGTTGTCCTGCTGGACTCGCGCGGTGTCATCAACAGCAGCCGCCCGGACCTGGCAGCAGATTCCACGAGCAAGAAGGCAGACATCGCCGGCCGCAGCAACCCCCGTGGGATCACCGGCGGTCCCGCCGAGGCGCTGGCCGGAGCCGACGTCTTCATCGGCGTCTCCTCCTCCAAACTGGACGAGGCATACCTGGCCACGATGAACCAGGACGCCATTGTGTTCGCACTGTCCAACCCGGACCCCGAGGTCCTGCCCGAGGTAGCCGTGAAGTACGCCGCCGTCGTGGCCACCGGCCGCAGCGATTTTCCCAACCAGATCAACAACGTCCTGGCATTCCCCGGCATCTTCCGCGGAGCCCTGGATGCCGGCGCCCGCCGCATCACGCCCGCCATGAAGCTTGCGGCGGCCCGCGCCATCGCCGAGCTCGCTGCCGAGGACCTTTCGGCTGACTACATCGTGCCCAGCCCGCTGGACCCGCGTGTTGCCCCGGCCGTCACCGCGGCCGTCGCCGCGGCGGTGGAAGCCGAGTAAGGCTTCTTCCTGCAGGAAACCACGACGGCGGTGCCTCCTTCGCGAAAGGAGGCACCGCCGTCGTGGTTCAGGAAGCTGGGCGTTGGGCGGCCCCTAGACTGGGGACCATGACCTCCGAGACCGTGGTGACCATCCTGTGCGGCCTGGCGATCCTGGTGGGGGTGGCGGGCACCATCATCCCCGTCCTGCCCGGAAGTGTCCTGATTGGCGTGAGCCTGTTGGCCTGGGCCATCTGGGGCGGCACCGGGACTACCGGATGGGTGGTCTTCGCGGTGGCCATGATCTTCGTCGCCGCGGGAATGACTGCCGGGGCTGTCCTCACGGGGAGGAAGCTGAAGCAGCACGCCATCCCCAGCCGCAGCGTGGTGGTGGCCCTGGTAGCGGCCGTGGTGGGGATGTTCATCATCCCTGTTGTGGGGCTCTTCGTGGGCTTCGCCGCGGGCCTTCTGCTCAGCGAGTTCCTCCGGACCCGCAACTTCTCTACGGCGGCGAGATCCAGTTGGGCGGCGCTCAAGGCCACCGGCCTTGGCATGCTTGCCGAATTCGGGCTCGCCTGCCTGGCCGCCAGCACCTGGGTCATCGGAGTGTGGATCGCCGCCGCCAACGGCTGAGTCTAGAGTCCCAGTCCGCCGAGCTTGTCGCCCAGGCCGCCCGGAAGTTTGTCCCCCAGGCCGCCGGGGAGCTTCGACAGCAGGTCGGCCGGATTGATGCCGAATTTGGACAGCAGGCCGGCGTGCTGCTCGGTGTCCACCTGGTCCGGCAGTTCCGACTCCGCCTGTGAGGCCTTGTCCTGCTCGCCCTGGGACCGCAGGAGTTCGAGGATCTGGTTCTTGTCGATCTGCATGGCACTCTCCTTGCTGGATGATTACTAAGGGTGCTTACTACCATTCCGGAAAATTCGGCGTGGGACAAGGCCCCGGCACTGGGCAACGTCCCCGGCGTCCGGGCTTTGGGGGCCGCGCCAGCCGAAAGGTCCCCGCGGCTAGCATGGAAGGATGAGCTCCGGGGATACTGCACCGATCTACTGGGACAGCCGTGACCTCACTCCTTTCGGGCATGCCCAACTTCGCACTCCGGTCCATGACCTCGCCGGGGGAGTAGGCGGCCTGCTCACCGGAGTTTTGGGGGGACGCAATCCAGCCCTGCTGTCCATTGACGGTGAGGTGCCGCGGCTCAAGCGGCTGCTGCCCAAGCCGGCCAAGGCGATCCATGAAGCTGTCTTCACCAGCCGGGAACCGGAGCGCCTGATCACCCTGGCGCGTGCCTACCCGGGTTGGGCCGGGCTCTGCTACCTGATGGCGGGATTGCTGGTGTACAAGCACGGCGGTTACCTGCGCGCCTCCGAGCTCCTCCAGCGCGGACTCACTACCAGGAACGACGACGAAGCGAACCGTTACTCCTCCACCTACCTCACCCGCATCGTCACCAAAATCGAACTCGCCGAGCGGGTGGAGATTCCCGTCCTGTTCAGCGAGGAATCGGTGTTCCTGGCCCTGGCCCATTCGTTGCGCGAGACGGGCCGCACTGAAGCTGCGCTCGACGCTCTCAACGGGCTGCCGCCGTCGCTCCCTATGGCCTTGGCACGCTGCTCGCTGGCCCTCGCCCTGGGCAGGAGCCGAACTGTCATCGATTGGACCGAAGGACTGCTGAACGCGGACGACCTATCGGCCGCACTGCTGCTGGTCCGCGCCCGGGCCCTGCGCCGGGAAGGGCGCTTCGATGCTGCGCACCAGGCGATCGCCGAGGTTCTTCGCCGCCGCAAGACACACTTGGCCCTCCGCAACGACGCACTGACGGACCGTGCGCTGCTGGTGCTGGAATCGAGCCGCCGGTCCCTGAACCCGCGTGACTGGGGACGCCGGCGCGCGGACCCGGAACCCCAGCGGGAGCTTGAGGCGCCGGTACCCATCCGCAAGGACGAGGAGATGCGGCGGATCTGGGAGCAGGACTGGAAGGAACTCAGCGGGGACTAGGAACTCCGCTGTGAACCAGGCATAACCGGGAGCTAAGCCCGCCCGGCCAGGAGCGGCATGACCTGCTCGCCGAGGAGCACGGCTCCCAGCGCCACCATGATGATGCCGCTCGCCAGGGTCACGCCCCGCGCTGCCCCCGGCCGGCTCTGCAGCAGGGTGCGCGACAGCAGGGCCACTACTGTGTAAACCAGGCCTGCCAGCGCCACGAACGTCATGCCCAGCAGCCCCGACTGCACCGGCACGGGCAGGGAGGCGTCGGCGCTGATGAACTGCGGGATGAGCGCCACGTAGAAGAGCAGGCCCTTGGGGTTGATCCCGCTGGTGCCCATCCCCTGCAGGAAGGTACGAAGCTGGGTGCCGGAACCGCCGTCGGCATGCGCGGTGAAGCTGGCACCGCGCCAGGACCGGAGGGTTCCCACGCCGAGCCACAGCAGGTAGCCGGCACCCGCCAGGGTGATCCAGCCCAGGACGCCGGGCATCCCGGCCAGCACTGCGGCGAGCCCTGCCACCAGGAGCGCGGTGTGCAGGACATAGCCGCCGCAAAGCCCGGCTACCGCAGGAACGAAGCTGCGCTGCCGGAGTCCGGCCGCGATGGTGTAGGCCCAGTCCACTCCCGGGGTGCAGGCAAGCGCTGCGGCCACCACCAAAAAGGCCAGGAACAGCTGGGAATTCATCGGTTCTCCTGTCGAAGGGCTCTCAGGAGCAACCATAGGAAGAATCCGGCCAAAAGTGCTGTCCTTGTTTCGCTCGAACCGCGGCTCCCGCGATATGTTTATTGCGTGATCGACAGCATTGACAGAAATATTTTGCGCCACCTCCAGGAGGATGGCCGGATGACTGCAACGGCGCTGGCTTCAAAGGTGGGCCTGACAGTGGCGCCGTGCCACCGTCGGCTGCGGGACCTGGAGCAGTCCGGCGTGATTCGCGGGTACAAGGCGGACATCGACCCCGCTGCCGTGGGCCTGGGCTTCGAGGCGATCGTCTTCGTTACGCCCCGCCAGGTGGACCGGCCCACCATGGAGATCTTCGAGAACCGGGTGGCGGACAACCCCAACATCGTCGAGGCGCAGCGGCTCTTTGGTTCGCCCGACTACCTCTTGAAGGTCATCGCCGAGGACCTGCCCTCCTATCAGCGCTTCTACGACACGGAACTGACGTCCCTGCCCGGGGTGGAACGCCTGACGTCGACGCTGGTGATGAAGAACCTGAAGTCCAACGCCGGGCCTCCGGTGTAGCCTCAGCGCTCCGGCTCATCCTGAAGGAGTCCGGTGGTGCGGTACGGGATGACTTCACGCAGGAACATGCTGGTGGAGGTCCGGACGATGCCGGGGCAGAGGCGGATTTCCTCGGAGACGCGGTAAAGGTCGTCAGGGCTCTTGGCTACCACCCGGATCAGCAGGTCGGTGTCCCCGGCCGGTGCATGGCATTCCAGGACTTCGGGAATTTTGCGCAGGGCGTCGATGGCCTCGTTGAGATGGCTCTGGTCCAGCTCCGCGCTGACAGCTGCGGCAACGCCCCGGCCCAGGGCAGAGGGCAGTACGCGGCTGCTGTTGGGCCGCAGCGCACCCGAGGCCGTCATCCGCTCCATTCGTGACTGCACCGTTCCGCGTGCCAGGCCCAGTTTCTGGGCCAGCACCATGATGGGGACGCGCGGGTCCTCATCCAGGGCGTTCAGGATGCGCTTGTCTGTGGCGTCCAGTTCCTGCAAATTGATCACTCCCTGCCTGCTCAAGCCGCAGGAATTGATCAGGTTGACTAACCCAGCGCCTGCTTGTTGTCCTAACTGTAGAAGGTCTGCTGGAATAGTGGCAACAAGGGCAAAAGCTACCGCTGGAACCCGCAGGCTACAGGTTCCCCGGCACACCACCCGGCACACTGGACACCGCTTCCCGCAAGGAGGCCGCCGCTGAATGAGGCTTGTTCACACCATGCTCACTCTGCAAACACGGCAAGAGCCCCTGAGCTACCGACGTCGGATTTCCGCAGTCATCGGTAGCTGAGGGGCTCTTGTGTTGTTCCGTCTAGGGTTGGTTCATGACCTCCGCCGGCCGCTTTGCCCCCAGCCCCTCCGGTGAACTGCACGTGGGCAACCTGCGGACTGCCATCCTTGCCTGGCTCTTTGCCCGCTCCACCGGGCGCAGGTTCCTTTTGCGGGTGGAGGACCTGGACCGCGCCCGTGCAGGAGCGGAAGCTGTGCAGCTGCGCGACCTGGCCGCCATCGGCGTTACGTGGGACGGCGACGTGGTCCGGCAGACAGATCGGGAAAGCCTGTATGCCGACTCGATCGCCCGGCTGGAGGAAGCGGGCCTGACCTACGAGTGCTTCTGCACGCGCCGCGAGATCCAGGAGGCCCCTTCGGCCCCGCACGCGCCCCAGGGCGCCTACCCGGGAACATGCCGCAACCTGGACCCGGCGGAGCTTGCGTACAAGCGGTCCACGCGCCCTGCGGCCATCCGATTGCGGGCGGACGTGACGGAATACACGGTGCAGGATGTCCTCCGCGGCGAATACACGGGGGCCGTGGACGACTTCGTGCTGCGCCGCAACGACGGCGTGACGGCGTACAACCTTGCCGTGGTGGTGGATGATGCCGAGCAGGGCATAGACCAAGTGGTCCGCGGTGATGACCTGCTTCCCTCCACGCCGCGGCAGGCCTATCTCGCCTCCCTCCTAAGTATTCCGGTACCGGAATATGCGCATGTGCCGTTGGTGGTAAACCACGACGGCGTGAGGCTGGCCAAGCGCGACGGTGCGGTGACGCTCGCGGACCTTGCAGAAGCCGGAGTCCCCGTCGAGGAGGTGCGGGACCGGCTGCTGGCTTCGCTGGGGTTGCCGGCAGGGAACCTTAACCACGCCCTGGACGCGTTTGACCCCGCACGCCTGCCCAAGGAGCCCTGGGTCTGGCCCGGGAGCTGACTACTCCGGTGCGGGTTTCCGCTCCATCAAAGCCACGAACTCCTCGGCGAACCGCCGCACCCCGTCCCACTCCGTGTAGATATAGTCGCGGCCGGTGTCCGTGTCCGTACTGCCCTGGCTGCTGACGATCTTCTTCATCATCATCCGCTTGAGGAACCCATACTCGGTGTACAAGAGCGCACCGCCGAAAAGCGCAACCTTCGTGGGATGCCAGCCGGTTGCGTCCTCGAACTCCGACACATACTTCTGTGCCTCTTCCGGATCGGCGTGCGCCGAGAGGCTGACGGAAAACAGGGCAGCGTGCAGGTGTTCCAGGGCGGCACGGTTCCTGCGGACAAAATCCGCCACGAACCCCTCGTGCTTTCCGGCATGAATGGAGGCTCCCACGATGACGCCGTCGTAGCCCTCGGGCAGGTCATGGTCGGCGTGTTTGAGGTCCAGCGTTTCGGCCTCGTGGCCATGTGCCTGCAGGACGTCGGAGATGTACTCCGCGATCCGTGCGGTTTGGCCCTCGGTGGTCCCGTAGGGAATCAGGATCTTTGCCATGCCTCCCACTCTGGCGTTCACGGGAAGAACGGCAAAGGGGCAAAGGTCCCTGCGCAGGACCCGGAAGGCTACACCCTCCCCAGCGCCTCGATGTCCTCAAGGAAGTCCGCCTGCACTTCCGGGCTCACCGTGGTGCGGGTGTCGCCAATGGCGTCCAGGTAGTCCTGGGTGGAGGGCCCCTTCCGGACCGCCTCGCGGACGGAAACCTCGCCTCCGGAGGCCAACCCGCCGTCGTCGTACACTGCTTTCTCCAGCGCCCGCTGGGAGGCGCTCCGGGCGGCGTACTCGATGTCAGCGGGCGAAAAGCCCTCCGTGCGTTCCACCAAGAGCTCCACATCCACCCCGTCCACCACGGCCGCTGGTATGAACCGCTGCCACATCGCCTCCCGCGCCTGCCGGTCCGGCAGCCCGATGGGGATGACATAGTCGAACCGGCCGTGCCGCAGGAAGGCCGAGTCCAGGGCGCGGATGAAGTTGGTGGCACAGACCAGGAGCCTGCCCGGCTGCTCACGGAACGCGGGGATGATCTTCAGCAGTTCGTTGGTGACGCCCTGCAACGGCGACGGCGGATCGCCGGCACGCTGGGACGCGATCTCCTCCACCTCGTCGATGAACACCACGGCGTGCTCCAGCTCCGCTATCTCCAGGAACGTCTCGCGCAGGGCACCGGCCAGGCCCTGGGGATCGCCAGCCAGGCGGGAGGGGAACACCTCCACGAACGACCACTCC
>ERZ778017.3710-NODE-3710-length-10531-cov-148.682894_pt1 | contig 10531 bp, 9 predicted proteins | sample MGYA00375747_ERZ778017 | MGnify/ENA primary metagenome ERZ778017 (study PRJEB29350, sample SAMN05509838) | bioreactor metagenome | biome: bioreactor; material: wastewater | place: South Africa: University of Cape Town | collected 2014-03-17 ... | reverse complement strand
ACATCGCGCTGTTCTTCAACCTGGTGATCCTGGTGGCGGTGATGTCGCTGATCGGGGTGACCCTGACCATGCCCGGCATCGCCGGCATCGTGCTCACCCTGGGCATGGCGATCGACGCCAACGTGCTGATCTGCGAACGCGTGCGCGAGGAGCTGCGCAACGGCTCCACGCCGCACGCGGCGATCTACGCCGGCTACGAGAAGGCCTGGTCGACCATTCTGGACGCCAACGTCACCCACCTGATCGCGGCGCTGGCGCTGACCACGATGGGCACCGGCGCGATCAAGGGCTTCGGCGTGACGCTGATGATCGGCATCCTGACCTCGCTGTTCACCTCGGTGACGCTGACCCATGCGTTCACTGCGGCGATCCACGGCCACCGCAAGCTCAAGACCCTGTCGGTCTAGGCGTCGCGTCGAACAGTGCGGCCCCGGACGGCCGCTTTCGCCGGAAAGGGACTCCCTGAATTGATCGTGCGGCCATGAGGGCCGCTTGACCGGAACGGAACGTCCACACAGAGAATTGCCATGGAAATCTTCAATCACGACAGCAACATCCACTTCCTGGGGATGCGCAAGTACACGGTCGGCCTGGCGATCCTGCTGATGATCGGCTCGATCGTGCTGATCGCCACCCGCGGGCTCAACTACGGGCTGGATTTCACCGGCGGCGTGTCGATGCTGGTCAACTACGACCAGCCGGTGGAGATCGCCGACGTGCGCGGCGCGCTGGCCAAGGGCGGCTTCGAGGACGCTGTGGTGCAGAGCCTGGGCGGCACCCGCGAGGTGTCGATCCGGTTCCAGGCCAAGGATGATCCGGAGGCGATCCTGGCCAACGGCACGGTCAACCTCGACCGTGTCTCCGCCGACGTGATGGCGAAGCTCCACGCGGCGCGACCGGACGCCAAGCTGAAGAGCCGCGACTTCGTCAGCGCGCAGGTCGGCGCGGAGCTGAAATCGGACGGTACCTGGGCGGCCTTGCTGGTGATCCTGGGCATCATGGCCTACCTGTGGATCCGCTTCGAGCGCCGCTTCGCGATCGCCGCGGTGGCGACCGAAATCCACGACACGCTGGTCACGCTCGGCGTCATCGCGCTGGTGCAGCGCGAATTCGACATGACCGTGCTGGCCTCAGTGCTGGCGGTGATCGGCTACTCGATCAACGACAAGGTCGTGGTGTTCGACCGCATCCGCGAGCTGTTCCGCCTCGCGCGCAAGGCCGAGCCGGAGGAGATCCTCAACCGCTCGATCAACAACACCCTGTCGCGAACCATCATCACCTCGCTGTTCACCGGCATGACCATGGGCGCGATGTGGCTCATCGGCGGTCCAGCCGTGCACGGCTTCGCGATCACCATGCTGATCGGCATCGTGGTCGGCACGCTGTCCTCGATCTTCGTGGCCAGCCCGATCCTGCTGTGGCTGGGCGTCTCGAAGAAGGACCTGATGCCGGTCACCCGCGACAACCCGGAGCTGGCGCGCCGCCCCTGACCGACCGCGCGGCACGAGCCAGACGAGAGGCCCGGCCATGCCCGGGCCTTTCCTTTTCGGGATACCCGCCGTTCGCGACGCCGGCGGCCTTGCGGCAAATCCGGGCTACATCTTTCCCGCGGCGGGCCGATAACTCGTTGTCGAACCGCGCGCTGGAACCTGCATGCTTGTCCTGGTCGGAACCCTGGTTGTGCTCGTCAGCGTCGTGGGCGGCTACCTGCTGTCCCACGGGCAGCTGCTGGCGTTGTGGCAGCCCTACGAACTGCTGATCATCGGCGGCGGCGCTGCGGGGGCCTACCTGACCGCCAATCCGACCAAGATCGTCAAGGCCACCTTCCGCGACATCATGGGGCTGCTGAAAGGCCCGAAGTACCGGACGCAGGATTATCTCGACCTGCTTTCGCTGCTCTACGACATCTTCAGCCTGATGCGCAAGAACGGCCTGCTCAGCCTCGAATCGCACATCGAGGAGCCGGCCACCAGCAGCGTGTTCTCGGCCTATCCGCGCCTGCTCGCCGAGCACCACCTGATCGAGTTCATCACCGACTGCCTGCGCCTGATCGTGGGCGGCAGCATGAACCCGCACGAGCTGGAACAGCTCCTGGAGATGGAGCTGGAAGTCCACCACCAGGAAGCCGAGGCGCCGGCGATGGCCCTGATGAAATCCGCCGACGCGCTGCCCGGTTTCGGCATCGTGGCGGCGGTGCTCGGCATCGTCACCACGATGTCGCAGCTGAGCGGAGATACCTCGCGCATCGGCGAGCACATCGCCGGCGCGCTGGTCGGCACCTTTCTCGGCATCCTGCTGTGCTATGGCTTCGCCGGGCCGCTGGCCTCGGCGATGGAGAACCGCGCGCAGGAGGACGGCAAGGCGTTTGAATGCGTGAAAGTCGCGCTGATGGCCAACCTGCGCGGCTACAACCCGATGGTGTCGGTGGAGTTCGCGCGCAAATCGCTGGTCGCGCAGGTGCGGCCCAGCTTCATGGAGCTGGAGGGGCATCTCAAGGGCGCGCGCGCCGGAGCCGCGGCGTGAGCGAGGAGTTCGACCAGCCGATCATCATCCGTCGCGTGCAGCGCCGGAAGCACGGCCATCACGGCGGTGCGTGGAAGGTGGCCTATGCGGATTTCGTCACCGCGATGATGGCGTTCTTCCTGGTGATGTGGCTGATCGGCGTGGGCACCCGCGAGCAGAAGGCCGCGATCTCCGAGTACTTCAAGAACCCGAGCATGACTCCGGGCGCCGCCACGATCGCGCCGCCTGGCCAGGCCGGCCCCGGCGGCGCCAGCGACAGCATGATCAAGCTTGGCGGGACGATGGACCTGCCGCGCGGCCCGGGCGCGGAAAAGCGCGGTGCGCCGCAGGTCAAGCACAACGTCGAGGACGCGATCAAACTGGCGCGCCAGGCCGACAAGTCGCGTCTGGAGGAGCTGATGAAGCGACTTAATGCCTCGATCCAGAGCAGCCAGGCGCTGGCGCCGTTCAAGGATCAGCTGCTGCTGGACATCACCTCCGAAGGCCTGCGCATCCAGATCGTCGACAAGCTCAACCGGCCGATGTTCGACACCGGCAGCGCGCGGCTCAAGCCGTACACGGTGCAGATCCTGCGCGAACTGGGCCGCTCGATCGACGACGTGCCGAACCAGATCAGCATCTCCGGCCACACCGACGATGCGCCGTACAACAGCGGGCACGACTACAGCAACTGGGAGTTGTCGGCCGATCGCGGCAACGCCGCCCGTCGTGCGCTGATCGCCGGCGGGCTGGAGGCGGACAAGATCTCGCGCGTGGTGGGCCTGGCCGCATCCGTGCCGTTCGACAAGCAGAACCCCGCCGATCCGGTCAATCGCCGCATCAGCATCATCGTGATGACCGACCAGGCCGCCAAGGCGGCGCGTTCGATGGAAGTGGCCGATGGCGGTGCGACGCAGCCTTCGCCGATGCCGACTCCAAAACCGGCACCACTGGCCGCTTCGATTGTCGCCACGACGCCCGCACTGGCGCGTCTGCCGGTGCCGCCGGTGATCGTCCACCCCGAGAACGCGGCGACGCCGGGAACGGGCGCGACTCAGTTCTCGGCGAAACCCTCGTCGCGCTGATCGCCGTGCGACATCGCTGCGTCGCCGCGTTCGGCGTCGAGCTGTGCGAGGCGCTCGGGCGTGCCCACGTCCGTCCACACGCCGTGGTGATGGGTGCCGCTGACGGCTTGCCGAGCCATCGCGCCCAGCAGCAACTGGCGCAGCTTGAAGGTGGGCGCCGCGGCTTCGTCGGCGGCCGTGCCGGCAAGTTCCCGCCAGCCGTCCAGCAGCTCCCGGCGGAACACGCCAATGCCGCTGAAGGTGAGCCGCGGTTCGCCGCTCGCCTGCACCAGACCTTGCCCGTCCAGCGCGAAATCGCCTTCGGGGTGGTGCGGCGGGTTGTCGACCAGCAGCAGGTGCGCCAGCCCCGCCGGCTCGGCGGGCAGCGTGCCGAAGTCGGCATCGCACCAGACATCCCCGCTGATGGCGAGGAACGGCCCGGTGCCCAGCAACGGCAGCGCGTTCAGCATGCCACCGCCGGTTTCCAGCGGCACGGGGCCTTCGTAGGCATAGCGGATGCGCAGGCCCCAGCGGGAACCGTCGCCCAGCACCGCCGGAAACTGCTCGGCCAGGTGCGAGGTGTTGATCACCACGTAGTGCACGCCGGCTGCGGCGAGGCGCTCGAGGTGCCAGACGATCAGCGGCTTGCTGTCGACGCACAGCAGCGGCTTGGGCGTGCGGTCGGTCAGCGGGCGCATGCGCTCGCCGCGGCCGGCGGCGAAGATCAGTGCGTGCCTCATGCCGCCACCCGGGTCAGGTCGCGGCCTTGCGCGTGGCGCTCCAGCAGCTCGGCGAAATCGGCCAGCTCGGGATAGCGGCGCGCCACCCCGATCACGTAGCGGTACACCTGCGGCACGTCCTTGAGATAGCCGGGTTTGCCGTCGCGATACCACAGCCGATAGAACTGGCCCAGCACGCGCACGTGGCGATGCAAGCCGGTGAGGTCGAACCAGCGCAGGAAACGGGCGGCGTCCACCGCCGCGTCGATCACGCCCGCGCGCAGCAGCCGTTGCCGGTACGACTCCACCCACGCCTCCACCCGCGTGCCCGGCCACGTGATGTAGGCATCACGCAGCAGCGAGGCGAGGTCATAGGTGACCGGACCGTACAGCGCGCCCTGGAAGTCGATGATGCCCGGGTTGTTCGCATCGACCACCAGCAGGTTGCGGCTGTGGAAGTCGCGGTGCACGAAACAGCGCGGCTGCGCCAGCGCGTTGCGCACGATCACGTCGAACGCCGCTTCCAGCACGTCCCATTCGCCGCAGTCCGGCGTGTGGCCGAGGTGGCGCTGCAGGAACCATTCGGGCATCACCTCCAAGCCGCTGACCAGCACCTGGTGGTCGAACGGCGGCAGGTCGTCGCTGGCCACGCGCGTCTGCATCGTCAGGAGCGCGTCCATCGCGTCGCCGTAGAGGCGGTCGGCGCTGGCGTCGTTCAGCACGTCGAGATACAGCCGTGAACCCAGGTCCTCGATCAGCAGGAAGCCCTGGTCGAGATCGCGCGCCTGCACCTTCGGCACGTGCAGGCCGGCAGCGGCCAGGCGCTCGCCGATGGCCAGCCACGGGCGCGGGTCTTCGCATTCGGGCGGCGAATCCATCACGATCCAGCTTTGCCCGCCGTGCGCGGCACGCCAGTAGCTGCGAAAGCTGGCATCGGCCGAGGCGCTGTCCAGTGTCAGCGCGGGCTCGTTCAGGGTCTGGCGGGCCCAGGCGAGGCGGGCGGCGGCGCGATCGTGCGAAGTCATGGCCGCCAGCTTAGCGAGGCCTCCGGGGCATGGCGAGACAGCCCGCGTGCGGGTGGTCACATTGACCGGGGCCGGCTTAATCAGTACCATTTTGGTCCCGATTCAAGCCCGGCCGAATCCGCCCGCCATGCTTCGCGTCAGCCGCCTCACCGATTACGCCACCGTGGTGATGACCTGCATCGCCGCGCACCCGGCGGACGTGCTGAGCACCGCGCAGATCGCCGACGAAACGCGGCTGGAGCTGCCCACGGTCAGCAAGCTGCTCAAGGCGCTGGGCCACGCCGAACTGGTCGAGTCCTTCCGCGGCGTCAACGGCGGCTACCGGCTGGCCCGCCCGGCGAGCGAGATCTCGCTCGCCGAGATCGTCGAGGCGCTGGAAGGCCCGATCGGCATGACCGAGTGCGGCGTCGGCGAAGGCCAGTGCGAGCGCGAGGCGCAGTGCGGGGTGCGCGGCAGCTGGCAGCGCATCAACAGCGTGCTGGACCAGACCCTGCGCGCGGTCAGCCTGGCCGACATGCTCAAGCCGCCGTCCGCGAAGCGAAAAATCGCCGTCACCGTGAAAACCGGCGAGGCCATCACCGAATGAACAGCATGATCAACGACAGCAGCAGCGCCACCGCACTGCGCGACAACGCCGACGTCGCCGAGGCGCTCGGTCGCAGCTACTCGGCCGGTTTCATCACCGAGATCGAGATGACCGGCCTGCCGCCGGGCCTGGACGAGGGCACCATCCGCGCCATCTCCGCCGTCAAGCACGAGCCGGAATGGATGACCGAGTGGCGGCTGCAGGCCTATCGCCACTGGTTGACCATGCCGAAACCGGACTGGGCCAAGCTCAACATCGACCCGATCGACTACCAGGCGATCAGCTATTACGCCGCGCCGAAGAAGCAGCCCAAGTCGTTGGACGAAGTCGATCCGGCCCTGCTGGAAACCTACGAGAAGCTCGGTGTACCGCTGCACGAGCGCGCTGCGCTGGCCGGCGTGGCGGTAGATGCGGTATTCGACTCGGTCTCGGTCGGCACCACCTTCCGCAAGCAGCTGGCCGACGCCGGCGTGCTGTTCTGCTCGATGAGCGAGGCGATCCGCGAGTATCCGGAACTGGTGCAGAAATACCTGGGCAGCGTGGTACCCACCGGCGACAACTTCTTCGCCGCGCTGAACTCGGCGGTGTTCTCCGACGGCAGCTTCGTGTTCATCCCGAAAGGCGTGCGCTGCCCGATGGAACTGAGCACGTATTTCCGCATCAACGCGCAGAACACCGGCCAGTTCGAGCGCACCCTGATCGTGGCCGAGGAAGGCGCCCACGTCTCCTACCTCGAAGGCTGCACCGCGCCCAAGCGCGACGAGAACCAGCTGCACGCCGCGGTGGTCGAGCTGGTGGCGCTGGAAGGCGCGCAGATCAAGTACTCCACCGTGCAGAACTGGTACCCCGGCGACGAGAACGGCGTGGGCGGCATCTACAACTTCGTGACCAAGCGCGGCGACTGCCGCGGCGACGACTCGAAGATCTGCTGGACCCAGGTGGAAACCGGCTCGGCGATCACCTGGAAATACCCTTCGGTGGTGCTGCGCGGTGACCGTTCGGTGGGCGAGTTCTACTCGGTGGCGCTGACCCATCACTTCCAGCAGGCCGACACCGGCACCAAGATGATCCACCTCGGCAAGCACACCAAGTCGAAGATCGTCTCCAAGGGCATCAGCGCCGGCAAGAGTTCCAACAGCTACCGCGGCCTGGTGAAGATGGAGAAGGGCGCCGAAGGCGCGCGCAACTACACCCAGTGCGACAGCCTGCTGATCGGCAAGCAGTGCGGCGCGCACACCTTCCCGTACATGGAAGTGAAGAACCCCACCGCGATCGTCGAGCACGAGGCCACCACCTCGAAGATCTCCGACGAACAGATGTTCTACTGCCGTTCGCGCGGCATCGGCGAGGAAGACGCCGTGTCGATGATCGTCGACGGCTTCTGCAAGCAGGTCTTCCGCGAGCTGCCGATGGAGTTCGCGGTGGAGGCGAAGAAGCTGCTTGAGGTGAGCCTCGAAGGCGCGGTGGGTTGATGTTTATTCCTTCTCCCTCCGGGAGAAGGTGCCCGAAGGGCGGATGAGGGTACGGGCGGAGCGAGACATTGCGGCCCGCCCCGAACCCTCACCCCAACCCCTCTCCCGATGGGAGAGGGGCTAAAGAGACCAGGAACAACCATGCTGAAAATCGAAAACCTGCACGCCCGCGTCGCGGGCAAGGAAATCCTCAAGGGACTCAGCCTCGAAGTGAATGCGGGCGAGGTGCACGCGATCATGGGGCCGAACGGCGCCGGGAAGTCGACGCTGGGCAACGTGCTGTCCGGCCGCGAGGGTTACGAGGTGACCGCCGGCTCGGTGACCTACAACGGCATCGACCTGCTGCAGCTGTCGCCGGAAGCGCGCGCCGCGGCCGGCGTGTTCCTGGCGTTCCAGTACCCGGTGGAGATTCCCGGCGTCAACAACACCTACTTCCTGCGCGCCTCGCTCAACGCACAGCGCAAGACGCGCGGCGAGAAGGAACTCGATTCCATGCAGTTCCTCAAGCTGGTGCGCGAGAAGCTCAAGGTGATGCAGATCTCCGACGAGCTGCTGCACCGCGCGGTCAACGAGGGCTTCTCCGGCGGCGAGAAGAAGCGCAACGAGATCTTCCAGATGGCGGTGCTGGAGCCGCAGCTGGCGATCCTCGACGAGACCGACTCGGGCCTGGACATCGACGCGCTGAAGCAGGTGGCGCAGGGCGTCAACACGCTGCGCTCGCCCGATCGCGCGTTCCTGATGATCACCCACTACCAGCGCCTGCTCGACTACGTGGTGCCGGATTTCGTGCACGTGCTTGCCGGTGGCCGCATCGTCGAGAGCGGCGACAAGTCGCTGGCGCTGAAGCTGGAAGCGCATGGCTACGCCGGCATCGGCCATGCCCATGCTACGGGAGCCGTGGCATGAACCAGCCGGCCTCGCTGCCGTTGGTCGCCTCGCTGCTGGACGCCCCGCTGCCGCCCAGCGGCATCGCCTGGCTGGATGCGGCGCGGCAGGAAAACCGCGCGGCGTTCGCCGCCGGCGGGCTGCCCAATACGCGCGTGGAAGCGTGGAAATACACCGCGCTGCGCGGACTGGGACAACGCCGTTTCGCGAACGGCGACCCGGCGGCGCAGGAGCGCGCGGTGGAGGCGTCGACTCTGGCACTGCCCGGCGTGGCCGGCGTGCGGCTGGTCTTCGTCAATGGTGCCTTCCGCGCCGATTTGTCCGCGCTGGAGTCACTGCCGGACGGGTTGTCGTTGCAGCCGCTGTCGCAGGCCTTGCAGCGCGATGCCGAACCTCTGCGCTTCGCGCTGTCGCGGCACTACCGCGACGCCGGCGACGCCTTCGCCCAGATCAACGCGGCCAGCGCCGCCGACGGCGTGGTGTTGCGGGTGGCCGCGCACGCGCGCATCGCGCAGTCGGTGCAGTTGGTCTTCGTCGGTGCCGAGGCCGAGCTGGCCTGGCATGCTCGCAACGTGATCGAACTGGGCGAGGGTGCCGAGCTGAGCCTGGTCGAGCAGCATGCGAGCCACGGCGACGCCGCGCAGTTGGCCACGGTGGTCAGCGACATCGAACTGCGCGACGGCGCGCAGCTGCATCACGTCGTGCTGCAGGATGCGGCGGCCGGCACGAACCTGATCCGGCGCAGCAGCCTGCGCCTGCACGCGCGCGCGCAGGCCGCCATGCACGTGCTGGAACTGGGCGGCGCCTTGGTGCGGCACGACCTGCGCGCCGAGCTGATCGGCGACGGCGCACAGATGCATACCCGCGGCGTGTTCATGCCGCATGGCCGCCAGCACATCGACACCCAGCTGGCGATCCGCCACCAGGCGCTGGACACCACCTCCACCTCGCACTGGCGCGGCGTCGCCAACGACCGCGCGCGCGGCGTGTTCCGCGGCGCGATCGTGGTGGCGCCCGGTGCCGACGGCAGCGACGCCAACCTCACCAACAAGAACCTGCTGCTGTCGCCGAGCGCCGAGATCGACACCAAGCCGGAGCTGGAAATCTATGCCGACGAAGTGCAGGCCGCGCACGGCGCCACGGTCGGCCAGCTCGACGAGCGTTCGCTGTTCTACCTGCGCTCGCGCGGCATTCCGCTCGCCGAGGCTCGCGCACTGCTGACTGCCGCATTCTGCCGCGCGGTGCTGGACGACCTGCCGAACGTGGCCCTGCGCGAGCATCTATCCACCTTGCTGGTCGCACAGCTTCCCGCTTGACGCTCCAGCTCCTGGGCCTGCCCGCAGGGGCAGGCCGGGAGGGGCGAGGCTCCTCGCCTGAAGATCAAGAGCGCACCCCAGCCCAACCCTCCCCTGCGAGCGGGGGAGGGAGCCCCAACCGGATTCTCCGAATGAACGCACAAGCCAGCACACCGACCGTCTTCGACGTCCAGCGCATCCGCGCGGACTTCCCGTTGCTGTCGCGCACGGTGCACGGCAAGCCGCTGGTGTACTTCGACAGCGCCAACACCAGCCAGAAGCCGGAATCGGTGATCGACGCGGTGGACACCCACTATCGCGAGCACAACGCCAACGTGTCGCGCGCGGTGCACCAGTTGGGCGAAGAGGCTACGGCGGCGTACGAAGGCGCGCGCGACAAGCTGGCGCGGTTCATCCATGCCGGCTCGCGCGACGAGGTCGTGCTGACCTCCGGCACCACCCAGGCCACCAACCTGGTCGCCTACAGCCATGTGCTGCCGCAACTGAAGGCGGGCGACAGCATCCTCACCACGGTGATGGAGCACCACGCCAACATCGTGCCGTGGCAGCTGGTTGCCGCGCGCCGCGGCGCCACGGTGAAGGCCGCGCCGATCGACGAGCGCGGCGAGCTGATCGTGGAGAAGTACGTCGAGATGCTGACGCCGGAGGTGAAGCTGGCCTGCGTCACCCACGTTTCCAATGTGCTGGGCACGGTCAACCCGGTGCGCGAGATCGCGCGCGAATGCCGCAAGCGCGGCATCCCGCTGCTGGTCGACGGCTCGCAGGCGGTGCCGCACCGGCGGGTGGACGTGCAGGCGCTGGGCTGCGATTTCTACGCGCTGACCGGGCACAAGATGCTTGGCCCCACCGGTACCGGCGCGCTGTGGGCGAAGCGCGAACACCTGGAGGCGATGCCGCCGTTTTTCGGTGGCGGCGAGATGATCCGCGAGGTGAAGTTCTCCGGCACCACCTTCGCTGCGCCT
>ERZ778017.3709-NODE-3709-length-10532-cov-37.269447_pt1 | contig 10532 bp, 7 predicted proteins | sample MGYA00375747_ERZ778017 | MGnify/ENA primary metagenome ERZ778017 (study PRJEB29350, sample SAMN05509838) | bioreactor metagenome | biome: bioreactor; material: wastewater | place: South Africa: University of Cape Town | collected 2014-03-17 ... | reverse complement strand
AATGCTCTAGCCTTCCAAGCTAGCTAGGCGGGTTCGATTCCCGCTACCCGCTCCAATTTCCAGACCGATGCCGGTCGGATCGGCCTTTACAAGCTCTCGGAAATCAACCTAACCGTCGCACAACGGATTGTCGCGGTTCTCGTTCATTCGTCGTGGCGGCTTTCGCGGGGCTGGCTTCCTTTCTCTGGGGGATCGTGAATGCACGTCATGCTTTTGGGAGCGGGCGGTTTTATCGGTCGGCATATACTCGTTGCGCTATTGGCGGCCGGACATGACGTCACGGCTGTCGTGCGCAAGCCGCGGCACCTCGCCGCCGCTTTTCCGAAGGTCCGTTTTCTCGCGCTCGATCTTGCCGGAGCAACCGACGTCGACGGCTGGCGTTCGCGCCTTGTCGGCATCGAGTGTATCGTCAATGCCGCCGGCAAGCTCCGCGGCGCTGAAATGGAAGCCGTACATGTGCGGATGCCGGGCGCTCTATATGCTGCGGCAAAGCAGGTGGCGGTGAAGCATATCCTGCTGATCTCGGCGATCAGCGCCAGCCCCGACGCCGACACCGATTATGCCGATACCAAGCTTACCGGCGAAGACTTGCTGCGCTCGTCCGGCGTCGCGTGGACGATTTTGCGCCCTTCGCTCGTCTATGGCAACGGCAGCTATGGCGGCACGTCGCTATTGCGCGGCCTGGCCAGTCTGCCGTGGCTCGTTCCCTTGCCCGGCAAGGGGGATTCCGCTTTCACGCCGATCCATGCAGACGATCTGGCACGCAGCGTCGCCTTGATTTGCGGCAATGACGGCTTCTTCGGACGGACGCTCGAGCCGGTGGGGCCGGACACGCTGGATCTGCGGAGCCTTCTCGCGCGATATCGTGCATGGTTGGGTTTCGGACCCTCGCGTTTCCTGGCCCTCCCGATGCCGGTCATGCATTTTCTTGGCCGTGTCGGCGACATCGTCGGCGGTGGCCCAATATCGACCAACAGCCTCAAGCAGATGATCGCAGGCAATGCCGGCAACAGCCAGGACTATGCCGATGCGATCGGCTTTGCCCCTCGCAGTCTGGACGACGCCTTGCGCACCCGGCCCGCCGAGGTGCAGGATCGCTGGCACGCACGACTATTTTTCCTCGCGCCCGTGATCCGGGCCGTGCTCATTCTCCTCTGGCTCGTATCCGCTTGGGTCGGCTTCTTTCATGGCGCCGCAGCAACCCACGCCCTGACCCAGGCACTCGGTATGCCGCCTGACTGGGACGATCCGTTGCGGCTGAGCGGAAGCGTCATCGACATCGGCGTCGCCCTGCTGGTCTTCCTCGATCGCGATGCGCGCTGGAGCACGGCGGTCCAAGCGGCCGTCGTCGCGGGCTATACGCTCGTCATCGGTATCGCGCTGCCGCAACTGTGGCTCGATCCGCTTGGCCCGCTGATCAAGAATATCCCGACCCTGCTGCTGATCGCGATTCACGGCGTGATCGGAAACAATCGCTGATGGACAGCTATCTGATCGCCAAGACGGTGCACATCATCAGCAGCACGGTGCTGTTCGGTTTCGGCGCCGGCACCGCATGGTATTTCTGGAACGCGCATCTTACGCGCGATCCGGCGACGATTGCCAGCGTCGGTGCCATGGTCGTGCGCGCCGACTGGATCTTCACGGGCTCGAGCGGCATCGTCCAGCCTGCCAGCGGGTTGTGGCTGGTCCATCTGGCCGGATATCCACTGGACAGTTCGTGGCTGGTCGTAACCCTTCTTCTCTATGGCCTCGCCTTCGCCTGCTGGGCACCGGTCGTCTGGTTGCAGATCAAAGCGCAAAGGCTCGCGGCCGCCGCACTGGCGGAAGGCCGCCCGCTCGGAGCGGATTATGAGCGGACGATGCGGTTGTGGTTCGCGCTGGGATGGCCCGCCTTCCTGGGCTTGATCGCAATATTCTGGTTGATGGTCGCCAAACCCGATTTGTGGTGATCGCGACGAGGAGCGCGACGGCGCGCACAATGGACAAAGGCGGGAGAATATGCCGCGCCAAATAGTCGGCGCCTATCCCCCTCACCGTCCGATCTGATCGGCCTTGTCGCGCAAGTCGGCTGCCGCCTGATCCCTGCCGCGCCGTTCCAGAAGATCGGCATAGAGCCGCATGATGTCGGCGTTCAGCGGCTGCAGGCGATAGGCGAGCGCGATCATCGGCAGCGCGCGGGCGTCGTCGCCCTTTGCGGCCCAGGCGCGCGCCAGTTCGCGCAGGATGACCACGTCGCGGTTGCCGATCCGTTGCCGCACCCGGTCGAAATGGGCGATCGCCTGATCCCAATGCCGCAAGTCCATCGCCAGATGCCCCGCCAGCCGTTCGGCGGCGAGACTTGATGGCTGACGATTGCGCAGCGCGAGGATCGCCGCGCCCGATCCCGCCGGATCGCCCGAGCGATACAGCGCGTTGGCGAGCCGGAGCGTCGTGCGCTCGCCCGCGTCGAGATCGCGCGCGGCACGATAGGCGGCGATGGCAAGATCATAGCGCTCGCCCGCCAGCGCCGCGTCGCCGAGCAGGATATGCGCGTCGGCGACGCCGCGATTGGCGTCGCGCAGTCGCGTCGCGCGCGCGATGGCCCGGGCATATTGGCCGCTTGCCATGTCGGCCGCGATCGCCGGGATCGCCTTTGCCGGATCGAGCGGGGCGGCATCGGCCGCCATCGCGACCAGGCCATAGTCGTTATCGACCGCAAAGGGCCCCGCCTCGCCGCGCGCCAGACTGGCGGCGCGCGCCTGATAATCCGCAGATACGCCGCCTCGGCCTTCTTCGGCAGCGACGCGTGCAGCAAGCAGCAGCGACCAGCTATCGGCGTCGCCGCGATCGACGATCGGTTGCAGCGCCGCCATCGCGCCGTCGTCGTCGCCATCGGCCCAGTTCGCCGCAGCCAGCACACGCCGCGCGGTGAAATTGTCGGGCTGCTCGGCGAGCAGCCGCTCGGCCCAGCTCGCGCCGACTGCCTCGCCGCCCAGTTGCAACTCGACGATCGCACTCAACAACATGAAGCCCGGTTCGTCGTCCATCTGCCCGCGCGTGCGCTGGAGCAGGCTGCGCGCGAGCTGATAATTGTCGGCGCGCGCCGCGAGCACCGCCTGCAGATAATAGATCCGCGGATCGCCGGGGATCAGCGTCGCAGCGTGGCGCAACGCGACCAGCATGTCGCGATAGCGACCGATGTCGCCGAGCGTCGCGGCCTGATCGATCAGCGCCCCGGCATTGTCGGGATCGGCGGCAAGCGCCGCGTCGTACCAGCGCAGCGAGGCGCGCAGCCCCTCCTCGGTGCGGACGAGATTGGCCTTCAGCGCCAGCGCGGCGCTGTTCGTTCCATCAAGTTCGATCGCATAGTCGGCCGCATCGCGGGCGCCCTTGATATCGGCATTGGCATTGCGGAAGCGCGCGACATCGACCCACAGCATCGAATCGCGGGGCAGTTCGCGCACCGCGCGGTCATAGGCGTCGCGCGCCGACGCAAGGTCGCCATTGGCCAGATGGACGTTGCCCGCGACCCACGCCGCCTCCCCCATCATTTCGGGCGCGATCGGACCGCTGTCGAGTTCGTCGAAGGCGCGGCGGCCGTCGCCCTGCATCGCATAGGCGCGCGCGAGCAGCGGGCGCAGCACGGCGCGATTGCCGCCCGCCTCGATCGTCGCCTTGACCGCGGCCTCAGCCGCCACTCCGTCGCCAAGCCGGAACAATATGCGGATCAGCCGGATGCGAGGTTCGAACGATTGCGGATCGTCGGCGACCGCCCGTTGCAGTTCGGCGCGGCGTTCCTGCAGGTCGGCGCGCGAACCCGGCGGCTGCGGCGCGGCGCAGCCGGCGAGCGCCGACGCCGCGACCAGCACGGCCAGCCAAGGCCCGCGCCATGCCATTCAGGCCTGAATCCGATATTGCTTGAGCAGGTCGTAAAGCGTCGGGCGACTGATCCCGAGCAATTTCGAGGCAAGCGAGATATTCCCCTCGCTTTGCGTCATCGCGCGGCGGATCGCCACGCGGTCGGCGGCTTCGCGCGCGCTGCGCAGATTGAGGTGGCTTTCCCCGGGCTCGTCGCCGCGCCCCGCCATGTCGAGATCGTCCTTCGTCACCAGCTTGCCGTCGGCCATGATGACCGCGCGCTTGATCCGGTTTTCCAGCTCGCGCACATTGCCCGGCCAGCGCGCCGCATCGATCGCCTGCAACGCATCGGGCGCAAAGCCGCGCACCGCCGGGTTCATTTCGGGCGCATATTTATGCAGGAAATGCCGCGCGAGCAGCACCGCGTCGCCCGGCCGTTCGGCGAGCGCGGGGATCTTCACCACCATTTCGGCGAGCCGGTAATAAAGGTCATCGCGGAAGGCCCCTTGGGCGATCATCGCGTCGAGGTCGCGGTGCGTTGCACAGACGATCCGCGTGTCGACTGCAATCGGCTTGCGGCCGCCGATGCGCTCGATCGTGCGTTCCTGCAGGAAGCGCAGCAGCTTCACCTGCAGCGGGAGCGGGATGTCGCCGACTTCGTCGAGGAACAGCGTGCCGCCGTGCGCCAGCTCGATCTTGCCCTCGGTGGTTTTGACCGCGCCGGTGAACGCGCCTTTTTCATGCCCGAACAATTCGCTTTCGAGCAGATTTTCGGGGATGGCGGCGCAGTTGATCGCGACGAAAGCGCCGTCGCGCCGCCCGCTCGCCTCGTGCAGCCCGCGCGCGAGCAATTCCTTGCCCGTGCCGCTGGCGCCGAGCAGCATCACCGACACGTCGAGGTTGGCGACGCGCTCGATCGTGCGCGCGACCTTCTGCATTTCGGGGGCGCCGGTGATCATGCCGCCGAGGACGCGATTATCGCCCGTTCCTGCCTCGGCAAGCCGCGCATTTTCGACCTCGAGCGCGCGGACGTGAAAGGCGCGGCGGACGATCAGCCCCAGTTCGTCGATGTCGATCGGTTTCTGATAAAAGTCCCACGCCCCGTTCGCGATCGCGGCAAGGGCGCTGGCGCGCTCGCCATGCCCGGACACGACGATCACCTTGGTATCGGGCTTCAGCTCCAGGATCGCCTGCAGGATGCGGAAGCCCTCGCGCGTCCCGTCGGGATCGGGCGGCAGGCCGAGGTCGAGTGTGACCACCGAAGGTTCTTCCGCGCGCAACAGGTCGATCGCGCTGTCATGGTCGCCCGCGACCAGCACCTCATAATCTTCATACGCCCATTTGAGCTGCGTCTGCAGCCCCGGATCGTCCTCGACGACCAGCAGTTTCGGGCGAGGCGCGCCGGTGTCGCTCATTGATTTACCGCTTTCCTGTCGTCCTGATCGTCATTGACCGCGTCGCGCCCGTCGGCGAGCGGCAGCCACAGCGAAAAATCGCTGCCCTTGCCCGGCTCGCTCGTCACCTCGATCCGCCCGCCCATCGCCTGCGCCAGCCCCATCGCCTCGAACGCCCCCAGCCCGAAGCCGCCATCCTTGGTCGAAACAAAGGGTTTGAACAGTTCGTCGCGAATGAAGGCGCGCGTCATGCCGCTGCCCTGGTCGATGACATCGATCCGCACCCGGCCCTGTTCGGCGACCGCGATCAGTTGCACCGGCGTATCGGACGGCGAGGCGTCGATGGCATTGGTGACGAGATGCTGGACGATCTGGCGGATCGACGCCGCATCGCCCCACGCCGTCAGCCCCGCCTGACACCCGACGAACAGCGCGCGGCGCGCGCGCACTTCGGCTGCGACGTCGTTGAGCACCGGCTCGATCAGGACGCGTCCGCGCTCGCCCGCGGGTCCACGCCCGCGCGGCGACAGCCGTTCGAGCAGGTCGGACAGGCGCCCGGCCGAAATGCGCAGCGTCTCGATCATGTCGGCACGAAACTCCGGCTTGTCGGCATGGCGCTCGGCATTGCGCGCGAGCAGCGACAATTGGCTCGCCAGATTCTTGATGTCGTGCATGATGAAGGCGAAGCGGCGGTTGAATTCGTCGAAGCGCTTGGCTTCCGACAGCGCCTGCTGTCCCTGCGCTTCGGCCAGATAGCTCGCCGCCTGCTGGCCCGCGATGCGCAGCACGTCGAGATCCTCCCAGTCGAGCGCGCGCGACACCGGCGGGCGGTGGAGCACCACGACCGCTATCATCCGCTGAAAATGCAGCACGGGCACCACCACCCACGCCCGCGGGTCGGAGAGCAGCCAGTCGGGAATCGCCAGATCCTCCGCCCCCTGCCGCTTGCCCGCGCGTTCAGCGTCGAGATCGACGATGTGCCGCGTTTCCTGAAGCATATAGGCCGATCGCGGCGACAGCGACGCATCGCCCTGCCCCTCACCTTCGCCCGCCTCGGCCCAGCGCCACCGGTCAGCAGCCCGAAAGCCGCCCTGCCCGTCGGGTACCAGCAGCAGCGCGCCGGGACTGCCGGTCAGTTCGGCAAGCGCCTTGGCGACACGGCGGTGGAGATCGCCCCCATCCTCGCCCCCCTCCACGCCATCGCCCGCCCGTTCACCGAACTGGCCCAGCGTCGCGGTGAAGCGCAGCCATTCGGCACGGTAATCATAGCGATGCTCGAAGAAATGCTTGGAGATCATCACCGACAGCCAGGCGCGCGTCGGCGCCGATAGCAGCAGCAGGCCGCCGATTCCCAGCGCCGCGATCAGGAAGATCCCCTGCGCCGCCTCTCCATAATCGCCGCCAATCAGCCGCGTGACCGCCCCGACGACGCCGATCAGCACCAGATATGCGGCCGCCGCGAGCAGCAACATCCCCCGTGCCGCGACGCTGCGCGACAGGCGGATACGCTCGCGCCCGACGTCCATCGCGGCGAGCACGAACAGCGGCAGGATCAACAGCGCGACCGCGGGAAGCAGCGCGATCAGCGTCGTCGCGCGGGTACCGGTCAGCGCCCCGATGAACTGGATATTGAGCTCATAGGTCCACAGCATCGCGAAGCCGCCGGCGATTGCCAGCACCGGGGTGCGGATCGCGGCGCTCGCGCGGCGCACGCCGCCATCGACGACGATCAAGCCGCCGGTCGCGACGATCATCGCCGAAATCGCAAGCGTCGGCGCCGCCCAGGATTCGGCCGCATCGCCGCCCTGCCAGATCGACAGCGCGCCGATACCGAACATCAGGAAACAGATGGTCAGCAGCAGTCGCTGAACCAGCCGCAGCGGCCGCCCCATCGGCGCCGCCGCACGCCAGAAACTGGCGCCGAGCCATAGCAGGATCGCCGCATCGCGCAGCGGTTGCACGACGAGCGCGGCCGCACTGTCCGGCCCCGCGAGCCACAAGGCGCCGCACCACACGGCCATCGCCGCCGCCGCCGCAATCGTGGCGCGCGGCGCGGTGAGCAAGGCCGCCATGCGCGCGCGCGGCCGCACGAGCAGCCAGATCGCGGCACCCGAAAAGCCCAAGGTTCCAATCCCGGCGAGCAAATGCGTAAGGCCGGTGAGCAGCGTCATCGTCAGCGCGCGCCCTCCGGCCACAGCACGACGCGCACCGTCTGGAGCAGGATCAGAAGATCGAGAAAGGGAGAATAATTTTTCGCATAATAGAGATCATATTCCAGCTTCACCCGCGCATCTTCGACCGACGCGCCATAGGGATAGTTGATCTGAGCCCAGCCGGTCAGGCCGGGCTTCACCATGTGACGCTCGGCATAATAGGGCAGCTGACGTTCGAGTTCGTCGACGAAGCTCGGCCGTTCGGGACGCGGCCCCACGAAGCTCATCTCGCCCTTCAGCACGCACCAGAGCTGCGGCAGTTCGTCGATGCGCAGCTTGCGGATGATGTGGCCAACGCGCGTGATGCGGGGGTCGTTTTCCGCCGCCCACACCGCCTTGCCCGCCGCTTCGGCATCGGTGCGCATCGAACGGATCTTCAAGATATTATAGGGTTCGCCGAACAAACCGACGCGCGGCTGGCGATAGAGGACCGGCCCCTTGCTATCGAGTTTCACGGCAAGCGCCGCGATCAGCGCGAGCGGCAGGCCGATCACCAGCACGATCAGGCTGGCAACGATATCGAACAGCCGTTTGCCGACCTTGGAGATGCGTTGTCCCGCCGAAAAACCGTCGGAAAAGATCAGCACGCTGGGGTTTGTCGTCGCCAGATCGACGCGGCCCGTCTCGCGTTCGATGAAGCTGGCGATGTCGTTGACATGCACGCCGGTGGTCTTGACGCGCAGCAGATCGGCGAGCGGCAGCGCATTGCGCCGCTCCTCCATCGCGAGCACGACCTCGCCCGCGCGCAGCGCGACGACATGGTCGGAGAGGTTCGCGATCGCCTCGCGCGGGACCGCCTCGGCTACGGTGCGCTCGTTTCCGGTCATCGCTACGAAGCCGACGACGTCGATGCCGCTTCCCGGCGCCTCGGCCAGCGCGCGCAGCCGTGCCGCGCGCGCGCCGGCGCCCAGCACGAGGATGCGCCGCTTGAACGCATCGGCGCCCGCACTTTGCGTCAGCGCCAGCCGGATGAGAAACAGTGCCGCGATCGCCAATCCCATCGCGTAAAAGCTGTTGACGCGCCACAGCGTCGCGGTCGGCAAGAGAAAGCCGACCACCGAAAGGAAAATGACGCCCAGCGAGACCGCGGCGAGCAGGCGCGCCGTCGCGAATTTCATCGATCGCAGCGCTTCGGCGCCATACATGCCGGTCGCCATCATCGCGAGCGAATTGGCGACGGCAAAGGTGGTGAGCGGCAACCAGCGATCGCCGAAGTCACCGGCATCGAAGCCGGCGATATGCGCATAAAGCGCCCACGCCGCATTGGCAGACGCAAACAGCGCTGCAAATTCGAGCAATGCGAGCCAGACGACCGCGTGCGGGACATAATGTTTGAACAAACGGAACATGTTGCGCCTGGCCCTTTCGGGCTGACATCCTAAGGTCGAGGCGTGAAGTGTCGGTTAATTTTACACTCGCGCCGGACCCTATTCGGGGATGACCGCGCCGCTGACAGAGGATAGAGCCAAGGTATGAGTACCGAAATTCAACCGATCATCCTGTGCGGCGGCGCGGGTACCCGCCTCTGGCCCGAATCGCGCGGTGATCGCGCCAAGCAGTTCCTGCCGCTGACCGGCTCCGAAAGCCTGTTCCGGCAGACCGTCGCCCGCACCCCAGCCGGGCCGCATTTCACGCCGCCCGTGATCCTGTGCGGGACAGGCCATGTCGCGACGGTGCGCGACCAGATGGGCGATCATGAGGCCGCGCTGCTCGTCGAACCGATGCCGCGCAACACCGCCGCCGCCATCGCGCTTGCGGTGGCGCGCGCCGACGCCGACAGCTTGCTGCTCGTCATGCCCAGCGACCATATCATCGCCGACGTTCCCGCGTTCCACGCCGCCATCGCCAAGGGCGCGCATCTGGCGCAGCAGGACTGGCTCGTCACCTTCGGCATCGCCCCGGACCGCCCCGAAACCGGCTTCGGCTATATCGCCAGCGGCGCCGCGCTCGGCGACGATGGTTTCGCGGTCGCCCGCTTCGTCGAAAAGCCGCCGCTGGCCGAGGCCGAACTTATGCTTGCCGAAGGAGGCTATAGCTGGAACGCGGGCATTTTCCTGTTTCGCGCCGGCCGCATGCGCGATGCGATGCTCACCCATTGCCGCGCGATCTTCGAAGCCGCCGACCGCGCCGTCGCTGCGGGCCGTTATGACGGCGACGCGCTCTATGCCGACGCCGACGCCTTCGCCGCCGCGCCCTCCGATTCGATCGACTATGCGGTGATGGAAAAGGACGACCGCGTCGCCGTCGTTCCCGTGGCGATGGGCTGGTCGGATCTCGGAAGCTGGCAGGCCGTCCACGCCCTCGCTGGCGGCAAGGATGCCGACGGCAATGCGGTCAGCGGCGACGCATTCCTGCACGACAGCCACGGCAACCTTGTCCGCGCCGGCGGCAAGCGCGTGTCGCTCGTCGGGATGGAGGGCGTCGCGGTCATCGTCGACGGCGACGACATTCTCGTCATGCCGCTCTACCGCTCGCAAGACGTCCGCGCCGCCGCCAAGGCGCGCGGTTAGGGCGCGCGGTTAGGGCGCGACGCCCGCGCCATCCCCCTCCGCGGGCAGGATATCGACCTGCGCCGCCAATATCCGGTGGCGCATCGCGTCCCAATCGGCGAAGCGCCAGAAGGTCGGGCTGTCGCGTCCGACGATACGCGGATTGTCCGCCGAGGGCGCGATGGCGCGGTCGTGGAACGCGATTTCGGTCAGCGTCTCGCAATCGAAGAAGATGCGCACCATCACGTCTTCAGCATAGTCGCCCGCGCTGCCCGTCACGACGCCCAGTTCGCCGCACGACAGCCGCACCAGCGTTCCGACCGGATAAATGCCCAGACTGTCGGCGAATTGTTCGAGCAGGCGGCTATCGAAATGCCCGTGCCATTGCTGCATTTCGGTCAGCGCCTCGCACGGCGTCCACGGGTCCTTGTAGGGCCGGTTCGACGTCACCGCGTCATAGACGTCGCAGATGGCCCCCATCCGCGCGAACAGCGACAATGCCTCGCCCGACAGGCCATCGGGATAGCCAGCGCCATCGACCTTCTCATGGTGCCGCAGGCAGACTTCGAGCGCCGCCTCGGGAACATCCTTCGAAT
>ERZ778017.3707-NODE-3707-length-10535-cov-3.967844_pt1 | contig 10535 bp, 9 predicted proteins | sample MGYA00375747_ERZ778017 | MGnify/ENA primary metagenome ERZ778017 (study PRJEB29350, sample SAMN05509838) | bioreactor metagenome | biome: bioreactor; material: wastewater | place: South Africa: University of Cape Town | collected 2014-03-17 ... | reverse complement strand
CACCTGCAGGCCGGCAGGCGTCAGCCGCCAGCTTTCCTGCCAGCGGGTTTTCTCCACCGAATGCGTCCATGACAGCGTGAAGGCGGCGACCGCCATCACCGTGGTTTTGCCGGCGGCGGCGATGCAAAGGCTCACCGCCCGGCCGCCGGCTGCGGCTGCCTGTTGCGATACAAATGCTGGCCGAAGAAGATCACCGCCAGTACGAAGCCAAGCTGATCCGAAATCGGGATCGCGGCGACCAGCGAAAAGGCGGCGGCCGTCGCCAGCACCCGTTCCCACCAGACGAGCCTGGTCTTGAGGAAACCAACCACCGCGGCGCCCCACAACACGATGGCGAGCGCGGTCTTGAAGACGATGTAGACGACGGCTGGATAAAAGCCGATCGATGAGGCGAGCGTACCACCAGGCTGCAACATCAGCGCCGGCGTATACACCGCCATATAGGGGATGACGAAGCCGGCGGCGGCGACCTTGATCGCCTCGACCGATATCTTCAGTCCGCTTTCCCTGGCGATCGGCGCGGCAGCGAAGCAGGCGAGCGCCACCGGCGGCGTCAGGTCGGCCATGATGCCGAAATAGAATACGAACATGTGGCTGACGAGCAGCGGAATGCCGAGCGCCAGCAGCGCCGGCCCGGCGATGGTCGAGGTGATGATGTAGTTGGGGATCGTCGGGATGCCCATGCCAAGGATGAGACAGGTGATCATGGTCAGGATCAGCGACAGGATCAGGCTGCTCTTGCCGATGGAAACGATATAGTCTCCGAAGGTGTTGGCGATGCCGGTCAGCGTCATCGTGCCGACGATGATGCCGACGATGGCGCAGGCGATGCCCACCGGGAGCGCCGTCTTGGCGCCTTCGGCCAGCGAATCGCGGCAAGCAGCCAGCGTTTCTATGCCGCCCTTGACGAAAAAATTGACGGCGACAAGCACGGCGGCGGCGGCCAGCACCACCCCGATGCCGAGCTTGAAGAAGCTTGCCGCCAGAAGCCCGAGCAGAATCCAGAACACCATGCGCAGCACCTGGTTCGGCAGGCCGAGCGCTACCGAGCCGCCGAGGATAAGCAGGGCTGTCATAGCGAAGCCGATGGTGCCGGCATAAAGCGGCGTGTAGCCGGAAAACAACAGATAGACGAGCGCCGCAAGCGGCAGGAGCAGGTACCAGCGCTCCTTCAGCGCCAGCATCGGCGACGGCAATTGCGAGCGCGGCAGGCCGATCAGCCCGGTGCGGCCGGCCTCCAGATGCACCATCCAGAAGGCCGAAGCAAAATAGAGTACCGCCGGGATGACGGCCGCCATGACCACTTCGCGGTACTGGATGCCCAGCGTCTCGGCCATGATGAAGGCCACCGCCCCCATCACCGGCGGCATGATCTGGCCGCCCATCGAGGCCGTCGCCTCGACGCCGGCCGCGAAGGCGCGCCGGTAGCCGAAGCGGATCATCAGCGGAATGGTGAACTGCCCGACGGTAACGACATTGGCGACGCCCGAGCCCGAGATCGTGCCCATCAGGCCGGAGGAGAACACCGCCACCTTGGCCGGTCCGCCGCGCATGCCGCCGAACAGGCCGAGCGCCACGTCGCTGAAAAGCTGGATCATGCCGGCGCGTTCCAGGAAGGCGCCGAACAGCACGAACAGGTAGATATAGGTCGCCGAAACATAGGTCGGCACGCCGTAGAACCCTTCCGTGCCGAAGGAGAGATGCGTGACGATCTGGTCGAAACCATAGCCGCGGTGATTGAACGGCGCCGGCAGATATTGCCCGAAGAACCAGTAGACGATGCACACGCCGCACATGATCGGCAGCGCCTTGCCCATCACCTGGCGCGTGCCCTCGAAGACCAGCACCGCCAGCCCCACGCCGACCACGAGGTCCATCGTCGTCGGATCGCCTTCCCGTGCAATGAGATCGGCATAGTGCAGCCACTGGTACAGGCCGATATAGAAGCCGACGGCGCCGAGCGCCCAGCCGAGCACGCGGCCGGCATTGCTCTTGGCACGGAAATTCGCCACCAGCCCGAAGGACAGCAGCAGCAGGAAGCCGACATGGATGCCGCGCACCACCTGCGTCGGCAGCACCGGCCAGGCGGCGGAGACGATCTGGAACACCGAGAACACGATGCCGATGACGAAGGCGGCCACGCCCCAGCCGCCGGGGCCGAAGCCCGGCGGGAAGCCATGCTCGAAATTGTCGAGATCGACCGCGACCGTCTCGTCCGGCGCAGGGTGCTTGAGGGTCGCGTCGCTCATCCGTGTCGGCCCGATCGGCTTGTTGGTTGGTCCAGGAAGCGGCGGCCCGACGCTACTTGATCAGGCCTTTTTCCTTGTAATAGCGCTCGGCGCCCGGATGCAGCGGGATCGGCATGCCCTTCAGCGCGTTCTCCAGCTTGATCTCGCGGCCGGCCGAATGGGCGCTCGCCAACTCGGGGAGGCTCTCGAACAGGTCCTTGGTCATCTGGTAGGCGAGATCGTCGGACACCCCGCTATGGCTGACGAGGAAATTGACGACTGCCGCGGTCGGCACGTCCTCGCTCTGGCCCTTGTAGGTATTGGCCGGGATCGTCGTGGCGATGAACGGCGCGCCGACCTTCTCGACGGTTTCCTTGGGGATCGACACGACATTGATCTCCATCGACGCCGAGAGATCGCGGATCGAGGCGACGCCGAGCCCGGCCGATTGCAGCGTGGCATCGAGCTGGCGGTTCTTCATCAGGTCGACCGATTCGGCGAAGGGCAGGTACTCGACCTTGCCGAGGTCCTTGTAGGTCAGCCCGGCCGCGGTCAGGATGGCGCGGCTGTTCAGTTCCGTGCCGGATTTCGGCGCACCGACCGACAGGCTCTTGCCCTTCAGGTCGGCCAGCGTCTTGATGCCGCTTTCCTTGGTGGCGACCAACTGGATGTAGTTCGGATAGATCGCCGCGATGCCGCGCAGCTTGTCGAGCTTCGCCTTGAAACCGGCCTCGGCGTCGCCGGCCCAGGCCGATTTCACCGAATCGCCGAGCGCGAACGCGATCTCGCCGCGCCCCTGCTGCAACAATACCAGGTTCTCGACCGACGCCTTGGTCGCCTGCACCGAGGTGCGCACGTTCGGAATCTTGTCGCCGTAGATTTTCGACAGCGCCACGCCGAGCGGATAATACACGCCCGATGTACCCCCCGTCAGGATGTTGACGAACTGCTGCGCGCTCGCCGGAACCGAGAAACCGACCGCGCAAAGCGCCGCCAATGCGACCATCCGGATTTTGCCCATCTGCCTCTCCCTTCGGAATTTCGCCCCATTCGGCGTGCTGAGGCCAGTAGAGCCGAGGTTTTTTCCCGAGGCAACTACGACCATGGTCCGGTGTCGACAGGCGCCCGGACCATCCCTATAGGGACCAAAGAATTTGAGAAAGCCCGCTTCCATGCCTGAACTGGACCGCCGCTCCTTCGTCACGCTTGCAGCGCTGCTTGCCGGGCTCGGCCCCGGGTCGGCCGCGGCCCAGGCCGGCAAGCCCCATGCGGACGCATTGCATTTCGGGCCGGCGGAAGCCTTCTCCTTCGATCAGTTGCGCAAGCGCGCCGCCGACAGCGCCGGAAAACCCTATGCGGCGCCGAAGAACCCGGCGCCCGATATCCTGCAGCAGATCGATTACGACGCCCACGGCAAGATCCGCTTCAAAACCGAGGATGCGCTGTGGGGCGGCCAGCCGGACCTCAGGCGCTATCCCGTCACCTTCTTCCATCTCGGCCGCTATTTCCAGCAGCCGGTGCGCATCTATGCGCTTCAAGGCGGCCAGGCGCGGGAAATCATCTACCGGCAGGATTACTTCGACATGCCGGCCGATTCCATCGCCCGCAAGCTGCCCGAGGGCGCGGGCTTCGCCGGCTTCCGTTTCCAGGAGGCCAGCGACGGCACGCTCGACTGGCACAAGAACGACTGGGTCGCCTTCCTCGGCGCCTCGTATTTCCGCGCCATCGGCGAACTCTATCAGTACGGCTTGTCGGCGCGCGGCGTCACCATCGACGTCGCCAATCCGGCCGGCCCGGAGGAGTTTCCGAGCTATACCCGCGTCTGGCTCGAGCAGGACAAGCATGCCGACCATGTCACGGTCTACGCCCTGCTCGACGGGCCGAGCCTTGCCGGCGCCTATCGCTTCGTGATGCGCCGCGACAAGGCGGTAACGATGGAGATCGAGAAGCACCTGTTCCTGCGCAAGGATGTCGCGCGTTTCGGCATCGCGCCGCTGACCTCGATGTACTGGTACTCGGAAACCGCCAAGCCGACGGCGATCGACTGGCGCCCCGAGGTGCATGACAGCGACGGGCTGGCACTTTGGACAGGGGCCGGCGAGCGCATCTGGCGCCCGCTCAACAATCCGCCGCGCACCATCGCCTCGTCCTTCGCCGACAAGCACCCGCGCGGTTTCGGCCTGCTGCAGCGCGACCGCCTGTTCGACCACTATATGGACGGCGTGCATTACGAGCGCCGCCCCTCCGCCTGGGTCGAAACGCTCGGCGAGTGGGGCGAAGGCGCCGTGCAACTGATCGAGATCCCGACCGATGACGAGATCCACGACAATATCGTCGCGCAATGGGTGCCGAAGACCCCGGCCAAGGCCGGTGAGAGCGTGTCGTTCCGCTATCGCCTGCACTGGACGGCGGAAGAGCCGTTCCCGCCGACGCTGGCGCGCTGCGTCGCCACGAGGCTCGGCAATGGCGGCCAGCCCGGCACCGTGCGGCCCAAGGGCGTGCGCAAATTCATGATCGAATTCCTGGGCGATTCTCTGAAGAACATCCCGTTCGGCATCAAGCCCGAGGTGGTGCTGTGGGCCTCGCGCGGCACCTTCTCCTACCTGCTGGTCGAAGCGGTGCCCGACGAAGTCCCCGGCCACTGGCGCGCCCAGTTCGACCTCACCGCCGACGGCCCCGACCCCGTCGAGATGCGCGCCTTCCTGCGCCTGAACGGCCAGGTACTGACGGAAACGTGGCTGTATCAGTATCATCCGATGTGAGGGGAGAGCGAAAATGAGCCACGCCCTTAACCACCAGCGGCGAGAGTGCGAATAGCTGCAATGAGCAATTCACAGAAATAATCTACTAAATCGCGAGAACTAATCCCTAGTGATAAATCTTGCGCGCTCTAACAGTTCATCGAAAGTGATTATTTCTAACGCCCGAGTGTCGCGACGAAAAAGCTCGAAAGTATCACGTTTAATTGCTGCATCACGCAGATTACTCGACCCGTCAAACTCTGCTCGACTTCCAATCACGAGGATCATTTTGGCATCGCGCGTTCTGGCTTCCAACCTGCGCATACCAGACTTATTAAAATGGTCGCCGGATTGAGCGGCGCTCAGCCACTCCGCCTTCTGCTCAAGGACCTGCGAAACTGCATTTATAAAGTCCGCGCTGAACTGCCACGTGCCTGCGCGACCAGATTTCCGGGGCTGGAATATACATGTGTCTGGCCGCTTAATTTCAACGAGAACTGTGTAGTCAGTAAAATTCATCAAAAAATCGATGATCGGTTTATTTCGATTATCCGTTCCCGCTGTGCTGACAACCATCTCTCGATCGAAAAGTCGCATTATCCGATAGTCAAGGCCATAACCAAAGACCCAATTCTGCAATTCAAAAAAACGCTGCCAATCAGCTTCAGCCCAATCGCCTGCGTCGAGTTGGGCTTCGAACTCCTCCAGAGCCTGCCGACGGCCTAACAGCAAATTAATTTCTTTTGGCGTCAAATCGCTATGGAGCGACCGGAAGAACTGTTCGCGCGCAGTTGCGCTGAGCGTCTTTATCCTGTTAATTAGCGCGCGATCTGCAGCATCGGTAATGATCTTAGGACCATCAGAGACGGATATATCCTCTATCTGAAATCGATCTTCATTCGAAATATCTATAAATTTTATTCGATTCAGAAATTCGACAAGTCGATCGAACTCGCCAGACCTAAATGTGAAGGCGTCTTTTTCGGATCCTTGGTACCAGCCGCCAGACCGAGACTTAAAGGTCTGCAACGTTACCCTCTTTATTCCGGAATCATCATGGCTAACGAGCGCGGTGACCTGCGTCTTGCGCTGCTCCCCAGTAAGCCTCAAACATAGCGCTCCCTCCACTTCTCCTAAGACCGCGCGCTCAGTGCCGTCGAATACGGCGTAAGCAAATCGGCGACGTTGTACGTTAATAGCTCCATGGGTAAAGACCTTACTGAGATAGGTCTTTCCTTCCTTGCGGAGTTCGAAGAATTTTGCGTCGTCGTCACTCATGGACCGTCCGCACCCACCCCTTTCCACTGTTTTCCAGAAGACCACGGCTTGATATTCTGCACAACTCCCGGTTTCGCTTGCTCGACTAGCAAGTCGGAGGTCTGGCTCCTCCCTTGAGCCGAGCGAAGCCGTGCCCAACGAAAATTAAGTTTCTGCTCGGGGCCAAATCTTCAAACTAAAATACGCGCCCCAAAACACTTGCCTCGCCCAGAACGTTACATTATATCATTCATCATACCTACGAGGCCTCACCCATGTCCATCCGCCAGCACGCCATCGCCGTCGAACCAGCGTTTTCGCTGCTGCGCTCCTCCGGCGCGGCGCGGCTGGCGATTGCAGCCGGGGCCATCGCCCTGCTGTGGCTGAGCGTGTTCTGGGCGATGCGGTAACATCCGATGCGCGGCGCGATTCATTTCGACAACCTGACGCTCGGCTATGACCGGCACCCGGCGGTGCATCATCTGTCGGGCCGGATCGAGCCGGGCAGCCTGCTGGCGATCGTCGGGCCGAACGGGGCCGGCAAGTCGACGCTGTTGAAAGGCATCACCGGCGCGCTGAAACCCCTGCAGGGCCGCGTCGCGTTCGAAAACGTGACGCGCGCCGATATCGCCTATCTGCCGCAGGCCGCCGATCTCGACCGCTCATTTCCGCTGAGCGTGTTCGATCTGGTCAGCACCGGCAACTGGCGCCGCAGCGGCTTTTTCGGGCGGCTCAATCGCGACCACCGCGCCCGCATCCATGAGGCGATCGCAGCCGTCGGGCTGACCGGCTTCGAGGCGCGCGCCATCGGCACCCTGTCCGGCGGCCAGTTGCAGCGCGCGCTGTTCGCGCGGCTGATCGTGCAGGACGCCCGCGTCATCCTGCTCGACGAGCCGTTCACCGCCATCGACGCGAAAACCGTCGCCGACCTGCTCGCGCTGGTGAAGAACTGGCATGGCGAGGCGCGCACCATCCTCGCCGTGCTGCACGATCTCGACCTGGTGCGCGCGCAGTTTCCCGAAACGCTGCTGCTCGCCCGCGAGCCGGTCGCCTGGGGCGAGACCGCCATGGTCCTGGCCGCCCACAAGCGCCTTGCCGCGCGCGCCATGATCGAGGCGCCGGACGACGACGCCGCGCCCTGCACGCGCGCCGCGTGATCCACGCCCTCCTCATCGCGCCGTTCACGGAGCTTGAATTCATGCGCCGCGCGCTGGTCGGCGCCTGCGCGCTTGCCGTCGGCAGCGGCCCGATCGGCGTCTTCCTGATGCTGCGCCGCATGAGCCTGACGGGCGATGCCATGGCGCATGCCATTCTGCCCGGCGCCGCGATCGGCTATCTCGTCTCCGGCCTGTCGCTCGGCGCCATGACCGTCGGCGGCATCGCGGCCGGCCTGACCGTGGCGCTGCTCTCCGGGCTGGTCGCGCGCGTCACGCCTTTGCGCGAGGATGCCTCGATGGCCGCCTTCTACCTGATCTCGCTGGCGCTCGGCGTCACCATCGTCTCGCTGCGCGGCTCGAATGTCGACCTGCTGCATGTACTGTTCGGCTCGGTGCTGGCACTCGACGATGCCACGCTCCTGCTGCTCGCCGGCGTCGCCAGCCTGTCGACGCTGGTGCTGGCGCTGATCCTGAGACCGCTGATCCTCGATTGCGTCGATCCCGGCTTCCTGCGCTCGGTCAGCCGCGCCGGCCTGCCGGTGCACCTGATCTTCGTGACGCTGGTCGTGCTCAACCTCGTCGCCGGCTTCCATGCGCTCGGCACGCTGCTCTCGGTCGGGCTGATGATGCTGCCGGCCGTCAGCGCCAGGTTCTGGAGCGAGGACATCACCGCGATGATGGCGCTGTCGGTTCTGTTCGGCATGCTGGCAAGCGCGGCCGGGCTGCTCGCCTCCTACCATCTCGGCCTGCCGAGCGGCCCGGCGATCATCCTGGCGGCCGGCATCATCTGCTGCCTGTCGGTGCTCGCCGGCCGGCGCGACGGGCTGTTGCTGCGGCTCCTGCCTGCGCGCCACCGCACGGCTTGATAGCGTTTTTGCGCCGACGGCCTTCAAAGCCGGCGCCGGATGATTATAACCCACCATAGCGACCGCGCGCCCGGCGCGCCGGATTGGAGGCTTTTCATGAGCGACAAAATCCCTGTCACCGTACTCACCGGCTATCTCGGCGCCGGCAAGACCACCCTGCTCAACCGCATCCTCACCGAGCAGCACGGCAAGAAATACGCCGTGATCGTCAACGAATTCGGCGAGGTCGGCATCGACAACGAGTTGGTGGTCGGCGCCGACGAGGAAGTCTTCGAGATGAATAACGGCTGCATCTGCTGCACCGTGCGCGGCGACCTGATCCGCATCATCGAGGGGTTGATGAAGCGCAAGGGCCGCTTCGACGCGATCATCATCGAGACGACCGGCCTCGCCGATCCCGCGCCCGTGGCGCAGACCTTCTTCGTCGACCAGGACGTGCAGGACAATGCCCGGCTCGACGCCGTCGTCACCGTGGCCGACGCGAAATGGCTCTCGGCCCGGCTCAAGGACGCGCCGGAAGCCAAGAACCAGATCGCCTTCGCCGACGTCATCCTGCTCAACAAGGTCGATCTCGTCACGCCCAAGGAACTCGACGAGGTCGAGGCGCGCATCCGCGCCATCAACCCCTATGCCACCATCCACCGCACCGAGCGCTCGCAGGTCGCCCTCGACGCCATCCTCAATCGCGGCGCCTTCGATCTCGAGCGTGTGCTGGAACTGGAGCCCGCCTTCCTCGAGGAGGACAACCACCATCATGACGAGCACATGCAGTCGGTGGCGCTGAAAATCCCCGGTGATGTCGATCCGGAGAAGTTCATGCCGTGGGTCAATGAGCTGGTGCAGCGCGATGGGCCGAACATCCTGCGCTCGAAGGGCATCCTCGCCTTCAAGGACGAGCCGAAGCGCTTCGTCTTCCAGGGCGTGCACATGATCCTCGACGGCGATCTGCAGCGCGACTGGCGCGCCGACGAGAAGCGCGAATCGAAGATCGTCTTCATCGGCCGCGACCTGAAGCTCGACGAGATCAGGGCGGGCTTCATGGCCTGCGCCGCCTGATGAACACGCAAAGCGCGGCGACCTCGCTCACGGACAGCGTCGCGCCACTCGAGGCCGGCGCCCATGTCATCGCCGCCGGCTTCCTGCGCGAGGCCCCCGTCCTCGTCACCGGCGATGGCGACGTGCTGATCGCCGGCACACGCCACCAGATCGGCGCCGATGCGGCGCTCGTCGCCAAGCTCGCAGCCGATGCGATCATCCTCGGCGACGATCGCGGCCGCATCCTGCGCATCGGCGCGGATGGCACGCAGGCGGCGCTCGCCGATGAGAAGGGGCGCTGGATCGATGCGCTCGCGCTCGGCCCCGATGGCGCCATCGCCTGGTCATGCGGCAAGCGCGTCGTGGCGCGCGACGGCAAGGGCAAGGTGAAGGAACTGGCCGCCGTCAGCACCTCGCAGGGCCTGGCTTTCCGCCCGAAAGGCTATCAGCTCGCCATCGCCCAGAATGGCGGCGCCCTGCTGTGGATGCCCAACACCGAGGCCCCTCCCGACAAGCTCGACTGGAAGGGCTCGCATCTCGACATCACCTGGTCGCCCGATGCGCGTTTCGTCATCACCTCGATGCAGGAAAACGCCCTGCATGGCTGGCGCCTGCCCGAGAAGCAGCACATGCGCATGTCGGGTTACCCGGCCAAGTCGCGGTCGCTGTCCTGGAGCCATGACGGCAACTGGCTGGCAACGAGCGGGGCCGATGCCTGCATCGTGTGGCCGTTCGGCAGCAAGGAAGGCCCGATGGGCAAGGCGCCGCGCGAATGCGGCGTGCGCCCGACCAGGGTCAGCGCGGTCGCCTGCCATCCGGGCTCGCTCGTCATCGCCATCGGCTACGAGGATGGCTGCATCCTGATCTGCCGCCTGACCGATGCCTCCGAACTGCTGGTCAGGCCGCCCGAGCGCGACCGGCCGCGCGACAGCGTCACGGCGCTCACCTGGGACGCCAAGGGCAAGCGGCTGGTGTTCGGCACGGCGGAAGGCGCGGCGGGCGTGCTGACCTTGCCCTGACAGGGGGATGCCATGTGGAAGCGCTTTCTCGGCGGCACGCCGCCCGATCGTGTCGCGACCGCGCGGATCAAAACGCTGGCGCTCGGCGTTCTGCCAGTGGGCGTCTCGGTCGCGGTCAACGAGATCGTGTGCCGTGATCCCGGCTGCCCCGGCACGGAAACCGTCATCCTGGTGATGCGCGCCGGCGCCCGCACCGTCGCGGTCAAGATCCAGAAGGAGGCGGCCACGGTCA
>ERZ778017.3706-NODE-3706-length-10535-cov-4.223282_pt1 | contig 10535 bp, 4 predicted proteins | sample MGYA00375747_ERZ778017 | MGnify/ENA primary metagenome ERZ778017 (study PRJEB29350, sample SAMN05509838) | bioreactor metagenome | biome: bioreactor; material: wastewater | place: South Africa: University of Cape Town | collected 2014-03-17 ... | reverse complement strand
TGACGTGACGAAGTTTTCGTGATTTTCTTCTTTAATATTGATGGAGAGCCATACTGGGCAACAATCTTCTCAAAATAGTATTCGTAACGGTATATTTCAATTAGGAAACCCAAGTTCTCTTGACAATGGACTAATTTAACATAGGCTTCAAACTTCTTCACACAATTGATTTTAGCAGGGTCGGAAAGAAGGCCCATGTTGTGAAGAAAGCAGCTATCCACAAGTTCATCTAAGGATAATAAACCATAGTCAGAATGGGGAGAAAGTATTGAACATGCCGCCGAAGGTTTTTGAGGAATTGGTTTATGAATGGTGTCACTCATTACACCTCCATAAAGTACTACGCCTCCACTATTGGGTAAAAGTGAATCGGAATAACACAAACTACAGACTAAGGTGTCTGTTACACGGATTAGTAGTGGTTACAATCAAACTCGTATCAACAATTCAGTGACCGAGACTAAGAATACAATTGTTTTCAACAAAAAAATGGAGTATTTACAAAAGATTTTTCCTAATAGTGAGATGATGCGAAAATTGCTTTTTTTCTACCGGTTATTTTTTACGCAGAAGGAAATTCCATTGTCAAAAGCAATTTTTTTTCTAGAAACAATTGTCGGCCCACCATTAATTCTGTAGGTATCTGGTGCCGAGGAGCAACACTAACGGAGTACGTTGTTGGGGCTACTGATACGAACTAAACATGTCGTGGTATCAAGTTTGGAAAAAACCCACAATTTTTTCCAAACGCTCGATGACACAATCTTGCTGTGCCATGGCCCTGGAAATGGAATGACGTCCGGAGTTAGATTTTTACAAGATGGTACCATCAGCTAACAAGATGTATTATGTGGTGAGACAATTTGTTGCACGGTTTTGTTGGTTGCTTGACTCGCTTAAAACGTCTCTTAGCCCGCAACTGGGATTCTCCGTTACGTCATACGCGTGTTGCGAATTTTCCCGATAGGGGTTATTCGGTTACGTTCTCCACACAAAATTCACTTGGACCCAACAGTATCTAAAGTAACGCATTGCTGGCGAATTAAATCTGTTTTCTCGTTTCAGCCCCGTTTAATAATAGATTGAATGTAGGTTAGCGGTATTTCTGTAGACTCCTTTCTATCAGCAATGGTAATTTCCTACTAGCGGAAATCCATGCCGTACCCAATCGAACGCTTCATTGTGGCCTTGGCCTTGCATGATTGCCATCAGATGGGCCACAAGTTTTGCGCACTGTTCTACCACAGTCTGCCATCACGAAAACCCTATTCTAGTGGTAACACACACGTTCGCGTTCACGCCGCCACAATAATGTCGGCTTATCAGTGTTATCAGTAGTATCAATGGCTGCAGTAAAAACTTTACTGTTCTGTCCAATAAGGGCTCCCTGTTCCAACCGTTTGCTCAGCCTGGCACAGATCTCCTGCAAGGTCACACCGTTGCTTCGACTCGTGCTCATTCCACCTACCCCAATTCCACGTCACCACACCTTATCTCAGCGTAACTGCAACTTCAGTTGTGCCGGACCAAATATTACTACATTTTCAATAAAGGTGCATGCCACAAATCTCATGTGTCAGGTCCACACTGCCACACCCACACCCACACCCACATCCGTCAACACTAGTTTGCTTCGTAATCGCTTCTTCGGAATTGGCCTTGCTGCGGCGCTACCGTCCGTCTTGGAACCCATTAATTTTTAACGGTGCTACCAATTGTGACATGCCGTCCCCCTCCATTTTCCGTGCTACCATGGCTTACAAAACATGCAGGCACGTATGATCCCATATTAATCAGATTAGGGATAGTACGGTAAGTGCCCGATAAGTGATCTGTCATTGTACGAGTCAAAGACTGAAGCAACGGTTTATTTATATTTCCTAAGCTTCAATTGATATCGTGTGTGTGTTGCCAAGACTCCTCAAGTCTGAATTTTCTTTACTGAACTTGTAGGTGAGCTAGTCCGATCCGGGGTTGTTGCCCACCACATATATTCATAGTTAGATTCTTGAATTTTAGCGCCACTTCAAGGTCGAGCTTTTCGATTGTTGCGGCGTTGTTTGTTTCTTGCTTTTGAAAAGCTAAGCGTACTTTTGTTTTTATCTATTCAACATGCTCAGAGCTGGAAAGCAGCCAGTAGCTAGGCTCGCCTCGAGGGCTACAGCCAAACGGTCATACTGTTTTTACAACTACAGAGCCAGGTACGAAAAGTGTTTTGTAAGTGTTCGGACAATAAGGAGCCAACGGGATATTTCCATGGCTTCATTGTCTAATTTGGAACCCATAAAAGTTTCTGCATTAAACTCGAAGATTGTTTGTGATTCGATCAACAGAATCAAGTACCAGGGTTATGATAAACCTTCTTTTATCGTCGAGTTTTATCCTGAGTTATTTACATTTCAAAAGTTTTTACATGACACAAATGGTGTTAGCCAATTTGACCAGTTATCCTGTCAAGATTTGATTTGCGAGGTGTTCAAATTCAAGACGCAATATCACAACGGTGTCTATCCCGTTAGTAACATTGCGAAGTTTGATAAATTTGTCGAGGTTTTTGTTGACAAATTAACCAATCCAATCACTCCACTGTGCTTGTCTGAACACTTTACAAATTTTAAAGACTACTTGGTGATTAGTGATCTTTACAAACATGGAATTGGAAACTTTTTACGAGAATTGAAATCATTGAGTCATGAGTTTGATTTTAAAAATACAACGACGAAAGCCTTGTCAAAGAATATAGGCGACATTATTGAACAATTTGAACGATATTATCAATTGAATTATACAGAATCGCCCTACAATAGTATTGTTGACTCACACTTCTTTGAAATTTTAATCCAGATCAACCGTTATAAGTCATTGAAAGAGATTTTCGATACATATCCAAACTTGCAAATTGACCACTTGAAGGATATAATTCATGACGAGAATGCAATTGCAATCAACCAGAAAATCAGAGATTTATCATGCGAATCAGAGCTCATCAATGAACACGTAGATCTGATTCGGCCCATGGTTGAATTGTTACGGAAAGAGTTGGATTTTGAATTTGATCATCCTTTTGTTGAATACGCTCCATTGTTGTACGACATTTCTGGAAGTGAAGTTGAAACTAAAATTAAGAATGCATGCGATAAGATCCTAGAAACGTTATTGCCCTTGTTTTACGATGGATTAATTTCAACTGATGAAACCAGCTACTTGTATGAGAGATTGAGTAAGCCAAAAAGTTCAAACGTATACGTTCAAATCCCAGATGATATGAACTTCACAGAAGATATTAGTACTTTGATACAAATTAGAGCAATGTTAAAAAGTGACTTCAAATCGAAAACGGCCGAGGAAGTATTAGATTGTTTGAAAAAGGAAGCGTCACTGGGTGATGGCTTCAAGTTAATGGAATTATATCACAAATTAAACCGGTTATTTTTGATTAATAATGGTCACACAGAAGTATTGGATACATTGTTGTTCAATGCCGACGTTTTTGCTAAAGTTGAATCAAGCATTCAGTCTAAGAATAGACTCAACAATAAGCATAAACCTGGGTTTGAAGCTTCCGAGTTAAAGAAATATACCTATCAGCTTCAAATTTTGAAGGAGCAAGTTTTGGGTAGAAACTTCGAGGCTTTTACTAGTGAGGAGATTGTCAACAAATTGGAGGCAGCTATCATTAAGAATGAATTGCTTGAAGAAGACGTTACTAAATTTGCTCAATTGTGCATTAAATTGAGAGCATTATTTGAAACGAACAATGAAGATACGAAAGTCTTGGATGTGTTACTTTCACCAAAAGTGGTCAACAAAATTTCGAAAGATGAAATTCCATCAAGTAAGCTTAAGGACCAAGAGAATAATACAATCTCCAAGAATGAAATTCCATCTAGCAAACTCAGTGAAAAGCAAGGGACAACTGGTACTTTAGGCGAAATTCCAAGTGAATTGCAACTTGATCTTTACATTCGTGAATTGAAGATAGTTAGAGATGAATTTTTAGGGAAACCATTTTCTTCATCTAATGCTGAGGATATCAGCGCAGTGTTGGCTAGTCAAATCAACCATATTTACTCGAGCACATCTTCACCCAGTATCAACAATGATAATGTCTTGAATTTTATTAGACTACACAAAAGGTTGAATAGATTATTCAAGATCAACAATGGAAATTGTGCTGTTTTGGATGAATTGATTAACGCTCACATGAAAGATGATGAAATAGATGTGGAACTTTCACCTAAGTATGTTCAAATTCCAGAAAGCTTACCAGTGCACAATTTTGTTCCAGAGTTGGGCAAATTGCGAGAGGAATTGTGCAATCGTTTTGCAAACTTCACTGCTATTGAAATTGATAAAAAGTTATCAGATCTAATTGACAACATTCTCAATAAGAAAGGAAAAGTTACAAGAGTGACCTCGGATAATGTACATCTTTTCATCAAATTGCGTCAAATTTTGTCCAAACTTTTTGCTATTAACGGTGGTAACACAGAAATTTTAGATGCTGTCATATTTTCAAATAATGCTTTCGAAAACTTTGAAAATTCATTAGCCTCGAAGCGGTCCTACAGAGCATTACCAGACGAGTTCCATTTAGAGGAGTATGTTTCCGAATTGAAAGAGTTGAGAAGTAGGATTGGTTCCTTATTCGCAAATGCAACCACCGAAAACATTTTAGCCAAGACTCATGAACTTGCAACTTTGGCCAGTTCATTAGAAGAGCAGAGGATTTGGAATAATTTATATCGGAATTTAGCATTACTATTCCATTACAACCATAACCATGCGCATGTCTTGGACAACGTTCTACTCAATAGCGAACAGTTTGAGAAATTTGAACTTAAGAAAGTAGATCGCGAAAATGAAACGGCTGAGTCAAATGACGAGACAATAACGATGTCTCTTGAGGAAGAAAATCTGATAACAAAACCAGAATTGAGTTATGAAGGTAAAGCTTTTGAAGATTTGAATAATGACTACAATGATTCTGAAAGGTTATTAGCATTATTAATCAAGCAATCAGAACCAGCCGATATCAAAGAAATTCGTGACAGGCTCACGCAAGAAAATGCAGAGGAGTTTGTTATTAAAGATGCTGTTTCTATCGCGATGAATAATGATCCTGACCTGGTTGAAGAGTATGAGCAACTTAAAAAGACGCCTTGGAACCCATCGTCACAAGGTTATAACAATAAACCAAAGAAGTACGAAGAAGAGACATTTGCTGATGTTAACAAGGAATCTTTGGAACAATTTTTGAAAAATGCCAAAAATGCCAAAGAAACTGCCAAGAACAGAAAGTCTAGAGAACTTGAAGCTTACGAATGGAGCAAGAGTATGTTAAACTCACACCGTTCTTTGGAATCACATAATTTCTTCGATATTAGTAAGGATCTGGCAGGTGAAGGCTTGTTGTTCCCGACTTCTGGTATCAATGAGGCTGCCACTGTAGAATACACTTTGTTGACCATTGAAGGGGACATAATTCCCACTAATGCTGAACTGATTGGAAAATTACCAAAAGAAGACATCTTCCAGATATTGAACAAGTTTGAAAAGAATGATTTGGATCAATTTGTGAAGCAGTTCAAAGACTTGCAAAAGGACAACTGGAAAGTCATTGGTAGTAAGATTAACACCGTCAACGGTACAACACAAAAGTACTTGATTTTATCAAGAAACAACCAGGCAGCAAACACGGGAATGTTTTCCAAGATTAAGACAATATTTGCAACAGCTGGTGCAGTCTTCGTCTCAATGGTTTGTGCGAACGCCCTTCTAGACGATAGTCATGCAAAGGAGACTTTGCCTGCTCAGGAAGCAATCCCAGAAGTCCACAATGAAGATACTACCCCTGAATTGGAAGAAGCACCAGAACAACAATCTAGAGGCTGGAAGAATTTGTTCTGGAAAGATCAGTGATTTCCATTTTTTCACCACAAGTACATAGGAACAATGGTTAAGATAGCTACAAGAAGTTATCGACACGGACGGAGAACATGCCATAGGATTACATGGATACGATATGATATATGAACGGATGATATATGGATAGGAATGCACGAAACGATTAAACCCCATTACAGTAAGCACATGCGTTTCCTCTATTACTAGTATACAAATATAAATGCAAATTATGCCATTTCGATTTCCTTAGTTGGCAACTGGTCCATGCTTTCACTAACGTGAATGAACTTCATTGTGGTAAGGGCACCGGATGTCCCGTTCCAAACTTTCAACAACTCCACAGTAACTTTATCGGTCAAGTCAGGAACTTTCATTCCAGTAGAATAAACGTGTTTTTCATGTTTTGCTTTTTCCTCCAAAAGTTGGTGTCTTGGAGTCAATGGTCTACCTGGTCTTCTACTACTGATTAATTCCTCTAATTCCTCATCGTGTCTCGAGAGATATATTTCAATGAACCCCTTTATTTCTTGCAAATCAAACTGTTGTTGTACTTTATAATCATCATCGTCGTTGATCAATTTCTGCAAAAAGAAGACGATTCCATTATCTTTTTCCTTCTGAATCAACGTCTTCATTCGCTTATCAGTCAATTTCTTATCTCTTAACGTAGCTCGGTTTAATTGCTTGAACTTTCGTCCTTTGATGTGCATGGCTCCCTTGGCCTTCGACAAGTTCTTTGTCACCTTGTTGAGATTGTGTGCTAACGGCATTGGTGTGGTGGTTGGGGTTCCTGGTAAAATCGAATCTATTACATCTCATCGCATATTTATTTACTTAACTATGGTACTGCAGGATGCCACTACACTAGCTACTATTTCACCACCTTTCTCTCTTAGAAATTGGACAAAACTCAGTGGATTGGTTCTAGTAGTGGTTTGATATGGTTCTAGCTTGTTTCTATCGTTATGTGGTTATATTTTGTGGTGGCTGTTTAGGTGCTGTAACGTCGTCATAGTTAAGCTAAAAGTCGTGTGGGATTGTGAGATTTTTTCACTGAAAAATTTCTACGTTTTAGACTACCAAGAAGTCAGTACCCACAAGCCACTCGTAGTGTAAATATAATCATGGTTAAGTACACAGAAGAACAATTACTTGCAGTCAGAGAAACAGCCCATGTGTCGAATCCTGAAATTTTGGAGGCATTCAACCAAATGGTCGACCAGGTCAAGGAACACGCAGCACTCGAGGCAGAAAAACACAAGGTCAAATGGAACAACGGTGATACTTACATCGATGAAAACGGAAATGAAAGACCATACCATCATTTGAACAGAAGAAGGGGCTCGAGAACCGGAACCAAACCTAATTTGAGAAAGAAGAGTGTTGATGTTGTCCAAGAAGAAGACGGGTGGGCTACTTTGAAGTCGAAGAAATCGTTCGGAAATGAAGAAGGTGAAGAGGAAAGATCCAAATTCAGAGAATCTATCAGAGAAACTGTCAAGGCTAAGCCAAACAATAAGAACTTGGGTTCTTCTAAAGCTGTTGACCCAAGAGACGCTATTGCTGATAAACAGACCAAAGCGTTCAACGCATTTGCTGCATTGGGAGACGAAGATGAAGACGATGAGGACGATGATGACGAGGCTACTGCCTGAACAACTGTTAATATTTATGTATTTTTAATGGCACAACGAGACTGTGAAGTCAACCAATGTAGAAGACCGAAAACAGAAGTGATGAGAGGATATTTAGTAGCATTCAATTGTTAGGAATATTCAGAGAAATTACTGAAACGAGGCAAATCCTTTCCATAATATTTGACGTTGGATTCAACCACGTAGAGTTATATAGTCATAGACCTAGACTTATGTACATTCTACTGGGAGGAGCTACATGTGAGGTCAGAAGTGAAATTTAATAGTTTTCAACTAAGTACCGTAAACAATGTACCACTTGGCCAATATAGTAGTAATGCTACAATGGTTCAAGCTTGTTAGCTTTAATTTTAGTGTACAGATTTCTAGCGTCGGAGGTTTCAAACGACTATTCTACTGTCATCTTCGTCATGCAACTCGTTCAAAATGGAATCAATATCAGTAGCCCGTTTTTCGGGACCAGCTGTACTTTGACCGTTTTCGTTTGGAGCGGAAGAAAAAGTGTCTCCAAACACAATTAAGCTTCCCTTTGGTTCATTAAATAATCCTTTCAAATCGGCCACTCTGGGCGAATTGTATACTTTGACATCAGGACTGATGATGGATGTGTTTGTTACATCAGCTGCATGGGTGTATCCGTTCATGTATCCGTTCGCAGTGGGCAATGGTGGTAAAGCTCCAGCCCGCAAATGTGCTGGAGTGGTTCCATTGTTCTGGAATCCAGAATGGATCGAACTTATATCATGAGCTGAGCCTAATCCAAATGGTTGTGGAGTCTTTCCGTTTTTCTGGAAGTTTTTGTATGACAAATCGTAATGAGATGAATCATCTAAGCCGTCAAGGATTCCGTTTCGCTTGGTTAAAATGTCGTTATTTTTGATGTGGTCTAAAATTAATGGTGCCGATGGATCTAACCATTCATTAAGGAACTCTGATCCATTGACAAACTCCTTCAAATTAGTTTTGTTAGTTTCAAAAATGATTCCACTTCCACCTCTAGTTTTTGTTTTCTCACCACCGGTTTCAGGGTCTAAGCCAAACACCCACAATCCATTTGACTTTCTTGATTCGATATCTTGTAAAACGTATTTTCCAAATTGTGATCCACCAGCATACCCATTCAAATTAGGGTACTTTCCGTCAAGGATCTTGATACAGTAATACATCAAGGTGTACCCAAATGTTAATTGCAACTTGTTTGTTTGAGCTCCATCCTGTGGTGACGCCCAATAGTAGAAGAATGGAATGAAATTGTAAATAAAATTGATACCCAACGTGTATGCTAAATCAATAAATACATCCATTAAAATTTGACTTGTTTCTGGGTCGGGTTTAGAGTTCAAAAATTTGTCAACTTGAATAAGGAAATGGTTAATAAAGTTATCACCAATGGTGATGTATTGGTTGAAGTCTGGCTCCAAATAGATTTTAGCGTCATTTTTGATTTGAGCATGATTCAATTGTCTTTCTTCAGTTGTGACTGAATTGGAACTGGAATTAGATGGTGACCCGTCCTTGTCATTAGAAGCAGTCAATTCGTGGTTTAAAAAGTAGTCAAACACTTGCAAGTACTTTTCTTGGATTTCGGTAATTTGTTGAGCAGTGAACTTATACTCTTTGGTGTTCAAACTAATTAATGGTAAACTGATTTCCCAATGCTCCAATTGAACATGGTTTCTGCTGATGGACGACGAGTTCTTTTTCAAAATTGCAAAGATATCCTGAATATCTTCAATGAAAATCATAATCAAACTGAACAACTTCTTACCATAACGTGAATCCTTAGCAGCTTCGACAATGGAATCAATTTTCAATAAAAGTTCTTCAATTGAGTCTGGAACTTGGTCGAAATAATAAATGTGGGTTGATAAGTTACAAATGCAATCAGAATATACCGATGATAAATTTTTGGTGGCATCTTCGCTCAAGAACTCTGATTGGGTCAAAATCAAGTTTGATTGCAAGTTCAAGATTTGCTGAATTACATCGGAAATGGACAACCCAATCATGTTGACTTCGGAGCCCACTAAAGCCAAAATGTAGTTGGCGTAAAGGACTTGAATATCGTAGTTGTTTGTTGACTTTGAAGATTTTTTAGAAATAGACGTCAACTTAGTCAATAAGGCCGACAAACTGGCAAATCTCAATTGAACAGGAATCCATGTAGTACACAATTCCAAGAAAGTGGCACCCCAGTTCAAGTCATAATTCGACTTAAAGTTAAATTTCAATACCTCTTTTGTCAAATCAGAAATTTGATTAGTCAATGTTGAGTTGAATAACGACTTCAAGCAAATGTAGGTTTCATCAATAATGTCTTCATTTGTCAACGAGTCTTCCTCGAAATGTTCCAAAACTTTCTTTTCTTGAAGCTCAGTGTTTCTTGAGGTGACTTTTTCTAAGTTGCCGTCTTCCAAGTTAATGTTTTGACGGACTTGCTGCACCAATTGCTTAAAGTCGACATTTGCATAGACCAATTCAATCAAAGGAGGTAATGCTAACTCGATCAAATGTCTACCCAAATCGGCATTGTAATAAATACAGCTGGAAGCATACTCAATGGACATGAGGCTAATCATTTTCCATTCCAATTTGTTGGGACCGCTATTAGAGTCAAGATTGATCAACTGGTCCGAAAGAACAGTGAAGGTGTTGACAAACAATTTGTCCCCAGCAAACAATGCTGAGTCCAAATTGGAAGTCAACACTCCGTACACTTTCAAAACGCTCTTACAAAGCTGGTAGTCTCTCAATTTCAACACTTCCAACAAGATTTCGCAAACATCACTGGCAAACACGTTCAAGTTGTCCTTACATTTTTCAATTAACCCACAAATGATTTCTAACGTGACTTGCAAGTTACCAGCTTTGTTGTGGCTAACATCACTTCTTGTCTTTGCCTCCAAGAACACCATCACCTTCTCCAATTTGACCCGTCTCGTACTAGCATAATACAAAAGGTAAGAAAGCTCA
>ERZ778017.3703-NODE-3703-length-10545-cov-3.902097_pt1 | contig 10545 bp, 8 predicted proteins | sample MGYA00375747_ERZ778017 | MGnify/ENA primary metagenome ERZ778017 (study PRJEB29350, sample SAMN05509838) | bioreactor metagenome | biome: bioreactor; material: wastewater | place: South Africa: University of Cape Town | collected 2014-03-17 ... | reverse complement strand
CCCATCCGCGAGTCAACGCCGTTGAAGAACCCCTTCTGGCAGTCCTCCCGGGACAAGATCGCGTGCGAGGAGCTGCTCTTCCGGGCCTACCGGGAGGATGACTTTCCGCTGACTGTGATCCGGCCGTCGCACACCTACGACCGCACCAAGATCGCCATGGTGGGTGCATGGACGGACATCCACCGCATGCGCAACGGCCTTCCGGTCATGGTGCACGGTGACGGTACCTCGCTGTGGACACTGACGCACAGCAAGGATTTCGCCAAGGCGTTCGTCGGGCTGCTCGGCCGGCCGCAGGCGGTGGGCGAGAGCTACACCATCACCTCGGATGAGTACCTGCCATGGAACCAGATCTACCGGTTGTTTGCCCGGGCTGCCGGCGTCAGGGAACCGGAACTGGTACATGTGGCATCCGAAACCATTGCCGCCCATGATGAGGAACTGGGTTCCAACCTCCTGGGCGACCGGTCCCACTCGGTGGTCTTTGACAACACCAAGATCAAATCGCTGGTCCCGGATTTCACGGCCACCATTCCTTTCGCAGACGGTGCCCGGGAGATCGTTCAGTGGTACGACAGCCACCCGGAACTGCAGCAGGTGAACGAGGCCTACATGCAGCTCTCCGACAAGCTCACCGGTTGGGCACGCCAGGGAGCCTGAGCCCGCGTCCAACGCTGCTACTGCCCTGCCTCCCTCCGGTGGCAGGGCAGTTGCGCAGGGGCGGCTGTGCTACATTTCGGCGCATGACTTCGCCCGCTTCCAGCAAGCCCGACGACGGGCACCCCGCCGACGGGCCTGTTGCGGCAGCCATCGGGCTCCTGGCAAAGCAGGGCTTCGATGCAACGTCCGTCGAGGAGCTCGCCGAGGCCTCGGGAATGAGCCGCAGCACGTTCTTCCGCAGGTTCGGGTCCAAGGAGGACGTGGTCTTCGCTGACCATGAGCGGATCCTGCGCCAGGTCAATGACCGGCTGGCCGAATCAAGGCTTGAGCCGCTCGCCGCAGTTGCGGACGCCGCCATGCTGGTCTTTGAGCACCACCTGCGGAACCCGGCAACGTCCCGCGCCCGGTACGGGCTCCTGCAGGCAGTCCCGGCCCTCCGCGACCGGGAGCTGGTCACCTCCCACCGTTATGAGCGGGCATTCCTCCAGTTCCTCAATGACGCGCTGCCCGGAAAGGGCCGGCACGAGTACAAGGCCGTCGCCTTCGCCGCGGCCGTGGTGGCCGTGCACAACGCTTTCCTCCGCCAGTGGCTGCGCACCACACCCAAGGCCGGGGATACCGCCGCGGCAGACCGGAAAAGGATGGCCGCCTTGGCTGCTGAGCTCCAGGCCCTGGCGGAAACGTTCCGGCCTGCGCTCCTCGGTTCCCCGGCCCCCTCCCAACCTGCCCCGACCGTCGTCGTGACCATCCTTCCCGGCCCTGCCGACAGGGAAGCAATCGCCCAGGCGGTCCGGGACGCCCTCCCCTAGCATCCCAACCCAACTTGGAACGCAGTTTCTTGACGTGGAACTTAGTTTCATTGCATCCTTGTTTCGTGTGGTGCAAGCCACGCGGCCCCGGCAGTCCCGCCGCCGCTGATTCAAAGGATGCAGATACATGACGACGACGTCCCCCACCCGTGTGCCCGACCGCACCGAAAGCCCCACCGGCTTTCCTGCCGGCACTGTGGAACCGGACTACCTCCTCACTGAGGCGCTGGGCACGGACCCGGCCTCCGTCCTGGCAGGCATCGGCAATGAGGACCGGGCCTACTGGGACCGCGCCCGCACCTTCGTCCAGGATGAGGTCCTCCCTGTCATTGATGGCTACTGGGAACGCGGCGAGTACCCGCTGCACCTTCTCCGGCGCCTTGGCGAGCTGGACCTGCTCCGCGATGGCGTACCGGTGGAGGGCTGCGCGCCCATGAGCAGCATGGCCGCCGGCCTGGTGAACATGGAGGTCAGCCGCGGCGACGGCTCCGTGGCAACCATGATCGCGGTCCAGGGCGGCCTGGCCCTGCGGTCAGTGGCGGAATGCGGCTCCCCGGAGCAGAAGGAGCGCTGGCTCCCGACGATCGCAGGCGGTGCCGAATACGCAGCCTTCGCCCTCACCGAGCCCACGCACGGATCCGACTCGGTTGCCCTCGAGACCACGGCTACCCGCACCGAGGGGGGTTTCCTGCTCAACGGTGAAAAGAAGTGGATCGGCAACGGCTCCGTAGGCGGAGTCAGCATCGTGTGGGCCCGGGGCGAGGACGGCCAGGTCCACGGCTACCTGGTTCCCCAGGACTCCCCCGGCTACACCGCCACCAAAATCGAAGGCAAGCTGGCCCTCCGCGCCATCTGGCAGGCCCACATCCGGCTGGAGGACGTCTTCGTCCCGGACGAAAACGTCCTGCCGGGCGCCCGCACCTTCAAGGACACAGCCCGCGTCCTGCTGGCGACCCGTCTGGGCGTGGCCTGGTCCGCCGTCGGGCATGCCACCGCCTGCTATGAAACGGCCGTCCAGTACGCCAAGCAGCGCAAGCAGTTCGGCCGGCCCCTGGCTGCCTCCCAGATTGTGCAGGAACGGCTGGCGAGGATGCTCAGCGAGCTGGCCACCATGCAGCTGATGGTGGTGCAGATGACCCGGCTCGATGAAGCCGGGACGCTCACCCCGGAGCAGGCGTCCCTGGCCAAGTACACATGCACCCGCACCGCCCGCGGCATCGCTTCGAACGCGCGCGACCTGCTGGGCGGCAACGGCATCCTGCTGGAAAACCGCGTGGCCCGGCACCTCGCCGACATCGAGGCCATCCACACCTATGAAGGCACCGAGACGATGCAGGCCCTCATCATCGGCCGCGGCATCACCGGCACTTCGGCCTTCGCATAACCCCGCCCAACAACTCCGAAAGGAACGTTCTTGAACCAGAACGCCAATATCCCCGTCATCCTGGGCGGCGCCCGCACCCCGTTCGGACGGTTCCGCGGCGGCCTGACGCCTTTCTCCTCCAGCGACCTCGGAGCCCACGCAATCCGGGCCGCCCTGGAACGGTCAGGAGTGGCACCGGAGCAGATCGGCGCCGTCATCGTGGGGCAGGTGATCCAGGCCGGCGCCGGCCAGGGCCCCGCCCGCCAGGCCAGCCTGGCCGCGGGGATCGGCTGGGACGTCCCCACCATCACCATCAACAAGCTTTGCCTCTCCGGACTGACCGCCGTCATCGACGCCGCCCGGATGATCCGCACCGGGGAAGCCGACTTCATTGTCGCCGCAGGCCAGGAGTCCATGACCAATGCACCGCACCTGGTACCCGGGCTCCGTGCCGGCGTGGTTATCGGTGACGCCCCCATGTTGGACTCCCTCAACCACGACGGGCTGCAGGACCCGGTGAGCAAGAAGCTCATGGGTGAGGCCACCGACGCCGGAAACGCCGAACGCGGCATCACGCGCGAGGAGCAGGACGCCGTGGCGGCCCGCTCCCACCAGCGCGCCCAAGCCGCCCGTGCCGCAGGGGTGCTGGCCGAGGAGATCGCGCCCATCGAAATACCGCAGCGCAAGGGACCTGCCGTGACCCTTGAGCACGACGAGGGCATCCGCCCGGACACCACGGCGGAATCCCTGGCCCAGCTCCGCCCGGCGTTCTCCAAGGCGGACACGGCCACCATTACCGCTGGTTCGTCGTCGCCCCTTTCCGACGGCGCCGCCGCCCTGGTCATCGCCAACAAGGCGGCAGCCGAAGCCGCAGGCCTGGAATGGATCGCCGAGATTGGCGCCCACGGCCAGACCGCCGGACCTGACGGATCTTTGCACTCCCAGCCCGCCCGGGCCATCGAGCGCGCGCTCAAGGTCCAGGGACTCTCCGTCCAGGACCTGGACCTGGTGGAAATCAACGAAGCGTTCGCTTCCGTCCTCATCCAGTCCGCCAACGACCTCGGCATTGATACCGAGGCCGTGAACGCCGAAGGTGGTGCCATCGCCCTGGGCCACCCTGTGGGAGCGTCGGGGGCACGCCTGGTGCTGCACCAGGCGCTGGCCCTGAAGCGCCGCGGCGGCGGCACTGGCGTCGTGGCCCTCTGTGGCGGCGGCGGCCAGGGCGACGCCCTGATCCTCTCAGCGTGACCCAACCCAACGAAGAAGCAGGCCATGACCAACACCAACTCCGCTGACGGCTTCGCCACCATATCGGTGGCAGCCGTGCTGTCTGAATCAGCCAAAAGGACTCCGGACAACATCGCGCTGGTAGTCGGCGAGGACCAGGTCAGCTACGGCGACCTCTGGCGCCAGACCCGCGCCTATGCCGGCGCACTGCGGGCGCGCGGTATCGGCCCGGGAGACGCCGTCGCCGTCCTGATCCCGAACGTCCCCGACTTCGCCCGGGTGTACTACGCCGTCCTGTCGCTCGGTGCCATTGTTGTGCCCGTGCATGCCCTGCTCAAGGCCCGCGAAATCGAGTACGTCCTGCAGGACAGCGGCGCCAAACTGCTGATCTGCGCCGCACCGCTGCTGGGCGAGGGTGCGGCGGGTGCCTCGGCCAGCGGCACCGACGTGCTGACCGTGATGGCTTCCGACGGCGCATTCCCCCGGCTGGAAGCGGAAGCTGCGGCGGCGAAACCGATCCAGACATACGAACCGTGCCGCCCCTCGGACACGGCCACCATCCTTTACACGTCAGGCACCACCGGCAAACCGAAAGGCGCACTCGGCACCCACTTTGCCTTGGTGGAACAGACCAGCACCCTGCTGACCAGCGTGATGGATTTCCGGCCCGGCGATGTCCTGTTCGGCGGGCTGCCACTCTTCCACACCTTCGGCCAGACCGTGGTCCTCAACACGGGGCTGCGCGCCGGCGCCACCATCGTCCTGATGCCGCGGTTCACCGGCCCGGACGCCCTGAAGCTGCTGGCCAAGCACAACGTCAACATCTTCATCGGCGTGCCCACCATGTACGTGGCGCTCCTGGAAGCCGCCAAGACCGTACCCGACCGGCCCGCTGCCCTGCGTTACGGCATCTCCGGCGGCGCGGCCCTGCCGCTGGCCGTCCTGGACAAGTTCCGCGACGTCTACGGGGTGGAGATCCACGAAGGCTATGGGCTGACGGAGACCTCGCCGGTTGCCGCCTTCAACCACGTGGGTACCGCACCGCGGCCGGGCACCATTGGGATCCCGATCTGGGGCGTTGACATCGAAATCGCCCGGCCGGAGGTGACGGAGCGGATCGAGCTGCTTCCCAACGGGGAGTTGGGCGAGCTGGTCATACGCGGCCACCTGCTGATGAAGGGCTACCTGAACCGGCCCGAAGCAACGGCGGAGGCCGTGGTGGACGGCTGGTTCCGCAGCGGGGACCTTGGGACAAAGGACGACGACGGCTACCTCTACATCGTGGACCGCAAGAAGGACATGATCATCCGCGGCGGCTACAACGTCTACCCCCGGGAAGTGGAGGAGGTACTCCTGACCCACCCCGCCGTGGTCAGTGCCGCCGTGTACGGGATCCCGGATGACGTCCACGGGCAGGAAATCGCGGCAGCCATCGTACTGGACGCCGGAACCAGCGTGACCGAGGCCGAATTGATCGACTTCACCAGCGCGCAGCTGGCCGCCTACAAGTACCCGCGGGTGGTCCGGATCCTCTCCGAACTCCCCCTGGGGCCAAGCGGAAAGATCCTCAAGCGCAGGCTGGCCGAAGACCCCGTTCAGTAAGTACGGCACCGGCAAGTACGGCCCCGGCCGGCCGGTGCCCGGCAAGGGCAGGCCTGGCGCAGCCTTGGGGGCATCTCGCGGGCGGTGCGGGCCGCTGGGCAGGTGTGTCATGGAGATTGGTGCTTGGTTGAAGGGCCTGCCGCTGAAGCAGCAGGCCCTTCGCGCTTCTACAACGTTCTAAATACCCTCTCCGAGCTCGGAAAACAAGGCTTCCCCTACCCCTTCCCCCGCGGCTAGATTGCTGGGGAAGCGTTTTCCGGTCCCAAAATTGAAAGGATTCACCGATGAATCCCCGCACCCTCCCCCTTCGCCTGCTCTCCGTCGGCGCAGCCGGCCTGGCACTCACGGTGGGCTGCCTCGCGGCCCCGGCATCCGCCGTCGAACCCTCCCCCAGGCCGGGCAGCCCCGGCGTCCAACTGGACCATCTGGACCGCGGACTGGTGGCCGCCGGGACCTCCGAGGGCGTGTTCCTCAGCTGGCGGCTGCTGGGCAACGAGGCCACCGGATCTTCCGCCACCGGCCTAACCGGCACCGACTTCAACGTCTACCGGGACGGCCAAAAACTGGCCACCGTCACGGACAGCACCAACTTCCTGGACCGGGCTGGAACCGCAGGATCGGCCTACCAGGTGCGGGCCGTCGTCGGCGGCGTTGAGGTGGACCGGAGCGCCGGCACCACGCCGTGGGGCAGCAACTTCAAGGACATCCCGCTCAGGAAGCCGGCGGACGGCGTCACCCCGGCCGGCCAGGCCTACACCTATTCCGCCAACGACACCTCGGTGGGGGACGTGGACGGCGACGGGCAGTATGAATTCATCGTCAAATGGGACCCGAACAACTCCAAGGACGTCTCGCAGGTGGGCTACACGGGCAACACCTACGTCGACACCTACAAAGCGGACGGGACGCTCCTCAGCCGCATCGACCTGGGCGTCAACATCCGATCGGGCGCGCACTACACCCAGCTGCTGGTGAACGACTTTGACGGCGACGGCCGGGCAGAGATGATGATGAAGACGGCCCCGGGGACCAAGAGCACCAGCTTCAACTCGGACGGCAGCGTGGCGGCCAGCTCGTTCATCTCCCTGCTCCAGTCCGATATCGACGCCGGGTACTCCAACACCGATGACTACCGCATGAGCGCGGCGGATTACTACCGGCACATGGTGAAAACGTTCCAGGGCTGGACCGAGCACCCGGAGGTCAAGGCGGGCCGCTGGCCGGCAACCCTGGAGGAAGCCTTCGGAATCGCCCCGCAGTACAAGTACCCGCTCTCCCAGGCTGATGCGGAAAAACTCACGGACTACTTCATGGACGTCTACGCCCCGTCCCGCAGCGCACGCAACAACCTGCGTGCATTTGAGGGCTTCATCGTGTCGGGTCCGGAATACCTGACGGTTTTCGAAGGCGCCACGGGCAAGGAACTGAAGACGGTGGCCTACACCCCGGGACGGACGGACGACGGCCTGATGTGGGGCGACTACGCCATGGCGCGGATAGAGCCGGGGAACCGCGTGGACCGGTTCCTGGCCGGCGTCGCCTACCTGGACGGCAAGAAACCGGCGGCGGTCTTCGCGCGCGGCTACTACACCCGCACCACTCTCGCCACCTACACCTGGGACGGAACAAACCTTTCGCCCGTTTGGAATGTGGACTCGGGCTGGACGCCCATGACCAACCCGTTCAACGACTCCCCGCACGGCCGTGATGGAACGGACCCCACCTACGGGAAGCTCACCACGCAGGGCTTCCACTCCCTGAGTGCCTCGGACGTGGACGGCGACGGCAAGCAGGAGATTGTGTACGGGTCTGCAACGCTCGACGACGACGGCTCGGTTTTGTACACGTCCTTCGACACCCTGCCGACGGGCAGTGCCGCTCCCGGCGAAGAGGCGCGCCTGGGCCACGGCGACGCCATGCATGTCACCGACATCGATCCCAACCGGCCCGGAAAGGAAATCTTCACCGTCCACGAAGGAGCGGCATACGCCCCTTACGGCTACGCTATGCGGGATGCCGCCACCGGCGAGGTGCTGTTCGGCGCGTACTCAGGCAAGGACACCGGACGCGGCATGATCGGCGATGTGGATCCGTCTGTTCCGGGCATTGAGAACTGGGCCATCGGCATGCAGTCCGCGGACGGCCGTAAGCTTTCCAGCAGCGCACCGGGAACCAACATGAGCATCAAGTGGGCCGCGGACATGACCACGCAGATCATCAACGGCTCGGGAGACCAGACACCCACCATCGATGACTGGAAGCGCGGCCGGCTGCTCACGGCCGACGGCACCCGGACCAACAACAGCACCAAGGGAACCCCCAGCCTGGTCGCCGACATCCTGGGCGACTGGCGCGAGGAAATGGTGGTCCGCACCGCTGACAGCTCCGCCTTGCGGATTTTCATGAGCACCGAAGTGACCAGCCACAAGCTCTACACGCTCATGCACGATCCGCAGTACAGGGCCGAGGTTGCCCGGCAGAACACGGCCTATAACCAGCCGGCCTACACCGACTTCCACTTCGCGTCCGACATGAAGTTTGGCAACGTCCCGCTGCGTGCTGCCTGGCTTCCGGGCAGCATCAAGGCCCTGCAGGACATCCTGGCGGACCTGAGGGATTCGGGGGACGTTTCCGGACCGGTGGCCAGCCAGCTTGCCGCAAGCATCCAGCAGGCGGCAAAGGCGGTCCAGGACGGCGACGCGGCCAAGGCGGGGCAGGCGGTGCAGCGGTTTGTTGACTTCCTTGCCCAGCAGAAGAAGCCGGATACGGGATCAAGTACGGCCCGGGTGGCGCTGGAGGACAACGCCGGCAATATCCTCCGGGCATTCTCGAATAGCGGGCACTGAGAGCCGGAACGGGCGATGGAGGGGAGACTGATGGCATGACACTTGCACCGCTCATAGAACTCAATGACGGCAACAGGATTCCACAGCTGGGGCTTGGCACCTGGCCACTGGACGACGAACAGGTGGCAGCCGCCGTCGTACAAGCCGTGGAAGCCGGGTACCGGCACATCGATACCGCCGTGAAGTACGGCAACGAACGGGGTGTTGGCAACGGCATCCGCGCCAGCGGCGTGGACCGCAGCGAGCTATTCATCACCACCAAGCTGGACGGCGAATACCAGGGCCACGACCGTGCTGTTACCGGCCTGGAGGGATCGCTGAAGCGTCTGGGGCTTGATTATGTGGACCTACTGCTGATCCACTGGCCACTCCCCGGCCGGGACCAGTACGTTTCCACCTGGCAGACGTTTGAACGGCTGCAGGCAGAGGGGAAGGTCCGGTCCATCGGGGTGTCCAACTTCAAGCCCGCCCACCTTGAGCGGCTGATGGCGGAGACCGATGTGGTGCCGGCGGTGAACCAGATCCAGCTCAGCCCCGCAATCACCCGGACTGCTGAGCGGGAATTCCATGCCCGGCATGGGATAGTTACTGAGTCCTACAGTCCGCTGGGCGGCTCGGGAGCAGGTTTACTGAGTGCTCCTGTCCTTTCCCAACTGGCTGAAAAGCATGGAAAAACACCTGGCCAACTGGTCCTCCGGTGGCACATACAAAACGGATTGGTAACGATTCCCAAGTCGGCTTCCCCGGAGCGTATGGCCGAGAACCTGGACGTGTTCGATTTCGCCCTGGATCCGCAGGATCTAGCGGAACTTTCGGTCCTGGACGAGGGCCCCGGAGCGGGCAACGACTCGGACAAAACGGGGCACTAAACTTGGCCTGAACAGCACTTTTTTCCTAAAACGGGGTTGGCAAACAGATAGTAAGCATGATTACTATTGAGCCAGAAGGACGAAGTGCCTCCCGAACATGGGGGCCTCCTTTACTTAGGAAGAGAGCGACAAATGGGATTTATTGCATTTCTGATTCTCGGACTTATCGCCGGCGCGATTGCCAAGGCAATCCTTCCGGGACGTCAGGGTGGCGGCTGGATCATCACCATGGTGCTGGGCGTCGTTGGCGCACTGCTCGGTGGCTGGATCGGTAGCGCCCTGTTCGGCGGCGGACTGCAGGAGTTCTTCTCGCTGCAGACCTGGCTGCTGGCGATTGTTGGCTCGCTGATCGTTCTTGCGATCTACGGCATGGTCACTAAGCGCGGCGCACGCGGCTAATAACCGCGCACGCCAGGAAGCCGGCCTGGGGACACTATCCCCAGGCCGGCTTTCACTTTCTCCAGCCGGGGGCGTCACCGCTCCCCGCCAGATTGACAACCTTCTCGCAGAGCAGGAGTTCAACGTGAAAAACAAGCTTCTTTTGGGTGTAGGCGTTGCCGTCGGCTACGTCCTCGGCTCGCGGTCGGGCCGTGCTGCTTACGACAAGCTGAAGGCCCGTGCGGCCGGCATCTGGGACAGCAAGCCGGTGCAGGACAAAGTTTCCGTAGCTACGGAGGCCATCAAGGAAAAGGCGCCTGAAGTGGCGGACCAGCTGGGCGAAGCCGCACGCAGGGCAGGGACCGTGCTTGGTTCTGCCGTGCACCGGGATGGCTCGTCCAACGGCGGCCAGGCTTCCGCAGCGGCCGGCACCGCCACTGGCACCTCTACAACCAGCGAGGGCGGCCTTGGCGAAGACCATATTCCCGCACACAGCACCCACCCGGAAACCACCAACCTTGGTACCTCCGATGGGACCGGTGCAAAGTCCTGATTCCCGTTTCATTACGCGGTCACTGCCGCGTGACATGGGACTGAGCGGGCTTTGTGCTACAACTGAATCGCCTTGCCGGCCGTCGCGATCCTTGGGGGACGCGGCGGCCGGCAGTGTTTAAAGAGGCCGCTTCCCGGAGAAAATCGGCAGCAGTGCCCTGGCGTCACTCATTGCTGGCCCAGCTTTTCCACATAGGGTTTTTGGGGTCTCTTGATTGTCGGTGGTGGCTGGCAGGGTT
>ERZ778017.3700-NODE-3700-length-10557-cov-5.044373_pt1 | contig 10557 bp, 8 predicted proteins | sample MGYA00375747_ERZ778017 | MGnify/ENA primary metagenome ERZ778017 (study PRJEB29350, sample SAMN05509838) | bioreactor metagenome | biome: bioreactor; material: wastewater | place: South Africa: University of Cape Town | collected 2014-03-17 ... | reverse complement strand
CCCGCGACCCCGACCTTGGCAAGGTCGTGCTCTACCAGCTGAGCTATTCTCGCATACATTTGCCTAACTACGATTTCTCAAAGTTAAATAACCTGCTACAATTAACAAGCAAATATTAGCTATAAAAATTAAAAAATGATACTACACAGTATTTTTTTAAGAATATCCAACAAGAAGAATATAACCTATATAACTGAAATAGAAAAGTTTATACGCACATATGAGTAGATACCCATTCAATTAACATTACCCAACTACTAAATATGCAGTAAAAAGTTAACATGTACCTGTTAATGTTGGTTGAAGTAACATTTTCTATAATCAATCTTAAAATTGCTGTAAAAAGTTAGGTAAGTATCAATAGGCTAATACTCAAATAGCAGTGTAAATTTACAATAAAATAGCTAACTGTATTGCTACACTGCACTTTGTTTATTTAATTGGGCCTTTCAAGATTAAAATCCAAAAAATCAAGCAAAAAGAAATGACACCTAAACTCGACAAAGTAGACTATAGCATATTAGCAAAAATTCAAAATAATGCAAAAATTACTAACCTGCAGCTAGCTGAAACTATAGGTTTATCACCTGCTTCAACTTTAGAACGTGTCAAGCGGCTAGAGACTCAAGGTATTATCAAAAGTTATCACGCACGATTAAATAGATACAAATTAGCATTACACGTGCATTTTTGGCTACAAGTTTGTTTGCATAATCTAACACATGAAAGCATACAAACTTTTAAGCAAGCTATTGAGCAGATACCTGAAATAATAGCATGCTATCAAGTAACAGGTGAAACAGATTTTCTACTTAGTGTACTTAGTAGTGATTTAATTAGCTACCAAGCACTACTTTCTAATAAACTAAGCGAAATTAAAGTTATCAAGTCAATTAGGACAATGACTGTATTATCTACACTCAAAGAAACTGGTATCCCCATTATTCCACCAAGTCATTCTCACGGTCGTTCATAGACTCGCTTAAGAAGATTTTAAACTGAGGCACTATTTATCCTGGCAAAAATTATTTTAGATGGGCAAGCATATACAATATCAATATCGGGAAGACAATTTTAGCAAGACAGCTCCCACTAAATATCAGCCGACAGATTTAAAAGTAGAAGAAGTATTGATTAATATAGGACCTCAACATCCTGCTACACACGGTATACTACGGCTAGAAGTTATTTTAGATGGGGAAATAATAGTAGATGTCGTCCCTCACCTAGGATATTTACACCGCTGCTTTGAAAAACATGCTGCTACCTTACCTTATAACCAAATCCTTCCTTATGTAGATAGGATGGACTACTTGGCAGCAATGAACTCCGAACATGCTTTTGCTATGGGTATAGAGCATATGCTGGGTTTAACTGGCCAACTACCACGTCGTGTGGAATATATTCGGGTACTTATGGCAGAACTCAACCGGTTGGGTTCTCATTTTATGGCCATTGGTACCTACGGAATAGACTTAGGAGCTTTTACTTCCTTTTTATGGCTTATGCGAGATAGGGAGTATATTCTAAGATTGTTTGAATGGGTTTCCGGTGCACGCATGCTATATAATTATATATGGATTGGAGGATTATACTATGACTTACCCATAGGATTTGAAGAGCGCTGTACAGAATTTATAACATACTTAAAGCCTAAGCTAGAAGAAATAAATCATTTGCTTATTGATAATACACTATTTATACAACGCACTGCGAATGTCGGTATACTTCCCTTAGCAACTGCAATCAACCATGGTGTATCGGGCCCCATATTAAGAGCTTCTGGGCTTAGACTCGATTTAAGGCGTGTAGATGGGTATTCCGTTTATCCAGAACTATCTTTTGATATTCCCATAGGAGAAGGACTAGTGGGCCATGTAGGAGATTGTTGGAATAGAACATGGGTAAGATTTCAAGAATGCAAAGAATCTATTAAAATAATTGAGCAATGCTTAGCACGATTGACTACTGATTTGAAGCGTACTCCAGATTTTGATCCACATAAAATGGTACCTAAAAAAGTCCGGACTAAAGCACAAGATTGTTATATCAGGGCAGAAAATCCACGTGGTGAATTAGGTTTCTTCTTTAGGACTTCTAATAATGGAGACAAACCCATACGGTGCAAAGCAAGATCGTCGAGTTTTTCTAATTTATCTGTAATACCTTCAATTGCCAAAGGCCAAGTATTAGCTGACTTAATAGCCATTATAGGGTCCATTGATATAGTATTAGGAGAAATAGACCGATAATATCTGCCCATTACAGGTAGCAAACATATACTTTTTCTTCCCAATTACATAAGCTATATAGAATAAGTAATTTAGTTTATTTCTAAGGATTTGGTACTAAAGTTATTATTAATTGTTTTGCGCAGAATGTTCACATAAAGTCTTGTATCACTAAAGCGTTATCCGTTGTCAGATAGCTTTTAATTTCTTATTTTTTCTAACAAGAGATAGCTTTTTCAAAATCTCACATAAGTTAAATAAGAATTTGCTTGGTTATTAGTTATAGATAAATTTACATTCTTGATTTTAAAGTTACTTGTATGAATGCTTCATGATACAATTAACGGATTCTATTAAAATTTAATTCATGCAATTTGCTAATATTAGTATACTTAAAGATTTTCTAGATGAGCAAGTAATACGGTATAATTGTCCTGCGTTTATTGAAGATGATCCTATTGTAATTCCACACGCTTATACCAATCCTTTAGATATCGAAATAGCTGCTTTTTTTGCTTCTACCCTAGCATGGGGTAAAAGAAAAATCATTATTAATAAAGGTAAGCAGCTCTTAAACATGATGGATAATGCACCCTATGACTTTATAATGAACCATCAAGAAAAAGACTTAGAACCATTCTTATATTTCAAACATCGCACTTTTAATACTGTTGATACTTTATATTTTATTTCTTTTCTAAAACATCATTACCAAAAACACCCTACATTAGAAACAGCTTTTATAATCAATTTATCACCTAACGCACCTACCATAGAAATAGGCCTAATGCATTTTCACCATTTATTTTTTAGCTTGCCTAATGCTCCAACACGTACACGTAAGCATGTGGCTACACCTGCACGTAATGCAGCTTGTAAGCGGATTAATATGTTTTTACGCTGGATGGTAAGAAAAGATAATAAAGGCGTAGATTTTGGATTATGGCAAAGAATTAAACCGCACCAATTAGTTTGTCCCTGTGATGTACATGTGGCTCGTGTTAGCAGAAAGCTGGGCCTTATACAACGTAAAAATACAGATTGGCAAGCTGCATTAGAACTCACAAAAAATCTAAAGCTATTATCAGCTGAAGATCCTATAAAATATGATTTTGCACTTTTTGGATTAGGCAGATATGATTCCTTTTAGTTAATATATAATCCACTAAGGAAACTCTGTAGACAACTGTATAGCATCAGTTTAAGAGTATAAGCATTTAATGCATATGACTATTATAAGTCATTACTTCCTACTCTGTTAAACTTCATCTATTAGAAAGGATATCCTAATCCAAAACTATATGTAGGCTGCAGCATATTCTCTGGAAAAAGTCGCTTTCCTGACGACAATGTTGGGTCATATACTTTAAACCCTATATCTAATCGCAATACTAAAAAATTAAAATTTAAACGTAAGCCTACACCTGTACCTATAGCAATTTCTTTATAAAATCTTGTTAGTTCTAAATTATCACCTAACCTATCATCATTTTTACGAAGCATCCAGACATTTCCCATATCTATGAAAAAGGCTGATTCTAGAAAGCCTATCAAGCTTTGTCTAAGTTCTAAATTAGCTTGTAAAATAAATTCCCCTCCTCTTTCTTCTATAAATTCTTTCTGCTTATAAGATCCTGGCCCTAAACTTCTTGAAGACCAAGCCCTTACGCTACTAGACCCACCTATAAAATAATATTTATCCTCTGGAGCCAACTTATCGTTGTTGTCGCTATAGGGGTATAAAATTCCTGAATTCAACTGATAGGCAAAAACAGTACCAGTATACAAAGGCACATGCCTTTTATAGGATAAATCAATTTTTAAATACTTATAGTAGCGTAAAGAATTACCAAATAACTTCTTGAAATCTATTAAATTTTGCAGTGTACCCCCACTTTCCAAAAGTGTTTCTAAGCAAGAGTAATCCTTCTTACATTCATCATTCTTTTTAAAAGTAAGCTTCACACTACCACTACTAATTAGGCCGGCTTCATACTTTTTCTTTTTCTTTGAATCCTTTTTTATTTGTTCTTCAAATGACCGGCTTAACTTAAACTTTTCTAAGCCCACACTAACTGGTATAAATTCGACCGTAGTTATGGAGTTAGGATGCCATCCATACGACAATAAAGTTTTTACACTTTGTTTCGTATAATTAATCTGTTTGGTAAATGTATAGCCCAGATGTACTTTAGTAATAGGCTTATAAGCATCTAACTTAGCTCTTGTAGTAGCTGGAAGGAATAGTAGAAATTGTGGTAAAGTAAGTTCTGCAGCTATATGGAAATTTCCCTCATTATAAAATTCTTGTTGCTCTGTAGTAGCTATAGACCCAACTTCTATACCAAGCTGAGATTTTACAGTGAGCGTTTCTAACTTTTTAAATAAATTTCTGCTTTTAAATGATAATCGGTAAAAAGGGACAGAAGACGCTTTTGTAAACTCTGTACCTAGTTCTTGTTCAAGCTGAAACTTATCCAGTAAACTTGTACAAATGTTTGTCCTTAAATGTGTACCATCTATAATCTCATGTCCTATATGTATATTTCTAAATATACCTAAACTTGTTAATCTCTTTTGAGTTTCAACGATATCACATTTTCTATAAAGCTGGCCTAATTGTAAAGGTATTTTATTAACTATTGACTTAGGAGAAAAATGTTGCCTTGTATTTTTAAAAGTAATATCTCCGTATATATCTATTTCAGCACTGGAGTCCGCAGAAAAAGAAGGAGATACTGTTAATTGAATATTAGCTAAATCATATACTGGATGTGGTTTGCCATCTGTAGGCAATAGAACAACTGTTTCTATGGCTACAGATTGATTGTTTCCGGTGGTATCTACATTAAAAGCAACATACTGTTTATTAAATCCCCAATAACCATTATCTACTAACAAGTCATGGATTCTTGTCCTTTCATCAATTAATACATCCTGATCATAATTTTGTCCCTTTTTTAATAGACTGTGTTCTTCATAAGGCTGTAATAGCTTTTCTATGGCAGGATCTACCGAATGTAGACTAATATCTTTAACTATAAAAGGTTGATTCTCCCATATACGATAAACAATATAAGCCTTCTTACCTTTTTTCTTAACGAAGCTTTTTACTCGTGTATTAAAATAACCTTTAGTATGAAGGTATTGTAACAGATTATCTTCAGTAGCAATGCGCTTTTGTGGCACATATATAACAGGACGTTCTCCCTTTTGCATCAACCAATTCCCATTTTTAAGTAAGAATTCAATACGTTCAAGCTTTTTCTTTTTATCCTCTTGTAACCGTTTCCATCTTGTAGGTTTATTAAACGCAGCCGCTAGTTTCTTCTCATAACTTAATTCTATAGCCTTATACTCTCGTTTAAGCGCTTGTTTGTTAAAATTGCGCCTCCCTAATTCATAAATCCACAACCAAAAAGGCATACCTAATAGTTTACGATTGGTATGCTGCAAATAATAATGCTTTAATTTATCTTCTCTAATTTTTTTATTACCTACAACATATTGATCTACCAGTAAATATTCATTTTTTTGCAAGTAACGGGTACCCAAACAACTTTGCAATAATAAACTACTGCTGATCAGTATATATAAATAATATTTATGCTTCACTTTAATGATTTTGATAATTTTTCTAAGTCCAAGATAAAGTTCATTAAAAGTCTTCGTTTAAAGAAATATCGGCTACAAGAAAATAGCTTTATTCTTGAAGGTGCAAAAAATGTAAAGCTATTATTAGAATCTGACTATGAAATCAGCATGGTCGTAGCAACTGCAAGTTTCTTGCATGAATATACAAATCTTCTACTAAAGCGTAATATAGAAATTTTTCAAGTAAATGAAAAAGTACTAAGTTCTTTAGGAACCTTCCAAGAAAACAATGCAGCTTTAGCAGTGGCTACTATTCCTGCCAATAAACCGTTTACAATACATAAACATCAATATGGATTGGTATTAGATGGCATCAGCGATCCTGGTAATCTTGGCACCATTATTCGTGTAGCAGACTGGTATGGACTGGCTGGCATCATTTGTTCTAACAATACAGTTGAACGCTATAACCCTAAGGTCTTACATGCAAGTATGGGATCATTTATCAATACAAAGGTATATTATACAGACCTACCAAGCTATCTAGCTCAAACAAGCTTACCTATTATAGGAACTTTTACAAAAGGAGAAAATTTACATGATCCTCAAACAGTATGGCCGTCCGAAGGTCTCATAATTATTGGCAATGAAGCCAAAGGTATTAGCGAAACACTTATGCCTTATATACAGCAAAAAATTAGCATTCCCAACTATGGGCATGCAGAATCACTTAATGCAGCTTTAGCAACAGCCATAGTTTCTGATAATCTTATAAGAGTGAAAGTCAATTCGAAATAGAGTCATTGACTTATTATACCGTTATATCAATATTTATATACACTCAATAATAGCAATTACCAATAAATTTTATTTACAATAACATCTTATTCAATTTCAAGGGAATAAGGCAACGAAGCTTGTACACCACGTCTGCTGGCTAATTCTTGTATATGGTTGAGCGTAGCATAATATATTTTTGTTAGATGGCTAGGTAACAAATCAACATTTTGATTATTACACCAACGTATAAATAACTCTTTAAACCAGATACTTTTAGATTTCGGCCAATACTCTATTTGGTAGGGTTGTTGCAGATCAGCCAGCATTGCTGCCTTCTCAATAGCATCCTCTAGGCCTCCAAGCTGGTCTACTAAACCATGCTCTTTAGCTAAACTTCCCGGCCATACCCTGCCTTCTGCTAGACGAGCAACATCTACTTTTTTCATTTGTCGACCTACAGCAATCCTATCTAAAAAATTTGTATAACCGCTCTCAATATGTTGCTGGATAACATTTTTTTCATGCTCACTAAAAGGCCTCACTGGACTAAAGACATCTGCCGAGGGGCTTGTTTTAACAACATCTCCAACAATACCTAACTTATTTTTGAGTAAAGCATGAACATCAAAATAGAGGCCAAAGATACCTATCGAACCCGTAATAGTAGTTGGATGTGCTAAAATATAATTACAGCCTGCAGCTAAATAATAGCCGCCAGAAGCTGCTACATCGGACATAGAAGCTACTACCGGCTTATATGCTCTAGTTAGCATCAATTCCTTCCATATCGTGTCTGAAGCCAATGCGCTTCCACCTGGAGAATTAATCCTAAGTACAATGGCTTTTACATTTGGGTCTTCCCTTAATTCTCGCAACATTTTCACAAAGGTGCTCGAGGTAATATAATTAGGCCCTATTTCTTTATCTACAATAGTACCTGCAGCCACCAATACAGCTATTCTATTTTTGTGCTGCTTTATGTGAGCTTGCTTATTTTTATAATAGGTATCAAAATCTGTGTAATCAATTTTAGTTGGCGATGCTAGTTTTAACTTATCTGTAAGCAACATCTCTATATCACTAAAATACCCTAACTGTGTAACTAAACCAGCTTTATATGCTTCTTGAGGCTGTGTAACAGCAAGTGTATTAGCCATGTTTTTAAGATTAGAAGGGTCTAGATTTCTATCTGTGGCTAATGTTTGTATAAGATGGGTATAAATATTATTGAGTAAAATACGGCTTTGTTCTTTACTAGCTTCACTCATACCACAATTCGTAAAGGGCTCTACTGCACTTTTATACCGACCGACCTTGAATACCTGAGGGGAAATACTTAGCTTATCCAATAATTCTTTGTAAAACAGCACAGTCAACTTGAGCCCTGTAAAAATAAAATTGCCAGCAGGGTGCAATACTATTTCATCAGCTAAGGAAGCCAGATAATAGCTTTTGGAGTTATAATTTTCTCCATAGGCAACAATGAACTTACCTGTAGCTTTAAAAGCTTGTAAAGCATCCCTTATTTCGGCTAAGGTAGCCCAACCTGCTAGTAACTCACCTACCTCTAGATAAATACCTGCTATGTAGTTATCCGTTTGTGCAGTACGAATGGCATTTTTAATGGTTACAATATCAATTTCATTTGGTTTATACTTATCCAAGATTTGTAGTAATGGCTGATGCATCTCTTCTACTAATCGGCCATGTAGTACTATACGTAAAATTGTCTTTTCATTTAACTTGGTAGGAGTAGTAGGTTTGAAAGTATGTTTTTGTATGCCTACTATGAGACCTATGATAAGCCCCATAGTTATAATGCCACCCAACATAGTACCTAAGGCAATAACTAAAATCTTCTTAAAAAACCTTTTCATAAACACTTTAAATTGCTATCTATAAAAATGAATATACAAATTGTAGATTCAGAAGCCAACAATTTTTAGCTATTTAACTGTTCTAACATGTTAAATAGTGGTCCATAGATTTAGAAATAATATGAACGATAAAGAAATGTATGCTAGCATGTGTAGTAGGCCTAACAAATAAAGATTAATATTGATTCAAGTTTTGTTAGACTATTAAATATTTACAACTTAATACTACGAGAAACTTTCAATTTACTACAATACTTGTTGATATTGATGACTTGCAAATGTATATGCCAAGTAGATGGAGACTATGCGAGGAGGTTTAATATATTTATTTACCTGTTGTAAAGTAAAAAATAGTAGAGAGTATACTACCAACTATACAGCGAATCTCTAATACAAAACATTTATTATAATTAATTTATATATGGAAAAAGATTCCCTTTTTCAGAAGGAATTCAATTTTCCCAAGTTTGAGCCAACTTCCTGTTCTTCTATTACAAAAAATTAATCAGCACAAAACTTGTACCTACAAAGTGGGCAAAAATGTTTGTTTACTTCTTGCATGTGCTTGTAGCATGTATTGCAAATGGATTTTTTACACCGATCGCAAGTATGAGCTCCATTCATGCTTACAGCATCTTCATCTAAACATATTGGACAATCTTCCACAATACTGGATAATAAATTCTGATTAGTTTGTTTTTGTACACTATCAACCTCTCCCTTTGCTTGCTGTAAGCTAGCACTCAACTGATGCTTTTCTCTTCGACAAGCTGGGCACATATCTTTTGGTTTTTCACTTACATAATTGCAGCTTATACATACCCATGCTACGCTAGGACGCTTACTGGCTTTATTTGCAGCATGATTAACTTTACGATCAACATTTTTTTGCTGATGAGAGGTTATTTTTGGCTTTTGTCTAACATTACCTTTCCCCCCACAACCCATACATACAATAAGTGTAAGTAAAGTAAATATAGGTATATAAGAAAACAGTATAGTTTTCCTTGTTTTTGTTTTAGCATATCTCATACCTTTTAAATTTAACGAATTGCTAATCTCTCCTTTTACAACTCTACTTATTTAAAAGTTAAAGATTTATTGTGATAATTGGTAGTAAATCTTGGCATTTATTTGTTATCTAAATCCAAGATTTACAGGAGGTTAAGTGTTAATGTTTACTCTTTACAGGAAGATAAATTTAGGCTTGTTTAAAATAAAAAACTAATTTGGCAAGAGCACAAAACACTTTTTATATGTTTAAATATAGTGATGCTTTTATTAGGAGTATACTACTACCATACCTTAAGCTTCCATATAAAAATATATGGAGAGGCTTTTACAAATTCCTTCTAAATTTCTTGGGGGGAAAACATTGTTGCAAAATGGAGAGAATAATGAAGTTATAGGTAATTATCTATGACTATTATGAAAAGTTGTTTTGTTTATATGATAGCAAGTAACCAGTAAATAAAATAAATTTCAAGTTTTTAAGACAGGGCTTTTATAATAAATACAATATTATATATAAAATTAAAGCTAATTGGAGATAAGAATAAGGGATTCTATACAGCTATAGCTAACTGCAACCATTTAACAAGCATAGAAAACTATATCAAGAACAGAAAGTTCCATAAATTTTGCATAAAAACTCATTCTATATAACTGTAAATAGGGTTATGCAAGAGATCTAATAAAAAAAAGGAAAGTTTTTTATTAAAACTTTCCTTTTTTTATATTAAAACTACTGTTTAAAAGTTGTGCTAAATTTATTTAGACCACTTTATTTCTATATTTTTAGCAGTTGCAACAGCCTCACTTCCTTTCATAACACTGATAGTAAGTTTAGCAGCTTTTAGATCATTATGACCTTCTACATGAAGTTCAATGTCTTTTGAAGCACCTTTTTCAAGCTCTCCAACGTTTGTTAAATCTTTTAGTGTTTTACCAGCTTCCTTAATTTTTATAGATTTAGTAATGTCATCACCAGCTTGTTTTGTAAAAGTTGCATCTTCGAAAGCAAACGCACTAACAAGAGAGATCTTATAATCAGCTAATTTTTTAACATCACCGTC